>Ga0163151_10004768_pt1 | contig 17870 bp, 18 predicted proteins | sample OliLakLV19MP5IB2_FD_145596 | JGI IMG/M metagenome (GOLD analysis project Ga0163151, IMG submission 145596) | Freshwater microbial mat bacterial communities from Lake Vanda, McMurdo Dry Valleys, Antarctica - Oligotrophic Lake LV.19.MP5.IB-2 | ecosystem: Environmental > Aquatic > Freshwater >... | reverse complement strand
AGCTTACAGAATGCGGATGGAAGAATTTTCCAGAATGCCGATTTTGGATATCTGGTATGCCAAGGTCGACTGGGAAAGTGTAATGGCGGAAGCTCCAGATAGGAATTTTCAGGATGGTCTACAAGATCAGTTGAAGAAGGCGCGAAAGCAGAACGTTTATCATTACTTCCCGAAGTTGACTCAGCAAACCAATGGCGGTTTTGCAATCAAAGACAACTATCCACTGGTTTATCATCCAACTGACGATAGCACTTTCGAAAAGCGGATGACTGAGGGGTTGGAGCTTTACAAGCAATCCTTGCAGGACGATAAGCAGCGTCTGCTGGAGCGATATCGGTTGGTCGACGTTGCCATCAAGGTAGTTGGAGTGGGAAGCGTCGGTACTACTTGCGCGATTGCCTTGCTCCTGGGACCCGACGATGATCCTTTGTTTTTGCAACTAAAGGAGGCGCGACAGTCTGTGTTGGAGCCATACGTCGGTAGCAGCGCATTTGAAAACAAGGGGCAGCGGGTCGTCGCCGGACAGCGCATTATTCAGTCAGCAAGTGATATCTTTCTGGGGTGGATGCGACTTGGCGATGGAAAGGATTTCTATGTCCGTCAGCTGCGAGATACTAAAGTGAAGTTGGACACTGAGTCTTGGAGCGCAAAACATCTGGTATGCATGTCTGAAATGCTGGGTGGTGTGCTGGCGAAAGCGCATGCGCGCTCTGGAGACTCGACTGTGGTTGCCGGTTATCTTGGCGAAACAGACGCTTTTGATAAGGCCGTGGCGGATTTCTCAATCGCTTATGCAAATCAGGTAGAAAAGGACCATGCCTCTTTAGTAGCGGCTATTCATTCTGGACGTATCACGGCGGATTCAACGGTATAAATGGCAGAAGAATCGAACACCGCCAAATCTCGACGGTACGCTTGCGCGACGTGCGCAGAAGAGTATGTGGATATAGATGGCTTAAATTGCCCATTTGACGGAACGCGCCTTACACCAATAGCCGAGGAGCTGAGTCCTGGATCGGTTCTGGCCGGACGTTATGAAATTTTGGAAGCTGTGTCTGGAGGCGCCATGGGGCGCATATACAAAGCCAAGCACAAGTTGATGAAGCGAAAGGTGGCGATCAAAACGATGCTGCCACAACTGGTGGCAAGCGGCGCTGCACTCAAGCGATTTCAGCAAGAAGCAGAGTCTCTAAGCGCGTTGAGCCATCCCAATATTCTTTCAGTGTTCGATTTCTTTATCAGTGACGATGGGCAGCCGTATCTGGTAATGGACTTCCTCGAAGGCACCAATCTGGAGCAAGAGCGCATCGCCCATGGTGCGATGCCTGCCACCCGAGTGGTGCATATTTTCAGGCAGGTGTGCGATGCATTGGCAGCGGCGCACGCGGCTGATATCATCCACAGGGACGTCAAGCCGTCGAACATAATGTTGGTCCGAGTTGGTGTGGATACAGATTTTGTCAAAGTAATCGACTTCGGTATCGCTAAAATACTTGCACCAAATGACGATTCTGATGGCAAGTTGACGGCCACTGGCGATACCTTTGGGACGCCGCAATACATGAGTCCGGAACAATGCCGAGCGAAAGTGCCTGACGCTAGATCTGATGTCTATTCATTAGGTTGCGTGATGTACACCGCTTTAACCGGTAAACCGCCGTTTTCTGCTGATGATCCGATGCAGTGCATGTACATGCACGTCAATGAGGCGCCGCCGGATTTTGCCGCGGAATTGAACTGCCCAGCGGAGCTAAAGCAAGTCGTTTTCAAGGCTATGGCGAAAGAAGCCGTAGATCGGTTTCAGAACATGGAAGAGATGCGGGCCGCGATCGCATCATCCATCGTGGAGCCGCAGGCTATCACGGAGTATTCGCTAAAAAACTATGGGTCGGGAAAGACGCTGGGATTGTCGCCCAGAGCAGTGTCAGTCGGGATCGCGGTTATCGGACTACTTGCTCTAACCGTCAGCTTTTCGGTAGTGACGCACAATAAAAACCAGCCTACACCGCGTCCTGGTAGTTACGAAGAACTAGTTCCAAGCTCAAATAAATCAAACATTCCTGAAGCTTCAACGACGGCGATTTCTCCCGGTGAGCCGACTGGTGCCGCGCAACCGGTTGCTTCAGGCCAGTTGACCCCAACTCAACAGTACAATCAAGCATTAGCGCTGGGGCAGAAAGCATTTGCGGTCGACGATATTGATGAAGCGGCAGCGCATTTTAATGAGGCTCACCGTTTGTCCGAGTCTTTTGGAGAACTGGATCCGCGCTTCCTCGACAGCATGGAATGGCAAGGTAAGGTGGCGCTTAAGAAGGGAAATCTCACACAGGCGAAGCAAGCGCTAGATTACGTAATTTACGGACTCAAAAAACGCGGTGACACCAAGTCTGCCCACTACAAAGAAGCGCAGCACCAACTCAGAGTTATTGAGTCCGAAATCAAGTCGCGCTGAGTGGTGTCACGAGTGTTCTATTGCTGTAGAGGCGCTGCTCGTGACACGCCCGTTTCTATTTCAAGACAGATGAAATCGCACTTCATGATGCCTTCTGCATCAGCCCTTCTGCACAATTTTGAAAAGTTTTGAGCTGGACCTGGCTGCGCTTGGCGTACCGATTGTTCGCCCCAAAGAAGCGGCATAGGAAGCTAGTCTCCCGCTCAGCAAGCCAGATTGCCTCGTCGAGATGTTCGAGGTTAAATGCTGTCATTGCCCGCACGTGTAGGGAGTTAGCATGTTCAATAGCTAGGTTGCGGGCGTCGTGCCAGGGGCGTTCACATATGGACAACACATAGTCGTCCTCGAACTCATCGATCAATCGCTCGTAGTTTATGGTCAATGGCTCACGTCTTTCCATGGTCCGGAACTCCTTCCTGAAATGTCCGGCACAACCGGCTCGTATCTGTTGGGTCACAGTCAAATCATATTTCGGTTGCAGCCGTTGACACATCCCGCTGGGGAGCGAATACAAAATACACAATTGGAGGACGCTGAGATAGTGCTTCAAGCGTCATGAACAGTTTAGTTGATAGAACTTACCGCGTTGATGGCGAAGCATCAGCAAATGGACCGAACTTATCGCGCAAAGACTTTTCTGATCGACGATCGACAAGCGCTTTCGCCTTATCGCCAGTTTCCTCGTAGGCCGTAGCTCTGTTCGCGACGGCCTCATAATCGGTCGGATCCAGTTGAATGGCATTGTTGAAATCAGGTATCGCCTTGGAAAATTGCTTGCTATAAGCATAGGCTGCTCCACGATTCAGGTATGCTGGATTGTGACTCAGTCGAGATTTTGGATGGAACTCTATTACCTTGCTGTAATCGGTGATTGCCTTCTCATATTGGTGTAGTCCGAAATATGCATCACCCCGCCTCATGTAATTTAGCTGGCGACTGGGATCTTTCTTGATTAGCTCTGTGTACAGTGACGCATCGCGTTCGTATTGCTTACTCAATTTTGCCAGATCTCGGCGCGTGAAATACCATGGTTGTCCATTGTCAATAACGATCGGCTTCTGGTTGTCCGACCGGGTGGGTTCACCTGCGGATGTCGTGCTGCACCCGGTTGCTGCAAGGCCAAGTAACACCGATGATAGCAAAGCTATTTTTGTTTGAAATGACCTTGGCAAGCAGTTTCCCTCGTCGGGGGCATCAATGATATTCATCTTGGGAACGCCTAGGCTTGAATGCAGGGTCCGGGCAATTTCTCTAACTTGACACTGTCTTCGTAGCACCAACCCCAGTCTTCGCCGATTTCGAACGATTTGATGATCGGGTGCTTCGTGCCTTCGAAGTGTTTGGTGGCATGCTTGTTAATTGATGAATCGCAGCATCCTACATGCCCGCATGTTTCGCAGATGCGCAGTTGCACCCAATTGGCTCCGATTCGCAGGCAGGGTTCGCACCCTTGCGCCGATGGTGTGACTTCACGGATTTGGTACACGTGTTTGCAGTTAGCCATATCACTCACCCTCTGTTCACGCGAATTAAGATTGAAGAGTAGCAGATGTGCATGTCTCGAGTAAGTTTCGACGAAAACGAGTTTTGCAGTTTACCAATTTAATATAGTCAGCTTGTCCGAGATTGACCATCGCCTGACTTTGATCGCAAATGGCATTAGAATGGCGTGACCTCTCGGACCTATGCCAGGCTTGTGAACATCGAAGAATTCCTCAAACAGTTGGTGTCTTTCACCGCAATCGGCACTGAAGCTGTGGCTGTCGTCATTGTGGCTATTGGTGTTGTGCTTACGGTGGCCCGCATTGCTGTCATTAGGGCACCTCAGTCCGCTATAAGGTTGTATCTTGGGCGCTGGCTGGCTCTGGCACTTGAGTTTGAGTTGGCCGCAGACGTGATGCGCACGGCCGTTGCACCAACTTGGAATGAAATCGGGCAGCTGGCTGCGATCGCCGCACTGCGAACGGCTCTGAACTACTTCCTCGAACGTGACATAGACAAGGCGGACGCAAGTAGTGTTCCACCAGTGGCGAAGTCACAGAGCAAGATTTAGCGTGTCGTTATCTCATAAGCCGAAATTGTCGCGATGTAGTCTTATTAGTTCTATCGCTTCCACGACAGACGTTTTTCGTTAATCCTTCGCGCTACGATGAGTAATTTCGCTCCGCACCGGCAAACCAAATGACGCGCGTGTGACAGAGCGAGGAAAGCTGACGTGCTCTCCTCGCTCTGCGGAAATTGCCAGCTAGCGCATCGAGCTTGCTTATGCCAACCGAGTTTTGAGGTCTTTAATCATCTTGTGTGTGCCTTCCTGTCTAGAATAAAAATTTTGCGCGACTTGCTGAACTGCGAGATCTGAATCGTCCAAGAGTTCTTTGTATTGTTTGATCCCATGATCTTCACCCTCCTCAAGCATGGAAACGGCCGCTTTTTCACCGAACAAAGCTGCTCCACTTTCCATCGTATTGGCGAAAGCGCCCCATGCTCCTGATGATTGAGACGGCTGAGCGCCCAATTCCAGCACTTTACTTGTTATCGCTCTGGCCCTTTCTTCGTGACACTGCATTGCTGTTTCAAGCTCTGTCTTGCACGACCAATTTTCTACGGTTTTTAGAGCCGTATTATAAGTTTCTACTGCTGACATCTCTCCTTCGAGTAGGTCGTTCAGCTTGTTAGTTGTGTGGTTGCCAGAAGTATGTTCGTTGTTCATTGATTGCATCGTAATCACCTAAATGTCAAAGGGAAGTTCAATTCGTAGGGTGTAATCAGTCTCAGCGTGCTCGGCTCGAAGAAGACCATCACCGCGACCCGGAGATGATTGGTCGATCCACTGTCGTTGGATGATGAGCACCAGCTCCCACGCCCACTTCTTGGCATGCGCGGATATAAACGCCCGCATTCGTCATATAGGGGAGACTCGCAGAACCGCGAAAAGTTTCACGTTCCTGATGTCCCTTAACCATGCTTGCAAGATAGGCTTTCTGAAACTATTCGCCGTCCAGGTGAGCGAGCATCGACAGCTCACCTGCGCCTTTTACTCGAGGCAACGAGACATCCAAGAGTCGCACGCTGAGCGCGGTTTAGCAAGCCTTGTTGAACATGGTGCTTACTTCGTCAGAACACGATAAAGCAAATGTTTATCCGTACAGCCACAGAGCTTCCGGCGACGATTGCCACTGGAATTGAGTCCGCTGAATATTCAGGCAATTTTCTTCACGGTCAAAGGCGAGCAAATGGTGGCGAAAACCCATCTGTTGATCGCAGTTTCCGATTCCGCGTCATGTGATAATCGTCGCTGTTACCAAAGAGAGTTCAACATGGCTAATTGTTTTCTGGCCTCTAGGCTTTTACTCTGTCAAATCATCATTCAAGCATTTGTTCTTGCCCCGTCCCCAGCACAAACCCCAGAATCCAACCAAGGTCAAGTAGAGATAGAGTCCGGGGACCAGTCGACTCCAACAGGATCAACAGATGGTTTATCTAGACTAAAGCAATTGTCCGGCAGACCGCGGATAGCACTTGTGCTGGCCGGTGGTGGTGCTCGTGGTGCGGCTCATATAGGCGTGATGAAGGTGTTGGAGCGTGAAGGAATCAAGGTTGACTTTGTGGCCGGTTCTAGTGTTGGTGCTGTGTTAGGCAGTCTTTATAGTGCTGGAGTGAGCGCCGTTGAGATTGAACGGCTGGCACTGAGTGGGGAGCTTGGAAAGGCATTCTTTCCAAAGCCGATCTGGATGAAAGCACTTATGCACCTGCCGGCTTATGGCGCTCAAAAATTGATCGGACTGAAGCCACAAATCGGTTTATATAGCGGTGACACGATCAGGCGCTTCGTGAACAGGCACATCCCACAGAACATGCGCAACATTGAGGATCTGAAAACGCCGTTTGCCGCCATTGGTGTCAATGTCTTGGACACGCGCCCGGTCTGGATCACTAAGGGAGATGTCGGCACCGCCGTTCAAGCAAGTTCGACGGTTCCAATTTTTTATCGTCCAATAAATATTGATGGTAAACGATTCATAGACGGCGGGCTACGAGTTAACTTGCCGACAAATACAGCTGAAGCCGCCGGTGCGAATTTCGTTGTCGCGGTCCGGTTGCACTCCAAGTTGGACTATGATAACGCTGACCAATTCAAGACCGTGATGAATTTATCCGATCGCGCACTGAGCATTATGTTGGCGGAAATAGAACAAAAAGCGGTTGCAGACGCTGACGTAATGATCGAGCCAGACATTGATGATGCAACGTCATTTTCGTTTGCCCCTAAACAGTTGGCTAAATCAATTCGCGCCGGTGAGATTGCCGCCGAGGCAGCAATGTCAAAGTTTAGGGCGAAACTGGCGGCTGCGTCCCAGCGAATGTAATTAGGAGCTCCTAAATACGGCGAGCGAGGCGCCGAAGTTCGCTGACAGGGTCATGGATGGACAAATCCACTTACTCACTGAAAGCCAAGAACGTTACCTCTACGGCTCCGAGCTAAGCGTATTGGTTAACGTCCACGAAAGAACAAGTGCAGTAAACCGTTCAAAAGAATTGTTCCCAAAACACTCAATACAATGCTTGCAATTATGCTCGTAATCAACATGCCCCTTTAGCGCATCTGTTGCTGGTTTGTTCGGTTGGTGCTGGGATCAATGTTGTTATTGTTATTGTTGTTGTCTGTAGCTGCGTTGGCACCCCAGCCTAATGCCAGTCCAACTGCAAATGGGATAATCATTTTTGCTACCGAGTGATCATCTTTTCGGTCATTAGCGCGATAAGTGCCTGTTGTGCGGCTTTCGCCTGTCTGTTGGGCCATCTCTTTTACCTCAATGAATTCACTCTGCTCGACGTTGTTATTCTGGCGATAGTTTCGGCAAACGGCTTGCTCAGCCGGGGTTCTGTAGTTCGTATGAGCTCCGCAGCGGCCATTTTGGTAGTTATCGGGTTTCTATCAGCGAGTTTGTCATCAATTATCTGGTAAGCTCTCCGCTCATGTATGGGCAGAAGTTGCCAGATTCATTTGATGCTTGCGTGCTCTTGCGTGCGAGATCCACAGGCAAAAGTAAATGCGTCCGGCTCCTTGTTCGGTATAAACAGTGCCGGATGTACGTGAAAACTAAGTTTACCGCCGGCCGTCCAAGGGCACATCGGCGCCCACTAAGCTCGGCTACCGGCTCAGGTCTATGTGCAATTGAGCCCGCAGCTTCGCTTTGCCGTCGCTTGGCAAGGAAAGTTTACCCAATGCGATGCGGCAGCAAAAAAATTCCTTCCCGAAAAGCGCAAAATAATTGGCCAATTCACGCCCGTGACATTGGGGGGTGGCATAATTTCAATGACCAACTACGCTATGCGTTCAATGAGTAACCAAGGGGCTGCAAATGAAAATGGGTACGGCGCTGCCGATAATACTGCTATCTAGCGTACTGTCTGCCTGCACAATTATTGAACCGGGGCAGCGTGGCATCAGAGTGAGCCTCGGCAAAATGGATAAGGATCTCTTGAGTTCGGGTGTCCAATTCTACAATCCGGCCATAGACCGAATTGTCGAGTATTCGACCAAGCAAGAGGCTCGTGATGGCCAGGCTGATCCGCTAACTGCTGATCAACAGCCAATAACTATCAGCTACAAAGTTCTCTTTCGAATACCGGAAGCGCAGATAACTACGCTCTACGAAAAATACTCCGGCGATCCTTACGATCGGCTAGTTGCGCCCCAAGTGCAGGAAGCATTCAGGCAAGTAGTTTCGCAATACAAAGCGGACGCCGCAACGAAAAACGTGAACATCATCAAGAATCAGGTTCTCGCTTTGGTGCGGGAGAATGTTAAAGGATTGGTTGAAGTCACCGATATTCCTATAACGCACGTCGGACTGCCTGAAGTGTTACAGGCCGCCATTGCGCAAAAACAGGTAATGGAGCAACAGGCGCTTCAGAAGTCATACGAATTGGATAAGGCTAGGAAAGAAGCGGAAATTACCATTGCGCAGGCGCAAGCCCAAGCTAAGTCGATTGAGCTTCAGAGCCAAGCGCTGCAGAAGTCTCCGACTCTAATTGAGTGGGAACGCGTGAAAAAGTGGGACGGTGTATTGCCACAGACGATGATCACAAGCGGCGGAAATGCCGGCGGGTTCGGTACGATGATCCAGCTTCAGCCTTCAACTAGAAGTCAAAAGTAGGCGGACGTCAGTCTTTCTTGTCGCGAATTGGTTTTTGCGTTCGTAGCACAGTCGGAGCATTTTCTGCTTTGTCTGCCTCAAGCAGTTTTGCCGTAAAGTCATCGGAATCTCGTAGGGCATTCACTTGTTGTTGCAAGGAGCGAACTTCGTTTTCCAGAAAATCAACTCGAGATCTCAGCTCTCGCTCCTGTTCTGGTCCCAGCTCTTGGAATTTTAGTTTCAGTCGATCGGCAAAGGCTTCAGCTATGGGAGCTCCGATCTTCGAAATCCCGGCCAGGATAACAGTGGCGATGATGATTCCTACCAGAATTTCAACGATTACCATGCAATAGCGCTCCTCGGTCCATGACCAGCAGACAAACCCAGTATACCGCTATACAAGGGGCGCTAATCCTTAGTAACGGATGGCGGCTCTATCGGCAGAAACATGGCAGATGAGATGCTGCCACTACAGGACTAGGCACCACGGCAATCAACTGGTGCCTAATGATACTGTATATGATACCATTTGTTGTTTGAGACCCGGGTAAGCATTCAAACTGAGTCGAACGCGCCAGGCACGTGCAGGATTTGGCTCCCTTCCATCTGGAGTTTGTTGCCGGTGCGCTTGATTGCGGTGTAGGTCACAAGCACCGCGTCGCATTGGTATCCGCAATCGGACTCTTTGAACCGGGCCAGATAGGATCTGGCAGTTATTAGAATCTTCCGCCTCTTTTGCCAACCTATCGCGTCGAATCCCAAGTCGATGAAACCAGAGGCAGTATGCGTTTTACGTCGCGTTTTTACTTCAGCGAAGATGACGACGCCTTCCTTCGATCGCAGGATCAGATCTATCTCGCCGAAGCGTCCGGATCTCCAATTTCGTTCCAAAAGTGTGTAGCCAAGGTTTGCGAAGAAGGCGGCTGCCGCTTCCTCACCCAGTCTTGCGACATCCTTTGTGTGAGCGGGAGTTGTCAAATGCAACGGTACGTCTCGTTTCGACCCGTCAGTCATACTAATTGACCCCTGGTTGGCTATAATTTCAACTCCCTTTAAATACGATTGCTCAAGTAAAAAGTTCAATCTCAGGACAATCATGCTCGACATAAAAATCATTCGCGATAGACCAGAAGAAGTGCGCAAAGCCCTTGCTCGCCGCAATGGCGATTTTCCAATAGACGAGTTGTTGGAGGTCGACCTGGAATACCGCAAGGCGCTCACGGAATCGGAAGCGTTGAATCGTCGCTCGAACGAGATTGCTAACTTGTTCAAGTCCGGACAAGTGGCGAAAGAGCAAGCAGATGTTCTGAAGCAAGAGACTAAAGAAATCAAAGCGAACGCGGCGAAGATCGACGAGCTGAGGCGCGATTTCGACACGCGGGTGGAAACGCTGTTGTTGGCAATTCCTAATGCGCCAGATGATTCCGTTCCTGTCGGCAAAGACGAAACTGAGAACGTTGAAATTAAGAGCTGGGGCGAGATACCGAAGATCGAGAATCCCAAGCATCACTACGAACTTGGTGAGTCGCTCGGCGTTTTGGATTTCGAACGCGGCGTAAAAATTGCTCAGTCACGATTCACGGTGCTCATGGATATGGGCGCCAAGATGGAACGTGCGATCATGAATTTCATGCTTGATTTGCATGGGGCCAAGGGCTACCGCGAGGTATTTCCGCCAATCTTGGTGAACCGCGCCAGTATGCAAGGCACCGGGCAACTGCCCAAGTTCGACGGCGATTTCTACAAGTGTGCTGATGACGAGTTGTATCTGATCCCAACTTCTGAAGTCTCGGTCACCAACCTCTACCGCGACGAGGTTCTGAAGGAAGAGCAGCTGCCTATTCATCATTGCGCCTACACTCCCAATTTCCGTCGGGAAGCCGGTTCTGCCGGAAAGGACACTCGCGGCTATATTCGTCAGCACCAGTTCAATAAAGTTGAATTGGTGAAGTTCTGCTTGCCGGAAAATTCCGATGCAGAACACGAAAAACTTACTGCCGATGCTGAAGCGATATTGGAGGCATTGAAATTGCCGTACCGTCGCATGCTACTGTGCGCTGGTGATATGGGCTTTTCTGCCAAAAAGTGCTACGACCTGGAAGTTTGGTTCCCGGCGCAAAATAAATTCCGCGAAATTAGTTCCTGCAGCAACTTCGGCGATTTCCAAGCACGTCGGGCGAATCTCAAATACAAGCCCGCTGACGGGACAAAAGCCAGATATATGCACACGTTGAATGGTTCAGGTCTGGCTATTGGCAGAACATTTGCCGCAATTTTGGAAAACTATCAACAGGCTGATGGTAGCGTCAAAGTACCGAGCGTCCTCGTTCCTTACTTGAACGGTGTAACCGAGCTGCGTCCAAGTGAACCAAATTCCCTTGTTGCAAGCCGGAAGTAGCTTTCGCTAATTGATTCCACCAGCTATCCATGTGATCCAGAACAAACTCAAAACCGTCTTTGAATTCGCTCACATTTAAAGCCATGCTCTCGCTCTGCTTGATGGTGGCAAGAGCCAAGCGATTCTTGTGTCCGACCTCGAAGTCGAGTATGTGCATCGCAAAAAACATTGCCAGGTTCGGTTCGTTTAATTTTATTTTTTTGAGTTGCTTGGCTGTCTTAAAACTATTTGGAAGGCAGCATTCGCTTCCTTTTAACTTGGCGTAGGCGTTGATGATGGTTGCGACTACCGACAGTTCTGGTACGGCTGAGTTTTCCAGGCCGTAGACATTTCCCAGCACAAAACTTGGAGTCGACTCCTTTAAGGAATCTTCCAGAGCAATCAAAAATTCAGCTGTCGGCGCCGATATGCGCCTCGGCTCCGCGAATCCGAGCTCTTTAAAAAGCCCGTTTCTCAGAATTGCATAGTGAGAGACCCCACCGGTGCGAGAACCACTCTCTTCTTGGATGTTCAGACTTAGTTCGCTTTCTAAATGGTTGAAGCCGGCAAAGCGATTTTTGGCAACAGACAGCAATTCCACGATCATGGCCGGCAGGTAGCAATACTGTCCGAGAATGCCTTCCACATCCGTCATGGTCAACGAACCACGTTCAATACCTAACAAGACCGGATTGTCGCAGGAGCTCATTGATGCATGATTGAAGCCCAGGCTTTCGTCCAGATCCATGAACGCTGTTACTAGATCTCGGGTCGATAATGAGTTCATGTACATGGGCACTTGAAGGTTTGCCATCATCACATCGCCTGTCATTTGAGCTCCTCAGTTTTTCCTGTCTATAAGTAGCCAGGATTAGTCCAGGGTATTGAAAATGTCGAATATCGTCCAAGCTTACGGATGTCATTGGGTGTCGGCAATGGTGTTTTTACGAGTCCCGTTTGCCGTGCCCGCCATGCCGAGCAAGTGGTGCATTGCTTGGCGGGTGGGGTTACTTTCGCGCTCGGGGTTTGATGCGGACAACTGACCGGGCACAGTTAAGCTGTTGGGAGGATTTGGCCGTGCGAAAAATTGTATTGCTTGCGATGGCGACCGCTTGGATGCTACCGGCTTGTGCCCAGCAGAAAGCTGATGATTGGTATCCGCAGAACATCGGACCGCCTGCCGGGCATAAATATCCCTGTGCTCTGACGGCTTTGCCGAAAGACCTTACTGGCATTCCGCCGGCTGAACGCCGCTTCGTCAATCACACATATTCTTTGATTCTGAAATGCTTGCAGGCCAAGCTAGTGATGATCGACACGCTGTTTCAGCCAAATCAGTCTTATAAAAATGCCTACGCGACCTACTATAGGGACGTTGTCGCCGCGCGTCAGCGATTAATGGCGGAGCCAGTCCCCGCCGGATGCGAGCCGTTCCGAAACTCTGTTGTTGCAGCGATCGATAAGCAAATTCAATATTTCGGCAAAGCGACAACTTTGCGACAAGCCGGCGGTTCTGCTCAGGATGTGCTCAATGTGCCGGAGGGCAAGGTGGCCTCTGCAATTCTTCAGCAAGCTTGGTCGCAGATGTCCTCGAAGTATCCATCGATGTCACCGGCAGTCCATGATAGTACTTACCATCACCTCTGCGCGATGGATGTATTCTAGGACTATACTTTTGGAGAGCCGTGGCAGATGCGGTACATGATCAGCGCAAGATGTTTATCCTTGATGTGCGCTCTGGCAGTTCTGATGTTCTGTCAGCCGTTCTCTGTTCGCGCTGCCAATGCGTCTTTCGATAGTGGCATTAGTTCTTATCAGAAGCGTGATTTTCGCGGAGCGCTGACTCACTTCGCTGCGGCCCAGAAAGCCGGTTTCCAAACCGACAACGCGATGTACTATCAGGCGTTGTGTTGGCAAAATCTAGGGAATTTGCAGAACGCTAAAACTGTATTTGGCGAAATTGTTCGTTGCTATCCCAGTTCCGCCGCTGCCCAACAGGCACAGGTCGCATTAAATGGTCTATCGCCCACGTTGGCGACTGCTGCCGGCGATTCTTCATGGATAACCAATAAGAGCAGCGGTCCGACGAAGTTAGATCCGACCGATTGGTATATGGGTTACAAGGTTCTGTCAGAAGTTCCGTATGCTAACACTCGCCAGGGCATGGTCTTAAACGTGATGATCAACGGCAAAATGGTCCCGGCCATATGGGACACTGGCGCCCATGGAATGCACTTTGACAAGAGCTTGCTCGTCGCCCATGGCGTCGACATTTCCAAGTCACACAAAGCGGGCAGAGCGATAGGCGTTGGCGGCGAAGTTCAAGTGTATGAGTTTGATGCGGATGTTGTTGTGGGGCGGGAATCAGCTCGAATCCCGGTGTCCTATGTTGATGATGATGGGGCAAAGCGGGCCGGTGGTGAACACCAACCGATCGGTTTGATCGGCGAAGATTTTTTCGGTAAGTATGTTTACGAAGTCGATCCCCGCTCGAGGGTGATCCGCTTCTTGAAGAAAACGACGGTCGACCATCAGCATCCAGCCGATCAGTCTCGACAGAATGCATACAGGTCGATGGGTGAGCCCTTTATCTGGTCTAACGGATTAATCCTTGTCACACCTAAAGTTAACGGACGTGAGTGCGATATGTACCTCGATACCGGTTGCTCAACTACCGCTTTTTCGGATAAGCAAATGGGCCGCGTCGACATCTCACGACCGGCTGACAGTGGTTATGGCAAGTCCGGCGGCGTCGGTGGCAGCCGTGACAGTTACTTCTTCAAAGTCAGCTCCATTGTACTTGGACCGGCCTCCGTTCGCGATCTTCAAGTGTCTGTTGTGATTAACTCCGGTATTTCGGCACCACTGCTTGGACAGTCGTTCTGGGGACAGCTGAGATATATCGTTGATCCAGAACATCAGATCATTCGCATCCAAAAGGGCTGAAAATTGACAGAAACAACTTCGCAAGAAACTCGCAGCATCATTGCCAGATGGCAAGGACTTTCAAGCACGGAGCGCGAGCACCTGGTACTAACTGAACACACAGATGGGATAGTTGCGGAATCTGTTTTTCTCAGTGGTGGCGGTGCGGAGGCCTTCGCAGTCCACTACAAACTAGCGTGTGATAAGTTGTGGAATGCACTGCGATTGGAAGTGTCTGTGATTGGCAGCAACAAACATCTGATCCTTCGGCGAAACGTTGAGACGGGGCAGTGGTTCAACGACAAGGACGAAGAGTTGATCCAATTGCAAGGACTCATTGACGTGGATCTTTCAATCAGCCCATTTACAAACACTTTGCCCATTCGTCGCCTTCAGCTCGCCAAAGGGCAGGCCGCGGACATTACGGTCGTTTATGTAACGTTGCCTGAGGTCTCAATCCATGCAGACTTGCAGCGCTACACGCGCATGGACACCCTCCTCTATCATTTTGACTCTGTTGACAGCGACTTTCATAGAAATATAGAAGTCGATAAAGATGGGCTAGTCACGCACTACCCAGGCCTGTTTGCTCGCATCTCGTAATCGATTGAGGAGCGGCCGAGAAGCTAATCGGTGAAATGATGGTAGACGAAAAAGAACATACCTTGGACAGCCCGGTTGAATCTGACGAAGACCCGATGGATTCACAATTGGATGCCCAACATGCTGATGTTGCCTATTCAATGGGCGATGAGAATCCGACCTCAGCGCACAGCGAGATCGAAGCATTAGCGGAAGCCGCGCATGAGGCGGACCCGATCCATATCAAGGCGTTGTGGAGCGTGCGAGTGGTGGCACTCGTTACCTTCTTGAGCGGGCTTGTTTGCGTTGTTCATCCTTTGTTCATTCGCATGGCGGCCCATCCAAAGCTCTTTACGGCATTGGTACCATACTCGGTGTATCAATGGAGTCGCTCACTTACCAGCGCCTTTGGTCTTATGCTGATCTATTTGTCGCTTAACCTCCTCAGAAGAAAGCGCGTGGCCTGGATTCTTTCTTTTGCATTGACCTTTATCTCACTGCTGAATTTGCTTGCTCGAATCGGCACCGAACGTATTAATTGGGTGGTCGACCATAGCCAAGACCTGACTTTGCCGCTAACGGCTCTGGTTCCCACAGCGATGGCGATGGTGCTGCTGTGGATGTGGAAAGGAAGCTTTACTGTTCGGAGCGAGCCTAGAGGAATTCACAGAGCGATCAAGTTCGTCCTGATTTCAATGGGTGTTGCATTCTTGTATGGTGCCGTCGGCTTCTGGCTTCTGGATCAGAAGGACTTTGGTATCAACTTTGCCTGGTCAGATGCCGTGTATCGCACATTTCGTGAGCTGACTTTGCAAGGCAATAATGATCTTGTTGCACATACTCAACACGGAGCATCATTTCTACAGTCATTGCGAGTTTTGGGAATGTTGGCTGGGGTCTTCTCTCTCTACAGTATTTTTCGACCTCTAGAATATGAACTGTCCACATTGCCCCGAGAACGATTACTTGCAAAGGCAATATTGGACAAGAATGGGCGTAGTGCTCTTGATGAGATGAAATTGTTGCCGGACAAATCGTTTTTCTTTGGCGGCGACCAAAATTCATTCATCGCATATAAAACTGTTCGCAATATTGCCGTTGCTCTTGGTGATCCTGTTGGGTCAGAAAAAGATTTGCCAGAGCTGACCGCGCGGTTTCTGTCTTTTTGCCATAACAATGGTTGGAATGTCGCATTCATGCAAATAACTCCGGATTTCTTGCCAATGTATAAGAGGCTTGATCTCGACGTTTTGAAAGTCGGGGAGGATGCTGTAGTTGATTTAGAAAAATTTTGCACGTCAACAATAAAGGCAAAAACATTTAAAGCACCATTGCGCAAATTCGATAAACAGGGTTTCACCCTTGAGCGCCTGTTGCCGCCGCATTCTGTAGTCATTCTTGATTCGATCCAACAAGTGTCGGACGAATGGCTTTCATTGCCAGGCCGGAAAGAAAGAGGGTTTAGTCTGGGTCAGTTCGATCGTGCAGCTCTTCAGTCGCATCCGCTATTTGTATTGCGAGACGACAAGAAGGAGATTATTGCTTTTGTCGATCAGGTTCCGTCTTACGTAAAAGGCGAAGTGACTATCGATATGATGCGACACCGCCAGAATGTCCCCAGTGGTACCATGGATTACTTATTCGGTAAGTTGCTACAAGCATTGAAGGAACTGGGGTTTACTCACTTTAGCCTGGGGCTGGCCGCACTTTCTGGTGTCGGTGATAAGCCTGGCGCATCTCTGGAAGAGAAAGGCGCCTTCCTGATATACAATAATCTCAATCGATTCTTCTCGTACAAAGGCTTGCGTGCTTACAAGCAAAAGTTCGATCCAGAATGGGAAGAACGTTTCCTGATTTATGAAGGCGGACCACCCGGACTCGTTCGCACTGCGGCATCTCTTATTGGTGCCATGCGTGTGTAACAGGTGCTCACTCCAACGAATTTTCCCGCGTCTCCAAAAATAATTTCCGCAAATCGATTGTTCGTGGTACAACTGAAAGTAAGCAGTTCGTCGGACTGCCCATTTCGTTTCAAAGGAAAGTCATACAGTGATCCGGTTCTTACAGCATCAAAGCAATAGTAATTGGGAGCTCAGCTTCCAGTCCTATTCGTCGTTTGCTGTCTCTTTGAACATTCAGGATCAGTATCATGCTTTCACTAATAACACGAACACATCCACGAACTAGACCTTCTGCCGCTGTAGCACAATTGGCAGTGCAGGATCTTTGTAAGTTCAAGGTTGTAGGTTCGACTCCTATCAGCGGCTCCAAATTTTTATTGCCAGGTAGTTCAGCGGTAGAACATCGCGCTGTTAACGCGACTGTCGATGGTTCGATCCCATCTCTGGCAGCCATTGCTTTGGAGGCGATCCGAATTGGAAAGGGGTCCGTAAGGCATCGAGCTTTCAACTCGACAACAGCGGGGGCAGAACCCGTCTACCCTTCCATCCATGCACAACAGGTCGTGGTGACCAGACCGTCTCCAAAACGATAGGGCAAGGTTCGATTCCTTGGTTGTGCGCCATTTCTGGTCTGCCGCCGGACGAGATTACTTTGTGCCAGTGTGGAAATTGTGGTGCCAATCTACCACGGTGTAATTGCGATGGCATATCGCACTTGTTTGGGAACAGAGGGATACTTTCGATAAGCTCCATCAAGTCGAAAGCCACTTGATTCAAAAAATTGAATCGAGTTGTTATCATCTTCCATTGTCCAGACTAATATTTTGGAAAACCCGTGATCGCGTACATAGTCGATTGAGTGCTTTAACAAGCTGCTCCCAATGTGCTTTCTTCGATGTTCTGGCATTACGCATAACAACTCGATGTGAGCCAAATTGTCGCTGCGTTGCTTTTTGAGGACGCTGAAGCCTACGACGAAGTTTTCTCGTTCGGCCTGAAAAACGGCTAGATCACGGGGCTCGGCAAGCAGTAACTGCTGCTGCCAATAGTGTTCTCTGTCCGGCAACGCGATGTTCGTCGGTGCTTCATAAGGATGTCCGGTCCGGAGGAAATATTCGCTCCATGATTGATCATGGACGGCCGCGAGCGTTGCGGCACTCTTTGGGCTCGATTGGCTGATGGCAACGGCAATCACGGCAGTGTGCTCGGAATCATTATTTTGGTTCATGCTGGCATTGTAAACCAATTGTCGATGCCCTACGCTCCATCAATCGATATGTCCATACAACGGGAGGGGCTTGTCCCAATACAGTTCACTTAACGCTTGGGTGAAACCTGGGAGCGCCGGCGTCCCGCCGGCACCTGATTGCATTTGTGGTGGCAGCATCTTATGCTGCCACGCCGGCGACGATCAAAAGCCGGCGGGACGCCGGCGCTCCCAGGGGCGGCAAGGACAGCGACGGACAGAGGATTCAATTCGCCTAAGTGAACAG
>Ga0163151_10004762_pt1 | contig 17885 bp, 4 predicted proteins | sample OliLakLV19MP5IB2_FD_145596 | JGI IMG/M metagenome (GOLD analysis project Ga0163151, IMG submission 145596) | Freshwater microbial mat bacterial communities from Lake Vanda, McMurdo Dry Valleys, Antarctica - Oligotrophic Lake LV.19.MP5.IB-2 | ecosystem: Environmental > Aquatic > Freshwater > Lake... | reverse complement strand
CCGCCCAGGGTGTGCAGCCAGAATATTGGAGGGTTTTCTCCGTATGGCTGGATCTCCACCAGCACCGAACCGGGCTGATGAAAACCATCGCTGCGAATGATGTCTGCCAGTTCCGAAACGGTCGGGTGTTTGAAAAGGGTCATCACCGGAAGCTTTTTCCCCAGCTCCTTCTCGATGGCGCTGAACAATTTGACGGCGAGCAGAGAATGCCCGCCCAGATCAAAAAAGTTGTCCCGTGCGCCAACTTTTTCCACTCCCAGAACTTTTTGAAAGATCGCCTGAAGCTTCCTCTCCAATCCACCCCGAGGTGCGACAAAAGATCCCTCAGAAAGAACCGCTGCTTCCGGAGCGGCCAGTTTTTGGCGGTCGATTTTTCCGTTGGGTGTCAGCGGCAACTGTTCCAGAAAAACAATGTGTGCCGGCACCATGTATTCGGGCAGTTCCAGCTTCAAATCCGCTCGAATGTTTTCCGGCCTTGCGCTCTGGCTGGCGGCCACGACATAAGCCACGAGACATTTTCCTCCCGGCAGATCTTCACGCGCCATCACCACCGCTTGACGGACATCAGAACGTTCAAGGAGTGCGGATTCAATCTCCCCCAATTCGATTCTGAACCCCCGGATTTTGACTTGGTGATCGATTCGCCCGAGAAACTGTAGAACTCCATCCTGCTGATACCGGACCAAGTCACCCGTCCGGTACAACAACCCCGGCGTGCTGGATGCAAACGGGTTGGGCACAAATTTTTCAGCATTCAGCTCCGGCCGGTTGTGATAACCGAGGGCCACACCTTCGCCACCTAGATAAAGTTCGCCTGGCAGCCCGATCGGCACCGGTTCCATCGAGCGATCCAGGACATAAAACTGGGTGTTGGAAATGGGACGCCCGATGGGAATTGATTCCGAGCTTATCGAGATATCGCGGATTTCATGCCACGCGGCAAAAGTGGTGCATTCGGTCGGCCCGTAACCGTTGAGCAAACGCTGCGGTTTGCCGCGCAACAGGATTTCACGGATCGATCTGGGGTCAAGCGCATCGCCTCCGACCAGGACATTCTTGCAATGCCGGAACGCGTGGGGGGCAGATTGTGACACCTGGTTAAACAACGCCACCGTGATGAACATGGTGTTGATCCGGGTCCGGTGCAGCGCATCGGCAAATTCCAACGGATCCAAAATGGTTTCCTTGGGCAGTCCGATCAAACGCGCCCCCGCAAACAACGCCCCCCAGACTTCGAAGGTGATGGCGTCAAAGGATGCGTTGGAAATTTGTGCCATCCGGTCTGCGGACGAGATCTGGACAAAGTTGGTGTTGACCAGCAACCTGAGAACAGCGCGGTGCGGAACCACCACACCCTTTGGTTTGCCCGTGGAACCGGAGGTATAGATCATATACGCCGGACTCATGGAGCTCACATCAGGGGTTTGCCCCACCGCACCCATGGAATTCTCAAGGACCGGCTCCAGCTCCAGAATCTCCGCTCCGGAGGAGACGATAGCGGCACACAAATGGCGAGATGCCAAAATGACTTTCGCACCGGAATCTTCGACCATAAACTTCAACCGGTCCACCGGGTAATCGGCATCCAACGGAACATAAGCGGCGCCCGCTTTCAGGATGCCCAGCCAAGCGGCCACCATCTGTGGAGAACGTTCGGCGCAGACTCCCACAAAGGCCCCCGGCGCCACACCCACCCGCATCAAGGAAGAAGCCACCCGGTTGGACAGAATCTCCAGTTCCCGGCAGGTCACTTTCTCCAGCCCATACTCGATTGCGACTTGGTCGGGATGCAGGGCCGAAGCTTCTGCAACCATCTGGTGGATCGTTTTTTTCCGGGGAAACTCCGTGCGTGTCTGATTCCAGTCGATCAAAAGTTTAGTCCGTTCCTGCTCCCCGATCAGCGGGAGTTTCGACAGGGGCATTTCAGGCTCTCGCACCGCGGCTTCAAGAAAATTCTCCAGATGGACCGCCATGCGGCGGATAAAACCCTCGGAAAAAAGGTCGGTGGCATATTCAATTTCCGCGACCATCGCATGCTGGCGATCCACCAGACAAAAGTTCAGATCAAATTTCGAGGTGCTCGTCGTGGTATCCATCATCTCAATCTCAAGCCCGGAAAAAACCGGAATCCCCGCAGGGGGTTGATATTGAAACACAATTTGAAAAAGGGGATTGCGGGCGGTATCACGCGGAACCTTGAGTTCCTCCACCAACTTTTCAAACGGGACATCCTGATAGTCGAACGCCTCAAGGAGCGTGAGCGAAACGGATGCCAACAGTTCCTTGAATGACATCCCGGCCTCCACCCGGGTTCGAAGCGGGACGGTGTTGACGAAAAATCCCACCACCGCCTCCCATTCAGTCCGAGTCCGGCCTGCAATCGGTGAACCGATAATAATGTCGGAAGACTGGGTGTATCGGGCTAGCAGCCCTTTGAAACCGGCGAGCAGGGTCATGTAAACCGTGGAACCATGATCGCGGGCAAAATCCTTGATGGCTTCACTCACCCGCTTTGAAACGGGGCAGGTGACCCTGGCACCACGGTAGCTGGATATTTTTGGACGTGGATGTTCGACAGGAAAATGCAGGTCTTCGACACCGTGCAACCGGTTTTTCCAATAACCGATCTGCTGATCCCATAGTGTCCCATCAAGCCGTCGGCGCTGCTCGCGGGCAAGTGTCGGATAAGTAACGCTCAACGGCGGGGATGCTGGGGTTTCATTCCGGCAGAATTTCGGATAAAACTCGGAAAGTTCCCTAAATATCACATTTAGCGACCATTGATCCGCCGCGATGTGATGCACCGTGATCAAGAGAATCTGCTTCTCCTCGGGCAATTGGAGCAACGAGCCCCGGATCATTAAATCCGTTTGAAGATTAAATGGCCGGTCAGCTTCGGCCAAAATTGCCGATTGCACATGTTTCTCCAGCTCCCCGTTCCAACAACCGGTAAAATCCTTCCGCTGCAGTTTGAAAACGGGCGCATCTAGGAAAGAACCATGCGGCTGGCCTTCGATTTCACCAATCACGGTGCGCAGAGGCAGATGGCGGTCCACCAGCAACTGGAACGACCTTTCCAACGCCTGGATGTTCAAGGATCCGGAAATCTTCAGAGCCACGGGGATATTGTAAAGGGACCGTTCAGGAGCGAGCTGGTCAAGGAACCATAAACTCTCCTGGGCGAAGCTGATTGTCGCCTCCTCCGGCAGCAAGATTTTATCAGATGCGGCGACGGCCTGCTTCCTGGCGGTCAGCGTCCGCTGCAGCTCGGCCTTTTGTTCAGTCGTCAGCGTGGAGAGACGATCCTCGATGGTGCTCATAAAAGCGGTCTGAACATAAAAGCGGAACAGCCACGCAAGACGCGTGGAGACGATTTGGTGCCGTTCAAGATATGGATTCTAGTCATCGGTTGTCGGGATCGATATTCATTGGCGATAAAAACAGGCGTAGATTTGACAAGATAATTACACCAAACTGAGTGAGGATGCGGAATCCGGTCAGGGCATGTTTGGCTGGTCAAGCCACCCCTTAAAGAAGGTTACTGTTTTTGCTGAATCCGGAGGCCGGACACCGGTCACTTTTCTGAATCAACCGGGTTTGCCCAGCAATACTTCCAGTTGTTCGGGTGACAAACCTTCCAGTTGGGCCAGAAGTTCTGCATGCAATTCAGGCGGTGAGCCGGTATGCTGCGCCGGTTTGAAACCGGCAGACTCCTCAATGATGGCCGCCAGCCCGGCAATGGTTGGTCTCTCAAACAACCTTCGGAGTGGAATCACGATTTCAAATGCATCGCGGATTCTGGAAACGACCTGGGTGGCCAAAAGCGAGTGCCCACCCAACGTGAAAAAATTGTCGGTGACACCTATCCTGTCGAGTTTCAACACCGAGGACCAGATGGTTTCCAGGCGTTTTTCTGTTGGGCTTCCAGGCGCCACAAAAAGACTGCCGGAGGTCTCACCGGAAGGTTCAGGAAGGGCTTTTCTGTCTATCTTTCCGTTCGTGGTGAGCGGAAATTCTTCGAGAAAAACAAAGTGACCTGGAATCATGTACCCGGGGAGGTGTTTCGCCAGAAACTCTGTCAACAACGCCCCCGTCAGCGTGACGCCCGGCCTGGGAACAGCGTAGGCAACCAGCTGCGGGATGTCGTTTTGACCTTTCTTCACCTGCACCACCGCCCCCCCAAGACCGGGATGGTTTGCCAGGATCACCTCAATCTCTCCGGTTTCAATCCTGAAACCGCGAATCTTCACCTGGTTGTCCCGGCGTCCCAGAAATTGCAAAGACCCGTCATTGCGATAACGCACGGTGTCTCCCGTTCGATAGAGCCGTTTTTCGGGAAGACCCTGGACTTGAACGAACTTTTCGGCAGTCAGGACGGAATCTCCGACATAACCCAAGGCCAAGCCGCCCCCGCCAAGAAGCAGTTCCCCTGCTGTTCCAAAGGGAACAACCCGTTGATGGTCATCCAAGACATAAGCCCGGACGTTGCTGATCGGCCTGCCGATCGGCGGAGACTGGTCTGAAATTCCGCACCTAATAAATGCAAAGGTTGAAACCACGCTGTTTTCAGTCGGTCCATAATGATTAACCAGGGTGAAAGGCAGTTCCCGCCCGGGAACTTTCTGCAGTTTGTCACCGCCGGTTAAAAGAAAACGCAGGGCGTTGGAAGCGGACGCGGGTTCATTAAGAAAAGCCTCCGCGAGCGGAGTCGGCATGAAACTGATGCTGATTTTTTCTTCCTGAAGCCATTGCGCCAGCAGTCGGGGATCGCTTCGATGTGACTCGGGCGGGAAATGCACGCTGGCCCCGGTCGCAAGATAAGGCCAGATCTCCCAGACAGCGGCGTCAAAAGCCAAGTTGGCCAGTTGCGAGGCTCGATCATCCGCAAGGACCTTGTAAGTTTCCAGATGCCACAAAATAAGATTGCTCAATCCCCGGTGCGGAATCGCCACTCCCTTAGGTTCACCGGTCGATCCAGAAGTGAAGATCACATAGGCCAGGTCTTCACCCGAACTTTGACATGGCTCAATCCCATTGTTGAAAGCAACCAACTCGTTCACTTGGACCACAGGCACGGGGAATTCGACGTGAACTTCCGTGAATCGTCCCGGCCCGGAAATCAACAACACCGCTTTGGATCGTGCCAGCATGAGCCGGAGACGTTCCATCGGAGTTTCGAAATCGACAGGGAGATAGGCGGCACCAGCCTTGAGAATTCCAAGGATCGAGATCACAAAATCCACCGAACGCTCCATGCGGACGGCGACCAACTCTCCTTTGCGAATACCCCTCGCCTCCAAGCTTGCAGCCACCCTGTTTGACTTCTCATCCAATCCACCGTAGCTGACCGATGCGGCGGCGTCCGACACCGCCATGGCTTCCGGGCGCAAGCGTGCCTGATCACAAAACAAGGCGACAACGCCCTTGTTCAGGTCATAACTCCTGTTTGTGGCATTCAAGGTGTGAAACAGCTCGTTGACCTCCTCGTCCGGAATCATCTCCAGATTGTGAATTTCAGTCCGCACATCACGGCAGACGGACCCCATCAAAACTTCGAAACGTTTCAAAAAACGTTCGATGGTGGCACGTTCAAACAAGTCGGAATTAAATTCCATCCGCAATCGGTAGCTTCCGTTCTCGGCGATAAAATAAAGCGAGAGATCAAATTTTGCCGTGACGCTGTCAACTTCCCATGGCGCAATGATCATGTCGTCCTGCCGGACCGGAACTGGTGCCTGGTGAAAAGCAAATGCGGCCTGGAAAACAGGGTTGAAAGAGAGATTGCGCTCGAGTCGGAGTTCTTCAACCAGTTTTTCGAAGGGCAACCCTTCGTGGGCATAACACTCCAGGGCATTGGCCGCCACACGTTTGAGGAACGATTGAAAAGTTTCGCCCGGCTTCAACTGACTCCGCATCGGGATCACATTCGCGAACAATCCGACAATCGATTCCGTCTCGATTTTTGTCCTGTTGGCGACGGGGCACCCCACCACCACATCTTCTTGCGATGCGTGGCGATGAAGCAAAACTTGGAAAAGCGCCAGGGCGCCCATGAACAAAGTCGCCCCGTTTTCTTTCGTAACCTGTTCAAAACGTTCCACCAAGCTTCCCGTCAACGTGAGGTTTTCACAACACCCGCCGAATGTCTGCATCACCGGCCTGGGATGATCGGTTGGAAGTTCCAGCAACTCCGGAGCACCGGCGAGTTTTGAACGCCAGAATTGCACCAGGTTTTCCAGATGCTTGCCCTGAAGATTTTTCCTCTGCCACACCGCATAATCCGCAAACTCCAAACCGGACGCAGTAAATGAAGCCGGCTTCCCGGTCAACTCACCGCAGAGCAGGGCCGAAATTTCACGGAAAAGGATTCCGATCGAAACGCCATCCGTGATGATGTGATGAAAATTCAGGAATAGAATTTTCTCTTCATGAGAGGTGATCAACAACCTGACCCTGAGCAGCGGACCACGGACCAAATCGAACGGAGATGAAATCTCCCCCTCGATCCAGCGGCTGATCGCTTCCTGCCGCGATGACTCAGGTATCGGCGCAAAGTTTAGGAGATCAAAATCAATACCACCCGGTTTTTGAATCACCTGCCGGACACCTTCGGTACATTCCTCGAACGTCGTTCTCAGAGATTCGTGCCGATGAACGACAGAAAGGACCGCGCGGCGGACGGTTTCCGTATCAACCGCGCAGTGCTCCAGCCGAATGGCAAACGGGAGGTTGTAAGAGGCGATATCCGGATGAAGTTTGTGCAGGAACCAGAGCGCTTCCTGCGAGAACGAAGCGGGCAAAAATTTTGAACGATCGGCCGGGGAAATGTCCGGATGCTCAAGCGAATCACCCTCCACAGACTCAACCTGGCGGGCAAAAAGCCTCGGAGTAGGATGTTCAAACAACCGCTTCAGAGCGATATGCGATTCAAATTTCTGACGGATTCTCGAAATAGCCTGCATCGCGAGCAGAGAATGACCTCCGTTTGCAAAAAAGTTGTCGTTGACCCCCATTGGTTTCCTTGCCAGCACGTCCTCCCAGATCCGGACCAGATCACGTTCAGCATCCGTCTCAGGTGCGGCATAAGCCACAACCGTACGGGCTCCATGGTCTGGTGCGGGAAGCGCGCCGCGATCCAGTTTTCCGTTGGCCGTTTTTGGGAACGCATCCAAAAGCATGATCGAAGGAGGCACCATCCATCTCGGAAGTTTTGACCCGAGATGATTTTGGAGGTCTTCAACGGAAACCGGTTCACGGAGGACGACATAGGCGGCCAGCGCTTTGTTTCCAGGCCGGTCTTCCCTGGCGATGACCGCGGCTTCCACCACCGCAGGATGTCGTAGTAACAAAGATTCAATTTCCTGCAATTCGATCCTGTAACCGCGAATTTTCACTTGAAAATCGACACGCCCCAAAAACTCAATATTGCCGTCAGGCAGATATCGGCCCTTGTCCCCGGTCCGGTAGAGTTTTCCCGCCTTGCTGGAATCGAATGGGTTGGGCAGAAATTTTGCCTGCGTTAATTCGGGGCGGTTTAAATAACCGGCAGCCACACCTCGACCTCCGATGAACAGTTCGCCTTCGACCCCCGCGGGAACCGGCTGCAACTGATCATTCAGGATATAAACCTGGACGCCTGGAATCGGTTTGCCGATAGGCACAACCGCCTGGTCTCGATCCGCATCACACCGGAAAACCAAGCTCCAGACAGTCCCTTCGGTCGGACCGTATTCGTTAAACAACGCCACTCCGGGGAGGCGCAAAGCATGTTTGGCAACCAGTTCCACCGGGCAAATCTCCCCCGCCACGATGACCGTTTTCAACGATTCAAGCGAAGCGTTGGTTTCCAAAATCAGGGAATACAAAGATGGCAGGGCCAGCAGGTGGCTCGCCTGATTTTCCTGAAGGGCCCGGACAATTGCGTCGCTGTCGGTCAGCGCGGCTTCGGGCAGGCACAGGGTTCCGCCCTGGGAAAGGGTCCAGAAAATTCCCGCCACGGAACTGTCAAAGGCATACGAGGAAAGAAGAAGAAAACTTTCCACCGGTTCCCGGTAATAAAGAAAACGGGCCACCGTGGAATGCATGAGGTTTCCGTGCGAGACCAAAACACCCTTCGGATTTCCCGTGGAACCGGAGGTGTAGATCACATAGGCGAGGTCTGTGTCCGTCAAAGGGATCTCCGGATTTGTCGTTGGCTGTTGTGCCAGTTCACTGGAACTTACCGACAGATCCAAAACCGTTTCTGAGGCGGCAAAGGTGACGCGGTTTCCGTTTGCAACGACCAGGTGAATAGAAGCGTCCCTGACCATGAAATCCAGCCGATCTACAGGATACTCCGGATCAAGCGGAACATAGGCACAGCCCGCCTTCAAAACACCCAATATCGCCACAACCATTTCCGGTGATCTGTTCAGGCAGATTCCCACCATCGATCCGGAGCCAGCGCCCTGGGACCTTAGAAAGTGAGCGAGTTGATTGCTGCGCTCGTTCAGCTCCCGATAGCCGAGCGAATTCGATCCGATGCGCACCGCAGTTTTTTGCGGTAGCCGCCCGGACTGTTGTTCAAAAAGATTGTGAATGCAGAGGTCAGGAACAGCCAGGTGATCGGTCACGTTCCAATCGCGCACAATCCTCTGGTATTCTTCGCCCGATAACAATTGAAGGTCGTCGTGTTTCGAGGCCGGTCGCAAAGTCATCTCCTCCAAAACTTTCTGATAATACCCGGCCAGGGCCGCCAGTTGAGGATCACAAAAACGGCTCGCATCCACATCGAACCGCAAAGTCACCTGTGATGTCACCGGATCGATCTGGAAGAATGCAAAAAAAGTGAAGTTGGTTGATTCAAAAAATCTTTCCTCACAGAAAGCGATCGATTCTTTCTGGAGCACCGCCTCGTAAACATGAAAATGCACCATGTCGAAAGAGGTTTCAAAAAGGTCGTTCCCGCCGGTTTCGCGTTGTATTTCGGCCAGCGGAAACCAGCGATGAGCCAGCAGATCCTGCTCTGTGCTGAACGTTTCACGAATAAGATCCCTCCAACTTCCGGCGGGGAGCCTGCACCGAAACGGAAGTGTGTTAAGGAACAACCCCAGGGTTTTGTCGGAATGCTTCTTTTCCGGACGTCCGTTGGCCACGTAACCGGTGGTGACGTCCCTCTGGTTGTTGAGAAAACTGAGGACCTTCAAATGCGCCGCGAGCAGCACGGATTTCAACGGGACACCAAGGGACGAGGAGAGGGTCCGGATGGAGTCGGAAACGGATCTGGAAAGGGGCACCGGCTTGACCAGAACTTCGCCCGGTTTCCCCATCGGTTCCGTGCCATGCCACTTCGGCATCCGGGTGGCCGTGAAGCCCTGGATCTGTTGCTTCCAATAGTGCCGGTCGGCGGCTGAATTCAGGGATTCTTTTTCAAGGGCCACATATTCCCGATAAGCAACGGAAACAGAGGCTTCCACCGGACGTTCATCGAGCAGCGAGGAGTAAATCTGGAGGATCTCGGTCAACATCGCCGCCAGGCTCCAACCATCCAGAATTGCATGATGGCTTCCGTAAGTGAGTTGAAAACAATGCTCCGAACGAATGTGGAAATGAAAACGAAGCAGCGGTGCCGTGCGCCAGTCAAAAGGCCGCGCCTTCTCAAGATCCAAACAATCGATCAACGCCTCCGTCTGCTTTTCCGAGCTCTCGTGGCGCAGATCGTAAACCATGTAGGGAATCTGGACGGAGCTGTGGACGAGCTGGAGCGGTTCTGAAAAAAGGTTCAGGTCAAATGAAGTCCGCAATATCGTGTGACGTTGGGACAATATCTTGAGCGCCTCACGGATTTTTTTCTCCTGGAACGGTGCCTCGATCCGGTAGCTGAAAACATCATGATACACAGCCGATTCAGGATGCAGTTCACCATGGTAAAACATGCCGGTCTGCAAACGGACGGCGGAATATGCGTCCTCCAGGGCCGGAGACACTTTTTCCCGGTCTTGCGGACTTAAAAGACAAAAAGGTTCAAGCTTCTGGTCCGGGTCCAGACCCGTCCACGTCTCAGTCCCGACCTGGCTCAGGAGGTTTGCGATCGTCTGCTCCCTGAAAATATCCGAGACCGAAATCGAGATGTCCGATTCAGCGGCCCGGGCCAGGATCTGCAGGCTGCGGATGGAGTCCCCGCCCAGCTCGAAAAAGTTGTCATCCATCCCGACCGGCTGGATGTCCAGCACCTCAGACCAGATCTGACAAAGTGTTTTCTCTGGTCCCGAGTTTGGAGGCCTGAAGGCCGCCCGCAGTTCAGGACGTGTCCTTCCCGGTTTGGGAAACGCCGCACGATCCACCTTCCCGTTGGTGGTGAGCGGGAGCCGGGCGAGATACACAAAAACGGCAGGGATCATGTAATCAGGCAGTTTCGTTTTTAAAAACTCCCTCAGATCGGTGATGGTAGGCCGCTCGTTTCCACGCGAGACAACATAAGCGACCAGGGCCTTCTCGCTGTCGGGAAACACATGGGCTGTCACCGTTGATTCCCGCAATGACGGATGCTGGTTCAACACCGATTCGATTTCACCCAGTTCAATTCTGAAACCGCGGATTTTGACCTGATGATCCATCCTCCCCAGATATTCCAGATCGCCATCCTTAAGCACGCGCGCCATGTCACCGGTGCGATAAAGCCGGGTCTTGCCGCCGTCGAGCGGGCTTAAAATGAAACGTTCTGCAGTAAGTTCCGGGCGGTTGAGATAACCCCGCGCCACCCCGGCTCCCCCCACGTACATTTCACCGTCGGCACCCTGCTCCACTATTTCCAAGGACTCATTCAACACAAAAACCTCCAGGTCGGGGATCGGGCCGCCGATCACACTGCCGCTGCCTGCAATGACATCCCGGAGGAAAATCGGACGGTAGGTGACATGCACCGTGGTCTCGGTGATTCCGTACATATTTATCAGACGCGGAGTCTGATCTCCGTGACGGTCAAACCATGGCTTCAAGCTTTGCAGCTCCAGCGCTTCACCACCGAAGATCACATACCTGAGGGCCAGGCTTTGCGGCTCGTTCTGGTCAGCCCACACCAACTGCCGGAAGGCCGATGGCGTCTGGTTGAGGACAGTCACTTTCTCTCTGCTCAACAAGGAGAGGAAGGCTGCTGGTGAACGGCTGACCATGAAAGGCACGATGACCAGCCTTCCTCCATACAAGAGCGCCCCCCAGATTTCCCAGACTGAAAAGTCGAAGGCGTAACTGTGAAACAAGGTCCAGACATCCGAGGCATCAAATCGGTACCAATCTTCCGTGCGGGAAAAAAGCCGGACGACGTTCTCGTGGGTGACCAGGACCCCTTTTGGTTTCCCCGTCGAGCCAGAAGTGTAAATCACGTAAGCCAGATGTCCGGGATCAATCCTGGTCTGAAGATTCGTTTCAGGAAATGCAGACAGTTCCGTTGAAGCTTCGTCGAGAAACAACAACCGCAATTCCGGGTTTTCCGCCGGTGAAGAACTTTCCGGCGAATGGGGAATCTGTTCTGCGAGGTTTTTCTGGGTCAGCAGGATTTTGATTCCCGAATCCTGGAACATGAAAGCCAGCCGTTCACTGGGATAAGCGAGGTCAAAAGGAACATAGGCCCCGCCAGCCTTGATCACGGCCAGAATTCCCACAACCATCTCCACCGAACGGTCGCAACAAATGCCAACCAGGGTCTCCGGGCCAACGCCCTCTGCCTGCAAAAAAGCCGCCAGCTGGTTGGAACGTGCGTTCAGCCGGGCGTAGGTCCAGGCCTCATTTTCGAAGGTGATGGCGATATTCCCTGGTGTGACCCCGGCCTGATGGTAGAACCACCCTGCAATGTCCCGGCGGTGGGTGGCTTCGTTTTCTGCGCTGGGGAATTGCCTGGAAACCTGCGGGGATTTGGTCTGATCGGAAGCGGATTGAGCAAACATAGTCATTCAAATGGAGGCTCGCAGTGTTTACTTCCGAACGGCGTGGATCCGCTTTTGGCATTTCATCGGGCAACTAGAACAAAATTCCTGGCCCGGATGAATCGGGCGGCAACGGTTTGTCACGACAGCAAAGTCACCGGAAAGCCCTCGGGAAAAACATTAGCCTGTGACGGTTATGTGCTCGACATCAGCAGTGCTAAACAGTTAAGAATAAGAGCCATGGCCCTCTGTAGGGTGAAGCAGAACTCTCACGATCGGAGTAAATGTGTTTTTCGGCATCGATTTATCCCTGCCGCCGCAATATCTGAAAGCGGCGCTCCTTGTTTCCCTGCTCAGCGTCTGGGTGTTAGTCGGCTTGTTCGCCTACCTCAACCGTTACACCAAGCGGACCTATTTCAAAATCTGGACTGTGGCATGGCTTTTTTACGGTCTATGGCTCACCATGGGCCTCTACGATGCCTCGCTCCAGGTTTACGGGTTTTACAATATGGTCCGGCAGTGGTGTGTCGCGATCACCGCAGTTTTTTTGCTTTGGGGAAGTTTCTCTTTTCTTCAACTTCCGACCCGCCAGCTCCTGGTCGCCCTTTTCATGGCCTTCCTTTTCACCTGGAGTTATGTCGGTTCGTTTTTTCTCGAAAACCCCCTGGCAATCCAGCTCCCTATCTTTTCACTGATCGGCCTCGGCAGCATCTTCGCCAGCGCCTGTTTTTTCCGCGTCCGGAGAAACAATGAATATCTGGGCGCGGGTCTCCTGGCCTTCGGCTTTTTTCTCTGGGGAGCCTACATGTGCGCCTACCCCTTCATTCAACAAAGTGCGTTCATGATCAGCGCCGGTGTTTTCATCTCCGCAGTGATCCAGCTTTTCATCGCCGTCAGCATGATTGTCCTGGTTCTCGAGGAGGTGCGAAGCACCAACATCGCCATACTAGGGCAGATCAAGACATATACTGAGGAAAAGGAAAAACTCGAATCCCGCCTGGTCTCCGCCGAGCAGCAGTGTCAAAATCTTTTCAGCCAGGCCCGGCTGACCACAGAACTTCAACAGGCCTACGACGACCTGCGTCAGACCCAGCACACGGTGGTGCAGCAGGAACGCCTGCGCGCCCTGGGGCAGATGGCCAGCGGAATCGCCCACGACATCAACAACTCCCTCTCCCCCATCATTTCTTTCTCCGACCTTCTCGACGCCGAAGCCAATCTGCGGACCCAGGAAAAAAAATACGTTTCTTACATCCGCACTGCGGCCATGGATATTTCTCACAGCGTGGCCAGGATGCGCGATTTTTATCGCAATCGCGAAAGCGGCGAACCTCTGAACACGGTGGACGTCAATCATGTCGCCCAACAAGCGGTTGAACTGACCCGGCCCCGCTGGAAAGACATGTCGCAAAACCAGGGCGTTTTGATCGAGGTCACCACCGACCTTTTCCCGGCCCTGCCAGAAATTCTCGCCAACCCGACAGAGCTCCGCGAAGCCATCACCAACCTCCTCTTGAACGCCATCGACGCCCTGCCTCGGGGTGGAAAAATCCAGGTTTCAACACGTCTCGGAGCCTGGGAGGAGACCTCGGATCAGGTCCAAAAACCTGGAACCGTGGTGCTTGAAGTATCTGACAACGGTACGGGCATGAACGAAGAAACGCGGACCAAGTGCCTGGAGCCGTTCTACACCACCAAAGGGGGCAGCGGCGGGACAGGTCTTGGGCTAGCGATGGTTTACGGCATGGTCACCCGCAACGAAGGTGATATCCAAATCGAAAGCTCTCCTGCCAAAGGGACGGCGGTACGCCTGATTTTCCCGCTCAAACCGCAGCGCCAAGTTGAAATGGTGCTGGAACCGGAGGCACCGATTTTTGCACCGCGGCCTTTGAAGATCCTGTGCATTGACGATGAACCTCTCGTCCGCGAACTCCTCAAACGCGCCCTGGAAAAACAGCACTACCAGATTCACCTCTCCGAGTCCGGCCACAAGGGCATCGAAGCATTCCGCGAAGCAATCCGGCAAAACGAGCCGTTTGAACTGGTCATCACAGATCTGGGCATGCCCGGCATGGACGGAAAACAGGTTGCCGAACAAATCAAGCAGGCCAGACCGGGGGTTCCCATCATCATGCTCACCGGTTGGGGGTCCACATCACAGACGTCCGAGGAACCTCCCCCGCATGTGGATTCAGTCCTGGGAAAACCTCCCCGCATCAGCGATCTGATCGCCACAGTCAGAAAACTGGCCGGTTCTTCCAAAAACCCAGGGCCGGAAGCCCATAAAACAGAGCCCACAGGATCTTTGAGTTCCTGACGCCCGGCAGCCTCTGCAAACTGCGCGCGGGCTACAACCGATTTGGTCTCTTTGGGAAGAATAGCTTTCCAAAAAAAAAAATTACCGCTAAGTAATGACCATGCCAGAACTCTCAGCAGAGGGAGAAACAATTTTCCGCGGAATTCCGGTTTCAGGAGGGGTCAGCCGTGGGAAAATTCTGGTCATCGGCAGACGTGAAAGCGAAGTTCCCAGAAGGGAAATCAGCATATCCGAAATCCCGGTCGAATTACTCCGTTTCGAACATGCCTTGTTGGAAACCCGGCAGGAAATTCTGGAGGTTCAAAAGCAGCTCAGCGACGGATTGGGTGCCTCGGACGCCAGCATTTTTGACGCACACCTGCTCGTCCTGGAAGATCCCATACTAATTGAGGAGGTCAGTCGGCTGGTATCAGAAAAAAAACTCAGCGCAGAATTTGCCTTTCACCAGTTCTCCGAGAAATACGCGATCACCCTCAGCAAAATTGACGACGACTACTTGAGGGAGAGGGTGGCGGACATCCGGGACGTCTGCTCCCGCGTGCTCAACAATTTGCTCGGTTTCGGCAATGCCTTCGACCTGCGCCATCTCAAAGAGCCTTCGATCATCATCACCGAAGATTTGATGCCGTCCACCACGGCGCAACTTGATCGGAAGATGGTGCTCGGATTTGCTACCGACATTGGCAGCAAGACATCCCACACCGCCATCATGGCCCGTTCCCTGGAAATCCCGGCGGTTGTCGGTTTTCAGGATTTGAGCAAACAGCTGCAAACCGGCCAATTCGCCCTGCTCGACGGTTTTAACGGATTGATCATTCTCAATCCCACAGACGCCACGCTTTTCCAATACGGACAACTGGTAAAAAATCGAGTCAGCCTCCGTGAAAAACTCAAGGATGTCATCGACAAACCGGCCATCACCCTGGATGGCCACAAGATCACCCTCTCGGCCAATATCGAAAAACCATCCGACTCCGAAATGGTGAAAAGCAACGGGGGCGAAGGCGTCGGTCTTTTCCGGACGGAATATCTTTTCATCAATCGCGACACGCTCCCGACTGAAGAGGAGCAATATCAGGCTTACAGGGCCGTGGCCGTTGCCCTGAAACCCCAGTCGGTGGTCATTCGAACGCTCGACCTCGGTGGCGACAAATTCCTCACCCACCTGCCGGTCCCGCAGGAGATGAACCCGTTCCTGGGATGGCGCGCCATACGTTTTTGCCTGGAAGAGAAGGAGATATTCCGCACCCAGCTCCGGGCGCTTCTGCGCGCCAGCACGGAAGGCAACATCAAGATCATGTATCCCATGATTTCCTGCATTGAAGAGCTGGACCGTGCGAATGATTTGGTTGAACAATTTAAGGAAGAGCTCCGCAGTGAAGGTCTTCCTTTCCAGGAAGATCTCGAAATCGGAGTGATGATCGAAATTCCATCCGCCGCTCTGATCGCCAATTCCCTGGCGAAAAAGGCCAAGTTTTTCAGCATCGGCACCAACGACCTGATTCAATATTCCCTGGCTGTGGATCGGTTGAACGAAAAAATCGCTCACCTTTACGAACCCACGCACCCAGCCATTTTGCATCTGATCAAGATGACCGTGGACGCAGCGCATCGGAACGGCATCTGGGTCGGAGTTTGCGGCGAAATGGCCGGAGACCCTGTGCTGGCCACGCTGCTGGTGGGACTCGGCGTGGATGACCTCAGCGCCACACCGTCCGCCATCCCCCAGCTGAAATTTATGATCCGCAAATTAAAGGTGGAGGAAGCCAGAAAACTGGCCGAGTTCGCCCTTAATTGCGATTCAGGCAAGGAAATCTTGCGCCGCGCCGAGTCCCTGGCCCGGGAGATCGCCCCAAGCCTGTTCGACACTCAGAAGCCGTTCGCCAGCTCCTAACCCGGAACGATTCAATTGAAAATCCTCCTCTCCCCGTCCCTCTCCTCCATCCGATGGAGGAGAGGGAGGAAAACATCTGCGGTTTTGACTCACCATTCGGTGAAGCGCTTACGGGCACTTTTGTCCCCTCTCCGCTCCTGGGGGAGAGGGTTAAGGGGTTAGGGAGAGGTGGTCCCTCTTTTCAACTGCATCGTTACGGCTAAGCGTCCGCTGCCAATTTTTATTTCTTGGTGAGCCAAGCCGGGACTTTTTCCGCCGCCCAGAGATCCTCCACCTTTTCCCTGGCCCGGACCACGGAATATTTGTCCCCATGAACCAGGATCTCGGCCGGTTTAGGCCGGGAATTGTAATTGGAGGCCATGACAAATCCATAGGCACCGGCGCTCAAGAGCGCCAGATAATCGCCCTCGCCCACCTTGGGCAGCGGCCGGTCTTTGGCAAAATAATCGCCCGACTCACAAATCGGCCCAACCACATCCGAATCAATCAATGCCCCCGATTTTTTCTTGAGCGGAACAATCTGATGATAGGCCTCGTAAAAGGAAGGCCGGATCAGGTCATTCATCGCTGAATCGACGATGACGAAATTCTTTCGACCTGTCTTTTTTACATACTCGACCCGGGTCACGAGGATTCCCGCATTGCCGACAATAAAACGGCCCGGCTCAAGCAACACCTTTAATCCCAAAGGCTGCAAAAGTGGAACCAACGTCGCCGCATAAGAGGCTGGAGTCAGGATTTTCTGGGATTCCTCAGTTTTCCACCAAGACTCCTGGCCGCTTTCCAATGCGGGGTCATAAACAATCCCGATTCCGCCTCCGATGCTGAGAAATTCCAGATTGTATTTTTGCGTCAGTCCATGGACCAGCGGCACCAGCTTTTCCACCGCCAGCTTGAACGGCGTGACCTCGGTGATTTGTGAACCGATATGTGTCTGGAGCCCGCGCAGCTTGATGTTTTTCAACTTTGCGGCCTTCGCATAAAGATTCTCAATCTCCTCAAAGGCGATGCCAAACTTGTTGGCATAAGTTCCCGTGGTGATTTTGGCGTGCGTACCGGCATCCACGTTCGGATTGACCCGGAGCGCCACCGGCGCGACTTTTTTCAACTTGGCCGCGACATGATTGATGCGTTGAAGCTCCGCTTCGCTCTCGACGTTAAAACTGTAAATTCCCTGGCGTAGTGCAAACGCGATTTCATCCCCTGTTTTTCCCACCCCGGCAAACATGCATTTGCGAGGATCAGCCCCAGCCGCGATCACCCGGCGCAGTTCACCTTCGCTGACAATGTCAAAACCTGCACCCAAGTTGGCGAGCGACCGAAGGACGGCGAGATTCGAGTTCGCTTTCATCGCGAAACAAACCATGTGATCGATGGAAGCCAGCGCCCGATCCAGCCTTTGAAAATGATCGGAAAGCGTGTTTTGGGAATAGACGTAGAGCGGCGTCCCGTATTTTTTCACCAACGATTCGACAGGGATTTCCTCGCAGTGAAACTGGCCTTTGACATATCGAAAATAATGCATGAGCTGAAGTTATAAGGAAAAGTTTCGGGCAAATAAAAGGAAAACCAGCGCAAAGCAAAACCTCCGCAGGGCTGATTCATCTGATTTTGGTCAGGAGGTGGCACAGCCGCCTTGGGGCTGAAAATAAAACCGCAGAGGAAACCGGCGTGCCTTGGGTCTTGCGACCAACTCAGGCGCCCAACGTTTTTCAGGGTTCAGGGTTCAGGGTTCAGGGTTCAGGGTTCAGGGTTCAGGGTTCAGGGTTTAGAG
>Ga0163151_10004761_pt1 | contig 17889 bp, 20 predicted proteins | sample OliLakLV19MP5IB2_FD_145596 | JGI IMG/M metagenome (GOLD analysis project Ga0163151, IMG submission 145596) | Freshwater microbial mat bacterial communities from Lake Vanda, McMurdo Dry Valleys, Antarctica - Oligotrophic Lake LV.19.MP5.IB-2 | ecosystem: Environmental > Aquatic > Freshwater >... | reverse complement strand
GGAAAACCGAACGATTTGATTTAGTTGGGTTAACCCCGAGCTAATGATTGTTTTAATCCCGTGCATACGGGATTGAATTACAATCATTTATTCGATTCAGCATTTTTTAATGCTGAATTTGGGATAATCTTTTTTTGTGTTGGAGTTAGGCGAACAGATGCTTGTAATGGAATATCAGTTTTAGTAATAGTAGGTTTTGAAAACAAGCCTTCATTATTAACATACAAGTTTGATGCAGTACTTTTTGGGTTATCATTAATTGCTCTCATTGGCACAACATCAATCCTAACTTTTTCTCCTGCTAAACTGAAAACAAGTCCAATGGATTTCTTTTGTTCAACTATTTCTACAAGTGAATTATCTTTAAAGTTATTCTCAAAAACGCTCAGCACAGAGCGGTACATTACATCCATCATAAAACTGTTTCGATAAAAACGAACCATAATATCAAAATCAGATTTTCCTTCAATAGAAGTACCCTTTGCATTTGAGCCCCGTTGAAATGGAGGACCAGAATGTTCAGCGCTAAACTCTTTTTCCAAAAATTTTATAATTTGCTCACATTTTCTTTCACTCATCTTATACAAAGAAGAACTTCTGTCAGTTTGAACAGCAAAAGCAAATGTGTTAAGGTAAGCATCAGTATTTATCGCTTTCGTATTCGCATTAACTTCATCTACAATAGCACCGACAACAAATCCACTGCCTCCGCCAATCAGAGCCCATTTTCCACTTGCATTAAGCAGTTCTGCCCAATCAAATTTCAATTCTGGGCTTTCATCCATTTTGTTTATTTGTTTAATCGCATTAAAAACCGCAGAAATAATTGTTCCGCCAATTGCTCCATTTATCGCATACTTTGTTTTTCTATTCATAGTCTATATCTTATTGTCTATTTCAAACCCAATATTTTTAGCGTAAGCGTTCAAATCAATGGCAGCAACAGTTCCAACCGCCTGTTGTAAGTGTCGTGTCAGTTGAAGAAAAAAGCTAATCAATGAATTCTCTTTTGCACTGAATGTTTGTTTTTCAAATTTTCTAATTGAATAGTAATTCAAAATCCTATCATCAAAATTCGTCTTGATATTCACTTACCACTATATGTTCATAGTGATTGTCTTCACTATTACTCAAATAGTACTTTTCAATCCATTCCATCAATGAATTAAAATCCCATTCAATCTTTTGTTTAATATCAGGACTATGAGTTGTATGAATACAAATTGAACCATCTCTGTTTACATGATTGTATGTTATAAGTTCACTATTCAGAAATCTTATTGATTCTGTTTCGTGCATCTGTAAGGGATATTGTGGCTGAATTTCCACTTCAAAATCTAACTCAACTTCTAAATGAAGCACCTTAATTCTTCCCAATAGAATTCCATAATTCTCCGAAAAATTTCGAAGAATTGTAATATTTGGTATCTTTTCAATGATTGAAGAAATAAAGTTTGTTCTGCTTTCAATTTTATCCAAATCTTGTTGTAGGAGGAGCAGAAACACCTTCTCTTTATACGCTATATTTGTTTTCATCCTTATCCTCACAAGGATGATTTTCATTAATTTTAAAGTATGTTTTTACGTTGTCACTATTTTCTTCTATCCTTTCAATCATGTACTTCATATCATCACTCAAAATAGATTTTTCAGTTTCGGTTAAAGTATCAGCTTCTTCATTGGTTGAGTTTTCTGGGTCTGGTAGCGATACTTCTTTTACCTTATCACGAATAAATTCGAGCACCGTTTTTAATTTATCCCACAAATCTCCTTCTACCTATACAGTATCAAAGGCCTTCATAGTAATCAATTCTATAAAGAAAGATTTTATATCGGGCTTGTTATTGATTTTCCAAACCTTCAATAAGCGTATAATTTGTCTTGCTGAATCCTTTTCAGCAGTAGCCCTATCTTTGATTTTGTCTATCTGAGCTTGGATATTTGACCTAATGTAATCAGAGCCTTCTTCAAGTGTTCCGAATTTTTTATTTACGTAGAGGTTTAATTTATCATCATCCTTATACTGATCAACATTTAGTTCTCTACCTGGGACAACATCTATCTTAACAATGTGTCCATCTTTATCAGAATAAAATTCAATACCGATTGAAACTTTTTGGTCTCTAACAGTTGCTTCTTTACCATGATATTTATCTTTTAGGAATTCAAATACATCTGTAAACATTTCTTTTAAGGTTCCATTTGAACCAAAGGCATTTCTTTTATATGGAGCCATTAAATCAAAATCAAATTTTAGGTTCACTGCGGTGTGCTTGGCATAAGAGCCTGAATTAAATGGAGAATATAAATTGCTCTCATATTTAATTTCTAATGCTTCTTTTATTTAATTTCTCTTTGAAACGTGTTTATCACGCAAGTTTTGCTCATTACTGATTTTGTGTGAGCTAAGTACACAATCTAAGTGTTTGCTTTTATCTGTCATTTTATTACGCTTTTATTTTCTTAATCAATTTTTCAATTTCTTCCAATGGCAACCTGTCATTGACAACTTTCAACTTTTCTAAATACTCAACTCCTATTTCAGCAGAAATTATCTTTTGATCAACAAGTGTTCTTATCACCCACAAACTTCCATGCACCGTTACACCTTGGTCTATTGCTTCGCTTCGTAATTTTCCATCACCAGTTAGCAATGGACAATTCAATTGCTTCGCTTTCCATAAAACCGTTTTGTCAATCAATGTTTTGAAAAACCGGTTCGTTTCAAATTTTTCTACTTCTTCAATTTCCGCTTCACTCAATTCAAACACTGTTAGTTTTTGCAATCGGATAAAAATTTCAATTTGCTCTTTTTGATCGGATTCCAATATTTCCCCTCTTACAAAATCAGTAGTGCATATTTCAAAATTCAGAGAGAAGAACTCTGGCAACGCTTGAATTTTGATAATGTCAAAAAACACGTTTGAATCAGTAATAATTAACTTCATACTAGTTGGTGCAACTGTTCACGAAATTTCCATGCGGACATTCCAAGAAAGTATGCTGCTTCATTTATGGTTAGTATTTCTTTTGACAAGCCCACATAAACCATTCGTTCCATACGGACTGGTTTTTCTTTGCCCATAAATCTACCCGGCTCTGCATTTGGGATATGATAACCCCTTTGCTTAAACCCAACATTAAATCTTCTGTAAATAAAATTAGTGATGATGCCAAGATGCAAAGCCCTTGAAAAAACAGCAGAGAAAGAAATTCCCCATCTTTCTTTAATCAACACCAATTCGTTTTGATAAAAATGAAAACGGTCTTTGCTTAGTTCCTTCTGAGCCATATCAGCAGGATAGAGAACAGCAGAAGCGAAAGCGTGACACAAATTTTCTTCTTCTTTGTCGGTAAGGTTAGTTGAGAACTTTAAAGAGTGGTGAGCCAATTCATGCAAAGCGGTAAATCTTTTTCTTACAACATCTTCGCCTTGCTTCACACTTTTTTTCAGGACAATTATTTTTTTGCCATCAACATCTGCTTTCATACCATCAAAGCCATCAGGAGCATCTAACTCAATTACTTTGTAGCCTTTGTCCTCCAACATTTCAACCACATCGGGAATCGGGTCGTAACCAAGTTTCCAAACTTCTCTCAATTTCTTCGCAGCAGTTTCGGCATCATCAGCGTTTTCTATTACTTTATCGTAAGCAAAGTATTCTGTCTTTTCGCTTGGGTCAATCAAGTGTTCTAACTCCAAATAGCGTTCACAATTTTCTCTTACCTTTTCTTCCACCGACATTTGTTCGGTTTTTGAAATCTTTGAAGAATACTTTCGGTAGCTGATGTTTTTGAGTTCTACATGCACAGTTGGAATTGAATAAAAATAATCCACAGGCACATTCAATACATTTGACAAAGCGATCAGCAACTGACTATCAGGTTTCATTTTCCCTTGTTCGTATTTATGCAATGCCTGACGAGAAACAACTTTTTTAAGTTTGGTTTCTAAGTCCTGTAAGGACATACCAGCCATCTTTCGCGCTGACACCAGTTTATTTCCAAATACATTTTCCATCTTGTTATTTATTTAAGCATTCCTGCTTGTTGACAAAAGTATTATATTTTTACGAATTGTCAACCAAAATGGTTAAAAAATTTTCCATAGGGAACGAAAGAAAAAGCCCACCCACTAAAAACACTCTCTTAAAAAACGCTACAAGCCAAAGCTACAAGCCATTTTTTTAAGAGAGTGTTTTTTCGCTACCCAAAAATCCGCTCTCTATTTTTTTGCAAATTTTTTTTCCCCAACGAACTGATTACAAACTTGACAATGACGACTTTTAATAATAATTCTTTTGGAAACCTCAATAAAATTGACACTTAGGCACTTCGGACAGACAGAAAGGCATCTGCTAACTTTACCTACCCAAAAGTGGCGGTTCAGTGCTTCGCATGACAATTTTTCGTATAATTAAGTGTGGTTCTCCGAATGGAGTTTAGTGGTAAAAATCGCCAGCTTCTTTTAGCCGCAAACCGTGTGTGTCTTGAATCAATGACTTTGTCGAGTCATTTAATGCTTTTCAAAAGATGGAAGTCAAATTAGTAAAGGATAAATATAGCAGTGTAACTCAAGCGAAACGAGTGACCATGCTACAAGAACGAATTTGAGAGCCTTTCCAAAGACGGCAGTCAAGTGCATCTGCTGGCTAGCGGACTACTAATGCTGCAAGAGGCGGAAACTCTTTTTGTGGTGAACGATTAGGTAAAAACGGGAACAAGTATTCCAATAGGTAAATGTATAAAAGCTGTCCGCTGGCTATCGGATGAACTGCCTATTAAGCCTCGTAAGCGCAAAAGAAAGAGTCGAAAACAAGTAGCTACGTTTGTATTTGTGATAAGAGTGTAATGGATGACTTGATTACTGATTACACCTCTCTCGGGGTAAAGGCAGCCCCGCTCTGCGGGAAACTATACATAACTTGTCCCGCCCATGCGGGAGGCTTTTGAAAGGAACAAGAGAAGTCAATATCGCGCTGTTAAATTGTAAAAGGAAGCAGCCATTTAAGGATTAAATGAGATATTGGTGGCAGACCAGCTCGTAGTAGTGATGAAGTTGCTGAAAGGTAATGGAGCGAAAGGGCTGGCTAGTTTAACCAACTAATAGATACAACCGCAAGGGACGATTGATTATTATGAGGTAAAATCACAGCCAATTACCAGGCTAATGGTTTGGCAAGCTTACAAGAAAGTAAGGGCCAACAAAGGAAGTTTGGGCATAGATAATATGACTTGGGAAGTATTAGAGAACAACCTAAACACCCAGCTGTATAAACTATGGAATAGAATGACCTCAGGCAGTTATTTTCCGCAAGCAGTAAAAGAAGTTAGCATTAAGAAAGGAGATGGGGGGAAGAGAAAATTAGATATTCCCACACTATTAGACCCTGTAGCACAAGAAGTAGTAAAATCACATTTAGAGCCATTAGTAGATTCTAAATTTCATAAACAGACTTAGCCATTAAAGGCTTCTTTGACACGATAGACCACAACTTGTTGAAACAAACGATTCAGCATTATTGCAAAGAAAAGTGGGTGCTACTTTAGATAAACAGATTAATAGGAACGCCACAAGGCGGAGTTATCAGCCCATTAATAGCCAATATCTTTATGGATATATGTTTTGATAAATGGATGAGTAAAAACCACCCAGAAAAGCCATTTGAGCGCTATGCAGACGATATAGTAGTGCATTGCAAAACAGAAAAGCAAGCTAAGTTTGTCTTAAACCAAATAAAGCAACGCTTAACAAAATGCAAATTAGAACTGCATCCTAATAAAACTAAAATTGTAAACCTAAGAGGAGAATCAGAAGAACGTTATGCAAAGAAGTATGACTTTTTAGGATTTAGTATAAAACCTCAATGGTGCAAAATAAAAGGCAAAGGGATGCAATTACCGAGTATTCGTATTAGCAGTAAATTGGTGCAAAGTATTTTAACACGATTTAAGGCAATGGAATTGCACAAGAAAAGGATATCAATCGAAGAATTAGCAAAAGGACTTAGACCAATAATTAGAGGCATCATAAACTATTATGGAAAATTTTCTACAGGACATTTAAGGCAAGTATGCCACCAAATAAATGTACGCATATTAAAATGGGTAAAATAGGAAAAGAGGCTATACAAAATGAAATCCTTAAATTGGCTAAGAGCGAAATTCAAAACAAATCCGCAGCTTTTTCCACACTGGCAATTGGTAAATCCATGAAGGTTAAATACATTCGTGATGAAACTAGAAGAGCCCCCGAAATAAATTCGGGGCAGGCAGTGTGAGGGGGAGACTCTCAAGCACGGTTCCCCCGCTGAGGCGGGGCAAGCTTTGGGAGCGTAAGGGTGAAATTCCCTTGCCTGATCCAAGTTGTTTGATAATAGTTTTATGCCGAAGTAATAACCCCCTTCCTCAGTCTCAAATCAGTTAAATATGCCTTGGTTCAGACCGAATGGGTTGCTAGTTAATTTGGATGGGTACTCCTTGTTTTTTGATGCCAACTAATAGGTGTATTGATTTTATTTTGCAAAAAAATATTACCTTGTGCATCTTGGAAACGCAGGCTTTTATAAAATTATCTGAACTTACTCAGCGCATTAAAGATGTGATTAACCTGCAGTTTGGCGAACAGTCTTTTTGGGTGCTTGCTGAGGTAAGCGGACATAAATTTTACCCCAATCCAGAGCGACATTATTTTGAGTTTTTGGAGAAGGACGAGGCAAGCAAACAGCCTATTGCCAAAGTTAGGGCCGTGGCATGGTCGGGCGGCTCAGAGCGCATCAGGGTCTTTGAAAAAGAGACGGGACAGCAGTTTGGAAATGGCATGCAGGTGCTTACTTTATTGCGGGTTGAGTTTAATGCGGCCTTTGGGTTTCAATTGATTATTTTAGACATAGATCCAACCTATACCATAGGCAAAATTGAGCAGCAAAAACGAGATACTTTGGAGCGACTGTTGCGTGAGAATCCAGATAAGGTGAGTAGGGTAGGAGACGATTATATTACCTTTAACAAAAGGCAAGCTTTAAAGGCGGTTTTGCAACACATTGCCTTGGTGGGTTCGCCCAATTCTGAAGGCTTTTCCGACTTCTGTCATACTTTGCAAACCAACCGTTTTGGCTATGGTTTTCAATTGGATGTTTTTCAATCTGCGGTGCAGGGCGAAGGAGCCGATAGGGAGATTAAGAATAAGCTCATCCAAATTTTTGAATCGGGGCGCAAGTATGATGTGGTGGTGATCATTCGTGGGGGTGGCTCTAAGTCAGACTTGTTGACCTTCGACGCTTACGGATTGGCTCAAACCGTAGCCAGATTTCCTATACCCATTGTTACCGGATTGGGGCACCACAACGATGTAAGCATAACAGATTTAATGGCCCATACTGCCACCAAAACGCCCACCAAAGCAGCCGAATTTATTGTATCGCATAACCGTGCTTTTGAAGAGGCCTTGGTGTATTTACAGCAGGGAATTGTGATTAAATCGCAGCAGTTATTGGCGCAACATAATAAACGAATTTCGCAAGCAAGAGAAGCGGTGGTGAACCAATCGCGCAACTTACTAATTAATTATCAAAGGTCGCTGATGGCCTTTACCACGCAGCTTTCGAGCAAGCCAAGCATTCTAATTAACCACAAGTTAAACGATATGTTGCACCTGCAAGCCAACCTTAAATCGCATGTCAATAAATTACTGTTATGGCATAAAGGAACGCTTAATCATTATGCCTCGGTGGTTAAAATAATGAGTCCAGAAAATATCCTTAAAAAGGGCTTTGCTATCTTAAGTGTGCAAGGCAAAATTGTAACAGACGTTAAAGGATTGGAGAAGGGCAATGTGCTTATGGTGCTCATGGAAAAGCACCAAATAGAAACTATAATTGAATCAATAAAAGAAAACAATGGAACTAAATCTTAGCTATGAAGAGGCTTATGCCGAACTCAAAAATATTGCCGCAGAAATAGAAGAAGAGTCGGTATCGGTAGATGTCTTGGCCACAAAAGTAAAGCGCGCTTCGGAGCTTATTACGCTTTGTCAAGACAAGCTAAAAGCCACAGAAAAAGACGTGATGACCATCATTCAACAAATGGAAAGCAAGCCTACGCCTTAATAGCTTAGCTTCACAAATTTGAGCACAATATGCTTGCCCTTGGCTCTGTTTATTTGCAGGTAGTATAAGCCACCGGGGAGTTGCGCCACCTCAATTTCTGTCTCACGCAACATGCTGCTTCCTTTTAACAAATGCCTGCCATTTCCATCAATAATCTCAAACTTAAAAGGCACTTACTCCTCGCCCAAAACTCGCAATATTTGCGTTATCGGTTGGGGTATAATTCGGTACGAACCAAGCTCTTTTTGAAGCGCCAAGGTGCGTATGGGCAACAAAGCACCTTGCCCGCTTATGAATTTTCTTTGCCTTTTACCGTGCTAATTTTGCGCCATTGCTTGCCATCAATGGGACGTTGTATTTCAAAATAATCGTTGTTTATTTTGCTCGATGTCTGCCATGTTAACAAAGCATTTTCGTGGTTCTTTACCAAGTCGAAATTCAATAAAGTTACGTGTAATACAATGTTGTTTGCAGCCAAGGCAAAGCCGCTGAAACCGCTGCTAAAGCTGGCACTTAACACCGAATCTGTGCTGCCCAAATAGGAGTCCATTGCACTGCCACTTCCATATACGCCATTGTTGCGTGTGCCTTGCGAAATGCCCATTAAACATTTAAGTATATTGGCACCTGCAAAAGTTTGTCCGATAGCCAATTTCCATCCATTGAGCTCTGCTGCGGTATAGAATAATTTGATGGTATAACTTCCTGTGCTGTTGTTAAAAGTGGGTGTTACCGAAGTAGTTTTTGAGGCTATGCGTTTGTTGTTGCTTGTATTGCTGCCTATAGGTTAAATCGCTGTAGCTGGTGGTAACCGTATTTTTTTTACCCATGTTGCTGCACTGTTGGTCTACTTGTAAATGCAATCTGAGCAAGCTGCTATGATAAGCGAAGTATGGTTGGGTTTAAAGGCCATTCGTGAAACCAATTTATTGCCCATGCCCGTAGTTTGCACACTGGGATTGCTCGGGAATTTAATTGGATCATGTTGGGTAAACGAAGCTAAATTTTGCGAAAAGGCGCATAGGTTCAGACCGAGCCAAACGAATGCTAATAGTAGTTTCCTCATCTGTTTTTGAGCTCCTTATTGCTTTGATCAATAATTTCGTCTTGGGTCATTAGGGTGCCATCTGCTTTCACCAAATTTTTATAGCACAGTTTCCAGTGTTGAAATTGCTTGAATGTGGACCCCAAATCCACGGGCCTATTTTTATCTATTTCTTGTTCTTTTTCCGTTTAGTCTGAACCAAAAATATCGCGTGCTTCGGCGTTCTCTCCTGCAGGATTAGACCTGTTTGCCCAATACACCTTAAAGGCCTGCACCGCTTCTTCGTAATTGGCATGTGGGTTGTGCATGAGGTCTATCCAATAAGGGTATAAAGCCAAGGAATCTACACTTGTTTTTGGATGGGTTATGGCCTAAGGTTTTGCTTTACTTTTGCAAGCAAATAGCATGAGCAAGACGCTAAAAAAGAGCAAGGTATAAAGAAGGAGCCTTTTTATGAAAAATGATTTTTTACAATTAAATGATTTTTTTTATTAAATGCATTAAAAAAAAAAGAAACAGGCTTTTTTTTCGAAATTAAATCCGGTTTCTAGGAATTATTTGATGAAATTTTTTTCGGTTCGAACCAAAAACGATTGCGGATTTATTTAAAAGTATAGATTTCGGTTTTAATAATTTATATCATGAAAAAATTCTGCCTCATTGTATTGCCAAAGTCAAGTTAAATGGGTGAGGTTTGCATAATAAGGAGAAGCGTTATAGGTATATAACTGATTGCACCTACTTGGTATGTTATAAGTTGCCAGCGGTGGTAGTTTTTTAATGTATTGAATAGGGATTTTGGTAAGTGGGAAGTTTGTTTGATTCATGTTTATATAGGTTGATTGTTCTTATGTTTTAGGAGATTTTATGGGTGCGGTTTGAACCAAATTTGCGCATAAAATCCTAGAAATAGGATTATCCTTAAATGCTTGCTGGCGTTGCCATGCAGGCATTTTTGTTTCTTTAAATTGGTTCAGCAAACGTGTTTTGATTTTGGTCAACCATAAATGTACAATATGTTTGACCAAGTTATTAGCGCGCAAAAATAATAACAACAAAAAGGCCTTTGAAATTTATTAATCTTTTAAACCCCCAAAAAATGAAATTAGCAGCTTTAACAGCAACTTTGTTTTTCCATGGCATTTGCTTTGGGCAAAACATGCTTTACAAACAAACCAACAAGATACAGGAGTACAACTATGGTGTAGTTGATACGGCCGGTATGCGACAGCTCAGCGAGATTGAGAAAATTAAGTATGAGTTAAAATTTGTCGAAAAACGATATTCCGAAACCATTTACTCCAATTATGAGTCGGAGTTTGAGGTAAAGATCGACAGCAATGAGTATGCGCAAGATTGGATGAAACTTGCCAGCAAGTTTAATTACAACAACGAAGGCATGCATCTGTATGATGCCAACAATTCCTTAATGAAAACGATTGCTTATACGCCCGAGGAACTTAGTCAGAGAAATGACAAGAAGTTGGACATGCAGCAGTATGGCTTTCACCCCGGTATTGCTTCTTTTCCAGAGTTTACGGCCGATATGGTAGCGCAATTGGCAACCCAAAATGTACAAGTTACTACCATGCCTAATGGCGAGGTAAAGGTAGTTTCTGGTTCGATAACCACTATTTTTAACAAGTACAAGCTAACCGTGGTTGCCGAGTATTTGGATAGAGAAGGGTATAAGAACCGACAAACTTTGGGTTACGAACCTTACCTAACAGACCATGGTTATTTGCTGGCTATTGACAAAACTGAACGCTTTGTTCATTCGGTCAATGGTCCGTGTATTACCGAAACCAAGCTTACGTATTACAGCAATTATTTGATTGAGGATCCAGGGGCTTTAATAGACAAAGCCATGCTTAAGCAGGAGTCAATTACCTTGTATCCCAATCCAAATGATGGGGTGTTTACGGTGAAGGCCGAATTAAACAACAATGTAAACATCACGAGTGTAAAGGTGGTGAGTGTGCTAACTGGCAGTGCCACTAACATTGATTGTGGCAATCAAAAGACCTTCTTGGTAAATTTGCCCAATTTGGCAACTGGACAATATGTATTGCAGATCATTACCAGTGAGCAAAAATCTTTAACTGCAAACTTTTTCAAAAATTAATCACCCCTTTAACATTTTAAAATCATGAAAAGATTACATATATTTACCCTAGCTTTAGTTTGCATTTTGGTAAATACGAACAAAACATACGGTCAAACCGCGCCGCTCGATACGAGTAAGGCAATTTTCAATAACCAGGATGCCTTGAATGCGCAATTAGACAAATTTGGACTCAAGACATTGGAGTTTTCTGAAGGCGCCAATTGTTTGCGCTATGGACAACCCTTGTTGAAAAAGGGGTCTGGAACACCAGCGTTTGAAGAGGATTTGAATCCGGTAAAGAGAACGATAAACGAGGGATACACGGAAAAAAAAGATTCAATAAATGGCGATATCAATATCTATTGGATACATGGCCTCAATGGAACAACAGAGTCGTTAAGAGTTCCTGCTCAGGCAACTCAATTTGGTGCGCCGGGATTTCCTGCGCGAAAAGCTAATTCAGTTAGGGGTATAGCCTCATCAAGTTCGCATGCATTGCAATATTACAGTGAAGATGGCGGAATTACGCCTGCTACTGGTGATTTGAACAATGTAAATAAGGTATTAGTTCCTACGGCTGCTAGAACCAAATATGACTTTATAATTGCACATAGTCAAGGCGGAATTGCGGCAAGAGAATGGTTGCGAAATATGGAGCAAAAACCTAATATGTACGAGAAGTTTGCCCATGGTTTAGTTACCTTTGGTACGCCGCATGGAGGTGCTCAGGTAATTAATAATACGAGGCCTGATATGGGTAATAAGATTCCTGATTTTATGCGAGAAGCATGTGTGTCAATTGTAACCGCCGAGGTAGAAGATGCCTTGAAAAATGACTTGTTTACTCGCATGGTTGTGTCTCAAAACATGAAAAATAAATTGGTGCAAACAGGTTGTGGTGTAATTAGTGAGACTATTATTCCATTGGCTCTTGATAATTATTTTAAGCGCACCACTTTAGATTACTTTGTAGGGGCCCCCTTTTTAAATGGGTATGCCGATGCAAGTGGTCAACACGTAGAAGGCTTATCAGAGTATACACAAAAGGTTCCTGTAGTTCAGTTTTATGGGCAGGAAGATCAACCTATCCTTTGGAAGTTTTTGAGTAGCACACAAGGAATAGGGCATGATAAGTTGGACAATACAGAAATGATTTTTGGTTATGATCAAGATGACCAATTGGAGAATAAAGTGAGTAATTTGATTAATACTTATGAAGCTAAATATTTAAGTCAAATGAATATTATTAAGAATTTGAAAAACTCAATTTCATCAAGATCATTGGGACTGAGAATCATGTTTCCAATTTTTTATGTACTCACAAAGGATAAAATCGATGCCGCACAAGTTAAGGCAGATGCTTTTATTAGGGCAAAGTTATGGCTAACAAATGCCAATGATTATTATTTAACAGATTTAATTGGCGGCAGGGAAGAAAAACAAGTGAAAAGTCATTGTATTGTGCTTGAGCAAGTAATGTGTCGCGATGCATCAAAAAATCCAGCAGCTTCGGGACTTCCTCCAGTTATGGTTACAAATAGTTACAATGCTCCTATGGACCCTACTGGTATCCAATGCAGTATTTTGCCTATTAATGTTAAGTATTCTAATTATTCATTTCCAGGTTTGGATGGCACTACTTGGACTGGCAATTGTGTAGGTTCTCAAGCAGCAAACTTCGTTTGGAAAAACATTGGCACCTATAAACACAACGATGGTGTAGTATTAGCAGAATCTGCTTCTGCCGATATTAAAGTTTCTTCAATTGTGAATCCTAATAATTCTTATGTTAAGGTTAAAATGTTGAAAACAAATCATGAGCAGATGAAAAATTCTAAAGTTACAAGTATGGCTTTGTTTGAATTATACAGTGGGACATATGGTAGGTTTTTTAAGGTAGATGTAAGATGAAAAAAAATGTAATGTTTTTGTTTTTTGCAATTATTTTAATTGGTTGCAAAGTAAAGGAAGAGGTGGTAACACCTCTTCCTAATAATGTTGGCAAGTCTAAACTCGACACCCTTTGGAGGGCAAGATTGGGGTTTAGTATAAATCCAATTTTAAATGATAACAAAGATATTTTTGTTAGTCATATGTTTGGACAAAATGGTGATGAGTTTAAGTTGTTTGACCATTTAAATGGTAAATTAAAGTGGAAATGGAACGATTTTTTAGTTTTTGAAGAAGGCCTACTTAACCTTCAATGTTTGCATAAAAATGAACTTTTTTTAATTGCTTCCGGCCCAAGACGATATGCCTTAAACATAAATACAGGTCAAACAGTGTGGCGCAGTCAAATTGATTCTTTACACGGAGAATCTCGTATCTACGAAAATGGTGACAAAATATATTCTACATATATTTCAAGAAACAAGGTGCCTAGAATTTATATTTATCATGCCAATTATTCTTTGGGTGATTGGAATCCGCTTTGTTATTATGAAGATTCTAGCAGTGAATTTCAAGAAGTTAATTCAGCAGCTTTGTCATTTTCTAAAAATTCACAAGGTGAAACAATCTTGGTTATAACATTGCACGTTTTTTCTGCAGATGTTAAAAAGTTAAAGGTCAAGGTATGTGGGTATAATATGGTAAAAAAACAATTTGAATGGGTGAAGGATTATACCAGTAGGTATAGCGAATTTATGACATGCAAAATGGTTTCTAATGATTCCAAAGTATTTACCTATGCCGTTTATGGAACAATTAGATATTTAGTAGCAATTAATGCAAATGATGGAAGCATTGCCTGGGAGCAGCCTATGCCTGATTTAGGCGTAGGTATATACCCTTATCAAGATAAACTAATTTCTTTAAGTAATGGGAGTCAACCCGCTATTTGTGTAGATCAAAACACTGGTAATGTGGTTTGGAAACAAAATTTTACTTCGAGCGAATTGGATAATTTGAATTTTAAATTAGCCGACTCAAAAGTGTTTAAAAACTATTTATTTTCCACCCATTGCGATTACCTGCTTATTCTTAATTTGGATGATGGTAACATTGTTTATAACAAATATGTTGCGTTTCCAAATGGCTGCTTACAATATAGTGTGGCTATCAACGAAGAAAAGCGTTTGTTCTATGTTCAAGATAGGAACTTTTTAAATTGTTATAAATTACCAGATGAGGTAAAATACTAGGAAGGTTTGGATTTAAATAGCAATTGCTATTTTGATGTTTTATAGCCCTTAGTGTATGTCAAAATAATTGATATGCTTCCGCCAGCCAATTGTCCTAAATTGGATGCTTGGAAAGGTGCCTTGAACAACTAAAGTCCCCTTGTATGATTTTGCATAAAAAATCCTAAAAACCGGATTTTTTTAAAACCCTTGTTAATTGAGGTCTTTCGACCGTTTTTGCCATTAAATTGTTGAAATATGCCCTGCCTGGCAATAGCAACTGCCAGAACTTTTCCTTATTTTAGCCTTTGAATTTTTTAATTTATTATTTTAAATAAAACCCCTATGAAAAAATTATTGTATGTAACTGTGTTTTTGATGAATTTGCCCCTTGTCTATTCTCAAGAAGGTCGTCTCAATCTTATCTCTACTTCCCCAACTTACACACGACAAGTTGATTTTGATAATTTATCCTTTCCATTAGTTTACCCAAAGACCCCGAGTGCATATAATTCTAGTTTGTATTTGGGTGAATTGAAAGTTGATTATTCTAAATATAAGATTCCGCTAACATTTAATTTTGCATTAAAAAATAATTATTATCTATTGCTTAGAATTAATATTGGCGAGGAGAAATACCAATCTGAATTAAATTATACGGATTATACTTTAACGGATCCAAATTGGGTTCAAATAGAAAATGTGAATGCCACTTTTAATGATACTTATATTGGTTTAGGTAAGGCACTATTTTTAGGGGCCGATAAGAAGCTAATGGTGATGCCACACCTGAATTTATTTACCAGTGGTGTGGGGTATGACAGAGATTACTTTACAACAACAAAAGCAAACAATAGCCCAGTTGTAAAGAAGGAACACGGCTATGCTGTCAATGTTGGATTAGGCTTGGGACTCAATGTAAATTATCAATTATCGAAACATTTTGGTTTTGGATTGACTTTTACTAATTTGCTTTCTTGGCAGAAATTTTTAACAAGTTACGGCCTTTATTCTAACAATATTGAGGTGAATTATTTGGGATTTAATATTGACCAGATGCCACGCTTTCAGTTAAATTATTATTTTAATCCGAAAAAGAAAAGTTACGATTGGTTAAAATTGAAAAACAAAAAGTAGACCAATTATTGAATTCCAGTAACACTGTGTTAAGTAATCAGGTATTAGCTAATTTTGACGCATTTGACCTTGTAAATGCAGGAACCAAAGGAAGTAATGAACCCAAATAGTTGTAAATTTAGGAAATTTAGGTTCAATTTTGATACTATTAAAATGTGATTACAGATGATAAAAAACGGACAAGGAAAAGATACTGGGATATTTGTTCCTATTCAAGATTGGAATACCATTATTGAAAAGCATGAAGATCTGAAAGAATTGGTTGAGATAAAAAAATCACCTAAAATCAAACTATCCAAACTTGCCGGAAAACTTTCAGTAGATACACCTAAATCGATGCAGAAAAATATTTTGGAAAGCAGAAATGAATGGGGAAGTCGAATCAACAAACAATTCTGAAATGAGTTACCTGCTCGATTCCAATATTGTAACAAAATAGCTGGATGCTTCTTTAACATTTGAAGCAGTGAAGAAACTCAATTCAATTGTTGACAATGACCCAATAGTGTCTGCAATAACAAGAATGGAAACACTTGGGTTCAATTTCAAATCAATGAGTGAATAGGTATTATTGGAAACAGTTATTAACGGGTCAACTATCATTGCACTTAACTAAGAGATTGTTGCAGAAACAATTGTTATGCGAAAAAGCAAAAAATTAGCTTACCCGGTGCCATAATTGCGGCAACAGTTGTCATAAATAAATTGGTTTTTGGTTACAAGAAATATTGATGATTTTAAAACCTTGAAAAACTTCAGGTAATTGATCCAGATTCTATGTAACACAATATGTACCACAATATGTATTGCCAGAATAAAAGGACCTAAAAACTTTGATTTGTATATTACAGAAAGGCAAGTCAGGAAAAACTCAGAAAATCCCGTGATGGATAAAAAAATGAAATTGGTATTAATTGAAGAAATAAATGATGGCTTAAAACTTTCATCAATAAAAATGCTTAAAACCAAACGAAAACTAGGTCAAAAAATAGTGGTCATAATAAATGGTAAGATGTGAAACAATTAATCCCTTAATGAGGATAAAATATGTCAAAATAGATAAATGAGATCTTGTTTAATGCAACGAGAATGAGGCCTGTAGCATTTTTATGTAGTATTAAAATAATTGAACTAAGGCAAGATGGCGCTATAAACATATTTAGATTGTTATAACCTTTTATTCAACGGTCAAGAAAAAGACAAAGAAGTTTCTGGTGTTGGCAATAAAATGACTGTTGAGTTTTGGAAGAATGATGAGAGGTTTGGGAGAAGGTGGAATGTGATTACAATTACTAAGGGAAAACTTTGGATAGGCGCCTTCGTCTGTCCCATTTTTTCTTGTTTTAAAGGCAAAATCAATTTAACCCGGGTGTGGCTTCTTCGTAGCTGGCCAAAACGGATGCTTCGAAGCTTAGCCATTCTTGCCAGCGCTTTTCTACATTTATGCCGTGTCCGTATTTGCGGGCATAGGCCAAAAAGGTGGTATAGTGGTTGGCTTCACTCTCCATTAGGTCGCGGTAAAAGGTGGCTAAGGCTTCGTCTTTGATGTTTTCTGAGAGTACTTTAAAGCGTTCGCAACTGCGGGCTTCTATGAGTGCCGAAAACAACATGCGGTCTACAAAGGCCGAGATTCTGCTGCCGTCTTTTTTGAGGAACTTAAACAATTCGTTTACATAAGGATCTTTGCGCTCACGTGCCAATATAAATCCCCTTTCTACAATGATGTTGTGCACCAATTGAAAGTGTTCTACTTCTTCTTTGGCAATGGCCAACATGTCTCGCACCAAATCTGCATGTTCTGAATTGTTGGTGACCACCGAAAGGGCATTGCTTGCCGCTTTTTGTTCTGCCCAGGCATGGTCGCTTAATATTTCTTCGATATTGCTTTCTACAAGCAGCGCCCAGCGCGGGTCGGTTGGTAATTTTAATCTTAACATAGCATTGAAATTGCGTGGCAATATTACTTGTTTTTTGCTTAACGGTATTCGTTTTTTTTCTAATCCTTACTAAAGTTTCGGGGCAAATATCTTAACAATTATTTTTGATCATGCTACTGCCAATTCGGGCACTTCGGTTTGATTGTTATTTTTTAGGGCATTTAAAAGGGCTAGGATTTTTGCATATGAATTTTTGTTTAATAATCTTCAAATACTATTTCATAATCCAGATCCAATAATTCTACAAGTTCTTTCATAATTTCCAAAAACATTTCCAAAATCCTATCAGCTAATGTTAACTCAAGTATCGCTTCCTTGGTATTTCTAAAGGCTCCTCCAATGGTTTCATAGCTATCGAATCGCTTGTGTAAAGCAAGAAGAATATATTGTATGAAGCATATTGTGGTATCAGCCACCTGAGCATTAAAATAAT
>Ga0163151_10004759_pt1 | contig 17890 bp, 15 predicted proteins | sample OliLakLV19MP5IB2_FD_145596 | JGI IMG/M metagenome (GOLD analysis project Ga0163151, IMG submission 145596) | Freshwater microbial mat bacterial communities from Lake Vanda, McMurdo Dry Valleys, Antarctica - Oligotrophic Lake LV.19.MP5.IB-2 | ecosystem: Environmental > Aquatic > Freshwater >... | reverse complement strand
GATTTTTCTCCTTTAACAAATAAGGTTGGAATAGAAATATTACTTGCGACAACCTCAACACCAATATTTTCAATATTGGACTTAATTGTATGAAGGTTAAACCGCCACGCCAATTTTTTTTCTGCATCTTCCCGCCAGTATAAACTCTTCAGCAAAAACTGCTGCGTTCCTATATCACCGGGCAAATGTTGTTTTAAAATTTCTTCGGCTTCCTTTCGTGAACTTATTTTATCCAGATCAACCGCCTGCAATGCTGTTATGACGGAGCTATGATGTACGGGATAATATTTAGGTGCGATGTCTACCACGATTAATTTCTCAACCCTGTCCCCAAATTTATTTGCAAAAAACATGGCCGTTTTTCCTCCCATAGAATGACCAATGATGATTGCCTTTTTTATTTCTAACGAATCAAACAATTCCAGCAGATCATCAGACATCACTTCATAGTTCCACATTTCACTATGCGGTGAATGACCGTGATTACGCTGGTCCACAAGATAAACTTCAAAACCTTTTTCAGAAAATTGTTTGCCAATTGTTTGCCAATTATCCAGCGACCCAAAGAGCCCGTGAAGAATAATTAAAGGCTTTCCTTCTCCGAATTTTTTATAAAATAATTTCATTTGGCACTTTGAAGCTGACGTAAATAAAGCTGAATAGTATTTTCCAAACCATAATACAATGCATCTGAAATTAACGCATGCCCGATAGAAACTTCCTGCAACCCTTTTATATTTTTTGCGAAGTACTCAAGGTTAACAAGACTAAGATCATGACCTGCATTTAATCCAAGTCCTAATGAAACCGCCAACGATGCAGCATCTTTGTAAGGGGCAATCGCTTTTTCTTTATTCGCAGTAAATTCACTTGCATACATTTCTGTATAAAGTTCAACACGATCTGCGCCTGTTGTAACAGCGTGTTCGATATTTATTTTATTTGTATCAACAAACAGTGATGTACGAATTCCTGCTTTCCTAAATTCACTCACCACTTCTTTTAACAGCGATTGATTTTTTTTTGTGTCCCATCCTGCATTGGAGGTAAGTACTCCCGGAGGATCAGGCACCAATGTAACCTGTGCTGGCTTTACTGAAATAACCAAATCAATAAAATATTTTGAAGGATAACCTTCTATGTTGAATTCTGTTTTTAATTCAGGTTTAATATCCAACACATCTTTATATCGTATATGTCTTTCATCAGGACGCGGATGAACAGTTATTCCCTGCGCGCCAAAGCGTTCGCAATCTTTTGCAACTTGAACGAGATCCGGCACATTGCCCCCACGCGCATTTCTTAAGGTGGCAATCTTATTAATATTTACACTGAGCTTCACCATCATGTAAAATTAGTAATTCTATCTAATACCAAAACCGTCATTCCTTTGCCATACAAGCCTTTTTGCTTAGGTTTGTATGCTTTTTAGAGGTAATACAAAACTAATAGCACGATTTTTGCGTTATATATAATGTAATAAAGGCACCTATGCTTGCGATCGATCTTATAAACGATGAAATTCCTCCTCTGAAAACTTCAGACCTGGGGGTAAAAGCATTGAATTGGATGGATGAGTTCAAAGTAACACATTTACCCATCGTAAAAAAAAATGAGTACCTCGGAATAATATCAGAAGATGAGATCATCGACCTTAACAGTCCGGACACCAACCTTGGTGAAATAAAAATTTCTTTGATTCGCCCGTTCGTTACGACCAATCAACATATTTATGACGTTATAAAAATTATAACCGAATTTAAAGTATCCGTTATTGCGGTATTAGATGATCAACAGCGTTACAAAGGACTAATTGCAGCACACATGCTTGTACCTGCATTCTCGCAACTTACAGCAGTAAAAGAACCAGGAGGAATAATTATTCTCGAACTTAATATCAATGATTATTCGCTGACACAAATTGCGCAGATCGTTGAAGGAAATGAAGCTAAAATATTAAGCTGTTATGTAACACCTCATAAGGATTCAACTAAAATTGAAGTGACGTTGAAGCTTAACAAAGAAGACCTTTCCGCAATACTACAAACATTTTACAGGTATAACTATACAGTAAAAGCATCTTTTCATCAGAGCGAATATGATGATGACATGAAGCGCAAGTTCGAAAGTTTCATGAACTACATACGCATTTAACCTAACCCGTTAATGTTATTCAGTGTTTTTCTTTTTACAGCATTATCTGGAGCAATATCCAACAGCGAAACGATAAAGAGCACTGACAGCACATCTAATCGCATTATCAACACCATAACCCTCAAAGGAAATAAAGTAACGCGCGATCATATTATTACCCGTGAAATTCCTTTCAAAGTAGGAGATACGTTAAGCGGTGACGTCATTACAAAAAAACTTTCCAGCGCGCAACAAAATATTAGGAATACCGCATTGTTCAATTTTGTTGATGTAGAGAGAAAAGATATTGATTCTAACAGAACAGATATTTATATCACTGTAACAGAACGCTGGTACATTTGGCCGCTTCCAATTTTTGAAATCGAAGAACGAAATTTCAACACTTGGCTCGATTCAAAAAATCTGGATCGCGCCACTTATGGTTTTGATTTATTACACGATAATTTTTTAGGGAGAAGACAGGCATTCAGTGTAAAATTCAGAACCGGATACACACACCTGTTTGGCATTGCATATCGAATCCCGTACTTAGATAAAAAACAAAAACACGGCATCGGGTTTTCAATCGGATTTTCTCAGAACCACGAATTGGCTTATGCAACTGTTAATAATGGATTGCGCTTTTATAAAGACCCCGATGTATTTGTAAAAAAAGAATTCTCTGCCCGGCTTAACTATTCGTACAGACAAAAAATTTACAACAATCATTATTTCGAAGTAAGGTATTATTCGGGGGAAATTCAGGATACCGTATTGATCCTGGGAGAAAATTATCCCTATTATTCCAATAACACCAGCAAAATGAGTTTTATGTCATTGAATTATCTTTTCAGAAGAGATAGAAGAGATTATAAATATTACCCCCTAAAAGGCTATTATTTTGACTTTGAAATAACAAAATATGGCCTTGGCTTGCTAAAAAATGAAGCTTTAGATGTTACAACCCTATATTCAACATTTAAAAAGTACTGGAAATTAAGCAACCACTTCTATGCGGCAGCGTCTTTAAAAGGGAAGCTATCGGGCACTTCCCATCAACCCTATTCAGTTATGAGAGCATTGGGATACAATACATATGTTAGAGGATATGAGTATTATGTGATGGATGGATACAATTTCGGGCTCATTAAAGCCGGTTTTACCTATGAAATAGTGAAACCTAAAACATATAAATTACCTTTGATAAAGCTGGAGCAGTTTAACAAGTTTTATTATGCTGTTTACGCACGTGTGTTTACCGATTTTGGATACGCAGATAATCATGCGAATAATGAAGTAAATAATTTAAGTAATACTTATTTATTTGGCACTGGTGCCGGGCTTGATATAATTACTTATTACGATGGTGTTTTACGAATTGAATATTCATTTAACAGATTGGGACAAAGCGGTTTTTTTTTACACCTCACCGCTCCTATTTAATTTAGTTTAAATATTATGATGCAAATCGCAATATACGGACGCTGTACTAAGGAGAATACTTCTTCGCATATCGTTGATCTGCTTAAGGAACTGCAGGAAAAAAATTGTGCAATAACAATACACAAACCTTTCTATGAATTTCTGAAAGCCAATACCTCGTTCAATTCAACTATCAATGTATTCAGCACCCACGAAGAGCTAAAACAAAATACAAAACATCTTATCAGCCTTGGAGGTGATGGAACATTGCTCGAAGCTCTTGCTTATATCCGCAACAGCAGCATTTCTATTTTAGGAATTAACACAGGTAGGCTGGGTTTTCTTGCAACCGTGTCAAAAGATGAAATATCAGACAGGATAAATGATCTGCTCGCCGGAAAATTTTATCTCGATAAACGTGCATTGCTTAGACTCGAAACAAAAGAAAAATTATTTGGTGATACCAATTTCGCACTCAATGAAATTACCATTACCAAACAAGATTCTACGATGATCACCATCAATGCTTATATAGATGGTGAATTTCTTAACTCGTATTGGGCCGATGGTTTGATCATTTCAACACCAACCGGATCAACAGCATATTCATTGAGTTGCGGCGGACCATTAATAGTGCCGGATGCAAAAAGTTTTATCATCACCCCAATTGCCCCGCATAATCTTAACGTAAGGCCTATTATAATTCGTGATGATAAAGTCATCACACTAAAAATCGAGGGACGCAGTCCAAGCTACCTGGTAACAGTAGATTCGCGTTCAGGAACCATCACTCGTGATACTGAGCTTATTATACGTAAAGAAAGTTTTGATGTGAACCTGATACGATTTGAGCAGACTAATTTTTTTAATACCATACGCGCCAAATTAAATTGGGGTATGGATCAACGGAATTAATTACAATAAAATATTGACATAGATCGTTACGTGTTTACAACAAATGAAAAAAGGAACGGCACTATTTATTTTATTTATTGTTACCTGCACCACGGTTTTTAGCCAGGGTCAGGGCAAAACTCAACCCAGCACGGAACTTGGAGTATTTGCAGGAATTTCGTTTTACCGTGGTGATCTCAACAACTTCAGCAACCCACTTGTATTTATTAATCCGGCCGGAGGTTTAATGGTAAGGCGAAATTTTAATCCGCGTTTTTCTTATCGCATTAATGCATTGTATGGCAAGGTTGAAGCCTCAGATGCTAAAACAAACTCGCTTGCACAACAGCAGCGTAACTTAAGTTTCCGATCTAATATATTCGAGGGCTCATTTCAGTTTGAACTTAATTACCTTGATTTTATGATTGGCAGTGAAAAAGCATCGCCAGCTTCAACCTATCTTTTCCTTGGGGTAGGTGCATTTTATTTTAATCCTCAAGCCAATTATAATGGCAGCTGGATAGACTTGCAGCCATTAAGAACTGAAGGGCAAGCTTCTCCATACAAACGCCTTCAGCCTTCAGTACCAATGGGAGTAGGAATAAAAATGGCGCTTGGCAAAAGAGGCTGTTTAGGTTTTGAATGGGGTATGCGTAAAACATTTACTGATTATATTGATGATGTTAGCGGCAGCTATGCTGACCCTACAGTATTGGCCTCAACAAACGGAACTGCATCTGCAGCCTTATCTGATAGAAGTATTGATTCTGACCCAATCACAAATAACAATATCGGTCGTCAGCGCGGTAACTCCCAAAACAAAGACTGGTATTCTTTTTTAGGCATTACATTAAGCTTTAAGTTCAAACAAAAAGAGAATACCTGCTTTTACTATAATTAACTCTCATAAACTTGTAAATTCGCCTGAATTCATTGAATTTTATTCAAATAACAGCCATTTTATTTACTACTTTTGCCCCCTCGTATCTTAACAAAGTTTAACAAGCCACAAAGGCAACTATTTAATATTTTCGATGTCTCTGAAAGAGAAAGTTGATCTATCAAAACTCCCAAAACACATTGCCATTATAATGGATGGTAACGGACGTTGGGCACAACAACAAGGGCAACACCGTGTTTTCGGGCACGAAAATGGAGTAAGGTCGGTTAAAGAAACTGCAGAGGCAGCGGCTGAGTTAGGGATTGAGTATGTTACATTGTACGCTTTTTCCACTGAGAACTGGAACAGACCTCAATATGAAGTTGATGCATTAATGCAATTACTTGTAGCGACTATAAACAGTGAAGTAAAAACACTAAACGAGAATAATATACGTTTACTTGCCATTGGAGATTTAAAAAATCTTCCGGAAAATTGCTACGAGGAGTTAACAAATGCCATGGTTCAAACGTCTAAGAATACAAGAATGAATTTAGTATTGGCTCTTAATTACAGTTCACGTTGGGAAATATTAAATGCTGTTAAGCACCTGGCAGAAAAAATTGAGAAAAAAGAAATGAAAGCAAGCGAGGTTAACGAGAATATTTTTGAATCACAGCTTTCGACAAAAGGAATACCCGATCCTGAATTGATGATCCGCACAAGCGGTGAACAACGCATCAGCAATTTTTTATTGTGGCAGCTTTCATATGCAGAATTATATTTCACAGAAAAGTTGTGGCCCGACTTTCGTAAAGAAGATCTTTATGAAGCAATAATTAAATACCAACAGCGCGAACGCAGGTTTGGCAAAACGAGTGAACAAATATTACAAAATGAATAAATTAATCAGCCTGATTGGAATATTGTATTTATTGTGTGGCTCGTTACAGGCTCAGATAACATTGGGGAATGACTCAAATGCTATTTCCTATTCTTCACCAAAAGAATATGAGTTAGCCATGCCAACGGTTACTGGCGCACAACAACTGGACAGGGGAATAATACTCGCACTATCTGGTCTTGCTGCAGGAGATAAAATAAAAGTGCCCGGTGATAAAATCGCCCAGGCCATTGATAACCTTTGGAAACAGGGCCTTTTCGAGAATATAAAAATCACAGTAACTAAAATTGTTGGCAGCACTATTTTTCTTGATATCTATCTTGAAGAAAAACCACGGATATCTAAAACAGAATTTCGCGGGGTCAAAAAAAAGGACAGAGAAGATCTTGCAGAAAAAGACGGACTTCAAAAAGGACGGGTTGCAACTGAATCACTTCTTTCCCTTGCCAAAACTATTGTAAAAGAACATTTTGTAAACGAGGGTTATCTCAATACAAAAGTCACGTTGACCACCACACCCGATCCGGTATTAAAAAACAATATCATTGTTATCATCACTATCGAAAAAGGACAAAAGGTAAGGGTACAGGACATTATTTTCCATGGCAACACTTCTATCAGTGAAAATAAACTGAGACGTTCTTTAAAAGAAACAAAAGTAAAACGCTGGTGGAATGTTTTTAATTCCGGCAAGTATCTTGAGGATAATTATGTGGCCGACAAACCAAAAATCCTAGAAAAATATAACGCAAAAGGATTCCGCGATGCAAGTATTGTAAAAGATACTGTTTACAAAATAAGCGAGAACAGGGTAAACATAGAGATCACTGTTAATGAGGGCAGGAAATACTACTTCAGAAATATTACCTGGGTAGGCAACAGTAAATACAATTCCAAAGTTTTAGATGCAGTTTTTGGAATTAAAAAAGGAGATGTGTTTGACCAGAGTATGTTGGAACAAAAACTTTTCATGAATCCGAACGGGAACGACATCAGTTCATTGTATATGGATGATGGTTATCTTTTTTTCCAGATCACACCGGTTGAAGTATTTGTAGAAGGAGACTCCATTGATATGGAGATGCGAATTTACGAAGGCAAGCAAGCCATCATAAATAAAGTATGGGTATCGGGCAATACAAAAACCAACGACCATGTTGTTATGCGTGAGGTACGCACCAAGCCTGGTCAGTTGTTCAGACGCTCCGATATTATTCGTTCACAGCGCGAGTTAGCGCAATTAGGATATTTTGATCCGGAAAAATTAAATGTAAATCCAATTCCAAATCCGGCAAACGGAACTGTTGATATAGAATACATTGTTGAAGAAAAACCATCCGACCAGATAGAGCTTTCAGGTGGATGGGGAGGAAACAGAATTGTTGGAACTCTCGGTGTTACATTCAATAATTTTTCTTCAAAGAATATGTTTAAAAGAAGTTCCTGGAGACCATTACCTGCAGGTGACGGGCAACGCTTAAGTGTTCGCGCGCAATCGAACGGGGTGTTTTATCAATCCATTAACGCATCTTTCACAGAGCCGTGGCTAGGAGGAAAAAAACCAAATTCACTTAGCCTTACAAGTTATTACACAGTTCAATCCGGAGGAAATCAAAATAGCGCAGGAGATAAAATCCCTCGTGCCGACAGAAGTTTTATGACCATCACCGGTTTTTCTGCAGGGCTTGGTAAACGTTTGAAGAGACCTGATGATTACTTTTCTCTATACGCGGAAGCCAACTACCAGTATTATGTTGTAAATAAATACGGCTCTATTTTTTCTTTCAGCGATGGTTTTGCCAATAACATTAATGGTAAACTTAGTATCTCCAGAAACTCTATTGACAAGCCTATATTTGAAACAAGCGGTTCTAAAATAAGTTTCACGGCTCAACTAACCCCACCTTATTCTCTTTTTAATAAAAAGGATTACTCTTCAATATCGGAACAGGAAAGATATAAATTCATCGAGTATCAGAAGTATAAATTTACAGCCGCATGGTATACTAACTTAACAGGCATAAAATCTACTGAAGGAAAAGAGGCACGAAATTTGGTATTGTACACCAAAGCCGGTTACGGGTTCCTGGGAATGTATAACCAAAAGGTAGGACTTTCACCATTTGAACGTTTTTATCTAGGAGGTAGTGGATTAACAGGATATGCATTGGATGGCAGAGAGATCATCGCACTTCGCGGGTATGATGATCAAACATTGTCACCAACAACCGGATCGGCTTTTGTAAATAAATACACCATGGAGTTGCGTTATCCTCTCTCATTGAATCCGCAGGCAACAATATATATGCTTGGATTTGCTGAAGCTGGTAATGCTTGGTCAAAGGCAAAGGATTACAACCCTTTTCAATTGAAAAGGTCGGCGGGAGTAGGATTAAGAATATTCCTACCTATGTTTGGATTGCTTGGATTTGACTATGGATGGAGGTTTGATGATGTACCCGCTAATCCGGGGATGCCAAAAGGCCAATTCCACTTCACCATTGGTGCAGCTTTAGGAGAATTATAAGGTGCAAAAGTTTTGTTGCGCCTGAATTAATTTTAGTAAATTCGCTCTCAATATAAAAGGGCGTATTTAATGAGAAACATTAAAATACTAACCATGAAAAAAATTGTTTTATCAGTAGTTTTTATTGCAGCTTCGGCTCTCGCATCAATGGCCCAAAAATGGGTTTACGTTGATACTGACTATATACTTAAAAATATTCCTGAATATAATGCCGCTCAGCAAGAATTGGATAAACTCTCTATTCAGTGGCAGCAAGAGATAGAGGCCAAATACGGTGAAATAGACAAGTTATATAAAGCCTACCAGGCCGAACAAATATTGCTTACCGAGGACATGCGTAAAAAACGCGAGAACGAAATTATCGCTAAAGAAAAGGAAGCAAAGGATCTGCAGAAATCAAAATTTGGTGTCGACGGAGAATTGTTTCAAAAACGCCAGGATTTAGTGAAACCTATACAGGACAAAGTTTACAATGCCATTAAAGAAATGGCTGCTAAAGGAGCTTATGCGGCTGTGTTCGATAAATCCAGTGACCTTACCATGCTTTATGTTGATGTAAAATTTGACAAAAGCGATGCGGTACTAAGTGCTATGGGGTACAAATCAGGAGGCACATCTCAAAATAAAAAATAAAATAAATAACCTATGAACCTTTTAAAGAGAGCTTTAGTTTTAGTTTTTTTTGCTGTAGTATCGTATTCATTGTCTGCACAAAAAACTGCTCACATCAATCTTGATTCGTTAATTTCATTAATGCCTGAATCGGCCGAAGCAAAAAAAGCACAGGAAGAATATATAAAACAGTTGGAAGGAATGATCTCCACTATGCAGACTGAGTTTGATACAAAGTATCAGGACTACATGGCCAACCAAACTAAATACAGTGCCCTGATCAAAAGTTCAATGGAAAAAGATTTACAAGATCTTCAAAGAAGAATTCAGGAATTCCAGGGAACTGCGCAACAGGATCTTCAAAAGAAAAATGAAGAACTGGCAAAACCAATTTACGAAAAAGCAAAAAAAGCTATTGACCAAGTAGCAAAAGAAAACGGCTACAAGTATGTGTTGGATACAAGCACAGGAATTGTATTGTATTCCGAGCCAACTGACGATCTTCTTAATCTTGCAAAGAAAAAACTAGGAATAACAGGTGCTCCTAAACCGGCTGTTACTCCGGCTGTAGATCCTAAAAAAGATCCAGGTAAATAAGCCTCTCCTAAACCCTCTCCAGTAGAGAGGGCTTAAAAAATTATTTTGCCCAAAAGCAATAATATATCTGCTAATAGTCCAATAGGCGTTTTCGATTCCGGTATTGGAGGACTAACTGTTGCGAACGCCATTTTAAAATTACTTCCAAACGAGAGACTAATTTATTTTGGTGACACTGCGCATTTACCTTACGGAGATAAGTCACCGGACTCCATAAAATATTACGCCATAAGAATAAGCCAGTTTTTATTGCGGCAAAACTGTAAAATGATCGTGATTGCCTGCAACACCGCCTCATCAATGGCTTACGAAGTTGTAAAGGAATTTGTAGGCAACAGCATACCTGTTATTGATGTTATTGATCCGGTAGTAGAAAAAGTAACGCAAGGGAAAAAAATAAAAAAGATCGGCATCATTGGTACAAAGGGAACCATCAAGTCTGATATCTACGCGAAAAAAATTAAATCGATCAACAAAAAAATTGATGTGGCATCATTGGCAACACCCTTGCTGGCATCCATGATAGAAGAAGGTTTTTTCAATAATAAAATAAGCCGCACAGTTATCAATTCCTATTTATCACGGCCCAAGCTAAAAAAAATTGATTCGCTTGTATTGGCCTGTACCCATTACCCATTGATAAGGCCTGAGATAGAAGAATACTACGGTAAAAAAATTGACATCATTGACTCTGCCGGTATTGTAGCCAAAGCTGTGCAGGACGCATTAAAAAAGAAGCACCTGTTAGCAAAAGGAAAATTTCCAAAGCACCATTTCTATATTTCCGATTACACCGAATCTTTTGAAAAAGCAGCCCGCATATTTATCAAAGGAAAAATAAAGCTGGAAGAGGCTGCGATCTGGAAGTAAACTTCGTTCAAAATCGTAAAAAATCACCCTGGTCATCTTTCACAATTTTTTGCAATAACCACCGTTGGTTAAATACATTAAAATATACCTATAAAACAAAATACATGAAAAAATTAGAATATGAATTGAATTCCGCTAGACACAGGTAGACCATTTATTGGAAATTTATATCAATTCTTTTTGCCATTTCTATGTGTCTCCTATCCAAACCCGCCATGGAAATTTTTAATTTGTTTACACTAATATATTGTTACACTTTCGTTTTTATCCTCTTAATCTTTTGCTTAATTATAACTATAATACTTAGATTTAAAATTAACAAGTTGGGAAAAGAGTATATTAAATACCTTTAAAACGATCACCGACTTTAGCTCCGTTAGGAGCATAATATTGGTAAAAAAACAACCACTCTCTGTGATTGAGTGCCGAAGGCACGAGATTAAATATCTTTAAAGATATAATGCTCATCGTATTCGACCTCGAACTCCTTTAACAATTCTTTATACTCTTCCCTAAACGATTTTTTACCGTGGTGCTCTTCTTGCTTTTCTATATAGGAAATTACAACAGGCAACGTTGATTTATTATAAGCAAAAGCACCATAACCCTCCTGCCATGAAAATTTCCCTCTTACAAATCTTTTATCATTTATCCATTTCGATGACCCTCCCTTTATGTCCTGCATAAGGTCAGACAACGATTGAGCAGGACGCATCCCAACTAAAATATGTATATGGTCTTGCATACCATTAATAGCAAGCAATTTATGATTGTTGTTTTTAACAATTCCTGAAATATATTTATACAGTTCATCCTTCCACTCTTTTTTTATAATACACTCTCGATTCTGAACCGCGAAAACAGCATGTATATGAATTTGCGTATAAGTATTAGCCATTTGAATTTTATTTCGTCCCTAAGGGACTCAGCTTTCTTTTTATTCTCTATTACCGATATTTTGTTCCCACGGAACAAACTCAATAATTGTCAAATTTAATCTTAATCAAAAACAATAAACAATAAAACGCAACTTCCTTTGAAGCTCCAGTAGGAGCGTAATATCGGTAAAACTAAATCAATACGAGTTATTGAGTGCCTTAGGCACGGGATTAAACATCATTGCAAATATAACACTCAGTATAAATTTGATTTCGTCCCTACGGGACTCTATTTTCTTCTTTATTCTTTTTTACCGATATTTTGTTCCTACGGAACAAGCTCAATATTTGTCAAGTTTAATCTTAATCCAAACAAAAATAACAAAACACAACACCGTTTGAATCTCCGTTGGGAGCATAATAGTGGTAAAAACCACTCCGTCTAGCAATAGAGTCCTGTAGGCACGAAATGATCCTTTGCCTCACCATATCAAATGAAACCTTTGATAATGATATAAATCATATTACTATATTTATTCCTAATTCTATAAAATGGAAAATCAAATTGAGACACTTGAGTGTGATGAGACAGAAAAAAATAGTGATGTTGAGGAACAGTCAATTATCAGTGTAAATAAATTTATTTTTCTTTGCATCATAACACTTGGACTTTACCCAATCTGGTGGTTTTATAAATCGTGGCGCTTCTTTCAACAGAAAGATCAACTTGATGTTATGCCTGCCATGCGTGCATTATTTGCAATATTTTTCATCATCTCTTTGTTTGACCGCATACTTAAATTCGCACAGCAAAAAGGGTATAAGGAGGCTTACCCCCCTGTTGGATTATTCTTAGGCTTTCTTGTCTCAAATTTATTTGCCCAGATTCCCAACCCAGTTTGGCTTATTTCATTTTTCAGTTTTTTATTTCTTATTCCACCTTTTAAAGCACTCAATTATGCAAGGCAAAATTCTCCCGAACTAATGGTCTTAGAACAAGAGTCGTTTAACGGACGACAAATTGCACTTATAGTAATTGGAGCATCTGTTTGGATATTACTGTTATTGGGATTAAGTCAACAACCTTATTGACACGATCAGTAAAACTAATTTGTACTGCCCGTTCGTGGAAAAGGAACGACGCGAACACAATTGAAAACGTTGAACTTTTCCCGAGCTTGCCGAAGGATTAAACTAATATAATAGCTTGTGTGGATACCTTTTTATGTGAAGGTCCTTGATGATTTTATAAAGCATATCTCTGAACTCCTCCATATTTTCTTTTTTAACTGCAGAAATAAAAATACAGGGATCATTGAGGCGGCTCATCCAACTCTTTTTTAAATCAGCAAGACTTATATTTTCTTTTGTAGAAGGAGTAAGGTCGTCCGCTTCTTTCTCAATAAATGTATACGCATCTACTTTATTAAAAACCATAATGGTTGGCTTATCAAAAGCGCCAATATCGGTAAGCGTTTGTGAAACTACATTTATCTGGTCCTCGAAATGAGGGTGAGAAATATCTACAACATGTATTAATATATCCGCTTCGCGCACCTCGTCCAATGTTGATTTAAATGATTCAACTAAATGAGTTGGAAGTTTGCGAATAAAACCCACAGTATCCGATAATAAAAACGGGAGGTTGCCAACTACTACTTTTCTCACTGTTGTATCTAATGTTGCAAACAATTTATTTTCTGCAAACACATCCGACTTGCTCAGCAAATTCATTATGGTAGATTTTCCAACATTGGTATAACCTACCAGCGCAACACGTATCATCTCTCCCCTGTTCTTACGCTGCGTTGCCATTTGTCTGTCGATATTCGAAAGTTGTTCTTTAAGCGCTGTAATTTTTTTTCGAATATTACGCCTGTCTGTTTCTATCTCCTTCTCCCCTGACCCACCACGCGTTCCTGTTCCACCACGCTGACGCTCCAAGTGAGTCCACATACCAGTTAAACGTGGCAGCATATAATTATAATATGCTAACTCCACTTGTGTTTTCGCGTGAGCGGTTTTTGCACGTGAAGCAAAAATATCAAGAATGAGATTTGTACGATCAAGGATTTTTTTTCCAATCTCCTCTTGCAAATTCCTCATTTGTGATGGAGAAAGTTCATCATCGAAAATAACCATGTCAATGTTATTTTCATCAACATATTTTTTTATTTGCTGCGTTTTCCCGGAACCAATATAAGTTGCCTTATCAGGATTCTCTAATCGTTGGGTAAAACGCCGCACAGGTTTTACGCCTGCCGTCTCAGTTAAAAAAGCCAATTCATCCAGGTACTCCATCACCTGCGCCTCTTCCTGCTCACGGTGGATCAGCCCAACTAAAATAGCGGTCTCCTGTTTCTTCGCGGTATCGTGTAATTTTGTCAATTTATTTTTTTAGTGTTTCAACGTAATCCGCAACCATTTTTATCTGAACATCTGTAAGCGTTCCATTAAATGGCGCCATTGCTCCTTTTCCTTCAGCAATCACAGTCATAATAGTTGTGTTGTCCAATTGTGATAAACTAAGATCAGTTGCTCCCATTGCTCCTTGCTTACCATCACTTCCGTGACAGCTTCCACATTTGCTTTCATAAATATCTTTTCCACTTGCAGTTTCAGTTACAGGCACTGATGTTGAAGATTTTTTTGACATCTCAGCCATGCCGTACGCGGCAATGATCATTAACAATGATAAAATGGCCAAAGCCTTTTTCTGCTTTTTAAATCCTATTACTGCAACTGGTATAGACGCCAACACAACAACAATTTTAATGATCAACAAAGGTTTTATCTCGGGAACTTGGGTAACCATATAAATACCCGTAAGTAAAAACAAAAAACTAATGATCATTTCAGGCACTTTTGTCGCCTTGGTCATTTTCTGAAGAGCTTCTGTTTTGTTGGCTACTAACAGTATGGTTTTAATAAGATACAACAGCAAAAACAGGTTTACGGATATTAAATGTGTGTAGAATATGGTTTTGTCCATTTTGCCTGATTTGAGTAGGTGTCAAAGGTAGTAAAATAGGATGAACGGAAAGGGTAATATGGGAAATTTTGGTAATTTAGCCCCTCATTTATAAATACCTGTTTCATGAAATTTTGTGTTCGTATTGCTCTCCTTTTCCTATTCGTAAACGGATATTCTCAGGAAACTTTCCAGGTGAATGGAACTACTAATAAAAATCACAACTACTATGCATTCGTCAATGCAACAATTTATATTGATCATGAAACGGTGATAAACAACGCTACTCTTCTCATCCAGGATGGAATAATAAAAGAAGTTGGTACAGCGGTTAAAATTCCGAATGGAACGGTGGTTCAAAATTTAAAAGGCAAAACTATTTATCCATCATTTATAGATCTGTATTCCAACTACGGCATGCCAGAGGTAAAAGCTCCTAAGCCTGGCATGTATCCTCAAATGGAAAGTAATGTTAAAGGCGCTTATGGATGGAACCAGGCAATACGTACCGATGTTGATGCATGCAAACATTTTACGGCAGACAATAAAAGCGCAGAAGAATTAAGAGGATTGGGATTTGGCGCAGTCCTTACTTCTCAAAGGGATGGAATAGCACGTGGTACGGCGGTATTTGTAACACTTGCAAGCGAACAGGAAAATAGTACAGTATTAAAAGACAAAGCAGCCGCACTTTATTCTTTTAATAAAGGAACATCCACGCAGGACTATCCTTCATCACAAATGGGTAGCATCGCACTTTTAAGACAAACTTATCTTGATGCACAATGGTATGCCGCCAATGCAAACAAAAAAGAATTTAATATTTCTCTCGAGGCTTGGAACAGCCAGCAAGGTTTACCGCAAATTTTTGAAGCAGATGATAAGCTCACAGCACTACGTGCCGATAAAATTGGTGATGAATTTAAAGTACAATACATCATCAAAGGAGCCGGTGATGAATACCAACGTATTGATAATATAAAAACTACAAATGCTAAATTTATTTTACCGCTTAATTTTCCATTGGCATTTGATGTTGAGGATTCTTACGCCGCGTTGATCATTAATCTCGATGAAATGAAACACTGGGAATTGGCGCCAGCAAATCCATCTTACTTCGAGAAAAATTTTATTCCCTTTTCGCTTACAACAGCCGATCTTAAAGAAAAAAAAGATTTTTACAAAAACCTCCGCAAAGCAATAAAATTTGGCCTTTCAGAAAAACAAGCCCTTAAAGCTCTTACATCTACTCCCGCGGAAATGATGGGGATGAAAGACAAAGTTGGTACTATTAAAAAAGGAGCCATTGCTAATTTTATTATTTGTTCAGGAAATATTTTTGATGAAAAAAATACCATTTACGAAAACTGGGTACAAGGGTTGCCATATATTCTTGCCAACAAAGATCAATTTGATATTCGCGGAAATTATGATCTCAAAATTGGCAATGAAGCAAAGTATAAACTCAACATTAGCGGTGAGCTAGAAAAACCTAAAGCAACTGTTACAGGCGGTGACACAGGAAAAACAACAGTCAATTTGACCTTCGCGAATACATTGATCTCATTAAATTTTAAAGAAGGAGATGGAATGATAAGGCTCAGTGGATCCATCAGCGAATCACCAAGCATGAATTTTTCCGGTAAAGGTCAATTAGCAAATGGAGATTGGGTTAGCTGGTCGGCAACTTATCAGTCGGCATTTAAACCAGAAGAGAAAAAAGACACGGCACAAAAAAACTCAACTGAGCTCGGGGAAATCATTTATCCTTTTACCGCTTATGGCCGCCCGATAGAAGATAAAAACGTGGTAGAAAAATTTAAAACACGCTGGGATGCGGTGATAATTAAAAACGTAACGGTATGGACGAACGAAGCCGACGGAATTTTAAAAAACAAAGACGTTTACATCACCGAAGGGAAAATTGTTCGTATCGCAGATAATATTGAACCCACCAAAGGTGCTTTTGCAAAAGTAATCGATGGAACAGGGAAACACCTTACCTCCGGTATTATTGATGAACATTCGCATATAGCAATTAGCAGAGGAGTTAATGAAGGCACACAATCGTCCAGTTCAGAAGTGAGAATTGGTGACGTAGTAAATTGTGACGATGTAAATATATACAGGCAATTAGCAGGTGGTGTAACTACAGCACAATTATTACATGGATCAGCAAATGCGATCGGGGGACAATCCGCGATAATTAAATTACGATGGGGAAAAACGCCTGAAGAAATGAAGTTTCAGAATGCGGATGGATTCATAAAATTTGCATTGGGCGAAAACGTAAAACAATCCAACTGGGGCGATCAGAATGTGGTTCGTTTTCCACAAACACGAATGGGAGTGGAACAGGTTTATTATGACTATTTTACTCGCGCTAAAGAATATGAAAAAGCTATCAATAATTATAATAGCGCCGAAGGCAAAATAAAATTACTTACTGGTCCACCCAGAAGAGATATTGAAATGGATGCATTGGTAGAGATTTTAAATAAAAAACGTTTTATCACTTGCCACTCATATGTTCAATCTGAAATAAATATGCTCATGCATGTGGGAGACTCTATGGGTTTCCGGGTAAATACTTTCACTCACATTTTGGAAGGATATAAAGTTGCTGATAAAATGAAAGCGCATGGAGTTGGCGGATCTACGTTCTCCGACTGGTGGGCTTATAAAATGGAGGTTAAAGAAGCGATCCCATACAACGCGACAATATTAAACAACATGGGAGTGGTAACTGCCATTAACTCCGATGATGCTGAAATGGGAAGAAGATTAAACCAGGAAGCAGCTAAAACTGTAAAGTATGGCGGACTTACGGAAGAAGAAGCATGGAAATTGGTAACACTTAATCCCGCTAAACTTTTACACATCGACAATAAGGTTGGAAGTATAAAAGTTGGTAAAGACGCCGACATGGTTCTTTGGTCTGATAATCCTCTTTCCATTTATGCTAAACCAGAGAAAACATTGGTGGATGGGATTATTTATTATGATATTGAAAACGACTTACAATTAAGAGAGGAAATCAAAACTGAAAGAGCAAGGCTGATACAAAAAATGATCGCCGAAAAAGATGGCGGAGAGAAAACCCAGCAAGCTAAAGGCAAAAAGAAAAAATTATATCACTGTGAAACGCTTGGGGATGGAGAGTTCGAATAAGTTCCGAGTTTAAAGTTCAAAGTTTAAAGAC
>Ga0163151_10004758_pt1 | contig 17893 bp, 16 predicted proteins | sample OliLakLV19MP5IB2_FD_145596 | JGI IMG/M metagenome (GOLD analysis project Ga0163151, IMG submission 145596) | Freshwater microbial mat bacterial communities from Lake Vanda, McMurdo Dry Valleys, Antarctica - Oligotrophic Lake LV.19.MP5.IB-2 | ecosystem: Environmental > Aquatic > Freshwater >... | reverse complement strand
AGAGCGTGGCCACGTACCAAGCCGTGGTGAAGAGCGCAAAGCTGGCACCTGCGAGACTCAGCAGTGACGCCCAAGAAAGGAGTGCCCAGGCAATTCTGAACGAGCGAACGTGGCCCAAAAGTGCCCCGAAAGCGGTCGCCACATGCAGGAGCCCCAGAAGCGAGCAAACGCCCAGGAACGGCCAAGCATCCCCCCAAGGTAACGTCACCCCAGCCCAGATAAAAAGCGGGCCCTCAAGGAGACAGATGAGCGCCACTCCTGTGCGCAAACCGCGGCTGGATAGCGCGCCCACACGATCCGTCACTTGCAGCGAAGGGGCAGGCATCCGAGGTGAACCATCTAGCGCACTCCCGCGCGCTGGCCTAGTCTCGCAGCGTGACGTCCAAGCCTTGGGTCCTCCTCCCGTTATTGTTGCTGGGCGCGGGCGGCTGCGAAGAGGCTGAATCCGAAAGGTGCGTCACGTTGTACAAGTCCGCACAGGTGGTCGTCCGTGATGCACATTCAGGCAGCGAAGCCAGCGTCAGCCAAGGGCGTGAGGCGGTGCTCGGCGCGATGGCCGCCTGTCGCGGCGCCGGGAAGGCCAGCGAATTAGATCAGTTGGCTCCAGCTTTGGCGCGGCTGGATGCACAGTTGGTTTACCTGCGCGCTCGTCCAAGTAGCGTGCCCAAAAAAGAACTCAGCCCTGGCGAGCGGGCAGAGCTGCTTCGCACTGGCGACCCGAAATGTCCTAAGGGCCAGGGTTACAAAGACAAGGCAACCGGAAAGGAAGTGCGTTGTCGTGGACCACAGCTTGTCTACTTGAGCTGGGCAAAAGCCAAGGAGTATTTCGAGCTCCGCGGCTACAAGCTGAAATCAGACAAGCCGAATGAGCTGAGCGCTGAGTTTGGTTCCGAGCTATTCGTCTTCGAGTACCGCCAAGCCAACGACGCCGGCCCTCCCAAGTGTGTCACTTTGTATCCTTCGCCAGGCGTACCCATGCTGGAAGCTGCCGCACGCGCCACCGGCGTGAAACCTAATCAGATCAAGCCTCCGGCGCCGCTCAACACCGACCAGGGGCCGCTCGGCATCTCGGTCGAGGAGAGCGACACCAAGCTGGTGATTCGGCTTGGAGAGTGCCGTTAGGTGCGGGACGCGGCAGGCGCATTCTTCAGCCGCGACCAGACCCCGGCTTCGTTCGTGACCGTGCCGTCGGACGACGGCATAGGCGTTGCACTGGAGCGCGTGTTTGGGCCCGTCCCCTTATTCCTACGACTTCATGACGCAAATCATGCGACACCCCGTCACACAGTTGTCGCAAAAAGTCGCGGCAGCGATGGCGCAAAAAGCCACGGCTGAGTCAGAACACCACGACCATCCTGCCGCAGTGGCCGTCAGGTGTGAGTTCCGGTGACCGAAATCGGCGCACACGGGAAGGCCTCGCGCCTCAACGATAGGCTGAGCCTGGTTGCGGGCCTCTTGCAGCGCTTCACCTGGGAGCGCACCGGAAGCGATCAGGCCCAGCGGATTGAGCTCGGGGGAAGCATCACCATCGATGATTCTGCGGCCCTATGGAAGCGTATCGGCGAGTCGATCGCGGAGTTGAAGGAAGCTCGGTCCGTCGAAATCGATCTTTCTCGCATTCGGGTGATCGACGGCGCATGTATGGCGCTTCTCGTACACTTTAGAAGTGACGTGCGAGCGCGCCGGATCCGCTGCGAGTTTGTGGGCGGCGCAGCGGAGGTCGAGCGAATTGTCGACCTCTACGGCGGTCATAAGAAAGCCAAACGCAAGCGAGCCGTACGCAAGCCAGCCAACGCAGTTGAGCAAGTCGGCGACGCCACACTCGCGGTATTTCGCGAGATCCGGCAAATTCTGGATTTCTTTGGCCAACTGGTGGTCTCGGCGATCCTGGCCGTGAAAAACCCCAAGACCGTCAACTTCCACGACGTAGGTCCGACGATGGAACGCGCGGGCGCAGACGCCGCACCGATAGTGGTGCTGATCAATTTTTTGATCGGCCTCGTGATGGCCTACCAAAGTTCTGCACAACTCAAGCAGTTCGGGGCCAACATCTACGTGGTAGACTTGGTAGCTGTCTCGATGACGCGCGAGCTCGGCCCGCTGATGACGGCGATCATCATCTGCGGCCGCTCTGGTGCGGCCTTCGCCGCGGAGCTTGGTACGATGAAGGTTTCCGAGGAGGTGGATGCGCTACGCACGTTGGGCTTCATGCCGCTCCGCCACCTGGTCATGCCGCGCATGCTCGGGCTGATTGTGGTTGCGCCATTCTTGGTGCTCCTGGCAGATGCCGTCGGCATCGCTGGTGGAATGGTCGTGGCAGCCACGACCCTCGATATCACTCCGACGAGCTTCATGATTCAATTGCGGGGTGCCGTGAAGCCCAGCGACATCATCTCGGGCCTCGTCAAAAGCGTGGTATTTGCCGGGGCGATAGCCCTGATTTCTTGCCAGCAGGGTTTGGCGACTTCTGGCGGGGCGGAGGGAGTTGGGCGTCGAACTACCGGCGCCGTCGTGTCGATCCTCTTCGCGCTGGTCGTACTCGACGCCATCTTCACCATCCTGCTGGCGGGGCTCGGGCTATGAAGACCCCACTGATTCGGGTGCGAGAGTTGAGCGTGGGTCATGGGGATACGGTGCTTTTGGAGAAGGCCACCTTCGATGTCGAGCGCGGAGATATCTTCATCATCCTTGGCGGAAGCGGTTGCGGTAAGTCCACACTGCTTCGCCACCTGATCGGGCTTGAGACTCCACTGTCGGGTAAGATTAGCATCGCGGGTATCGGCGCACCTCGCCTGGAGGGAGCCGCTCCGCGCTACGGCGTCATGTTTCAGTCGGGCGCCTTGTTCAGCTCCATGACCGTGGGCGAGAACGTTGGGTTTGCGCTCCAAGAATGGACGGAGCTACCCGCTGAAGCGGTCTCCGCGATCGTCCGCGCCAAGCTGACGCTCGTCGGGCTGGAGGGTGCCGAAAACAAGCTGCCTGCCGAGCTCTCGGGTGGCATGAAGAAGCGGGCAGCGATTGCCCGCGCCATGGCCTTCGAGCCGAACCTGATTTTTTTGGACGAGCCTTCCGCGGGTCTAGATCCGGTCAGCGCAGCAGAGCTAGACGAGCTGATCCTGGCGCTGAACGGCGGGTTGGGCCTTACAGTAGTGATGGTCACTCACGAGCTCGAGAGCATCTTCAAGGTAGGAAAGAATTGCATCATGTTAGATCGTGAGACGCGCAGCATCATCGCGACTGGTGATCCGAGCCGCCTTCGCACTGAAAGCGAAGACCCACGCGTTCGCCAGTTTTTCAACCGAGAAGCAGGGGGGCGCTAATGGCAGTGGGTACCAATCGCTGGAAGCTCGGGCTCTTCGTGCTGGTTGGGTTCGGCGTGGCACTCACGGCTGTCGCGCTCTTTGCCGCTCAAGCCTGGAATAAGAAGACGATCGCCTACGTGAGCTACTTCGACGAGTCGGTGCAGGGCCTCGAGCTCGGCGCGCCGGTGAAGTTTCGTGGAGTAACCGTAGGGCGCGTGGCCATCATCGACATCGCCGAGAATTTACGGCACGTCCAGGTGACGAGCGAGCTCAATGTCGAGCAAGTGGGTCGGCTCAATTTAGGTCAGGCTGGCACGGACAGCGGTAGAATCGTCATGCATCCCGATATGCGCGTTCAGCTGGCGCAGACGGGTATCACGGGAGTGAAATTTATTCAGATCGACTTCTTTGATTCGAAAACCAATCCGGTGCTCGTACTCCCCTTCAAGACACCCGACAATTACATCCCCACCGCTGCTTCCACCATGAAAAACATCGAGGATACGGTCGTAAAGACCGCCAATCGCTTACCCGAGATCGCCGACGACGTGGCTCGAGCCATGAGTCAGATCAGAGCCGTTGTGCAACAGCTCGAAGACGGAAAATTGCCGGCCCGCGCAGGTGAAACGTTGACTCAGGCAAACCAATCGTTGGTTGAGCTGAGCACCCAGCTCAAAGCGCTCAACGCCAGCCAGCTTTCGAGCGAAGCAGACAAGAACTTGAAGGAGTTCAATGTCATTCTCGTTCGAACGGGCAGCTTGCTTGCCCGGCTAGAAAGCGATCAGGGCCTATTTCGCAGCGCCGAACGCGGCGCGGATGCCATTGGGGAGGTCGCTCGAGGCGCCCGTTCACTCGGCCCCGAACTAGAGCTCACGCTGCGCGAGGTTCGCGGAGCCGCTCGCTCCATCAAGCGCCTTGCAGATAACCTAGAGCGTGACCCTGATATGCTGCTCAAGGGCAGAGCCAAGAGGCCGGAATGAACGCAGGCTCGGGTTGGATCGGCGTACTCGTCGCGGTTTTCAGCTTGCAGAGCGGCTGTGCGCTCACCTCGAAGGCCGATGCGCTTTCGCCGCGCTACTTCAGTCCCGAGCAAGCTACGCGGCAAGGTCCGCCTGTCGCAATGGGAAGCCTCGAGTTGCGCCTGGGCCAAGTCACCTCTGCCACGCACATCGACGAACGCATCTCGTACCGCCTGAGCGGGTCCGAGGTGGGCTTCTACGACGATCGCCGCTGGACAGAACTACCGGAGGCCTACCTACGACGCGCACTGGAACATGAGCTGTTCGAGCAGCGCGGCCTCCAACGCATCGTCACGGGTGCCGGCCCCAGTCTGGACGTGGAGCTCACGGCGTTCGAGGAGCTGCGTGGTAAGCCAACCCGAGCGCGGGTTACGCTGACCTTCAGCCTGCGCGACGAACGTCGCTCGCTCCTCGAAAAGAGCCTGCGGCTGGAGCGCGAGGTGACGGCACAGGCCGGCGCCGACCCTGAGCAAAGTCTTGCGGCAACGCTCTCCGCAGCTCTTGCCGATGCGGTCGCTTCCGTCGGCACGCAGGTGGTTTCGCTGCTCCAAAGTCAAAAGCAAGTAAGCGCCTCCGAGGTCTCGGCCACGCCTCAGATACCAGAGTAGAAAGCACGAGTCGGAGCGAGGCGTTCTCCTGTCAGATCGCCACCGACGACCAGACGGAGACCAACCGATATAGGAATGCGATCATCGGCAACGGCGGAGACTCTGAGCGGAAGCTCACTCCACCGTGACGGGTAGCTCAAGCACGAAGATGCAGCCCTTGCCGGGAAGGTTCTGAACGCGAATGTTTCCGCCATGGGCGTCGACGGCTTGCTTGGCAATGGCGAGGCCCAAGCCGAATCCACTTTGGCGGTTGTCGAGACGCACAAACGGGGCAAACGCGGCCTCGACTTTCCCAGGTTCGAGCCCTCCACAACGGTCTTCGATTTCGATCACTGCACGCCCGTTCGTGATGGCCCCGCGTAGCTCGACGATGCCTCCCTCATGCGTGTACTTCACCGCATTGCGGAGCAAATTGCCCAACGCAGAGCGAACCAGTCGAACATCGAGGTGCACACGTTCGTCCTTTTCAAGCACCACGCGAATATCGACTTTTTTCGATTCCGCTTCGGCGATCGCGCCCTCCTCGAAGAGGGACCCGAGGGTCGTCCACTGCCTGCGAAGCTCAATGCCCGACGCGACGCGCGCGGTCTGCAGTGTCTGCTCGACGAGTTCACTCGTACGTTGCAGACCTCGCTCGAGAGCACCGACTGCGCGACCCTCGGTGGGAAGCTGTCCCTTGGTCTTGAGCTGCTGGAACGCCAACGTTGCGGCGGAGAGCGGATTGCGCAGCTCATGGGCGATGAACGCGAAATGCTCGTTGGCATGCCGCATCAGCTCGGCGTCTCGTTGGTGCGTGTACTCCGAGACGGCGTGTGCAATCCCCGTGATCATGCAGTCGAAGACGACCTGCATTTCTCGAAAAGTGATCTGCTCGCCGGCGTCCCGCGCCGTGGCGATGATGGCGTCACGCAACGCTCCGTATTCGCGGACGACGGAATCGAGGCTGAAACCAAGGCGGAGCCGCTGTTCCCCGTGCCCAGCTGCGGTCGCACTACGCTCGGGAGAAGGACCTACCGATGAGAGACCTGCGTCTTCCCGCAAGGCGGCGAGGATCTCGTCCACAAACTCTGGCAGGTGATTGATGAGTTCGACCGCCGGCATCGCCTCGGGGGCGAGCGTGCCTCGGACCTGCTCTTTCCAACGAAGCATGACTTCCGCGGGTTTGGTCGCGAGTATCTCGTGGAGGGCCATGCCAGCAGGTATCGCACGAAAGCTCCCGGAACGCACCGGGGCTGGCCAGCCAGCAAAAGTTCCGCCTGCGGGCTCGCCGTGACGGACTTTTGGGTGCGCGAGAGGGCTCCGCTGCTGCAACACGCCGTTGGAATCCGGCGAGCTTGCCTCTGTTATCATCTCATTGTATCATGATAACATGGTGCGCACACAGATTTCCGTCGATGAGCAGCTCTATCGCCGGGCCAAGATCGTGGCCAAACGGAAGGGCATTTCTTTGGCCGAGCTGTGTCGGCGCGGCCTTGAGGAAGTGGTAGCCAAAGAGCCCTCCGACAAACCGTGGATGGCGTTCGCCGGCATTGTCGAGGGCTCACTGTCGGATAGTGAATCGGTCGACGAAGTGGTCTACGGCCGTGAGGCGCCGTGAGCACTGCAGCCTTCCTCGATAGCGGGATTTTCATAGCTCTGATGAGTCGGAAGGACCGCTGGCACCAGCAGGCCCTGGCCTTGTTCGGTGGTTCAACCCCCAAATGGAGCACCTCCGTTCTCGTCGTCTCAGAAACCTACACTTGGTTCCTCCATCGCATGGGCGAGGAACAGGCGCGCGCGTTTCGACAGCTGATCGATAATCTCAAGGGGCTAGTGCTATTGGACGCGACCCGAGACCACCACACCGCGGTGGTGCGCATGCTGGACCGATTTCGCGGAACCAAGTTGTCGTACACCGACGCGTCGAGCCTCGTTCACTTGGAGCAGCGGAAAATCAAGTGTGTCTGGTCCACGGACCACCACCTTGGGTTAAGCGGTGCTCAGGTCCTGCCGCGCTCGTAAGGTCCCGCTTTCGCCCTTCGGCCGCGATCGCTACCTCACTATACTCCACTTGCACAGGCTCGTGCAGCCGGGGTCGCCGTCACACTGCTCACCCGAGTCGATCTGGATGCGACCATCACCACACTTGGAGGCATTGCGACAAGCGGTGGTGCAGAGGCCGGGACCGTAGGGATTCACTTGGTTGCTACCGCCAAGATCGCACTCTTCTGGGCCATTTTTGAGATTGTCTCCGCAGTAGCCTGCCAATTGGCAAGTCGTGGTGCAAGACCCGTAGGTTCCGTTGTTCACGCCGTCGTCACAGGCTTCACCAGAATCTTTGACGCCGTTACCACATTTGGTGCGACATCGACTGTCGCAGGTATTTTGTGCGGTGCCATTTTGTGCGCCAGCGTCGCACTGTTCCTTGGCGTCAAGGATGCCGTTGCCACATTTGACCGACGGGATGGCCATCTTGCAGTCTACCGAGCAAGAGCCAGCGCTGCCGTCGTTGAGGCCGTCGTCACAGACTTCGGCGAAGCCAGCATCCACCGCCTTGTTGCCACAGTACGGTGCGGGGCGACACGCCGCGGTACACAGCTGTTTCCCATAGGCGGAGCTCACACTTTGGTTGTTCGCCCCCGCATCGCAGATTTCGCCTGCACCTGCTTGAACGCTTCCATCGCCACAGCGCGGCCCGAGAACGCATTGCGGAGCGCAAGTGCCATACGAGCCGTCGTTCTTACCGTCGTCACATTGCTCGCCGTTGGCGGTCTGTTTGACGCCGTCCCCGCAGCTCGGACCGAGCAAGCATTGATTCGTGCATTTGCCATAGCCACCCGTATTGCTGGCCTTGCCATCGTCACATTGCTCACCGGCTTCCATGCTGCCGTTGCCGCACTTGAGCTTGCAGGTCGCTTCGCACGTGCTCTGTGACGTGCCGTTCAAGATACCAGCGTCGCATTCCTCTCCGTTCGTAATGACACCATCGCCGCAGCGCGCCCCAAGCACGCAGCTGGTGGAGCAGCCTGCGTAGGCATCGCCAGACTTATTGTTGATGCCATTGTCGCACTGTTCACCAGAACCGATTTCAGCATCGCCACAGTACGGTGCCCATTGGCAGCCCGGTCCGCATTTTTGTTGGGCTCCGCCGTAAGTCGAAAGGTTGACGCCATCATCGCACTGTTCGCCGCTCGGCGTTTGAAGCGTGGCATCGCCACAGCGGGGGGCCAGCGTGCAATCATTCTTGCAGCCGCCGTACGCGCCTGTGTTCTTCGCCGTCCCAAGATCGCAGGCTTCGCTAGCAGTCACGATCGCGTCGCCGCACACGCTGACGCAGCTGCTTTTTGCAGTGACGAAGCTGCCTAACGTGAGATTGAAATTGCTGGCGTCGGTGTGGCGCTCGGCGTGAAATAGTACGATTTCATACACGTTGCCGACGACGAGGCCCAGCTGCGTTGCTTTCGCTGCATTCAACGTGACGCTGCCGCTCACTGCGCCGTGCAAACCGCCGAGATCTACCGCAAGCTTGCCGTTGATGAACACCCAAACGTCATCATCACCGGTGAAGCTGAGCACTTCTCCGCCCTTGTACTCAAACCAGTAAATCACCTCCGACGTGAAGCCGAAATTGTGCCCACTGTCCGGGACTTCCTTATCCTGGGCGACCCAGCCTTTGCCATCCAGCGGGAAGAAATCGCCGCTCAAGTACTCGTATTGACCGCCCACCTTGGTCAACGTCAAACGATCGATGGTGGTGAGGTTCACGCCCGGTGTGTCTCGGTACCATTGATCGAAAGCGGCGTTGCTGGTGGTCTGCTCATCATAGGGGCAATTCGCCAATGTGAACGTTTTGCCGAACTCACAGATCCCTGTGTACACAGGCTTCCCGTTTACACCCAGTGTGGCCTCAACCAGCTTGGGCGTGACATCATCGCCGGCGTAGGCTTCGAAATCGGGATGCCGCGTGTCCCCGGTTTTCGGCTCGCGGTTAAAGTCGCGATACGTTACCGGGATGCGAAGCGTATTGCCCAAGCTGGAGAGCACATCGGTGCACTTGAATCCTGCCTCCGCCTTGCAGGTGGCTGAGCAGCCATCTCCTGAAACGTTGTTGCCGTCGTCACATTCCTCTGCGTCCTTGGGCAGCTTGATGCCGTCGCCACAGCTCGATGTGCAGGCTCCGCCACCGCTCGGACAGGTGGGTTCCAGCTCGCAGAAGGGGTTGCAACCATCGCCAACGACCTTGTTGCCGTCGTCGCACGGCTCTTTGCCCTCTTTTTTGTTGTCGTTGCAGACGGTAGGCACGCAGGCCACGCCTTGGGTTGGGCATTTGTAGCCGTTTTCAAGCAGGCATTTCGAGCTGCAACCGTCGCTGTTGGCGGTGTTCTTGTCGTCACACTCTTCGCCGCCCGCCTTGATGCCATCACCGCACTGTTTCGCGCGGCAGACGCCCCCGAGCGGGCACTCCCAGCCGGCAACCACCTGGCAGCTGGCGCAGCCATCGGTAGCCACAGCATTCTTGTCATCACAGGTTTCGTTGCCGGTGACATTGCCGTCTCCGCAGACCACCGTGGAAACGCAAGGCGAGCCCGGTTGAGGGCAGGCGTAGTCCGCTTCGAGCACACAGACAGCGGCGCAACCGTCGCCACCGCGTGGCAGGCATTTCCCGCCTCCAATCCCGTTACACTGCGTGTCCGTTGTGCACGCTGCGTTGTTGTCGCACTTTGAGCCGTCGTCGCACTGTTCACCACGTGCAAGATTCAGCTTTCCATCTCCGCACCATTCGATAAGCGAGCAAGCTTGCCCAGCTGAGGGACAGGTGTAGCCTGGCGTGACCTGACACAGAAGCGTGCAACCGTCCGTGTCGGTCTTGTTCCCGTCGTCACAGTATTCGCCAAAATCTAGCCGCGAATCACCGCACTCCGCTTTTAGTACGGGCGTGCAAGCACCACCCACACCTTGCGCTGTGGGGCAGGTAAATCCCGGCTCGCCCGTCTTGCAATCCAGGAAGCAACCGTCACCCGATACCTTGTTTCCGTCGTCGCAGGCTTCGTCCCCGTTGACGATACTGTCACCACAAACGATCGTGCTCACGCACAATTGTCCGGGCGTTGGGCAGGTGTAGAAAGTTTCGAGCGTGCAGATGCCGGTGCAGCCGTCGCCGGGATCTGGATTGCCATCGTCGCACTGCTCGGTATCGGCGAGGTTCCCGTTGCCGCAGTATTCATCCTTTTGGCACTGCATGCCTGGCACAGGGCAGCTGAAGCCTGGCTCCAGCGTGCAATTCGCCGTGCAGCCGTCGGTAGGCAGAACTCCGCCATCATCGCAGCTCTCTCCAGCGTTGATAACTCCGTCGCCACAAACCGCGCTCGCAACAGGCACACACGCCAGCCCCGCCGTGGCACAGCCGTACCCAGCCTCTACCTGGCAATTGGCATCACAACCGTCGCCTGCGGCGGCATCCCCGTCGTCGCAGCCTTCACCGTTTCCGATCACGGAATCCCCACACACAATTGTGCTCACACACGCTTTGCCAACTTCTGGGCAGGCGTAATTGGCTTCAACGCGACACAGGCCTGAGCAGCCATCGCCGGGAATCGAATTGCCATCGTCGCAGACCTCCCCACTTTCGATGACGGCGTTTCCGCAGACGCCCGTGGGGCCACTCATCATGCAGCTAGGATCGGTGCACATGCCGGCTGCACCCGCCGAGCTGCCAGGCAGCGTGATACCGCCGGGTAGGCTGATCCCCGAGCCGCCCGTGCCTAGGCCTGTTCCTCCTCCAAGCGATGAATCTGCACCGGCCCCCATGTCCCCCGCGGGGCCTCCCACAGTCTGTTTCGAACTGCAACGAGCTGCTGCCAAAACCAATAGGCCGACACTCAAGAACTTGAGATGATTCATGGACGGGGTCCCTCACGCTCGGTTGTGGTCACGAAAGCTGCTTTCGTGTGTTCTCCCTTCATAACAAATTTTTGCAGGCTGTACATCATTCTTTATCTTCCGATTCGAGCCTTTTTTGGCTGCGATCCAGCGTTGCTTCAAGGAAGTGCTTAACGCACCTACACACGCACGCATAGTATTGCAACGGTGCCAGGGGGCGCCTGCAAGCGCATGCAGACTATTCCGTGCAGGTTATCGCTGTGTTCACGTGGAATGCAGGCTGTCCGCATCGGGAATGCTCTTCACGTCGCAGTAGGCGACCCACATCGTACGGTATGCCGCCTCAAGCTCACGCGCGAAGCGAACCGCGTCGCACAGGGGGGACCGTGCCATTTGGCCGCGGAGATCCGAGCGCACTGTTGCAAGACGCGCGGGGTTGGCAGCCAGCTCAACAGCCGCTGCCACATAGGCGTCGAGGTTTTCAGCCGCGAATTCCGGCAGACCCACGCGCGTGAGCAAGTCGAGCCCCACGCGCGATGCGTGCCGGGCGCCGACAAGTGAGATCACCGGAACCCCCATCCAAAGTGCCTCACAGGTCGTGGTGGTGCCGCAATACGGGAACGGATCAAGCGCAATATCAACCTCTGCGTAGCGCGCCAGATGTACGTCGACGCTTGCAGCCTCGGGAAAGAACTGAAGTTGGCGCCGAGCGACGCCGTGGGCCTCAAAGCGGGCTTCGAACAGCCTCTGCACCCCGGAGTCCGCAAACGGCATTGCCTTGAGAATGAGGCGTGAGCCCTCCACGATGCGGAGGATGCGGCTCCAGGCGGCAATCACAGAAGGGCCGACCTTCGCCAGATTGTTGAACGAGCCGAACGTGATCTTCCCACTCGTTGCGAATGGCGGTAGCGCGACATCCGGGGCCGTATCCCAAGGCTCGTAGCATAGAAAGCCATTCTGAAGGCGCACCAGCTGTTCAGTGTGGTCCGTCTCAACGGCACCCACAGGATCCACAATGGCGTCGGTGATACGATAGCCGATCGTTCGCAGGCCCGTGGTATTCGGATAGCCGAGCCAAGTCACCTGAACGGGTGCGGGCGCTCTTGCAAACACGCCCAAGCGATGACCGCGCGTATGGCCCGCGAGATCCACCAGGATGTCGACGCGATCCTCACGCATGCGCTCGGCGGCGGCGTCATCGCTCATGGCTGAGATGTCCACCCATTCGCTCGCCAGCTCTTTTAAGCGTGTGGTCGTTGCATCGTGGCGAAATCCTCCAGAATAACAGAGGATTTCGACTTTCGAACGGTCATGCGCTTCGAACAACGGAGCCAAAAAGAACGCGACCGAGTGGGTGCAGAAGTCCGAAGAAACGTAACCCACACGCAGCTTGCGCGTTGGCTCCTTAAGATTGCTGTGCGTTGAGTTGAGTGAAAGGCCCGGACAGGCATCGCCCCACGCACGGTGCTGGCGCGCGATCTCCGAAGCGGGCAACCCGCCGAGCAGGTTCAACGTGTAGAGTAGGTTGGAGGGCGCGTCGCCCTCAGTCGAGATCGCGATCGCCTGCTTCTGGTGTCTGAGGGCGCCCTCTGTGTCGCCCGTCAGCTGCAGCACGTTGGCCAGGTTGTTGTGGGCTTCTTTCGAGGTCGGTTCGAGCTTTAGTGCTGATTTATACTGCTTGATAGCATCACCGAGTCGCCCAAGCGCTCGGTAAGCGGCTCCCAGGTTGACGTGCACGTAGGCACGGACACGGCCGCGTCGGACTGCCGCTTCCATGAGCTCAATCGCACGCTGATACTCCCCGCGCTGATAACAAATGAGCCCGCTCAGCTGTAGGGCATCGGCGTCGTTGGGATTCGCTCGTAAGAGTTCGCCGTAAACGGCTTCAGCTTCAGCCAGGTGCCCTTGTCGATGCCAAGCTGCGGCGGCCGTGAGTTGCTCGATGCGGTTCACGCGGACGTCCGTGCCAAGACGAGTTCAAGACGCCGCGCCATTTCTGAGCCAGGGAATCCGAGCTCCGCAAAGCAGCGAAGCCTCGGAAGGCTGGCGTCTTTGGTATAAAACGAGGAGTAGTGCGAGAGGCGCTCGAGCTGCTCGATCGTTGCGGCGAGGCACCACTTCTCAAGCTCAGTTCCCGGATCGACGTGGTCGAAACGTGGGTTGGGAGACAAGAACGGTTCGTCTAACTCAAAGCGAACACCTTGGTCGAGCAGTGAGAGCACCGCGTCTAGCGAATGGATGGCCAGCATGCGATGGCCCAGCTCGTCGGCAACACGCGCCAGCGAGAGAAATCGGGACAGGCGCGGGGCCCCCTTAAGCAGGCTAGTCAAGGTGTTGAAGGCAGCTTGCAGTGCCGCGTAGCGGATCTCGGCAGGCACACTCCGGTCGCGAGCGAGCGCATACCCGCCAAGCGCGCCCTCAACCTGCTCACGCTCCTCAACCTGCTCACGTTCTTCGCCTGAGGATGTCGTACGGGATTCTGCCCAGCGCACGCTGAGTTCACGCGCGTAGGGCCACTCTGCGGCCAGTGATGACCAGCGCTCTCCCACGTCGAGTGACTGTGCGTTGCCGAGGCTGTTAGCCAGGAAACCAAGCTTCGCGCATTCTCGGGCCCGTTCGGGCGAACAAGCGAACAGATTCAGCTGGAACGGATCAGGTGCGATCTCAGGGGAAAACGGCACCAGCACGTTGAGCCCGGGCACCAAGCGGTAAAGCACTAGCCCCAGGTCTTGAAACGCACTGAGCAGCGCCGTGTTCACGAACGTTCCGTGTTTTAGCTCAAAAAGGCACAGTGGATCGTTGGCTGCGATGAACTGGCGACCACCTTCGAGAATGCGTTCCTCTTCGCCCTCGGCGTCGAGCTTGAGGAAAGAAATGTTGTTCCAACCGAATTCTGCTGCGCAAGCATCGAGCGTCCGCAATTGAATCGTTTCGGTAGTGCCGCCTTCTGTCCCGGGATTGAGCGTATTGAGTTCAGCATTTTCGTGGGTGAAGAGCACGGCGTTGCCTTCCCGATTGGACAAGCCTGCCTCGATCACTTCCACATTCGAGAGACCGTTTTCGGTCACACTGATGCGCAAAAAAGCCGCGGTGGCGTGCGTGGGTTCGAATGCCCACACTTTTCCGGAAGGCGAAACGCAACGGCCCATCGTGAGAGCGTAGACGCCGTAATTGGCACCAATATCGAGCACATTCATCCCGGGGCGCACCAGCGCTCGCACGAACGCAAGCTCAGCTTCAAACCAATCCCCTTGTTCCTTGAGGACGTAGTGCGTGATGAGGTCGAGCGAACGCGGCACCGCAACACGCAAATCAGGGACCAGCGGCACCAGTTCGTAATCGGGGGTAGTCAGCGGAGGCACGATCCAAAAGGATACGAAACCCGCAGTCTGCCGTCATCGGCTAGCTCGGCGGATCTCAAACGAACGGGGTAAAATCGCTATTCTTTGCGCCTTATGCTGGTTGTTTGAGTTCAGGAATCAAGCCAAACTGCGAGCATGGCTTTGGCAGGTTCGGTTCTCGTGCGTGGCGCAGCGCTGCTGGAGGAAGGAGCAAGCCTTAGGTTTGCTCTGGAATACGGCGGCCGCGAACGGGAGGCGTTCCTCTTGCGATTTCGCGGAGAGCTGCGGGCGTTTCTCAACGAATGCCCTCATTTCACTCTTGAACTCGATCTGGGCGATGGCCACTTCTTCGATACCAACATCGAACGGATATACTGCAAAAACCACGCAGCGCTGTTCCATGCAGACACCGGCGTCTGCGAAACGGGGCCATGCTTCGGGCGTTCGCTGACGCAATTTGTCGTTAGCTTGCAGGGAGAAGATGCTTCGGTGGGACCCGAATGTGTGCCAGAACCGATCAATGGCTGAATTGCACGCTGGAGCGAGTGGTAAAGCGGCTAGGCTGATGGTCTTCTAGGCGTCGATGATTTTCTGCATCTCTGCCGGCTGCTCGCTGTCAAAACTGTGGATGTTGCCCAATTTGCAATTCTTACGGCTCATGTTGCCGTGTACGCCTGTTCAGCGTAGGAGCAACGAAACCCATGTCGAACGACAAATTGAACCAATTGCTCGAGATTGCGAAGAGGGTGCAGATGACATCGCAGCAGCAGGAGCGTCAACGGCGTAGCTTCGCGTATGGCAACACTAAAATTGAAAACAAGGACATCACTCCGGAGGCGATTGAGACTGCCGCCTCTGCGCTAGCGTCCGACGACTCAAGATAGGTCAGGCTGCACATGAGTGAATCGGGGGAACGACACAGCAGGCTGGTGGAGCCTGCGCTCCCCTCGCCTACGTTCACCCGTGAGGAGGTTGTCAGGCGCGAGGCAGAAAACGGCTTGCAGCAAGCTGATCGTATGTTCGAGATGATCGACCATGCGGTTTCGGCGGGAAAGCTCCGCCTCCGCTCGTCGACACTGATCGAGCTGAATCGGTTGGCGGTCGTTGGCCTGGTGATCACACCGGGGGCGTTTCGGAGCAGCCCCATAGTCATCGAACATTCGAAGCACGCACCTCCGCCTTACGAGGACGTTCCGGGTTATGTAGATGATTTGTGTGACTATGTCGCCACGAACTGGGATGCTTCGTATGCGACACACCTTGCCGCCTACGTTCTGTGGCGTTTGAACTGGATCCACCCATTTGAAGATGGAAACGGTCGAACGGCGCGCGCCGCGTCCTACCTCGTCTTGAGCGTGAAGCTTGGCTACAAGTTGCCGGGTTCTCAGACGATTCCCGAGTTCATAGCTAAAGATAAGCAGCCGTACTACAACGCCTTAGAGTCAGCGGACGCGTCTTGGAAAAAGGGAGCGCTGGATCTCCGCGAGATGGAGGACCTGTTGAAGGGCTGCCTCGCGGCTCAGCTCGTGGATGTAGTGGAGCAGGCCTCATCGCGGGTCGTTGCAGTTGGCGGTGAGGCGGTGAAGCGCAGCGGGTTCCTGACGGCTCGCGCGCAAAGGAAGCCGAAGCTTTTCCGGGCAACACTAAGCCTCGGATCTTTGTTGGGTCGTCAACGGAGGGTCTGCCTGTGGCCGAGGCACTCCAGGTTGGTCTCGAGTACGACGCTGAGGTGACCGTTTGGTCTCAGGGCGTTTTTGGTCTATCGGGCGGCACACTTGAGACGCTGGTTGAGACGACGAAGACGTTTGATTTTTCCGTTTTTGTTTTGACGCCGGAAGATTTGATCGAGAAACGCGGTGACGTTCAGCGTGCGGCGCGGGACAATGTTATCTTCGAACTCGGACTGTTCATGGGGTCGTCTGGTCGTCACCGGACGTTCTTCGTTCACCCGAGACTTGCGGACATGTCGCTACCCAGCGATCTAGCCGGGATTACCGCCGCAACATACGACCCGAAACGCAGCGACGGCGATCTACAAGCTGCGCTCGGGCCGGCGTGCACTAAGATCAAACGAGCTGTGCGTGATCAAGGGCGGCGCGCCTGGTGACAGGTATGCGGCGGCGCTGCAACGGTGGCAGTGAAAACCCCCGGGGTTCGTGGACACCCCAGAAGGCGCGGGTTCAAGCGAACCGACCACCTATCGGCACGAACATCAAGCCCTATTGGGTTGAGGCCACGGGCCCGCAATCGGGCAGCTTGTGCGGATCTCAGGGAACGCCATCAAGAATGACCAATGGACGGCGAACCTTGGAATTTGGCGAGGGTTGATTCCGAGCGACAACCCTTTATGAAAGATTGCTGCAACGAATATGTCCGCAAGGGAGAAGGAACTTCCGATTGCGAGGCCCGTATTTAACCAGAGCCTGCTCTCCAGCTTCAAGAGTTTGCTCGCAATCCAGTCGGCGCGAACTTGCCTGACCTCGGGGCCGGACAATTCTGGGCGAAAATGTCGCACGACACCACCGTTCTGAACGGGATGAATCGAGGATTTGACCGCCTCGCACACCTCACGGACCCCCACGCTGTCCACCAGTTCGGCCACTCCTGACCTGGCCCATTTACCGAAGGCCCGAAGATGCACCTCGTTTGCCGCAGCTGCGGCCATTCGCAACTCGTAGCTCTCTCCTGCAAGCGCCGCGGATTTTGCCCCTCCTGCCTGGGGCGACGCATGGCCGACACCGCTGTCCACATGGAGCAGCAGGTGTTGCCCCGCGTACCCGTGCGTCACTGGATTTGCTCCTTGCCCTGGGGCTTGCGCGCGTTGCTCGGCTATGACCGCGTCCTCGCGGCGAAAGTCGTGAGCGCCTTCGCGCACGAGCTCGACCGTTCGCTGTGCAAGAGAGCCAAAGCCGTTCTCGACCTTCAAAGCGTTGCCGACACCCACACACGCGCCATCGCCGCGGTGCAGAGAACTGACAGCGCCATCCGGCTCAACGTGCACTTCCATGTTCTCGCCTTAGACGGCGTCTATGTCCGCGACGCTAAAGATGCTCTCATCTTTCACACTCTTCCAGCGCCCACGCGTTCAGAAGTCGCCGACATCGCCCGTCGCACGGCACAACGCATCGAGAAAATCCTCCGAGCACACGGCCGCTCACTCGACCCGGCAATGCAAGACGGGCAAGACGACGAGCCGCCCAAGCTGTGTTCCGATGAGCCTGGCCTTGCCGCCTGCTATGAAGCTGCGGCGCGCGGAGTGGCGGCTTCTGGGGACCGAGCAGGCCAAGCCCCACTCCGCTTGCTCGTCTCGCCCGCACCGGCTGTCAGCGAAATTTACGACGAAAACGACCCCGTCGCTGAAGTCCGCGGCGTTAATCTCCACGCTCGTCAATGCGTCGATGGCCGCGACCGTCGCCAGTTAGAGCGCCTCTGCAGGTATATCACACGCCCTCCGCTTGCTCAGGACCGCCTGGAACTCCGGCCCGATGGCAAGCTTGAGCTCACTCTCAAGAGCGTTTGGAAAGACGGCACCCGCGCCATTCTGCTTCCGCCCCGCGACCTCATCATTCGCCTCATCGCCGCTATCCCACCTCCGCGCTTTCATCTGGTGCGCTATTTTGGCGTCCTCTCAAGCCACTCCAAGTTTCGCTCCGAAGTAGTCCCTAAGCCGCCACAGGATTCTTCTGCTTTCAAGCCGCCTCCGGCTTCTGGCGACCAGCTTGAGTTCCCCAAGGCCAATCCCCAAACTGACGACACTCGCCCTT
>Ga0163151_10004757_pt1 | contig 17895 bp, 15 predicted proteins | sample OliLakLV19MP5IB2_FD_145596 | JGI IMG/M metagenome (GOLD analysis project Ga0163151, IMG submission 145596) | Freshwater microbial mat bacterial communities from Lake Vanda, McMurdo Dry Valleys, Antarctica - Oligotrophic Lake LV.19.MP5.IB-2 | ecosystem: Environmental > Aquatic > Freshwater >... | reverse complement strand
GTATCATAGAATATATTTTTCTACTGCAAAGAAAAAACTTTACCTTCGTATTCTGCGGACATAGATAATGATTTTATCATAATGTTTTTAACATTGTATTTTTAGAACCGCCCTTAGTTGAGTGCCGTTTTTGTATTCTCCTAACACAACCACCAGTTTAGTTTTTTTATATTCTATAGCAGCTTCAATCATTTCTTCTCTAGTTGCTTTCCATAATTTAACACCTTGGCCTGGGTCTTGACCACGATTCCGCAATTCAATATAAAACCCATCTTTAAATACTACCGGTTTTGTAGGTGGTCTGCCACCGCCTTTTTTTCCTTTCATAAGTTTTTTTTAATCCACTATTTTTTAGCTATTAGGTCACAAATATATATAAATATGAATATGTACATGCATATGGTTTTTAATATGCCTATTATTAATACGCTGAATACCCTACATTTGTTTCAATAATGAAGAAAGAAAGCGCACTTTTCGATTTAATTAAATCTCTTACCAAAAGCGAGAAGCGGTTTATTAAAATACATGCTTCGCGCTATACTATGAAGGGTAGAAATAATTACTTGAAGATTTTTGATGCCATTGATAAATTAAAAGAGTTTGACGATAAGAAGTTTAGGGAAAAAATTAATCCTAAAATGTTCAATGGAAATTTAAGGGGTATAAAAAACTACTTGTATCATCTTATACTCGACTGCTTGGATTTTTACCATAGAGATTCTTCAATAGATAGAAAGGCTAGTAAATACATTAATATTGCGAGGATTTTATCGGAAAAACGATTAGATGAACAAAGCGATAAGATAATTGCTAAAACAAAAAAATTATCTGATGAGTTTAATCGGTTCGAAAATGTTATTTCACTAAATACGTTGCGGAAAGTTACTGGATTCAAAAGAGAGACAATTACCAGCGAGGACATTCAGTCTTTTTACTTAGAAAATTTTGCGGCTACTGATAGCATGAGGATAAAACTAGAGTACAACAAAATTTATGATGAGTTGGTTTTTAAGCGATTGAAGCTAGGATTGATATCTAATCCTGCAGAAAAAAAACGTTTTATTGCTAATTACAATAATCTTTATTTCAGCCAGGCTCCCAAAAGCCATGCATTCGATGTAAATATGTATTACTTGCTTTCAAAAATAGAGTATTCAAGAATATTAATGGATACTCAGGATGGAGGAGTTTATATAAGAGAATTAATTGCATTATTCAACAAACATGTAAACAGAATAGCTGACAATTTAAATCACTATTTATATGCGCTAAATGTATTTATATCTGAAAGAGTATATGGTATCAATCGAGTAGAGGCAGATGAAATTTTGAAGAAAATAATTTCAATCCCTTTGCAAATAGGCGAAAAGTCTATTGCCCATGATATGCGAGTCCAGATTTTTCAGATTTATTATGTTTTATTAACTCACATCTCACTTATTTTCAGAGACTACGAAACTGCAATAGCATTTGTAAGGAAGTTTGAAGCTGAAAAGAAAAAATTTGAAGTCGACTTTACTCCTTCGTTTCGTTTGTGTATGCAGTCGAATATTGCATGTATATATTTTGGTGCTGGCCAATTTAAACAAGCCCTAAAGTGGTGTAATGATGCGATGGCTCATCCGCCCAAAACAAGAGACGATGTAGTAGCTGTTGTGCGCATTCTTAATTTGTTAATTCACTACGAACTTGGGAATGAAATAATTCTTCCAAGTATGATCAAGTCCACAAATAATTATTTTACAAAACGGAAAGAGAAAAAAATATTTGTTGCAGTATTTATAAGTTTTTTGCGATCTGTTGTTAAAGCAGAAACTGCAGAGGATAAAAGGATTCTATTTGATAAATTTAAAAAAGAAATAATTCCCATGTTTGGCGATAAGTTTGAAAATGATTTATTTGAAGATATTGATATCTTGAGTTGGGTTGAAACAAATCGCAGGATTTAAAGTCGAGTTAATTCTTTTTTATGCATTTATTTATTGAAATCATGCAATTTGTATTTTTTTAATTATGATAACTATTTTATTATTAATATAATATAGTTTAATGCTTCATAATATTGTAGTTTGAAAACATGTTATAAAATAAAATTAAGTTTTGTTTTAGGAATAGTTTGATTGACATTTGAACTGTAATTCAACGGTGTTTATAAAGTAATTTAAACAAAACTCAAATGAAAAAAATTATTACTCTTTGCTTGTTTGCTCTTGCATTTGCGACATTATCTTTTTCGCAAATTAAGTTTGCTGTCGGAACAACGGCTCCTGATTTTACTGTAGTCGATGATCATGGGACTACTCAAACGTTGTATCAATATACTTCTGCTGGCAAGTATGTTGTTATTGATTTTTTTGCTTACTGGTGTGGACCCTGCAAGACAACAGCTCCAATTATTGACCAATTTTATAAAAAATATGGTTGTAATGGTTATGATGTTGTAGTTTTAGGTATCGAATACGAAGGAAATTCTGCTCAATTAGCTGCGTTTGAGGCAAGTTGTACACCGCCACTTGTAAATGCTTATCCTACTTCAATTGGTCTTGCTCCTGGTAATGGCAAAGTAGTTCATTCTTTATACGGTATAAGTGCTTTTCCTACTGTTTGTATTATTGGCCCTGATAAAAAAGTAGTTAATGCAGATGTTTGGCCTATATCATCTGTTTCTGATATTGAAAATAAATTTCCATCTGGTAAAATCACACCACATTCTTGTGGATCTACAGGAATTTCAGAAACTATCACTGCTCAAGAGATTTCCGTATATCCAAGTCCAGCAGTAAATAGTATTACAATTGATATTGAAAATCGGTTTAATATTTCATTAATCAATGTAAGCACTATTTTAGGTAATAAAGTTCTTATACAACCTGTGAGTGGAAATAGTAAGAGCGAGCTTAATATTTCGAACTTAGATAATGGAGTATACTTTATTGAGATAGTTACAGACAGAGGCGTTGTGACTAAAAAGTTTATTAAAGATTAAGTGTTAGGTTCTAATTTGGTAAAGAGAGCCGCATTTATGCGGCTTTTTTTTATACCCAATATTAGAATTTGTTGAGATGTTATTGTATAATGTGTTGTTATTTCTTTTTAATTCTGGCCATATAAAAACCATCGAAACCATCGCTTGGTAAAATATTTTTTTGTTCTTCTAATTCAAATGCTCCATTTTGATTCTTAATAAATTCTTCAACTTGTAGCTCGTTTTCAGAAGGTAGGATGCTGCAGGTGGAGTAAATCATGAGACCTCCTTTCTTTAACATGGAAGAGTAATCTGTGAGTATTTGTTGTTGCAATACTTTTGTACGTTCAATGAATTCTAAACTTAATTTCCATTTTGCATCTGGGTTTCTTCTAAGTACGCCTAAGCCAGAACAGGGGACATCTAGTAAAACTCGATCGGCCGATTCTTTAAGACGTTTTATTGCTTCTGTAGATTCTATAATTCTTGTTTCTATGTTGGAAGAGCTAGCCCTGCGTGCACGTTTTTTTAATTCATCTAATTTCCATTGTACGTTATCCATAGCAATTACTTTGCCTTTGTTTTGCATCAGCGATGAAATGTGTAATGCTTTTCCACCTGCTCCAGCACAGGCATCCACCACGCGCATCCCGTTTTTTAATTGCATAAATGGTGCAACAAGTTGAGAGGATGCATCTTGTACTTCAAACAATCCTTCTTTAAATGAAGGAGTGGTAAATACATTTTTCCTTTTCGATAATATTAGAGCATCTGGGTAGCCTTCTGCAGTAAGTGTATCAATTTCTGATTCGCGTAATTTCTTCTGTAATTCTTCTTTGGTAGTTTTAAGCGTATTAGTTCGTAATACTACTTTTGCTTCTTGATTTAAAAAACTTAGTTCATGTTCCCATTTTTCTTCTCCTAATTCTTTTACGCCTAAATCTTCCATCCAATCAGGAATGCTCTCACGTATCTTGCGAATAGTTTGAGCGGAATCCAATTTTTGAAGTAGTGATTCCGAGGGGAAATCTCCTCGCCAGTCGCAGTACGTACCAAAAATACTTTCAATCTCTCTTTTGTTCTGAGGAGTAGCATATTGTAGCAACCTATACCAGCGAACTATTTCATAGGTTGACTCTGCAATAAATCTTCTGTCGCGTGCTCCCCATTTTGGATTACTTTTTAATACTCGCTCTATAACTTTATCTGCATACCTGTTCTCGTTAAATATCTCATGGAGCGATCGAATAATAGCCTCTGCAATGTTTTGGTGTATTTTCATAGATGCAATAATACAGGTATTCTTTATTGGAAATGCTATAAAGCTTAAATCAATTAACTTTGACTTTCAAAATATGCCCAAGATATTACGCATCATAAACAGATTTAATTTAGGAGGTCCTACTTTTAATGCAGCCTACCTAACAAAATATCTTGCGCCTCAATTCGAAACACTTTTAATTGGAGGTATAAAAGATGATTCAGAAGCAAGTTCTGAATTTATTTTAGAAAAACTCGGTGTATCATTTAGGATATTAAATTCTATGAAACGCTCAATTAATCCAGTTAATGATATTTTTTCATACATAGAAATAAAAAAAATTATTAAAGAATTCAAGCCAGATATTGTACACACACATGCAGCAAAGGCAGGAGCTATTGGCAGACAGGCAGCTATCGATTGTAAGGTTCCTGTAATAGTTCACACTTACCATGGGCATGTGTTTCATTCTTACTTTGGAGATATTAAAACATTTTTTTTTAAGTCTATCGAAAGACAGCTGGCAAAAAAAACAACTGCTATTATTGCAATCAGCGAAAAGCAGAAGCAGGAGTTGGCTATTGATCATGCCATAGCTCCTGAAGAAAAATTTTCTGTTATTCCGTTGGGGTTTGACTTAAGCAAATTTCAAGAGGATAACGTTAGAAAAAGAGAAAGTTTTAGAGCAAAGTATAATATAAAAGAAGAAGAAATAGCTATAGGAATTATTGGAAGGTTGGCTCCAATAAAGAATCATAATTTGTTTTTTGAAGCGATTCGTTTTCTTACTAATAATACTAGCAAAAAAATTAAAGCGATAATTATTGGAGATGGGGAAGAGCGAGTAAAATTAGAGGCATTGGTTCAAGAATTTCGTTTAGAAAATATTGTGATTTTTACCTCTTGGATAAAGGATATAGATACAGCATATCCCGGGCTGGATATAGTTTGTTTAACCTCTTTTAATGAGGGTACTCCTGTTAGTCTTATAGAAGCGCAAGCAGCAAATAAGCCAATTGTTTCTACTAGAGTTGGTGGAATTGAAGATGTAGTCTCAGAAAATAAGACTGCATTACTTTCTGAAATTAATGATAAGAGTAAGTTTTTTAATAATTTGCTTAGGTTATCTGAAGACCGAGCGTTAAGAGATGCTTTTTCTAAAGAGGGTTGGGATTTTGTAAAAGAAAAGTACCATTATATTCGATTAATTAATGATTTTACTACCTTATATTCAAAATTGTTAGGATAGTCTGTTTACCTTATTTTCTTACCTTTGCAAACCACATAACGTGTTGAATGAGAAGATTATATTCATTATCAGTATTATTAATTAGCATTTTTCTTTTTGAAGGATGCCGATCTTTAAATCCCAGTTTGATGTTAAAAACGGGTAAAGATTATAAATATGCTGTGTTTCCACCTTCACAGCCTGTTGAATATAAAATTGCTCCTAATGATTTGATGAGTTTTCAAATATTTTCTAATGATGGATTTAAATTAATTGATGTAACTACTATTTCTGAAGGTGGAGGGGGTGGGTATCTAGGTAGAAATCAAGCTGCTAGTTCATTGCAATATAAAGTGGAGTTTGATGGAACTGTTAAGATGCCGCTTTTAGGTCATGTTGCCCTAAAAGGGTTAACTGTACGTGAGGCCGAATCATTTTTAGAAGAGAAGTTTTCTTCTTTTTATAATAAGCCTTTTGTGTTATTAGAAGTAACAAATCGAAAAGTAACCATATTCCCTGGCAGCGAAGGAGCAGCAAAGGTAGTATCTCTAAATAATGAAAACACAACTCTTCTAGAAGGACTTGCAGAGGCGGGTGGAATTTCAAATTCAGGTAAAGCCTATAAAATAAAATTGATTCGCGGTAATTTGCAGGATCCTCAAGTGTATTTAATTGATCTTTCTACTATTGAAGGAATGAAAAAGGCTGATTTAGTATTACAAGCGAACGATATTATTTATGTAGAGCCAGCACTCAGATCAGCTAATCGTGTCATGAGCAATATTTTACCTTATCTCACTTTTGTAACAACGGTAATTTTATTTGTTCAGTTTTTTTCATCAAAAGTTCCATAACCAAATATTAATTTCATGCTGGAAGACCAGTACAGCAATACATCTGATTCATTCTCCCAGTATAAAGAACGGGTATCAAACCTTAGTCAAGAGTTTGAGTTAGGATTATTTATTTATTTAGTTAAGAAAAGTATTTTTTGGATAATGCTTTTTTTTGCAGCTATTTTTACGATTGCTTTTCTATTTTTAAGATATACGCCTGAAGTTTTTTCTTCCAGGACAATATTGCAAATCAACAATGATAATAAAGCAAGTAAAATTCTTAATGTTGAAAACCTCAGTGAATCACAGGACGACATAGCTAAATCCATTGAGCTTTTAAGAGCTAAAGTTTTTTTTAAAAGAGTGTTGTCCGCCTTGCCACTTAAGGTAAGTTATTTTGCAGAAGGAACCTTCAGGGAGAATGAAAGATATAGAACCAACATGTATGAGGCAGATGTAACGGCAAAGTCCGAATCAATTTATGGAGCTAAAATTTATATTCAATTCAAGGATGAGAATTCTGGAGTAATTAATTATGAATTAGCTGGAGCATCACATACATATGATTTTATATCGGGTGAACAGAAAAGCACTCCGGAACTGGATTTCAGAATTAAGCCATTAAATTTTCCTGAGATATTGAATCAACAGAAGGCTGTAAAAGGTAATCAATCTTATTTTGTAGTCAATAACTTTTCCCAATTAACAGATGAATATTATTCTAGATCAAGCGTAAAATTATTAAATGACGCAGCTAAAACTATTGAAATATATTTTCAAGATAACAATGCCCTAAAGACTACAGATATTGTTACTGCAATGGCTTCGGAGTTTATAGATTACGATAGGGAAAAAAGAGGGGAGAGTGATCAAAAAATTCTTACATTTTTAGATGAACAGTTGGCAATTGTTTGGGAAAAATTAAGGACTGCGGAAACCTCTATTTACACATTCAAAAAAGAGAATAAAGTAGCTATTACTAAAAATTTTCCTAATGCTGGATTTGCTAGATTAAATACGTTAGAAGAAGATTTATTATCTCTGGAATTAAGAGATAATGTATTGCATGAGCTTGAAAAATCAATAGGTGGAAAAAAAGATGTCGATTCTTACCAGCTGGTGTCCTTACTAACGGGTTTAGATATGGAACAAGCATTAAATTCTCAAATTAATTCGTTGCAAGAGTTGTTAAAATCAAAAGAAGAACTTCTATACCAGGTTACTCCTACGAGTGAAAAAATAAAATCGATAGAGTTTCAAATTGATGTTCAGAAAAAATTATTATTGGAGAGTGTTAAATCCATAAAAGAGAAGCTTCAAATTAGGATGAAGAAGTTGAAAGAGAAAATTGCTGAAATGGAAAAGCTGAACTATAATGTACCTTCCGAAGAAGTAGAGTTTGCCAGACTGCAACGCTTGTTTAATATAAACGAAAAGTTTTATAATCTGCTGCTCGAAAAAATTGCCGAATATCAAATTTCTCAAGCAGGAAATGTTTCGAAGCACATCGTATTGGACTATGCTACTGTTCCCAATGTTCCAATATCTCCTAAAAAATCTATTGCGGTAACAGTGGCTTTCCTCTCTGCATTACTAGTTTCAATTTTGCTTACTTTTTCGCGTTACGTGATGTACAATGAAATAAATTCAGTTAGTGATATTTCTAAAATTACTGGGGGGGACATATCTATCTTAGGTATTGTTCCCAAATATAAAAAAGATGTGCCCGTATCTCAGTTACTAGTAGATAAGAACCCAAAATCATTAATTGCAGAAGCCTTTAGGTCTATTCGAACTAACATGCAATTTATTTCAAATGAACCTGGCCCAAAAACCATTGCTGTAACATCTACTATATCTGGTGAGGGTAAAACCTTTGTTGCAATAAACTTGGCGGGTATAATTGCCTATGCAGGTAAAAAAGTTATAGTAATTGACTTAGATATGCGTAAGCCAAAAATTCATTTAGGTTTTGGCGTAGAAAATGTTAAAGGTATGAGTACCGTTTTGATTGATAAGCATTCACTTGAAGATTGTATTCAGCATAGTGTATTTGAAAATCTAGATTTTGTAACAGCTGGCCCAATTCCACCAAATCCTTCAGAGTTAATTATTAGCAAGAAAATGACTGAACTTGTAGACTTTTTAAAAACAAAATATGATTATGTAGTGCTAGATACTCCACCTGTAGGACTAGTTACGGATGGTATATCTATCATTCAAAAAGTAGATTACCCGTTATATATTTTTAGAGCAGAATATTCTAAGCGATCATTTATTCAGAACGTTGACCGCTTACATAATGAGAATAATATTAAGAAAATATCAATTGTCTTAAATGGCGTAGATGTGGACAGAAAATCATATGGTTACAATTACGGCTATGGCTATGGCTACGGTTACGGACAAGGATACGGTTACTATGAGGATCGTGCAAACAAGCCTAAGAAAAAAACATTTTTTAACAGATTTCTCTTTACTATATGAAGATTGTCCCAACTAATATAAAAGATTTATTTGTAATTCAACCTACCGTATTTGAAGATGCTCGAGGATATTTTTATGAATCTTATAATAAAGAAGTATTTAAGTCTCATGGAATAGCAGATGAATTTGTACAAGATAATCAATCTCTTTCCCAAAAAGGAGTATTAAGAGGATTACATTTTCAAAACCCACCTTTTGCTCAGTCAAAATTGGTTCGCGTAATTATAGGTTCTGTACTTGATGTTGCTGTAGATTTAAGAAAAGCATCACCTACTTATGGACAACATTTTGCTGAAGTTTTAACAGCAAAAGATAAAAATATGCTTTATGTCCCAGTTGGATTTGCTCATGGTTTTGCTGTGTTAGAAGACCATACTATCTTTTCTTATAAATGTTCTGGGCTTTATAATAAAGAATCCGAAGAGAGTATTTTATGGAATGATAAAGATTTAAATATTAACTGGGGGATAGAAAACCCAGTCTTATCAGAAAAAGACAAATCCTCTAAAAAGTTTATAGATTTTGTAAGTAAATTTTAATTTACTTTGGTTTTGTCGTAATATTCTTTTTCTTCTCTCTAGGCTTTGTAGGCTCCCTTCTAGATTTTGAAGTGGTATCTTTTTCAGCAGGCATACCTGGATCGCTGACAGCAATTCTATTCATCATTGGACTATTGTTTGGAGTGCTGACTTCTTTTGAAGGAGGCGTTTCTGCAGGGTCAGTTTTTTTAGTTGGTTGAGTTTTTTGACTCGAGTCTTGTGTAGATTTATTTTGTGATGAAGCAGATATTGCAAAGGCAAATAAAAAAAATACTAGCGTAGATAATTTCATATTATTTATTATTAAGGATTAGTCTATTTCAACAATTCAATGGCCTCTTGCAAAGATATCACATTATCTTTGAAATAGGCAACCATAAACGCATCGGTAATGCCGTACTTATTTACTATTTCTTCTTTAAATTTCAGGGCCTCATTATAGTTCGTAAATTTACCTGCCAAGTATTGGAATACCCCAGATGGTTTCTTTCTTTTTTCAACACCAGGAATTTTAGCGTATTGATTCATTATATCTGCAGGAGGCTCATTTATAAATGCACCAATTTGTATTCTAAAACTAACAAGTTTTTTATCTATTGCACTGGAAGGAGTTTTAGGCTCTTCTAAGGTTTCATTTTTGGGTACAATCATTCCTTGTGTAGCATCAGATAATTTAATTCGCTTATTTCCCTGGTAAGCTACAACAAATGCTCCGTTATATCCTTTCTTTAAAAGCTCATCACGTTGCTTTAGAGCATCTTGGATAGAAGTAGAGGATCCACTCATGTATTTGTATAAGCCGTCTTCTGTTTTTAGTTCTATTAATTCTCCAGCAGTTTTAAATATAGAAGTAGATAGTTTTTTAGAATAGGCACCTAGTTGAACTCTAAATACAACACCTTTCATATTTACTGGTTCTACATTTTTTACAGTATTATTATTGCCTTTTTCTTTTTCCTCCTTATCTATACTTTCAAGAATCGAAGCGTTAGGTTCAGATAGGACTCCGTCTTTATCTAGAGTCATAACTTTTGCATTTGCAAATCCTGCAGCAATCATGTCTTTTTTTCTCTTTTCAGCGTCTGATGATTTATTAAAGGTGCCAGTGATGTACGCAGTAGATGAATCGGGCTGTAATGTACTTCTTACATCAGGTACACTTAAAAGTTTTTCCATTTCAGTTGGAGGAACTCCTTCTTGGTAAGTGCCAATAAGAACTACCAATTCTCTTCGGTATATAATAGTAGAATTTCGAGGCGTATTGGTTGATTCACCAGCTACTGCTGTAGGGTTTACAATGGTGTTGTAAACTACATATTGATTAGTGGAATCACTCCATTCGCGCCATTTTTTTGCAATGGTAGAATCGTCCATAGCTACGCCATCTTTATCGACAAAAGCTCCAATGGGTGAATTAATTTCTTTGTCGGCATAATCGTGAACACCATCTCCATCTGTATCTAGTGGGCAGCCATGTGCATCAACAGCAACGCCTGGGGGCGTGCCTTGGCATGAATCTTTAAAGTCAGTCACACCATCTCCATCAGCATCTTCATACATCATGGCAAGCAGTTCCTCGTCTGATAAAGGAGATATGAAGGGAGGTTTAGGATTAAATAAATTAAACGTTAACGTAAAATAGGTCTCTAAGAAATTATCTTTTTTACTGTCACCTTTGCCATTGGCTTTGTTTTTTTCATTTAGGCCATCAATGTAATCTGTGAAACTAAAATGCATGGTAGCGCCAAGTTTAAAATCCCAGCGTGGAGCTAAATGCAAATTCACCCCAACACCTATAGGAAGCGCAAAAGAACGTTCAGGATATTTTCCAAATAATGAACTGTTAAGTTTTCTTAAATCTGTTTCGTATTTATAATCCCTTACCAGCGAAAACGCATTTGCTGCATTTGGATCATTTTGATCCATATTCATTAGAGAGCCATCGCTCCAATAGTGATATTGATTACCAGACGCATCAAAAAGGTCTGTTTTAGATAGATATTCAAAATACTCAAATCCAGTTAAAAGAAAAGGGTCAACTCTTCTTTTCATAGGCAGAAACTTATCAAAATTATAGGTAAAATGTATCCCACCTGATCTTATCTGAGATTCAAAGTTTATATTTCTGTCATTGTTCTCGTTTGCACCAAGAGTGCCAAACAGGGCTCTAGCAGAAAATAAGACAGAGCGAGATAGGTATTCCGAAACAGAAATATTATACCCCATTCTACTTATTGATGGAGTAGCTCTTATGTTTCTTACATCTCCGTAAAAAGTTAATAGACTAGGACCAAAACCAACGATTGGTTGCATTAACCGTGGATTAAAAAAGCCTGATGAATCCGGTTCTAGCGGTCTATACTTTTCGGGGAATGGTTTAGGATATGGGTAGTAAGGTTTATCAATAGGCTTTGAGTTTTCTTGCGAAAAAGAACAAAAAGTGAATAAAGCAAAAAGTATGCTTAAAGAAAGCTTCATATACTCAAATATAAGAATTTACTACGTATCAAAAACTAGACAAAAGTCATGCATTAAGGTACCCACTTTTGATTTGAAACCATTAATGCTTCTTGAACTGTTATCCTTTTTCCACCATTATAAGCGGTTACAAAAGGGTTTTCAACTCCTTTCGCTCGAATATTTTCTCTGTTATTACGTGCATCCTGGTATTGATTGTATTTACCAACAATGTATTTTTTCCAACCTTCATGAAACTCCATGTTTATTTTATCGGTAATAGAAAACTTACTTTGAAAATAATTTGTTTCACGTTGTATCTTGGAAAGCGCACAAATCTGTATTTTATAAGCAATTGCTACTTCAGGACTTGGGGTGGAAGTTGTTGTTGAGGTCACTTCTTTTTCTAGAACTATTGGATTCTCAGGATCAGTTATGTTGTTTTGAGATAATACATCTTTTGCTTTTATTGTTATTGTAGTGGTGGGTATTTCAGATTTCTTAGGATCGTCATTTTCTACATAAGAGAAAAAACCTGTAATATTCATGCTGCCTGAAGCGTTTTCAGATGGCATCACACGATATGCAACTTTCAAGTCTTCATCAGCAGGTAGGTTGTCCCAAATAATTTTTACTTTTTGATCTATAAAAGAAAAAGTTCCTCCCTTATTTTCCAGCGGCTTTGCTGTTAACCCAGCAGGTAGAAATTCTTGTATGCGCGCAAACCCTTTCATCCCTTCTTTCTTTACATTTATTTCTACGGTAAACTCAATTCCCGCTTCTGGGCTTCCTACAATCCTTCTGCTTGCAGAAACACTTGCTGTTGTTTTAGAAGTCTGTGTAGGAGTAGTTGGTGTTGGCTCAACTACTGCAGTTGCTGTAGGTTCTACTTCCGGTTCTTGTTCGGTAATTTCAGGCTCTGGAGTAACTTCTGGTTCTTTTGTAACTACAGGTGTGGGATTAGAGGCAACAATTTCTTCGCCCACCATGATTTTGCTTTCTGGAAGTAAAAAAGTTTGTTTTTCATTATTTAATACATATGAAAATTTACCACCTAAATTGATAAATCCATTTATAGCATCTGCATTAACAGATACTTTATAGGAAACAGTATATTCTTGGTCTGGTGGTAATGATATCCATGTAAACTTTACTACATTATCTTCCGATAAATATTTAAACTCAGCACCTTTGGCATCTATTACTACTGCATTTTTTAATCCTTCCGGAAGTTCCTGCTTCATATGACCTACACCAGCTATGGAACCTTTTTTAATTGTAAGTTTTACAATAAACTCTTCTCCTTGTTTTACATTTTTTGGAGCTTCCATGGTTACGTCAATATCTCCTGCAAAAAATGTTTTCACAAAAATAATTGCAAGCATGTTTAGTAATAGAATTGAGTATTTTATCATGGGTATTTTTTTATATTTTTAATTTCCTGTTTATGATTGAATAATTTAATTTGAATTACCTTACTAAACAGAAAACCAAATTAAACTTGTTGCAAACAAAACTATTTCAAAATCAAGCTGATATAAAACGAACAGATTTCAACTTACAAACACGGCTCTGTTAATAAGGAAAGGGTTTTGTGAGATGCTCCGCTAATTAAAAGCAATCAAGCTTACGATGGGAGAAACGTGCTCAAGAAAGTTGTAGAAGAGAAAAGTGAAAGAGGCTACTGCTCAAAAAAGTAGTCAATAAGCCTATTGATTTGCTCAGCAGAAAAAGTAATTGTACCGTCAAAAAAGGCATCTATAGTTTTGGCAATTTCATCGGAAGATATATTTCCATCTTTATTCCAGTCAGCTACACGTAGATCAAAAGGTATGTTGCTAGTAGAATTTGTTTCAGAGTTATTTTTTCTATTTTCCTTCTGCATTTCTTCTATTTGCTTCATAAATTCTACACTCGGCTTTTCATTGAAATCTTTGTTGAATACGTCTTTTCTAGCAGATGCTTCTACGTTGTTTTCTTTGCTTAGGGCTTTCATTCTTGCCTTAGTAATTTCTACGCCATCTGCATCAACCATTGCACCGCTTTTAGAATTCTTTTCTTTGTCTAAATAATCCGGTACTCCATCAGCATCTGAATCAATCGGGCACCCCCTAACATCCACTTTCACAGAGTTAGGAGTTCCCGGACAAAGGTCGTCTGAGTCTAAAATGCCATCATCGTCAGAATCTGATTTATCCATTTCGGCAAAAAGTTGAGATACTTGTTCTCTGTCTTTTTTTGAAAGTGCAAATAGGTGGTAGGTTAATGATGCCGATGTGAAAACAAAAGCATCATTGCCTGAAGATTTAACATTGTCTAAATAATCAGAGAAAGAATAATTATACGCAACTAAAAGATTTGCATCTAGCCTAGAGGTTAACTTCATTTTTACACCTATGGAAAGCGGAATTGTAAATGTGCTCCGTTTATAATTGGAAGTACTATCTGTTAGCTTTGTCTCGTAAAGATAATCTCTGTCAATTTTTTGTGCAAAGAAATAATTGAATCCACTTTCCGGCAAGTCTCTAATGCTCCCGTCCTTCCAATAATTATAACGTTTGCCATTTGCATCCAAAAGGTCACTGTATGGATCAAACTTTAAATAGGAGAAGCCAGCTGAAATAAAAGGATTGATGGTTGAGGTGTTAAGGTTGGCAAGGAAATAGGAGCCGCGAATTCCTATTTGAGTAATGGGCGACTCAAAATTTAGCTTAGGTAAGTTATCTGAAGATTTTTCATCACGAGCAATTTTTCCTTTTAGAAAATCAACAGACAAACTAACGCGACTTCCAAGATATTTGTCAATTGAAAAAGCATATCCGCTACGTATAAAGCTATACGCGCCTACTAGGGAGTTGCTTCCAACATCTCCATGAAAAGATAGTACACCAACCCCGCCAGACAAGGCAATTAGTTCTCTTTCTTTATTTTCAGATGATTGAGCTAATAAACAAAAAGAAATAAGGCTAAAGCAAAAAAACAGGAATGTCGCTTTAGCAATCTTGAGCGAATAAAAAAGAGGTCTTTTAATCTTCTTTACACTTACTTTCATTTATTCTATACCTTATTGTTCAAAGAAGTAGTCGATCAGCGCGTGAATTTTTTCCACATTATAATCATTTGACCCTTCGAAAAAGCCATCAATTACAGCAGAGATTTCTGTGGATGAAATAATTCCGTCTTTATTTGTGTCTGCACTTTGAAATGCGACAGGAATCTTAGATTTTTTTGCATTACCTTTTGTGGCTTGATTTTTTTGGATGTCGCTATCAAGATTTTGCAAGGATTGTGTAGAAGGAGCATCCATAAATGTGCTATACCTGCCTTGTGCAATGGAATCATTGCTAGCTTTTTCCTTTATCATGGCATCTGTAATGGTTTTGCCTTCCGTATCAACCAATGCGCCTTTTTTTGTTCCAGCTTCTTTATCCAAATAATCAGGTACTCCATCATCATCTACGTCTAAAGGACAGCCTTTGGAGTCTACCTTTACGCCTTTGGGAGTGCCGGGGCATGCATCAAAATTATCTTTAACGCCATCCTTATCCGTGTCTACATTATCAATTGAGGCAAAGTCTATCGTAGATTTTTCTTTGGTCTTTTTAGTGCCTCCTTTCATTATGTTATAGGTAATAGAAAAGTAAGAGTACAAATATTGATCTTTCCCTTTTCCTTTAAGTGCATCTATGCCATCTGTAAAGGAAAAATGGTAATTGGCTCCAATGTTAGCTTCTAATTTTGGGCTGATGATAAATTTTACGCCCAAGCCAATAGGAAGCGAAACAGTGCTTTTAGCAGCACTGTCAATTGCTGTTTCGTATATATAATCTCTTGTAACATGGTGAGAGAGTATTTCATTTCCCGGCATTTGAGGTAGATTTCGTATGCTGCCGTCAGACCAGTAGTAGTAAAGTGAATCGCCATTAAACCCCCTATCTGCAAAAGTTTTTAACAAAGCAAAAGAGACGCCCGTAGTAAAATAGGGGACAACTGGAATTTCTTTTGCGTTTCTTAAATAAGCAGTAAGATTTAATCCAAACTGAGTAAGGGAGCTTTCAAAATTGTTATTTCGATCTACGATGGTAGAGCGTTCGCCCATAGCTAATTTACCGCTTAAAATATTTATAGATGCACTAAGTTTATTTTTGACAAAAAGCTTTTCAATGTTCAGGTTATATCCGCCTCTAGTATAAGTATAGGCACTAACATCTTTCCCTTTGCCTACATCACCATTAAATGTTAATACGCCTGCTCCGGCTGTAATTGCTAGAACATTTTTGTGCTCATCTTGGGAAAAAAGATCAGTACTGAAAGTGAGCAAAAAAATAGAAATGTAAGTGAAAATATTTTTCATTCTGTTGAAATAGTGTTTTGTTCTATGTAATAGCTTTTCGAAGTAAAGATATAACAATTTATCCGTTAAAGTTCAAAGCTAAGGAGTGGCGGGTTCACTATTTGTAGTGATAGTAATATTTGCAAACAAAGAAATGTTGATACCAATTAATATAAAGGCTTTAATCTTATTTATTGATTTAAAGCGCTGGCAATCACACAAGCAGCAACACCAGCAGTTTCTACTCGTAATCTCGAAGGGCCTAAACTTATAGGGATGAAATCGTTTTTTATGGCTTTTGATATTTCTTCATTAGAAAAACCCCCTTCCGGACCAATAGCTATGAGTATATCATTGCCTTTTTTGTAAAAGGAAGATAAAAAGTCAAAAGTAGGTTTGTTTGGTGGAAATTCTGAATTAGATAGTTCAGGGATATGACCAATAAATTTTTGTCCCTTGAAGTGGGCAGAACTTTCTAAAAAAGCATCAAAGGAATGAAGTTCATGGAGTTTAGGAAGCTCTGATTTTAAGCATTGCTTCATAGCTGATATGAGTACTTTATTAAGTCGATCAGTTTTTATGACTGTTCGCTCAGCATGTTTGCAATGAAGAGGTATTATTTCATGGCATCCAATTTCGGTAGCTTTTTCTAAAAACCATTCAAACCGATCATTACTTTTTGTAGGGGCTATTGCAAGGGTAAGGCGATAGCTACTCTTTAAGGGGTCCGCTAGCTCTTTGATAACTTTAATAATGCAGTTTTTGGTTTTATCTGAAATAATTTCACCTTCAAAAAACCCACCTTTGCCATTGGTTAATAAAATAATATCACCAGTTTTTTTTCTAAGTACCTGAGTACAATGTACGGACTCATCCATAGCTAATGAAAAGGTTTTTCCGGTAGCAATTTCATCCGAGTAGAAAATATTCATCATCAAATTTATAAATTACTTTTGTTTAATGAATTTTAAAGAGCTGTTTTCGGCAGGAGATGTTAAGGGCATAGACAAAAAAGTAGTAGTTATATGCCTGCTAACTGCTTTTTCATTGACAATGAATAAGTATTTGCCAAACCTGTTTTCGCTTTTAACTATCAACGATAATGTTCAGCTATCCAGATTAGCAGATTGGGTGCTAATACTTTTTACTTTTTATTTTATTATTCCGGTAGCTGTAATAAAGTTTGTGTTTCGTGAAAATCTTAGCGAGTACGGCTTGAAATGGAATGGAGCATTTAAAGAGTATTGGATATATGTCCTTATGCTTGTTATCATGGTTCCATTGGTAGGATTTTTTTCTACTACGGATTCTTTTCAATCTAAATATCCGTTTTATGATTTATCAGCAGGGGAAAAGCTATTTCCGAACTTTTGGGTATGGCAAGGATTTTACTTTTTACAGTTTTTTGCGCTGGAATTTTTCTTTCGAGGATTTATGGTTCATGGCTTAAAGCCAAAGTTGGGTATTTATTCTGTGTTGATTATGACAATCCCTTATTGTATGATACATTTTGGAAAACCGCTTCCTGAAACGTTAGCAGCAATAGTGGCTGGAATTGTTTTGGGAGTAATTAGTTATCGTACTCGTTCCATATTATTAGGTGTAGCCATACATTACAGCGTGGGCTTGTTGATGGATTTAGCAGCGTTATGGCACAAAATAGAATAATTCTAAATTATGTATTAGACCTCTTTCATAAGTCATAAAAGTTCAAAATTATAAATTCCACAGATAATTTTCATTCTTTGGGAATGTTTTTCTCTTCTATTTCTGTACCGTTCAGCCA
>Ga0163151_10004749_pt1 | contig 17931 bp, 14 predicted proteins | sample OliLakLV19MP5IB2_FD_145596 | JGI IMG/M metagenome (GOLD analysis project Ga0163151, IMG submission 145596) | Freshwater microbial mat bacterial communities from Lake Vanda, McMurdo Dry Valleys, Antarctica - Oligotrophic Lake LV.19.MP5.IB-2 | ecosystem: Environmental > Aquatic > Freshwater >... | reverse complement strand
GCACCCGATCGACTTGGAAGCCATTCTAGCCTGTGCCGGATTCGATTAACTTATTGAAACAAGGGGGCTTTAGAAATTTCCGAGGTTTGGGCTTACAACCCCCAATACATAATGGTTGCGGCCCGATAACTCGGGACGCGGCAAAGCCGCTCCACAACCTCAGCGATAAAACTCCCGTGCTCAAGACGCACGGGTAGCGTTACCACCCGATTCGTCGTTTTTTGAAAATGCCCGCCAGGGCACTCTAAAAAAACCACATTCACTGCCTACCCAAGGCGCTTCCGGCCTGGAGCCTTACGACTCCAAACCGGGGCGCTGTAGATGCGGGTCTAGACCCGTCCGCTCTTTCGTCGCTCCCTGCCCATTCAAGGGCCGGTCGGTTGCCACACCGAGCCAAGAGACGAGCCTCGACTACCTTGCCGAGGACATCGCCAAAGACGGATGCCGGTAAGCATCAACGTCCTCACTTTCTACTCAAGCGCCGCTCCCAGAGCCGAGCTTTTAAATCACCTGGTAATCTACCAGGCACCGAGGAACCACCCCCGGAAGCTCTGCTCCTTCCCGGATTAGAAATAGTCTACGTCTCAAGAATCAGCGTTCTACTTAAACGCCGTCTGCAATTGGTCACGTCGCTAGGCGGTGCTACCCGCCAGGTCATCCTCGTATGTCCCAGCCCTCAGGCCGGGCATAGTTTCCACACCCCCCAAAACCGCTCACGAAGAGCAGGGAAGGGAAGTGCGATTTCAGCAGCTAGAAGAGAGAAGCATCCGCTTACCCTTCAAGGATGAATCTTCGCAGTTCGGTCACGTCTCCAATTGGACTGACTGGCTCGCCCTTACGGGCTTTGTAGAGTTGAGCTATTCACCGTGTCGTGTTTTTGACCCCATACGATAGGGTACGAACGCCACGCCGAGGCTGATCAGGCCCCGGTTCCGACTGTCACCAGTTCGGAAGCTCCCTCCGCCAGATGAGTTGAACAAGCCTTACGGGGCTTTCACCCGAATACACTATGGCCTGAACCCCTCATGCAGGATTTTCACCCGCTTGAACTATTTCGGCCATCGCCGGTATTGAACTTGTCTTCAAGGTGCCACCCTATCCGCCAAGTTCACCAGCGATGGTCTGTCTCCGTCGCCCCTCTTCGAGGAGCGCAACAAACGTCGCTATCGGATAGAACACAGGGATTGATTCCAAGCGAAAGAGGAGTTGGCACTCCTCTGGTCCTTGGAGATTACTCCTGTGAGCCTCCGTCGCACTGGACGAGCGCCTCTCGACGCATCCAGCGCTACGGGTTCAGCTCTTAAGACTTTCCGCCCTCGGTAGAGGGCAGGCAAGTCAGGTCGGTTGGTTAGACCGACTCCTTTTCCCTGGTTTGGCAACCAGGTACTTCAGGTGAGCTGCACCCACATCTACAGCGCCAGCAAGGTGTTACTCTTCCGGCGATCTGTGCGAGATCCTGTCTCGCCGAGATCTGTTATCGGCAAGGGCAGGGAAGTGGTTCAAGAAGCGACGGCGAATCAGCATTCGACCCGTGTGCGATAACCCTCATTTTGCTGACAAGTTCACTAGATTCCTGTAGGCTACGGGCTGGTCCCATAAAGAACAGAGGAGGCGGAAACATCATGAAACAGCAAGCAACAACGACTGACCCCACGCCAATGCCTCCAGTTGAAGCCCAACTTCAGCCCGGTGAAATTGATGCGGAGACCATCGCACTTCTCGAAGGGTGGGCTCGTGAGGATGCCACAGACGACCCGGAAAAGTTGCGGAGGGCTCAAAAAGAACTCGATGAATTCAAGAGGGCGATGAACGAGAACCGCGCTGCAACCGGTGAGCGAATCCTCTATCCGTGAGCCAGTTCCTTTTCCTTGACTCCGGCCCACTTGGGCTGCTCACCCATCCTCGGCAAACCGAAGAAGTAGTGGCCGTCACGTCTTGGCTTTCGCAGATGCTCAAGCAGGGACGCAGAGTTCTAGTGCCTGCGATCGTCTACTACGAACTGAAGCGCGAGTTACTTAGAGCGGACAAGCCTTTTAGCGTTGGCCGACTAGACCTTTTCACCAAGGCTTCAAACCGCTACATTGCCTTGACTGATGAAGCCCTCCGGTTGTCAGCCGAACTTTGGGCAAGGGCTCGACAACAGGGGCGACCGACGGCGGATTCCAAGGAACTAGACATTGATGTAATCCTCGCCGCACAGGCTCTTTCTTTTGGAGCCGCAGCCGATGAAGTCGCAATCGTCACGACGAACTCAAAGCACCTTTCCCAGTTCATCACCGCGAAGCGCTGGAACGAGATTCTTCCTTAAGCTGATTCGCTACTTGTTGTGTGCGGCCACGAGCTGATCGGACGCGCACATCTGCGCTGGACTCCTTCAATTTGGTACGACAGAAGGAGACCATGGCCGACCTGATCCCGAATAATCGAACTTACGCCGAGCTTCTTGCCAGCATCAAAGAACGCATCCAAACCGCGCAGGTGCGGGCCGCGCTGGCAGTCAACAGAGAACTTGTTCTGCTGTACTGGGGCATCGGTAAAGAGATCTTGGCCCGCCAGGATGAGGAAGGATGGGGCAGGGGAATCATCCCGAGACTGGCCAAAGACCTCAAGAGCCAGTTCCCAGAGATGCAGGGTCTCTCCCCACGTAACCTCGGTTATATGAAGGCTTTAGCGGAGGAGTGGCCCGAGGAGCCAATTTTGCAACAGCTTGTTGCAAAATTGCCGTGGGGTCACAATGTTAGGCTTCTGGACCGGGTTAAGGACCCCGAAGAACGAATCTGGTACGCCCAGGCTGCTATCGAGTACGGCTGGAGCAGGAACATTCTAGTCATGCAGATCGAGAGTGACCTTTACCGTCGCCAGGGGAAGGCGACCACCAACTTTCAGGCCACGCTTCCAAAGCCCCAGTCCGATCTCGCCCAGCAGCTCCTCAAAGATCCGTACAATTTCGATTTCCTCACCCTTTCCAAGGATGCTCACGAACGAGACGTGGAGACCGGCCTTGTTGGCCACATCCAAAAATTCCTCCTTGAGCTGGGAGTCGGCTTCGCGTTCGTTGGCCGACAAGTTCCTCTTGATGTTGCTGGCAAAGAATACAGAATCGATCTTCTCTTCTATCACCTGAAACTGCGGTGCTTCGTGGTCTTCGACCTCAAGGGCGGTGCATTTAAGCCGGAGTACACCGGCAAGATGAACTTCTATCTTTCCGCCGTCGATGATCTGCTTTGCCATCCTGACGACAAGCCGAGTATCGGCCTCATTCTGTACAAGGAAAAAGACGGCATAGTTGCCGAGTACGCACTTCGGGACATGACGAAACCGCTAGGCGTTGCCGAGTTCACCCACTTGGAGAAACTGCCAGAAGAATTCAAGGGCACCCTCCCGACGATTGAGGAAATTGAGGCCGAGCTGGGAAAGCCGGAGGACACGCCCGAAGAGTAACGGGGTGCTGTCCCTGCGAGCCGAGTGACGGCTTCCCCCCTACGAGAGAGGCATTTCCTTCTCTCGACTCTTCCCGACGCGCCGTCTGCCAGGGGAACAGGTGTTATGCCCCTTCGGGGACGCTCCCGGTGGTCGCTCAAACGCCTGTTCCCCAGTCCTCCAGTCTGGCCTCATCCTCGTGGTCAAGGCGCAGCCTTGACCCGTGCTAGTGAGCGATTAATTGGGCAGGGTGCGGAGGTTGAAAGGTACAATTCAAGGGGTATTCAACTATAAGCAAAAGCAGTTACAAGTCAGGCGTATTGATACCGCTGGGCGAGAAGAAGAGGGTTCCAGAGAAGGCCAACAGACCAGTGCAGGGGACTGTGAATAGTTGAACAACGAACAAATACACCGTGACTCAAAACGAAGCCCAAACCCGTGCTCAGAACATCGATCCGCAATTGCGGGCGGCCGACTGGAAGCTAAACGACCGAACTCAAGTTCGGCGTGAGGTTCCCGTTGATGGATACGACGCAGAGCCTTGGAACGGTGTAACCGACTATTGCTTATACGACGCAAGCGGCAACATCCTTGCCGTAGTCGAAGCCAAGCGATGCTCCCGTAACGCGCGAGAGGCCGACGAGCAGCTTCGTCACTACATCACCGAGATCGAGAAGAGACAGTCGTTTCCCCCTTTTGGATTTATGGCGAACGGCCATGATGTTTGGTTCTGGGAAGTCGGCCTAGCCAATCCTCGGCTTGTCGCCGGATTTTTCACCCCTTCAGATTTAGAGCGCCTAAAGTTTCTTCGGCAGAACAGACAAGCTCTCGAATCGACTCCCATCAATGGCTCCATCGTTGATCGTCCCTACCAACACGAGGCCATTCGTCGTGTCGCTGAGGCCTTTGCTGCAAACAAGCGCCGCGCACTCCTCGTCATGGCTACTGGCACCGGCAAGACGCGAACAACGATGGCTATCATTGACGTGTTTCTTCGAGCCAATCAGGCGCAGAATATTCTCTTCCTTGCTGACCGCGACGCGCTAGTTGATCAGACTCTAACCGATGGCTTCAAGGCACACCTACCGCACGAGCCCAGAGATAGGATCTACACCCACCAGATCGACAAGACCAAGCGCCTGTTTGTTGCAACAGAGCAAACGCTAGCCCTCTGCTATTCCAAATTCAGCCCAGGGTTCTTCGACCTCATCGTCTTCGATGAAGCCCACCGCTCCCTATTCAAACGATTCACTGAAGTCATCGAGTACTTCGATGCTCGAATGATCGGCCTAACTGCGACACCCGCTGGCTTCATTGACCGCGACACCTTCAGGCTCTTTGGGTGCAACGCGAATGTGCCGACATTCCTCTACGACTATCCGCAGGCAGTGAAGGAAGGCTTCCTCGTCGACTTTAGTCTCTACCAGGCGCACACTGGCTTTCAGCGTAAGGGCATCAAAGGTGTTGATCTCAGCGAAGAAGACCGTAACGCTCTTGCCGAGCAGGGCATAGACCCCGATAGTCTCAACTATTCCGGTACAGAGATCGAAGTTGAAGTAAGCAACAAGGACACCCTCCGAAAGCAATGGGAGGAGGTGATGGAGAACTGCCTCAATGATCAGTCCGGGCAGCTACCCGGAAAGACCATCGTCTTCGCGATGACCAAGAATCACGCCCACCGAATCGCCGAGGTGTTTGAGGAGATGTACCCCCAGCATGTGGGGCTTGCGCAGGTGATCACATCGACGACCGAGAGGGTGAGAGACGGCAGTTATGGAGACGGTCTCATCACCAAATTCAAGAAAAACAACCTGCCCAGGATTGCAATCTCCGTTGACATGCTCGACACCGGCATTGACGCACCTGAAGTCGTAAATCTCGTCTTCATGAAACCAGTGCAGTCACGCATTAAGCTCTGGCAGATGATCGGTCGCGGAACACGCAACAACCAAGCTTGCAAATACCGGGACCGTCTACCAGATGGGAAGAAGACCGAGTTCAAGGTCATCGACTTCTGGCAGAATGATTTCAAGAAAAAGGTAGACGACAGGGTGCCGGTTGATATGCCGGTGCTGGTGTCGCTGTTCAACACGCGACTGAAAATCCTTGAACGCCACCTTCCCGATCACACTGCCGAGGCGTTTCGCCAAGCGATCACGGACATTCGGGCGATGATGGCCCGGATTCCGCAGGATTCCTTTCCGGTTAAGAAGGTGTGGTTACAAGTTGCTCCAATGTGGGAAGACCACTTTTGGACGCTGATCACGCCAGCAAAACTAGACATCCTCCGGCTTCACATTGCACCTCTTCTCCGGTTTGCCGCCGATGTTGATGTGTCGGCGGAAACCTTCACGCACAAGGTGGAGCGCTTGAAGCTTCAAATTCTCCTGGCTACACCGTCGCCCCAGTTGCTCCAATCGATAGCTGAAGATGTAAGCCGCTTGCCTGACATCGCAGAGCGCGTCAAATCCTCTCCAAGCGCTGCACTTGCGCTGTCGGGGGATCTCGCAAAAGCAACGCCGGTACAACTGACGCAGATCATCCGCGACATCGCCCCTCAGATGAAGAACCGTCGCGAGCGTCCCAGCGCCTTCTTGAAAATTGACCTGCCCGACTTCATCGCAGTGCAAGGTTACATCTCGGTCGGTGAAGGTGGGCATCAGGTTCTTATCGAAGAATACAAACGCCGGGTCGACGCCCGTGTCCTTGAGATCGTCGAAAAACATCCTGTACTAACCGCACTTCGAGAGGGGAGACAGGTGACAGATAGTCAACTGGTCGACCTGGAGCGAACGCTCCACCGTGAACTCGGCCGAGACGACATCCAACTGTCCAGCCGAAACATCCGTATTGCCTACGGGCTACGCGTGGACAATTTCTTGGCGTTCCTCCGACACCTGCTCGCCCTTGATTCCATTCCCGACTACGGTCAAGTGGTGCAACGCGGCTTCGAGCAGCACATCCAAGCGAACAACTACAACGCTGAGCAGATACGCTTTCTGCGATCCGTTCAAGAGGTCTTCCTCGCAAAGCGTGCCCTGGTTGAAGCTGATCTTTACGATCCACCACTGACCAACTTCGGCCGTAACGCGGTTGAACGCTTCTTTACCCCTCAAGAAATAGGTGCAATTCTCCACCTCACCGAATCGCTCGCAGCCTAAACCATGCTTACCGACAATACACTCCGCTCTGCCGTTGACGCTCTCTGGGACAAGCTCTGGTCTGGCGGACTGGCGAATCCACTCGACGCCATCGAGCAACTGTCCTTCCTGCTCTTTCTTAAGCGCCTCGACGAGCGTGAGCAGGACGCGGAGCGGGCCGCCAAACTTCGAGGCAAAGAATTTACACCAATTTTCCCGAGCCCCGATCTCCGTTGGTCTTACTGGACACAACTCCCGGCCGATAAGGCGCTTAAGCACCTAAAAGAGGCTGTCTTTCCATTCATCAAGACCCTCGGCGGTGCGGGTGGTTCCTTCGCGGCTCAGATGGAAAATGCTGAGTTCAAAATCAACAAACCCAGCCTACTCATTGAGGCGTGCAAGGCCATCGACGGGATGCAGATCTCGGCCCAGAACCAGGACGTGCAGGGTGATCTTTACGAGTATTTGCTGAGCAAGCTCAACACCGCTGGACAGAACGGTCAGTTTCGCACACCGCGCCACATCATCCGCATGATGGTCAACATGAGCGACCCGCGCCCAGGAGAGCGCATCTGCGACCCCGCTGCTGGAACCTGCGGCTTCCTCGTAAACGCCTGGCAGCATCTCCTTGAAACCCACACCGATCCTCGCGACATCACATACGACGAGGAGGGTTACCCACACGGACTGACGGGCAGCAAACTCACCAAGCAAGAATATGAGTTCAGCCAGACCAAGGCCTTGACGGGCTTTGACTCTGATTCGGGTATGACCATGCTTCGTATCGGAAGCATGAACCTGATGCTCCACGGGATCACAGCGCCCAACTTTCGCTACACAGATACGCTTTCCAAGGCGTTTGGCGAAGAGAGGGCTTATGAGTTGGTTCTCGCCAATCCACCTTTTAAGGGAGCAATCGACGCGGCTGACGTGAACCCAACGCTGCCGGTAAAGTGCAAGAAGACCGAGATACTCTTCGTGCATCTCTTTCTTCGGCTGCTCGAAAACGGTGGGCGAGCTGCGGTCATCGTTCCTGATGGTGTGCTCTTTGGATCTTCTAACGCCCACGTTGATATCCGAAAGAAGCTGATCGAAGAAAACCGCCTTGACGGTGTCGTGTCCATGCCCTCGGGCGTGTTCCGCCCCTACGCGGGTGTATCCACTGCGATCCTCCTGTTCACTAAGGGCGGCACGACTGAGAAAATCTGGTTCTACGACATGGAGCACGACGGGTATTCACTCGACGACAAACGCCAGAAGGTCGCGGAGAATGACATCCCGGACTTGATGGACTGCTGGAATCACCGACGGGATGCGAAGTTCCAACAGAAGCGCACGCAGCGCCTGGTCGACCTGCAAAAGCAAATTGCCCCTCTGAAGAAGGACCGTCTCGAACACCACGCCATCATCCACCGGATGAAATTTGAGGAGGTCGTCTCCAAGACAGCCGACAAGGCCCGCGACAGCCGCGAGAAAGCCGAGGCGGAACTCGCCGAACTCCAATCCCGCATCACGCCGCTGCAAAAGGAGGTTAACCAGCTCACCCGCCAATTCTGGGTCACAAGGGAGCAGGCGAAGGTCAATAAATATGACCTCTCCGCCAGCCGCTATCGGCAAGTTGAGCAGGATGAAGAGTTCTATGAAGAGCCGCGTGTCACGCTCAAACGGCTGGCACATCTGGAGGCGGTTGCCAGGGCTCATGTCGAAGTGTTGGAAGGGATGCTCGTAAAGTCGTGAAATATCGCACTGTACAACTTGGCGAGGTCGCAACCATTGATCGCGCAGCCGCCTCAGAGACCGAGTGCAGAACGTTAGCGTATGTAGGCTTGGAACACATCGAAAAGGGTGCCGGTCACTTTAACACCGACTTCCGGCGAAAGCCCGAGGCGCTTCTCGCCGCCAAATACCGGTTCACGCCGAGTCACATTCTCTATGGCAAGCTGCGACCATATCTCAACAAGGTGGCCTTACCCGATTTCGATGGCGTCTGCACCACGGAAATACTCCCACTACTACCCGAACCAACTGACCTGGAGCGTGGGTACCTCTATGGCGTCTTGCTCTCGCCGCGTTTTGTGAAATGGGCGAGTAACAGCGTTTCTGGCGCGAACCTTCCGCGTTTAGACCCTGAGCGTTTGAGCGAGTACGCATTCGCAATTCCTGACATGTCCGAACAGCGGCGGATTGCCGGAGAGTTGGCGCACGCGGACCGACTGAGGCGCACCTGCCGTTATGCCCTCGAACTCACCGACTCCTTCCTACCTGCCGCTTTCCTGGAACTCTTCGGTGATCCGGCAGGGAACCCATTTGGATTTGGTCGAGCACAAGTGGAGGACCTATTCGCGGATTCCCGTAATGCTGCGAAATGCGGTCCGTTTGGAAGCGCCCTAAAAAAGCACGAATATGTCGCGTCAGGGATTCCCGTGTGGACGATGAACAACGTCGGTGCAAACGACTTTGTAGAAGACGGTTGTTTATACATCACCGCACAGAAGTTCGAGGAACTTGCCGCCTACGCGGCGAAGAATGACGACATCTTAGTTTCTCGCGCTGGAACGGTAGGTCGGATGGCAATCGTACGAACGAAGCACTCCCAGTCCATCATTCACAGCAACATCATCCGTTTGTCGCTGAACCACAACAAGATTCTTCCTGTCTATTTCGTCGCACTCATGACTTGGTTTGCCTCACGAGTCGCACGGCTGAAGCGCGGCCAAGAAGACGCCTACACGTTCATGAGCACGGGTGCACTGGGAGAATTGCAAATTCCCTTACCCCCAGTGCCCCTTCAAAAACAGTTTGCTGGCCTCGTTGATCGCGTTGAGCGAATGCGGGCAGTACAGAGTGAAGCGTTGCGTCAAGCCGAGCATCTCTTCGCTTCGCTGCTCCACCGCGCCTTCATCTCTTGACCCCTCGCGTAGAGCTAAATAATGATTTTCTCTACTTCATCAAGCGAGACCTCATCATCTCGCCGGTCATAAAGTCCCGTTGTCCGGGCTGACTCGTGCCCGGCGATCTGCTGGGCGACTTCTACCTTCCCACCGTTCTTGAGGTAGGTCGTGATTCCAGTTGCGCGAAAGGTGTGGTTGCAGGTCGAAGCCGAGAGCCCGGCAGCGACGGCCCGCCGCTTCACCATGCGGAGCGCATCCGTGCGGTGGAGCTGGCGCTCAGAGAGCGTGAGCTTTCGGTCGAGCGTGCGAAAGAGGGGAGACTTCTTCTCATTCCAGATCCCCGCCGCTTCCATGTAGGCGTCGAGATATTCTTCGGCGCTGTGGTGCGCGAAGACCTCGTTATACTTGCCGCCCTTTTCCATGAAGCGGAACTTCCAGCGTTTTCCGGCTTGAACATAGTCTTCAACTTTCATCGAGACCGCAGCAGAGATCCGAGCGAAGCTGAAGACCATCACGGCGATGAGTGCCCGATCGCGCAAGTCTACGAGTCGCGGCTTAACTGGATCTCCGTTCTTGTCCTTGGGCATGATGGAATCAAGAAGCTGACGGGCTTCCGCCGCTGTTAGCACCGGAGTTTTGCCTCGCTTGATGGAATACTTCGGCCCACGGACCGAACTTGCTGGATTCATCCGAAGGACGCCGCCCGTCACCAGGTAATCAAAGAGCATTCTGATCGCCGCAAGGTGTTGCTTTACGGACGGCTTCGAGTAGCCGCGCCCGTTCTTTTCAACCGGCTGGCCGAGCAACTCAATGTATCCAGCAACAATCACCGGATTCAGAGCTTCGAGATGGAAGCCGTGATCTTCGCACCACTGACAGAACTCGCGGACAGCGCGGCCGTACGAAACTCGCGTGTTCGGGTTTCTGATATTCGCTGTGAAAAACTCGACAAATCGAAACGAGGCTCGGGCACCGGCAGCCGAGATGATCGCTGGTACACCGGCGAAGCCTAAACTCCCAAGTTCATCCGGATTCGCTACGACAAGAGCATTGCTCATAAATCCCGTTCCGGCCAGCGCAGGAGGGACTTTTCGGGATTGAGGTCAACCGTCCCACCGGTTTCGGTATCAACGTAGAACCAAGGCCATTCTTCTTTACGGTAATTCCATTCGTAGCGCCCCAATGCCCAAGAGCCATCGTCGAGCAGCAGTTCCAACAACTCGCCCGCATGGATCGGGTTTCCTTGAAGGTAGTACCTTAGCCCTCCAGCTTCAGTTCTCAATTCCAGCAGTTCTCCCGCCGCGGTTTCCGTTGCCATCATTTCTCCGTTGAAGCGGTTCGAGCAATTTTGCAAGCGCCACTTGCAAAAGTGTCCAACAGGTTGTTGGACACTTCCCAGCACTCCCCTACCGCTCTATAGTATGTATCATAACGTCCTTTATGATGCATACTATATCTATTGGAGGTCTGCTCTGCCCAGGTCCACAGGGAAGCCCTCCCTCAATAGATGTCTTTCCAGGTCGGAACCCATTTGACACCGGTGCGTCTAGTCACGAACTCCGGCGATGGCCATCGCGAGATCTCACAAGTAGCTGCTGTGATCCAACAACGAGAGGTTTCAAAGGCTGGCTACTCTTAGTTCTGGCCCAGCCGGTCAGCCACACAGCGACGGGCCGCAGTCCGGGCACTGCGGGGCGCATTCGCAATCACAGTCATTGCAATCATCAGACGCTACCAAGCCTGCGTCTCCCGGAACAAGTCGGTTTCTAACAACTTGCTTGAAATTGTTGAAAAGATCGATGTAGATGCCTTGCCCCGAGGGGACGGCGGCAATCGAGTCCTTCAAATCTGTTGAGAGTGTCATCGTTATCTCCTAGCTGGTGAACGTTAAGCTGCGAGCACAAGGAAGTCATGGATGCCCTTTCCCCGAGCAGATTGGTGCAATTTGCGGGCGAAGAACTTGATGTAGCGTGGAATTATAAATTCGTAGAACGGATTTAGTGGGGACACCGAGTAGGGTCGTCCGTTTACCGCAAGATTGTTGATCGGGCAGCCACTGACACATACAGGGAACCATCGGCAGTCGAGGCAATTCTTACCCTCGTTGCGCTCACGGTCTGTGGGTGAATGCTGCGCAAATGTTTGTTGGACCGATTCTAGAACGTCGGGCCTAATCGGGACCGTATCCCGATGAACGGTCATCGGACAGCTGGCGACCTCACCTTTCTCGTTGATGACGATATGGTTGAGGCCAATTCCACAGCAGGAGCTGAAGGACGGCGAATCGAAATGTAGTTCGCAGATATTCAGTCCATTCCTGAGATCTATGACGTAAGAGTCGTGCTCCAACTCCTGAAAGGCCTCTTCGAACGCTGAATTCATCGTTGTGATTAGTTCCCGATACTCCTCCTCGATGCTCTTGCGCTTCGCATTTATTTGGAACGTGCTGTAAGCTTCAGCGGATTCGGGTTGGCGAACTACACTAAGACGTGCCTTGAGTCCTTGGCCGAAGATCCACTGCACAAGAGCGGGTAGGGTCTTGGAACTCTCTTGACTGATTGTCGCGAGGATATAAGGGACTATGCCATTCTGTAGCGCCTTGGCAATGTTCGTCTCAATTATGTCCCAGCTCCCGCGACGGCCGCCCTTGAACACGCGATGGATGTCGTGCCCAGTAGGACCGTACCCGTCGATTGAAATGCTAAGTCCAGTGTGCGGCCGTTGAAGAAATCGAATAAGCCGATCTGACATGACGGTGCCATTGCTCAGAATGGCTGTGGACCATGTGCATGGGGAACTCGCGAGGGCGTTCTGTAACTTGTCGTGAAAGAGTTCCATACGGGGTATAGAGAGCGTCGGTTCTCCGCCCGCAAATTTTAGCGTGAAGTTCTTGATATTTCTGCTCTTCACAGTGTGCGTGAGGTACTCGATGGTTTGATCCATCACGGGGTTCGACATCTCCACCTGAGACTTGTCGACGAAGCAATAGGCACAGTCAAGATTGCAGTGATTATTGATGTGAAGCCAAATGCTAAAAGATTCCGGTCTGAAGTCGCCTACGTCCCTCGCCTCGTAACGAGGGCGATCCTCCTCCTCGCGTAGAAAGGATCGCTGCATGAGAAAGTCGACGACTGCGAGGGCCTGGTCTGGGTCAAGGGGGGGGTGATAGGTGGAAGCAGATTTCACAATGCTTTCGATTGTCGCCCCCGCCCGGCACTGATCAAGGATAGAGATCACAGGTTGGCTTGCCACCACCGGCAAACCCTTTTTGTCGGGAGCGAACAAGACCCAATAGTCGTCGAGCTGCTCCTGCCACATCCTGGTCGATGTCCATACGCTGGCCCCTAAGGGCAAGCGGCGAGAGGGTGCCTCCGGCAGCAATGTCGTCATCATGGCTGGTCCTGCGGCAGACTGGGCGATCATAGTCCTCCGATATTACACTGTTTCTACGTCAACTGCCGCGACAGAGTTCGAAGCTTGATGCATTCTACTCGACATTCAGCAGGTATCCAGATTGCCTTTAGAACTAGACTTTATCATGATGTCGGAATCACATATCATCCATGAAGGAATCATCATCGTCCCCCCTCCAGCTCAGGTAGTCATGATCGTTGGGATCTCTTGGCGGAAGCGGGCAGTCAGTACGAGCTCCAACACCAACACCAGCACCAGCGCCCCGAGCTTTGATAGAAATCTCGTCTAATCCAAGTACGCGTTCTAGCCAGCTAATGAATCTGCTCAATGTCTGCTCCGTTTCCAAAACTGAGATGGCCTTCGGATATGCTATTCCGTAATCGGGCCCTGCAAGCGGCGGGCGTCTAACTACCTTCTGTCGCTTTAGCCTTTTGCTCTCGGGTCATCCTCTTTTCGATAAGGTTCCTGCTTGTGAGTGCGGTTTTATCGTCGTGTTCCGCTGCTCGCGTTAGCCACCGGTACCCGAGGACCAGATCCCGATTCACACCGCGACCCGCCGCGTACCGTTCACCCAACTCGTGCTCCGCCCGAGCATCACCATGTTTTGCCGATTCGAAGAGCCAACGTACGGCTTCCCGGTCGTTCTTGCTCATACCCTCGCCGCTTTCATACATCTTGCTCAAGTGGAACTGGGCGTCAGCGTTGCCTTTTTCTGACGCTCTGAGAAAATAAGCAGCCGCCATGACCAAGTCTTTTACGACACCCTCGCCATTCATGCACATCACACCAAAGTTACTGCATGCCCGGTGGTTGCCCTGGTCCGCAGCCATACGAAAACACTCCCCTGCCTTTTTCAAACACTTTGATACTCCCTTGCCGGTTTTGTATAGAAATCCCAGTTGATTCAGCGCGTTCGGATAACCCTGAGCCGCAGCCTTTTCTATCCAGTTCACTGCAATCCCGAGCCGTTCTTCCGGCCCCATCTTGGAAACTCCCGTATCCCTCAAGTACATCCAGCCCAATTTGAACTGTGCCTGCGAATCGCCCATGATCGCCGCTTTTAGATACCAACCCACGGCGGTTGTAGCATCCTCATTCTCGAATATGACTCCAAGTTCGCGCTTTGCCTTCGCATTGCCTAGGGCAGCAGCTCGGCGATAAAGAGACTCAGCTTTTTCTACGTCTTTGCCCACTCCCCGCCCCCGCGCATACATCACGCCCAACAGACACAGTGCTTCTGAATCATCCCGTTCTGATAGGCGGAGTAGCTTTTGTAGGGCGACTTTGTTGCCTCGCTCAGCGCATCGTGCGAGTTCAGTCGGGTTTTGCATCACCTCAACGTTTGTCACGAGCGTCGGCCCGAGTTCCTCTAGCAGTTCACTACGAGTAATTCCAAGTTTTTGCGCTAGCTTGCGGGATGTTGCTGTCGTTGGTTTCCCACGCCGAAGGTTTCTATCGGTCGTTAATGGATGGCTCTCACAGTACACCTCCCAATCAAGACCTCGTTCGCGCACGAGGTCCCGCAGGATGTTTATCCATCCCTCTCGAAGAGTTTCCTCATGCTGGTGCTTTCCCATATAGATCAACGGGAGGAGCAGAGTCCGGTCATAGTTAGAAACTCCTCGTTCATCGTCATGGGCTGTGTTTCTAATCACCCATGATCGTCATGGCTCGGAGAGCAACTCTGTGGACAGTCGGCGGCATCAATCGTCCAATTCTCTGAAAGCTCTCCAAAGATCTCGCGTGCGATTGGAAAGACCAGGTTTTTGGGGATGTCCTTGTGCCTCGCACGATTGGTTGGCGTTACCGGAGAGTGATGTATGAAAGTCCCAAAGTAGAAGCGACAAAAGGCGTCGTACTCTCTGGTGAACATGAGAAAGGTGTGCCACGCCTGGTCAATGTGAAGTGGTGGGTAAAAGGGGTGGCGCTCGCCGCGCTGAGTTCCACAGATATATAGAAATTGAAGCATATCCTTGAATAATCGCTGGGACTTGTCCGAAGGCAGCCTCATCTCCTTCTGGATTCGATCGACGAGATCTGGAAACTCGTAAGCGAGTACGTCCAGCTTCGCACGAACTTCCGGATACTGCCCCGACTGTTCTATCCCGATATGCTCAAATGCCCCGCCGATAGCTGTCTCAGCAGCAGTTTCAGCCGCGTGTGTAGTCTGCATAGTAGTCTCCTTTTAGTACTCCATCCGGTTCACTGAAGATGGACCTCTCCGTATTCCGGCTGGGGATTGGGCGTTTCATGACGTAATTTTTGGGTCGGGACGTGATGCACGAAGCAGCCGACGTATTGCTGGCAGAAGTCGGCGTAGTCGCGGGTGAACAGAATGAACTCATGCCACGCCAAGTCGACAGGCTTACTGGGAGACTTGTGCCCTGATCTGGATTGGGTCGAACCGAGGTACTGCTTCATTTCCTCGAAGAGATCTTCTGCCCGCTTCGTCGAACACCGGAGCTTTTCCCTTATTCTCAGAACCACCTCAGGGTTTTTGTACTGTGAGACATCACCATTCACGGACGTCATCGCGTTAACACTTCCCCTGCATCCGTGGGTGCAAGCAGCGTCGTCATGACACGGCCCGCACGTGTCAGCCTGAGATCCCTGAGAGGGAGCCATCATTTCCTGGATTTGCATAAGAGTTCCTTTCCTGGAGCAGTAGCTCCCTAAGCCAGTATGTCCGCAGTCAGATGTTCAAAGCCAGGACAGAAACGGACAAATTTCAACCAAGCTCTTGCTCAACGCAGAACCCATAATATCTAACCGAAAATGGTAGGGGGCGTGGTCGGTGCGGGGATCGGTCGGAGGCGTCAGTTTGCGACCATCAGGCGCAATGTGTTTGCCATGCGCTGTGCAAAGCGAAATGAACGCCTAGGGTCCTGCCAGCAGTCTACTGAAAAAAGTCGTTAGATTCAATCGGACCATTCGACAACCGGCTTGGCCCTGGTTTCTGTCATCGTCTGTCTTCTCAACCCTGGTCACTGCTACGGTGACTCGTGACGAAGGTGCAAGAGTCCGAAAGGTGTCTTCGAGAAGCCCAAAGCGCGGTAACCGGCGACGAGACAGTCTCCTTTCCCCGTAGAAGCTCACTGAAGGGGGAACGCCTTCCCCTGTCTTCAGCCGCTTCGCGTCTTTTCGCCACCCCTTCTAGCGGGGAGACCCCGCAACGCCCCCTTGAAGAGCTAAGGGGCTTTGCCCCTGGCGCGGTAAAGGCTTTCCCTTCGCTGCGCTACGGCTTCTCAGCCGGTATCCCCAACCTTCCTCCGCTTTGCTCCGTGCAGGCCGGGTGATTCCCCTCCGGCTGCTTCGGCCTGTGACCTTGCCTCCCCCACTCATTGGCGTGGGCCTAGAGGGTAATTGCAAAGGCAATCACCCCAATTCAACTGGAGACAAGACAATGAACACTGAGAAAAAAGACATCTTCGAAAGAGTAACCGAGATTATCGTTAAGGCAATTGAGGAAGGATCTGAGTCCTATCAAATGCCCTGGAGAACTTCTGGAGGCTTTCCAAATTCGCCAATTAACGCCGTCAGCCGCAAGGCATACCGAGGCGTTAACGTGCTGCTTCTGTGGGCGACCGCTCAAGAGAAAGGCTACAAGTCCGGCACATGGGCAACCTACAAGCAGTGGCTAGAGATGGGTGCTCAGGTGAGAAAAGGCGAGAAGTCAACAAACGTCGTTTTCTGGAAGTTCTTCGAATCTGAAAAAGAGATCGATCCCGAGACCCTGAAGGGCAAGCGCATTCCGATGGCCCGCGATTATTGGGTGTTTAACGCCGAGCAAGTTGATGGCTTCACCCCGAAGGAAGAAACCCCGCAAACCAAAGAGCAGCGCATCGAATCAGCCGAGCAGTTTTTTTCTACCCTTGGGATCGAAGTAAAGCCCGGAGGCAATCGCGCTTTCTACCGGCTTGAAACGGACTCCGTCCACATGCCGGCATTTGACGCGTTCAAAGAGCCACTCTTTTACTACTCAGTGCTTTCACACGAGACAACCCACTGGACGGCAGCGCCGCACCGGCTTAACCGAGATCTTTCCGGCCGCTTTGGTTCTGATTCTTACGCCATGGAGGAACTCGTTGCCGAACTTGGAGCCGCTTTTCTTTGCGCCGAGCTTGGACTTCCGACCGATCCCCGCACCGACCACGCCCCCTATATTCGCTCTTGGCTGAACGCGCTGAAGAACGACAAGAAAGGGGTAGTAGGCACAATGGCCCGAAAACCTCCGTTAAGAGATAACAGCCATATTCATCAGCGTGTTGCGGCCAGGTTTGAGGCAAGGTAGGGGCCGTCGCCGGGCCTTCCTGGAATTGCGTGATCACCCAATGACCACGCAGTTTGGCCCTTTTCTCGACATGAAATTCCTTCGAAGCATTTCCAGGACTCGCCAAAACTGCGCGGTATCGAGATTCTACGCAGTCTTGAATTCTATCTAAATCGGGAGTTCAGCGGATGATCAAGCCGCAAATCGCTTAACGGAGGTTTTCGGTTGGATGTGGCTACTACCCCTACCGGCAGGGAGAAAGGATCAGCACGGCGTTTGTGGAATCGACCATCAACCAGGTGGTGAGCCGTCGGTTCGTCAAGAAGCAGCAAATGGGCTGGACGCTGAGAGGAGCGCATCTGTTAGGGGTTCGACTATCATTGGAACCTAATGCCGAGCTCGGCATTAGGTTCCTAATCCCGAGTTGCGGATAATGCGGAGAAGCCGGTTGATGATGCGTGGAAGTATGCCATCCACCGGGTCGGGAATCTTGTGCTACTCGGCATTACCCTGAAACACTCCTCTGGTCCGGCTGAGCCGGACAAGGAGAAACATGATCGAAAAATTCTTTATGCAGGCGGCGACCTTGTCCCGGCTGCGGAACGGACTGCTTGGCCCTCACCTCCCCGAGGTTGCCAGTTCCCTTGATCGGAGCGGGTATTCGAGAGCTGGCATTCGGCTCCATCTGCGGGCTGCCGACCATTTTGGAGCTTGGCTTCTGGAACATAAGATCGAGGTTCCCGATATCAACGATGCCGTAGTCGAACGCTACGTGCAAGGCTTGGACCGGCTGCAT
>Ga0163151_10004747_pt1 | contig 17932 bp, 21 predicted proteins | sample OliLakLV19MP5IB2_FD_145596 | JGI IMG/M metagenome (GOLD analysis project Ga0163151, IMG submission 145596) | Freshwater microbial mat bacterial communities from Lake Vanda, McMurdo Dry Valleys, Antarctica - Oligotrophic Lake LV.19.MP5.IB-2 | ecosystem: Environmental > Aquatic > Freshwater >... | reverse complement strand
CGTTTAGATACGGATCAATCTTTACCAGATTCACACCAAACCCGCGTTGCTTGAGAATGAGACCTAAGGAAGAAACTGCGATGCCCTTGCCCACGCCGCTCATCACCCCGCCGATGACGAATATGTATTTGTGACCTTTGACCGCCATACCTAGACCTTCAAGTACCTACGCACTGCGAAGTAGCTTTGAGATGCCACAAGCACGATACCGGCCCCTACAAGAATGCCTGCAATCATCGGGAAGTTGCTGACGTAGTAGGTGAAAAGATTGAAACCACCAAGCCAGGTCGTGAGCGTTTCTCCCGCATACCACGCAGCCGGATAGAAGATGATGAGCGCAATAACGCTAGCCGCAAGACCCGCCATGATGCAAGCAACAATGAACGGACCACGGATATACATGTTCGAGGCACCTACGAGGCGCATAACACCGATTTCGTCGCGTGCCGTGTAAATTGCAAGACGCACGGTCGCAAAGACAATGACCACGGACGCAAGTGCGAACAAGAGCGCAATCACAAGACCTGCACGCTCAGTCGCGCGAATAGCGCCCGTGAGACGGTCGATGACGACCTTGTTCTGATAGTAGTTAATGCGATCAACAATAGAAGTGCCATCTGCAGAGAGCGTTGGTTCCTCAGCAAGGAAGTTGACGATGCTTTCGTACTGCTCGGGATCTTGCGCCTTAATGGCAAGAGACGCGCCGAGCGGGTTTTCACCAAGCTCCTCGAGAGCCTGGAGGGTAAGTTGGTCCGTTGCGTGGCGTACTTTGAATTCTTCGAGCGCATCCTCACGTGAGGTGTACGTGACTGAGGCAACCTCAGGAAGCGTCTGGAGGCTCTGCTGCAGCGAGAAAATCTCCGTCTCTGAGGCTGATGTAACAAAATACACATTCACGTCGACCTTGTCTTTGATTGCGACCAGCGTCGCCGAGAGAATAGCTGAAAGGAAAATCAGCAGTCCGATGATAAGCATCGTCACCGTCATAATAAGGACGGTCACAAACGATACGGAGCCAGAACGCGCGAAGCTCTTCGCGCCGTTCGTCATTATTCTCCGAAGCTGCATGGTTGCTTTCATAGATTAGAGGATGTAGTGACCGTGCGGGTCGTCGCGTACCACCCGACCCTTATCCATAGTAATGACGCGCTTGCCCATTGCATCAACAACACCTTTGTTGTGCGTCGTGATAATAACGGTGGTGCCAAGCTCGTTGATCTTTTTCATGATCTCGATGATCTCGTAGGTGTTCACCGGATCAAGGTTACCGGTTGGCTCATCAGCGACAATGACGTCAGGCTGGTTGATGATGGCGCGACCAATGGCGACACGTTGCTGTTCTCCGCCAGAGAGCTGATGCGGGAAATGGTTTGCTTTACTTGCGAGATCCACGAGTTCGAGGATGTACGGAACATCAGAGGCAATCTCGTCATCGGGGCGACCTGCCGCTTCCATAGCAAATGCGATGTTCTCGTATGCAGTTTTGTTTGGCACAAGACGGAAGTCCTGGAACACGGTGCCAATTTTGCGGCGGTAGTGATGCAGTGAGTTTTTTGGGAGTGTGTGCACGTCGACTGATTCGAAGAATACGGTGCCGGTTGAAGGGCGCTCTTCAGCAAGCAGCATCTTTAGAAGCGTAGTCTTACCCGCACCCGAGTGTCCGACGATGGAGATGAACTCCTTCGGAGCGATAGAAAGAGTCACTTCCTCTAGGGCAGGAGTGCCGTCTCGGTAATGCTTCGCTACCTTGTCGAAATAGATCATACAACCCGCCTATTGTACCCCATCGATTGGTGTCGCGTCTATAAAATCATCAATGTCTCCTGATAACACTGCTTCAGGATTACCGGATTCATGCCCAGTCTCATGGTCTTTCACCATCTTGTACGGGTGAAGTACGTAGGATCGACGCTGGCTCCCCCATTCGTTTTTGGTGTCTTTCGAAATAGAACGTCCTGCCGCCTCAGCCTCACGACGTTCTTCCTCAAGCCGGTAAAGTTTCGCTTTTACAAGCTCCATGGCTTTCTCGCGGTTCGCCTGCTGACTGCGCTCTGAGGAGACGTGCGCTGAAATACCCGTTGGGGTATGGACAATACGTACCGCCGTTTCTCGCTTGTTAACGTTTTGTCCTCCTGCACCGCCAGAACGAGCAAACTGAATATCAAGGTCGTCCGGTTTTAATTCAACCTTCTGTGTTTCCCCAACATCCGGCAGCACTTCAATCATCGCGAACGACGTCTGTCGTTTATCGTTTGAGTTAAAAGGAGAGATGCGCACCAATCGATGTACTCCTATCTCTTTACGCAGCCGTCCGTACGCTCCCTTGCCCGAGATTTCGAGCAGTATGCTCCGGTATCCACCCTGCTCGTTCGCTGAGGCGTCGAGTTCTCGTATCCCCCATCCTTTCCGGCCAGCATACCCTTCATACATACGACGCAGCATTGCTGCAAAATCTTCCGCATCATCACCACCAGCGCCAGCAAGAATAGCGAGCGTCGCGTCACCTGAATCGAGCGGATCACCTGAACCACCTTCTTTCAGTGACTGATATTCCTTTATGATCGTCTGCGCAGCATCCTTGTCTGCCCAAAAGTCAGGTGCTGCCATGGCGGCTTCAATCTGCAGGATGCGAGGGTTCTCTGCGTTCATACGACGAGTATACCGCTCCGGAAGCGTTGAGGCGAAACGTTGAGAAACCCGCCCCGTGACGGGTTTCTTGTGGAGCCGATGGCCGGGATTGAACCGGCGACCTTGTCGTTACGAGTGACACGCTCTACCAACTGAGCTACATCGGCAAACAATCACCTACTACAAACCTTCTTTCGTCGGCTGCGAAAACAGCCGAGCGTATGAGCATTTCCTTACGTCGGAGCACTTAAAACTTATAGCGCATTTCGCGAGCTGAAACAATTCCGCGCTCTAGGGCGCGGAATTGTTTCAGTTCTCTATAGATGGGCGCTATCCGTTGAACCTGCCAGTCTTTACGGTGTTTGGATACGGCTCGTTCTCCATATACATAGACGTCGCATCTCTATCCCCATTATGAGTAAAGCCTATCCACGCATCAATTGCTCATCGATGTACTCCGTCTTTCTGGGCCAAAGGAAGAATGAGGGTCTGTTCGATCTTTTTATAATCTAACGCACCATAAGGAGTCATGTATTCCGCTCTCGCCGCCTGAAAGGTTTGAACTATCTGCTCTGCAGAGATACGACCCTTCTGGAGCGCTTCTTCACTTACGACATTTTCTACCTTAGCTACCCCGCCCATTTCAAGTGGATTTGAAGACATGGATGTATTCCGAATTGGAATAATCCCTCAAGAATTCTAGCACCCTCAAAACTTCTTACTTTGGAGCCGATGACCGGGATTGAACCGGTGACCCCCACCTTCGCTTACACCACTGCTTCATGCATACCCGCAGCGGGCTAGACTGTATCTTTATCCGCAAGGGACACCCTTGTCAGTCGTTCGGGCGCACTATCAATTCGACAGCGCGCCACGGTCTTACCTAGTATGAGGCGTTAACCGTTATTCGGGATTCACGGAGAAATTACTCTTTCCGTGGGCAGGGCTTTGCGACCCACCATGGTGGTGCTCTACCAGCTGAGCTACATCGGCACTACTGGTTGCGCACTTGGGCATCCTAGCTGATTTACCCTCATCTTTCAACGCAGGGAGCCCGTTCGGGGATACTGTATTGACTCCCGACTCTAGGTGCTACCATACCGGCATATGCAAGAACACTTCCGAAAGTTCGCGAGAGCTACAAGCGCTATTGCCGGATCTCCCTGGACCTTTGTCGTTGCCGTTTCAGCAATTCTCCTCTGGGCAGTCACCGGCCCTCTCTTTGGGTTTTCAACAACGTGGCAGCTTCTCGTGAACACCGGAACCACCATCCTTACCTTCCTCATGGTCTTCCTTATTCAGAACACGCAGAACCGTGACTCCCACGCAATTCATCTAAAACTCGACGAGCTCATCCGGTCAGTAGAAGGTGCGCGCAACCAACTTATTGATATTGAGGACGGGAGCGAAGAAGTGCTCACCAGCCTTCAGAGCGAATACCATCTCCTCAAGAAAGACAGCCCGAACTCCTAAATCTAGTGCTTCCCTGCCACTTTGAAGTTGAAGTGGAGGTTCATGAGGTAATTCCAGATACCGACCACGCCAGCGATCAGGATACGGCTTGGAAGCATAGGAAGTCCTACGACGTCGACAAGCACATACATAAGACCGGTAATAAAGACTAATCCCGTGCCGACAATTCCGAGGAAGAAGAGATAACCGTGATGAACTGATCGTTCGGTACCTTTAAATACAAAGCGGCGTGAAATGAAATAGTTCAGTGTCACGGCAACCAAGAACGCAAGGCCAGCTGCAATAACATAGTTCATCCCAAAGAAATCAGTCAAGACAAAAAGCAAAACGAGGTCGAACAGAAACGTGGAGACACCAACGCTCGTCGACTTCGCAAAGCGGATGATGGGGTGTTTCTTAGGCACATGTGCGGTATCCATAGCACCCATCATACCTGGTTATAGTATTTGGCATTACGCACAACGTCCCCGAACGGGGACGTGGTGTCTTGCGCGGCCTCGTAGACGCTGTTGGAACTGCCCGGAGAGCGAATTAGGCATTGATTAAGCCTTCAAGCTCTTCGGGAAGTGTGAGCAGTCCATTTTCGAGAGAGTTCCTAGTGCAACCGTACATAACAGCACCTCCAAGAAGGCACATGGTCTTCTCCATCTCTATTGGCAGGCTCTCGTACCGGTTTCCTTTGAAAGAGATTGGGAAGCCATTATTAACAAAGGTAATGTTTTTGTATGAGATATCCATACGCGTCTCTGTAGTGCCATTACGGAACGGAGCCACCTCAAATTCTCTATCAGAAGAAGACATGCTTATGAGGTACAAGGCCTTTTCTGATGGCAGTAACAGAATTTCTTTTTGGGATAAGATCTGCGTGCCTGTGGCTCCGATAACTACATCGGGGCCTAAATTATTTATGGTCTTGATCAAATCTGAATGCTCGTGTTTTGTATCAAATCCAGTCACCTTGAGATCGGCTTGCTCGAAGCACTGTCTAACCGCCTCACCAACAGGTCCAAGGCCTACGATTAGAATAGTCGGATCTGACAGGCCTTTGTCTTGAAAGTAATCTTTCATGCGCTCGCATGCGTGACGAGCAATCAAGGGGCTTTCCTGAAGGAGCTTGGTCGCAGAGCGCGCCACGTTAAGAACAGGAAACGGCAGGTCTACATTCTCTAGTTTCCTGAAGCCAGACGAAGTCTGTTCAACCGCAAACCAAATATTTTTATCACTGGCCATAGCTAGTTGTATTAGTTGCGCGCCATCATCAAGCAAAATGCACCTGGCCGTATCAGGTACCATCTCCATAAGCGCTGCACAATTCTTTGCATGCTCTTGGTCGAAAGCGACGCCTGAAAACAAAGGCTGCGTCGCCCTGATGCCAAGAGCCCTTAGCTCCTCAAGGACTTCATTATTTGTTGAATATGTTTTTCCAAGTACAAGGATCTTTTGAGGGTCGAATCCGAAGGAGATTAACTCCATAAACATCTGTTTCTGAGGTGCTAATAGGTGCTGGCAGCACACTAGCCATGTCTCACCGACATCATGCGGGACTGCTTTAAAGTAGGAAGCTACGTGCCTTAGCAACGGATAGGAATAGTCCACGAAGGAAGTATACATGGTTCAAGTGGTCCCTAAGACCGAAACACAAAACCGCCCACATGGACGGTTTGTGATCTGCGCGAGAGACGGGACTTGAACCCGCAACCTCCGCCGTGACAGGGCGGCGCTCTAACCAGTTGAGCTACCCCCGCAAGTGGTGCGTTCGTGGCGACTGCGTCTTAGAGGCGCGTGTCACCCGCGGGTCGAACGTGAGGGGAATATAGCGTTTTTTTGGGTTCTATACAAGCCCCGTCAAACCCCCTAACTTTGTGCTGGTGGAAGGACTTGCACCTTCGACCTTGGGTTTATGAGTCCCATGCTCTAACTACCTGAGCTACACCAGCGATAATGAGACCTTACTATCTTTTCCCTTCTCCTTCAACGCCCGTCCGTGGTGCAGTGCGCGTGCTAAATTAATGCTATGCAAGAAGATCCTCGCGAGCACGAAGCACTCGTCAAACACCTTCACGACGAATCGCTCCGCACTGAATACGCGCGTCCATTCGATTCATACAAAACAGGCGTTGTTCCGAACATTCTCGGTGCCATACTTATGGGCTTTGGAAACCTGGTATACGGGAGCGGTCCAAGCTATGCGAAATTCAAGGCAATCGAGGTGGTAGCTCGTATCCCCTACCAATCCTGGGAAGTTGCCGCCTACACCCTTCTCTCGGCATTCTATGGGAACGAGAAACGCGCCATCGAACTCACTAAACTAAGCGCATTCACTCGTATGGCGCACGATAACGAAACCATGCACGTGGTCGTCATGACCCACATCGCCAAGAAGCATCGTTGCGTCGGACTCTTCCGCCACATGTTGATTCCGCTTGTATTTGCCTTCTTCTACTTCTGGGCGATATTCGTACTCTACCTCTTCTCACGCAAAGCATCTCTGGAACTTAACTACCTCTTCGAGAATCACGCATACCATCAGTACGACGCGTTTTTGAAGAGTGAGGGCGATCGCCTGAAACACGAGCCGCTTATGTCAGAATTTCTTTCCTTTTACGGTCGTGAGATTATGAACGAATACGCATTCTTTGAGTCCGTGCGAAATGACGAACTCATCCACCGCAATCGCTCAATACGCGAGATGCACGCTGCGCGCTCTTAATTATCTTCAGCAACTCGCGCACGAGTAAGAGGTCCGTAGTAACCGCTCGCAGGAGCAATGCCTATCTCTTCTTGATACTCAGCAAGTGCACGCTGCGTCAGTGGGCCAAAATATCCGGTCGCACCTGCTTTTGCGAGCGCTTCTGCTTGCGCGCCACTCTCTTTAGTAATCAAGAAACTTTGAAGCGCAGTGACGTCATCTCCGGCTGAACCGAGTGTAAGATCGCGCACGGCGCTTGTCGCACTAACAGTACCAAGCTCCTCCGTTATCTCATCAGGAAGTTCGATGCCTTGCGCACGTGCGGCAATAAGCGACGAACGATACAGCGATATGGCACGTTCCGCCTCCTCTTCCTCATCATCAGCATCTTCAATAATCGCTTCAAGTGATTGGATGCGATCCTTCCATGGTGAGGTCTTCGGTAATGCGTGGGAACGGATCAGTTGCGCGACGTCCGTCTCTAATTCAAAATGGAGGTGTGCTGGGCCTCCTGAGGCGTTCCCTGTGTTCCCGACATAGCCTATAAGATCACCGACCTTGAGTTCAACGCCCGCCCGTACACCGTCTGCAATCTCATCGAGATGCATGTACCGGAACGTTTCCCCGCCCGGATTCGCGGTATACACGTAGTTCCCTGCACTCGTACCTTTACCGACCCGAGTCACCACCGCTTCAGTGGGCGAGATAATGTACGCACCTTCGGGTGCCATGATATCAAGTCCTTCGTGTTCACGAGTACCCCCGCCGCGCGGATCGCCGAAGTTCGGCCACAAACTAGCGACCGTTATACCAAAAAGAATCGGAACGGGCAGATCGTCGACCTCGTCATCATCGAGCGCATTGATTTTCCTCTGCACGGAAGAAGAGATGCCACGATAGCGACTCCCTTCTTCGTCCTCCTCCCACTCTGAACGCGACTGCGCTACGGCGGTAGGAACTGCAATCGATCCAAACACCAAGCCGGCAACAATAACGAGCATGAGGATAGGCATCGCTACAGTATAGACGCTTAGAACGCCTCTTGGTGACCGCTATGCCTACTCAGTAGTACGACCGTCAAAATGCTCTTCGTCCGCATCCGCTTCTTCCTTAGAGGCGTGTACGACCCCGTCTTTATGGTGTGGTGGCGCGTACAGGGTGTAGAGCTTCAAAGACTCGTCGCGCGATGTATTCACAATATTATGCTTCACACCCGCAGGAACAATGACCACCGTACCGTCAGACAATGGTCGCTCTTCACCATTCAAAATGGCGATACCTACCCCCTCTTCGATACGAAGAAACTGGTCACCATCTGAATGAACCTCTTCTCCAATTTCTCCTCCTGCAGGGATACACATAACCACTAACTGGCAGTGCTGTGCGGTATAGAGCACGCGACGAAATTCTTCGTTCTCAAGTGTTGCTTGTTCTATCTCGGTGACAAATCCTTTCATAAGAGTGTGCGGTAAGCGGATAAAGCGCACCCGCGCGAGTCCCGGCTATTGTGGCGTCGGAACCGGTTTACGATCGTACCGTCCTATAAGTTCTGCGGTCTCAAGGATGTGACCTTCCATTGCGCCTACGACCTGTGCCTTTGTTGCACCCGCACGAAGGTCAAGCATGGTATCGAGTGCGTAGAGCTTGAAGATATAGCGGTGCTCAGACGGTTCGTACTCAGGCGGAGGACATGGAGCTGCATATGCCCAGACACCGCGACCGTTTGCACCTACCGTGCCGGCAGTAGCGCTTTCGGGGATAGTCGTTGTCGCCGTTGGGATATTGAACATAACCCAATGATCAAACACGCCGTCTGGACGAAGAACCTTAGGTACGTCCGGATCCTCAACGAGAAGCGCGAGTGAGACGGTGCCTTCTGGGAAACCTGAGAAGAGAATCGACGGAGATACTGGTGCCGCTACGTCACAGGTGTATTTTGCTGGAATAGTGCCGTCATGCAGGAACGCGGTCGTTGCGATTTCCATTGCAATGATTGGTTCAGGATCGTTAGTAAAGTCGAGCTTGCCGTCGCGAACGAGCGAATACACAGCGATACCAATAAGGGAGAGGACGATAACGGGGATGGCGATGCCAGCGGCTTTCATGTTCATGTCGCCCCACTATACCTGTCTAACCTGAAAATTGCATGTAGCCTTGATCATCTACCCATAACCGCTCTTGCCGCAGGATGTGGCCTTAGTTTAAGGAGCAAGACTACTCGCTTTCCTCGATACGTCCGGCGATATAGCGCTCGAGGTCGGACAGGTTCTCAAGCATGCGCTTATGCAGCTTCGTTTCCTCAGTGGTCAGGTTGCGGCTTTCGCGCGCACGTTCGAGGATACGAAGATTCTTCTCAAGCTCCTTCTTGTAGAGCGCAAATCCGCGATGCACATCGCGCTCCACGGCCACGAGCGATGGTGCATGCTTACGTCTTCGGAAGAATCCGTAGAGACTAAGGATTGCAACGATAAGCGAGATGATAGACACGACACCCATGAGTGCGAGCAGCTGTAGGAGCGACAGTGAGATGCCCGCTATCGTTACAATCGGCGTGTCGACGAGTGACTCGGGGACAATGACCATGTCCGTCATTTCTGAGGTGTTGCCTGCCTGATCGCGAACCGTAAGCGTTATCTGATGCTTACCTGGCTTCGTATATGCGAAAGCGTATGGCCCTTCGGAAAACGCTTGCGCATCAAGCGACTCTGGGTCCTTACCATCGGCGCTGACTTCAAACCCAGCGACGCTGGACCCTGCATCTTCTGCGGTTGCGGTAATCATCACCGCACGTAGTGATGCGTCGTATGAAAGCGCGTATCCGCTAAGTATAGGAGGCGCGGAATCGATATTGAGGCGATACGAACTTACCGTACTCCATGTTCCCGCTTCGCGTGCGCGGATACGGAAATACCACGTCCCATCTTCAAGTGCCGAGACCGTCTTCTCAAAAATTGCCGGTTCGTACGTGACCGAAGGCAACAGGCGCTCCCAACTTGCGAGCAATCAAAAAGGCAACGGCAGAGCCGAGCGTCCATCCTGTTATGATCAGAATCGCCGTTGGTATAGGTCCCCAAACTACCAAGCCAAGCGGTATAAGAAGAACAATATCGAGCGGTATCACGAAAATAACAAATAGTGCAGTAAGAAAAATAAAGAATGGTATTGTCCAGAGTCCCCCGTATCCGATAATCTCCGCAAGAATTGCGCTGTTGTGTTCAGTTAAGATGGAGACGCCTATGAACACAACTCCCAGCAGAAGAAATGAGAGGATTTGCTTAACGAGAGAGGGGCTTATTCGAGCAGGCATTGAGGTTGAGTATACTCCTCAGTAAAAACCTCGGCTTCAGTTAGCTCGATTCCTCTGCACCCTAAACCAACAAGAAAGACCCGCCAAGCGGGTCTTTCTTGTTGGTGGTTGCGGGGGCCGGAATCGAGTCACACTTCACTAATTCGCTACGCTCATAAGTGTGCGCGACCCCGCCTCAGCACTTTCTCCTGCCCCGCAGGCGTGCTTCCGGCCGTTCGATTCTCCTCCTCACGAACCAAAGGAAATCGCCCGTACAAGACGGGCGATTTCCTTTGCTGGTTGCGGGGTCGGGATTCGAACCCGAGTCTGGAGGTTATGAGCCTCCCGAGGTACCACTCCTCTACCCCGCTCTGTTTGAATAGGAGAACGCGTAGCGGCCTTCTATTTCCTATATTATACCGTCTTTTATTGACTGCGCAACTATATCTCCCCGTACTCCCGAAACACTGACTCGTACTGTTTAATCGTGCGGTACGCGAGGTGATTCGAGAGTTTGTACGCAGAACCATTGTGCGCAATCTCGTTACGAACCTTATGCGCAGCCCAGGCGTTATCGAGCGTCTTGAAACGACCCCTATCAGCACTCTTCAACCGCTCACCAAGCGAATCTCCCTGAAGTCCAAGCTGCTTGGTGAGGTCATCGAGCATGATGTCCGCTTCGATAATGGCCTGACGCCAATCACTTTCATGCGCACTCTCAATCAGCGTCATGACATGAGCAAAGCGGTTGTGGTCAACGAGCGTCTCGAGCTTCTCCTCTTCAATCGTGCTGTAGAGATGATGCTCTTCATGGCGAATCTGGCGCAGCCGCATTGTCGAGTAGATGAGAATAGCGAGCGACATGAGCGTTAGCAAGAACGCGATTGAACTTGCCATATGCCAGAGATTACTGCCCCAGGCTTGTATCGCTGCGAATGAGAAGGAGTCTTGCGGCGCGTCGCCAAAAAGACCTAAGAGAAAATCAAAATTGACGGGGCGAAACGGCGGCGTAGTGGTCCCTTCCATCCTCTGATTATAGCGTCTCTCCGGTAACGAGTGCGCCCGCTTTGAACACCAGGTTATCTTCTCCCATAGGACCAATGAAGTGCAGACCAACCGGAAGTCCGTCGATGGTACCCATAGGTACTGAAATTGCAGGAAGACCGGTCAGGTTCGCCGTTACGGTAAAGATGTCCTCGAGGTAGAGCGCGAGCGGATCCGACTTCTCCCCAATCACAAAGGCAGGCGTCGGCATGGTGGGCGTAACAATCACATCTACCGATTCAAATGCTGCCTCGTACTCCTTCCTCAGCAATCCGCGCGCAGCATCTGCTTTGCGATAGTACGCATCAATATAGCCAGCGGAAAGAACATACGTACCAAGAAGGATGCGGCGCTTCGTTTCTTTACCAAAGCCTTCCGAGCGCGAACGAATGTAGTCTTCGATTGGTGTTGCGCCGCGCTTTGCTACGCCGTAGCGAATACCGTCGAAACGAGCAAGGTTCGTGGAGACTTCCGCAAAGTTAATGATGTAGTACGCCGCAAGGGCTGGACCTGCAGATGGGATGGAGACGTCCACTATCTCTGCACCACCCTCTTTCAATCGAGCGATGGCTTCATCAAATCGTTCTTTCATAGCAGGACTCACGTCATTCATCAATTCACGAAGTACACCAATACGACGCGGCGTTCGCTCACTTGGAGAAAAATCAGCGGACGTACTATCAAGTGGATCTTTGCCTGCAATACCAGCACGAATGATACGCGCGTCATCAACCGTCTTTGCAATCGGACCTGCCTGATCGAAGGATGAAACAGCTGCAATGAGTCCCGAGCGAGAGACCGCGCCGTAGGTAGGCTTCATACCAACAAGACCGCAGTAGCTTGCTGGATTGCGGACTGATCCGCCGGTATCGGTTCCAAGCGCGCCAAGTGCCATGTTTGCTGCAACCGCAGCAGCAGACCCGCCTGACGTGCCTCCTGCAACACGTGTCGTGTCGTGAGGGTTTTTGGTGACACCGTACGCAGAATTCTCAGTCGACCCACCAAGTGCAAACTCATCCATGTTCGTGCGTCCAACAAAGAGCGCCCCTTCCTGCTTCAGCTTCTTGATGACCGTCGCGTCATACGTCGCCACATGATTCCCGAGCATCTTCGATGACGCACTCGCAATCTTCCCTTCTATAAGAATATTGTCTTTGATGGCAAGCGGGATACCGCACAAAAGTGGAGCAGCTTCACCTTCTGTATCGATACGTGACTGAGAGCGAGCAATAGCCTCTTCGTCAGCATCAAAGATTTCGAGATACGCGTTTAATGCTGGATTCTTTTGGAGAGCCGCTTCGTGACACGCGTCAAACAACGCACGAACCGTGCAGCCTCCCGTACGAAGCAGGCCTGCTGCTTCCCGTATAGAAAGTTCGTTCAGTGGTTTAGTCATGCGTAATGATCTGCTTCACCTTAAGGTAGTTCCCTTCATGTTCGGGGAACTGATCGACGAGGCGCTTCGTGTACTGCGCAACATCATGTGCGCCCGCATCCTTACGCATGACGTTACGAACTGTCGGCCGCGTATCCGTCTCCGTTGAAACGGAGAGCGTCTCGATCTTTCCGACGTAGGCAAGAATTGCATCAAACTCCTTTACAAAGGCAGTGACGTCTTCCTCGCTTACCTCAATACGCGCAAGGGCTGCAAGTTTCTTTACGTCTTCGGGAGTACTCATGGTCGCCACTCTATCATAGCCCAAGCCGTGCGCGGAACGCCTCCTCAGTCATCACCGCAACACCAAGCTCCTGCGCCTTTGCAAGCTTTGAACCTGCGCTCTCTCCGGCGAGTACGAAGGAGGTTTTCTTCGAGACTGAACCTCCGACATTCCCCCCTGCACGGCGCACTGCAGCTTCCGCCTCGTCTCGAGAAAAGCCAACCAGGGTACCGGTCACAACAACCGTCATGCCTAGAAGCGGACCTTTCGCTGGTGCCTCGACTCGTGCAATTGTCAGATGTGCGAGCAGGCGATCCAGCGCCTCCGCATTCATCGCATCATCAAACCAGGCGCGTACTGCACGAGCGACTACCGCACCAACTCCTCCGATAGCAGCGAGTGTTTCTTCCCGGGCACTCCTGAGTGCGGCAATGGTCTTCAAACTTGTAGCAAGCACGTATGCAGTTTCCTCACCCACATGCGGTATGGAAAGGCCGATAAGGAGACGGTCTAACGTGACGCGTTTTGCGTTTGTAAGCGCGTCCATAAGATTATCGACCGACTTATCTTTAAACCCAGGAAGTTTAAGTAGCTCGTCGCGCGTTAGTTCAAACAAATCCGCCGGCTCAGCAACTAATTCGTGCTCCATAAGCGCAAGCACGGTCTTCTTTCCCATACCCTCGATATCAAACGACGACTTTCCTGCAAAGTGAGCAAGCTTCCGCACATTCACCGCAAACGATCCAGGCACCTTACATCGGTGCACCGCTTCACCAGGCACGCGCTCGATACTGCCATCTCCGCCACACAGCATTGATGTCTTCGGGAACTTCCAGACCTTTTCTTTTCCCGTACGGAATTCTGGCAACACTTGAACGATCTCCGGAATGATATCGCCCGCTTTTTGCAGGATAACCGTATCGCCGATACGGATATCTTTCTCACCTATGAAATCTTCGTTGTGGAGTGTCGCTCGAGCGACCGTGGTGCCTGCAACTGAGACAGGTGCAAGGTGTGCAACAGGCGTGAGTTTCCCTGTGCGCCCGACTTGCAGGGTAATGTCTTCAACCACGGTGGTCACCTGTTCTGCGGGAAATTTAAACGCAATTGCATAGCGTGGGGCCTTTCCAGTATGTCCAAGAAGACGCTGGTACGCGCGCTCATCTACCTTAACCACAATGCCATCGATTTGATAATCCAGTCTCTCGCGAGCTTTCCCCTGCCACTTCTTCCAAAAGGCAATAACCTCGTCTATTGAGGTCGCGCGGATATGGCTCGGTTCAACCGCAAAACCGAGCTTCGCAAGGAACGCGAGTTCTGCATCTTGTGTCGATGGCATTTCGCCCTCAATTGCATCAATGTCATAGAGAAACACGCCAAGCGGACGGGCTGCAGCCATCGAAGAGTCCAGCTGCCGAACGGAACCTGCCGCAGCGTTGCGAGGATTCTTGAACAGAGCTTCTCCCGCTTTCTCGCGCTCACGGTTCAAGAGTTTCAATCCTGAACGGGTCATGTACACCTCCCCCTCTACGACAAGGGTAATTGGTTCGGGGAGTGTCTGCGGAACCGAACGTATCGTACGAATATTATGCGTGACGTCTTCACCGACGATGCCGTCTCCACGCGTCGCGGCAGTGACAAGCATTCCTTTCTCGTAGGTGAGAATAATATGCAGCCCATCGATTTTCAGTTCCGCACAGTACGCAGGAACAGCATTACCCCCTACCTCACGAGCAAGCTCGCGACGTACGCGCTCGTCAAACGCCCGGAGATCATCCTCAAGAAAGGCATCATTCAAGGACCACTGCGCCACCTGATGTTGTACCTTCTTCAATTCCGGAAGTACCGTACCCGCAACAACCTGCGTTGGCGAGTCGGAGGTAATCACGTCGGGGTATGCCTTTTCGAGGGTGGCGAGTTCGTGCTTTAGGGAGTCGAGCGCTTCTTGGGATATAGAGGATTCATCCCGCTCGTGGTATTCGGCGCGGTACGCAGTAATCGCTTCGCGGAGCTTTGCTGCCCGCTCCTGTACATCCTTTGGGGCTCCCATATCTCCCCTATCCTATCAGGATTTAGAACGAAATCTTCAGGCCGCGTTCTACCCGGCGCAGGTCATTAGCAACGCAATTGTTGTACCCGTTTGCAAAGATGTCGGTAACCGCATTGTCGCGTTTACGTACCGTGACCACCGCGTTCGTGGTGGCATCACTCGCGCTACACCGCTGCGAGAATATGGTCGTTCGAATGCCTGATGCCTGCGTTGAAGAGTAACCAGAAATAGCGATGCCGCCACACGTAATGGAGCCGCTTGCAAGCGGTGTCGTGTAATTAAACGCATCGAGCTTCTGATCGTAATAGAGCGCACACTCAAGGGCAGTATCCGCTGCCGCAAACGCATAGTTAGACTGCTTTGCTGAAAGTGCGAGCGTGACCTGTTTGTACGAGACATCGAGCAATGCCATCGCAAGCGCGAGTGACACGGAAGAAAGAATGACCGCGATGATGAGCGTGAAGCCACGCTGCCCTTCTCCTGTACGCGGTAGTGGGACGTACGTCATAGCCATGCCGATAGTATCTCAGTAAGCGTAATGGTGTACGAGCGGTGTCCGCTTGACCAGGTAACCACCGACGTCACGCGCATCTCACGCGCGGAAACACTTGAGAGCGTGATGCTTCTGGTGAATGGGGTCACGGGATAGTTAGTATCCTGCGTATACAAATAGGTGGTCGGAGATCGACGGAGCGGAGCGCAGGTACCTGAACCGTTTGATCCGCAGAGCGCTACTTTGTATGAGGTCGGGGAAATATTCTGAATAACATCGACGATGCAGCGGCGCGGTGTCGCATCATTCGGATTCGGATCAACACAATCAACACCTCCTGTACTATCGAGCCCCGTAAACCAGGTTGTTCCGCCAGACGGATTCGCCACCATAGCTATGTAGTTTGCGTCGCGTACCGAACGCACGTATTCAATCGCCTCTTGTGCGAGCATGCTTGCAATCACCTGGTCGCGTGCCGCGTAGGAAGCGACGAGTGCGCTTTGTATCGCAACGAACGGCCCGACAACGGCAACGGAAAGAATTGAGATAGCGATAAGCGTCTCAACGAGTGTAAATCCTTTCGAGGTATGGGAAGAATGCATCATATAAGTTCAAGGAGGCGCTGAGTCGCTGAACCCTGAAGCGAGAAATCAACGATGACATTCGGTTCTGGCGTAATCGCCCCCTGCATGACAAACGTCACCTGGGGAGGAATGGTGTCACCTGTTCCTACACCGCGCACATAGAAATCGAGTTTGTTCACGATGACTCTTGGATCAGTAAGCGCAGAAGTGGTGGTGTTACCACCAACCGTAATCGTAATATAAACCTGATTATTCGAGCGTGAGTACGTCACTGTACGAGGCGTAGCGCGACTGTCGACGAATCGAAACGCAACGCCAGGCGAAGAGCAGTTCGGGGTCCAGGTCGAACCATTCGTGCTGCATTGATAGCTGCTACCTGTCCGGATTTCACGCGACATGCTTTCCGCAACGAAGGAAATGTTTGTCATGACATCAGTTGTCGCACGCGCCTTACGATCAAGATGCACAAGCGTGAGGTATGCCGAGAGCACGATAAGCATAACGAGGCTAAAAAGACCGACCGAGACCATGAGCTCGAGCAAGGTATATCCCCGAGAGACGCGTTGGTTAAAAGAAATCATGGGCAGGTCGTGAGGGAGACTGATATCTGCCCTATCTGCGTAATACAGATACCGCGGGTTGCCGTACCATCGGCACTTGTTATGTAGATTGCGCCAGACGTAAGAGTGAGTGGCGCGCCGGCACTGCGCGTTCCCACCACAATGGCGTCGGTGTTTGGACGCATGAAAACAACGTTGAGCGCCGTGAGCGGGTTCGAACTGTCATTCGAACAGTACGTCGTTGCGCCATTTTTGCCGCAGAAACGACTGATACGGAACCCGCGAGCAAACGTGAATGTTTCGAAGATGCCATCTGCGCTTGGTGAGACTGCGTACATACAGTCACCCCGCTTATATTCCGGCGATGTCACATCCGAGATAGCAAGCGAGGGACAGGTCCCGCTATCCGTCTGGCCTGCGCGCTGTGTATCGGCAAACGCAAGGTAGCGTGTCGGCGTGAGAGCGTTTACGTGAATGCCGTATCCGATGTTCGTTGCGATACTAACGGCTGCACTCGCGTCCGTGTCGTATCCACGACTTGAAAGACCGAAGCTCTGCATTTCGCGCGCTGAGAGCGCGACATTGTATGCCGCATCGGTAAGAAGCATAGAGCGATCAAAGCTCGACTGCCCCACAAGCGTAACAACGGTAATCACTGAGATTATCGCGAGCACGACGAGCATCTCGATGAGCGTGAAGCCTCGAGATGAACGGTGCGGTATCAAAATGCGAGCGGATTCCATTGTAAGAAGTACGCGATAAGAAAGCCAAGTGCCAGAAACGGCACGAACGGCACCTCAATTCCCATTCTAGGCCCTCCGCGCCTCGTGACCAACACACCTATCCCCCACACTGCCCCAATCCAAAAAGAAAACAGAAGCCCGGTAAACGCATACGGCGCAGCAAGGAGTGCGAGTGCGAACGCAACAGGTGCGTCAGCAATTCCCATCGCCTTCCCGCGTGTGAACACATGGAGCGCGAGGAACGCGAGTCCGATAATACTTGCGACCACAAGAGATACCCCAAACATGTAATCAACTCCGGTCGAAAGAAGGGCGAACATGATCGCACAGACAATGAGTGCGCTCGATGCAACTCGCGGCACGATGGTGTGCCGGAGGTCATAGAGCACAATGAATGCAAGTACTGCAACAGCAGCGCAAAATGCTGGGAGTGCAAGCGTAGGTCCTATAAACCAGTACCCGAGCGCAAACACAAAGCCAACGAGTGCCTCAAAATAGAGGTACGACACCGGAACTTTCGAGCCACAGGCACGACACCGTCCTCCAGAAAGGAGCCACGAGATTATCGGTACGAGGTCAGACGCTCTCAGATATTTTCCACACGAGTTACAGCGTGAGCGACCACTCATCCACGACATACCGGTATGGAGTCGTTCTGCGACAACGGTCGCAAATGACGCAATGACTGCGCCAAGGAAAAACATAAAGCCGAGCGGTATGAATT
>Ga0163151_10004742_pt1 | contig 17951 bp, 40 predicted proteins | sample OliLakLV19MP5IB2_FD_145596 | JGI IMG/M metagenome (GOLD analysis project Ga0163151, IMG submission 145596) | Freshwater microbial mat bacterial communities from Lake Vanda, McMurdo Dry Valleys, Antarctica - Oligotrophic Lake LV.19.MP5.IB-2 | ecosystem: Environmental > Aquatic > Freshwater >... | reverse complement strand
TGACGACCCACCCCGCCTCACAAAATTGCCCCGGCACCCCCTGAATTCGTAATTTTATTGCGCGCAGCATTTTTGCCACAGTTCGTGGCCTTTCTGCAACTGTGATCTTTTTACCAGCCTCAATGATCGCGGCTCTCGACATATTTGCAACGTGTTCTTTTTGCCACAGTTCGCGGCAATTCAGCAACGCGACAAATATACCACGGTTCGTGGCATCTCGGCAACGTGTCTTTTCTGCAACAGTCACCACGTAATTTTCTTGCGCTGTTATCGGATAACAAGCCTCGGTTATCTGATAACCATGCGCTGACGTCATGGCTCCCATGCACGGCACGCTGCGGCGTCCAGTGCATAACTAATCCGCTCCAAAGCGCTTTGGTTATGCGCCAGATACATATCCCATAAAACCCCCCAAACAGCCCCGCTGACGGGCCAGTTGCCGGGCCGTCACTCGACCCCGTAAAACACCGCCTTGCCAATTGCCTGTTTTTTAAGCAAACGACTCCCACAAGGCAAACAGATCATTTTGATCTTAACGCGGTTTTTGATCATTTTGACCTTGTAACTAGGCGGGTAAATCGTATCTTTGGCATGGGGCGCAGCTATGGGCGCACCACAACTGGCCAGCCTGGCCACCAAACAAGGATAAGACAATGCCGCGCAAGATCACCAATCCCGCTGACACCTTGGCCACCTTGGCCGCTGACACGCTGGCCACCTTGGCCACCTTGCCTGCGGACGCGCCTGCGGACGTTGATACGCATGTTGGCCCCTACATCGACACGTCGCCTGCGGACGCGCCTGCGGACGCGCCTGCGGACGCGCCTGCGGACGCGATTGACGTGCCTGCGGACGCGCCTGCGGACGCGCCTGCGGACGCGATTGACGTGCCTGCGGACGCGCCTGCGGACGCGCCTGCGGACGTGCTGCCGGTTATCCCGCCCGTGCCGCAGGATCTGACTGACACCGTCGCCGTCAAGGCATACATCCAAGCGGTCAAAGCCCGGGCCGATATGGTCAAGGCGATTGCCAAGCGTGACAGGGATGCGGCGACGGCGTTGGCCAAACTGGCGATGCAAGCCCGGCGGGATGCAGGTCGCGGCAATGGCTTGCTTGCCGCACTGGCCAAGGCGCAAGCCGCAGACGCTAAGGTCCAGGACGATGCAACCGCCTTGCGGGATGCGATCCCGATGTTTGCGGGGCTGTTTGATGCAGCGGGTGGCAACCTGCCACGCGGCATGTGCAAGGCACTGCGCGCCGTGTCGCATGACTTTGTTGCGCTGGGTCTGACGCGCGCGCTGTTTGTTAAGGCCGCAATGATGACCGGCATCGACCCGACCACGGCGGGTTGCCAATGGGCAGCGTCCGGCGCGTGATTGCAGGCTGTAGGGGCGGATTAATCCGCCCCTATTAACGTGCAATCACGCGCGCCGAGGATTCCGATCAATGCCACAAGTTTCGATCACCGCCGGGGCGTTGGTCCTGCTCGCATCGCTGGCCACCGTGTTTGGCGCGTTCGACCCGGCCCCGTCCTTCGACTGCCTGTCCTTGTCCTTCGAGTCCTATCTGTCCTTGGATAAGTTCGAACGCGAGGCGTGCGAAATCTACCTCGAAACCCGCTAGTCCTAGAAAGGAATGTCCTAATGTCCTCGAAAATGTACCGTGCCCGGATCGTCGCGCACCACGACTTCGGCAATGTCCGCTACGAATCGTTCCACCTGTCCTTGGACGGGGCTCGGAACGCCTGCGAGGTGGCGATGACCGCTCTGAAGGCCAAGGAGGATGCCGAATGGCACTGCTACCTCGACCAAACCGTAACCCCGATGACGCTGGAGTCCTGACAATGGCAACCCTGCCCGAAGAACTCGACACCATGACGCGCCACTGGCTCCGTATGCCTAGCGGTCCGAACGAACGCGACTTCCTGACGCGGATCGGCATGATCCTTGACCTGACCGAACTGACCGTGCCGGTGGCGCGGTCCGAAGGCTGGTCCTTGGACGTGAAATTCGGCCGGTGCTGCGCCAAGTAGGTCGAAACCGGCGCAAGCCGGTCCATCCGTTGAGCGGATGCTGACGAGACCAAGGAGACGGAAATGAACCTTAAGGACTTTAAGCCCAAGCCGGTGCAAGGCTTGTATTCGTACGACCACTTCGAAGGCCCTGACGGGGCCTTTATCCAGAGCCATCATTCCGGCGACCATTGGGTGTTCCAAGCGCCGGACGGGTCACGCAAGACGTTCTATCAAATGGGGCCTCTGAAGGCCCATGTGGAGGCGATCCAATGACACGGAAAGAAGCTGACGATGCGCTTGATGGCCGCCGGCTTTATGCCGTCATGTCGAACGGGCGGCACTGGCTGGCACGGCGCAACGGGGCGACCAAGGTCTGGAAGACCCGTCCTAGCGAGTACCGGATACCGGTCAAGGCCGGGCTGAAGTCCTGCGGCTACATCACGGAACAGTCTGTCCTTGGTGAACATTTTGTTGTGAAGGAGTCCTGACATGAACTATTTTTTCCAGTGGTCGGCAGTCGCGGCGTCGGGGCTGCTCGAAGGCCGCTATGAGCGCGTGATCCACGGCAAGAATCTTTCCGACGCCTGTGACGTTTTCGAGAAGCAACATGGTCGCCTGAACCCCGATGAGAACGGCGTGTGCCTTGTCATCGACCACATCAGCTTTCAGCCGGAGTCCTGATATGCGTCAGTTCTATGTGTTCATCCAAGTCAACCCCAACAAGGAACTTCGGGAGTTGTATCCGTTGGCGGCGCAGTTGCGCGATACGGATTCGAACGCGGTCCTCGACCAGGAAGTTATATTCAAGGATATGGGCCACGTCCGCTCTTACTACAACGGAATGCTCGCCGCATGGGGCCTTTCGAACGGTTATCGCCACGGCGTCGAACTGACAAGCCGTGGCTCGGTCGAGCGAAAAACGGCGCTGTATGAGAACCCCGTCAACATGCCCTACAAGATGTCCGCTATTCTGATGGCAAAGGAGTCCTGACATGAACCGCGCACCCTACAATGAAGCAGCCCACGGGCTGATGCTGGACGAAGGTTATGACCTGATCCAGTTGAAAGAAGATGCTGGCGACGAAGGAAACGGGGAGTCCGGCCCGCGGCCGTGGTATGCCCCGCCGATGGATATGTATGAGTCCTCCGATCACCGAATCTTTATCAACACAAATGGCGCATTCGCCTTCCAGGAGGACTATCAAGATGGCTCTGACTTTTGACGTATCGAATATCATCGACCACGAAAGCATCACAACCGCTTACAAGAAGCCGGGCGATGAAGATCCTCGGGTTCTTTGGAACCCGGTGACCGAGGCGCTGGTCTGGGCGTCGATCCCTTGCGGGTTCAATTCAATCAGCATCAAAAACTTGGATGTTGTTCAAGCGCGGGTCGCTATCTGGCAGCAGGTGACGGGTTCCTTGCTTCTCTCCGCATTCGTGACACATGATGATGTCGCGGCCCACCTCGGCCTGACTACGAACGCTTCGACCAAGACGACCTTCCAGTTCTCCGGTTATCTTCTGGAACGCCTTGTGGACAATGCCAAACGCTCTGGCCGGGTCCAAGGGTTCAATGCGATGGACAAGATCGGTTGGAAAGGTCGCGCACCGTCCTGAACTATCCGGTTTGAATCGAGCGAAAGGGCTGCACCGCAAGGTGTGGCCTTTTTGCAACTGTCCTACGCGGCCCTGCAAGGCACCCTAGACGGCGAAGGCGGGCTTGGGCGGTAGTCCTAGCGCCCTGTCCTTCCCTGCCCTGTCCTTGCCCGTCCTATCGCCCCGGCGCGGCCTTTCCCGGACTAGGCCACCGGGTCGGCCAAAATCCCGCCAATCCGCAACGATTCGTGATTTTGATGCAAACTGATCTCCGGCGGCTTCGGCGCGTTCCAATCCCGCAGGTCCGGGAAAACTTCACAAGCTTTATGAAACGTCCGCAGCCGTTCGAGACGCATCTCTCGGCCTTGCGTCCAAAGCAAATTGTTTTTGTCTTCGTAAAAGTATTTCAAATCTAAAATCCGATCTGCTCGAAACCAATCAGATTTAGGACTTTTTTTCCTAAGTTTTGAATCGTCCCAAAACCTTTTCCAGAAAACAATCGACTGACGCGGACCGACGGCCACCGTTAGCTCTTCCTTTTGAACAAAAACCAATCCAACTCCGCAAAGCCAGCCGATCAAGTCCAATTCCGGCCTATAACCCACTTTCCTGGCTAAAACGTCCATCGGGTTAAAATCCCGCCTAAACTCCTTTTTACCGATTCCCAACTTAAAGTCCAACGTCGCAATATCTTCCCGCAAAGTCCAAATCTTGTCACTGTCCATCCTGCCCTCCGAACACGGTTCAACTTCACGTTTGTAAATTATCAAAAACTAATGTATTTTAGAACATCCAAATGTATTTTATGTATTTTATGATTATCGTTAGAAATCAGCAAAAGCGTAGCGTAAAATACAAAAATACATAAAATACCGGTAGCGCCAATTTACAGCCTTTCAAGCTTCTAGATTCACGCGTCCCCACACCGTCCCACCGTTCCGCTCTCTCGCTTTCACATCCACTCTCGAACCCGGAGGCCCGAACGCACCCGCCCGCACCCGCGCGCCCACCGCCAAATGTATTTTATGTATTTTATGCGTAACCCATTGATTTCATTGGATAAAAATGTATTTTATATGTATTTTTACGTATTTTGGCGCGGCTAAGCCATTGTTTTTGCAGGCTTTTATCATGTATTTTGACCCTAACCCGTTGATTTCATGCGTCATTTATCAAATCAAAGCCCCGTTCGGCCCCGTCACCCTACCGACCCACCTGAATTTGACTCTAGATTTAGCCTGAATTTGGTTCTAATTGGCTCCTGAACACGGTTCTAAGGCCGGATCACTAGCAACGGCGGCCAACGATAGGCTAGAACACGGCTCTAGAAGCTGGTTCAATCGCTAGGGTCCAATTCAACGACTGCATCGACATACCAACCCCGATTAAGTAAAACGGCGAACTGCCAAATGCCCTTCTCGGAACCATATTCAGCCGCTTTTCGCATAACATCGCTGGTAGTGTCGAATTTTGTTCTACCGTCGTTAACCAATTCGGCGGCCAGCTTAGAATGCCTAAGGTTAGCTCCAGTCCCGTTAAACATCTGGCTGTTCATTCTGCGCTGCATAAAAGATAATTCAAAGTTAAGTTTATTCTTAGCGATGTAGGTTTTTGATGGTTCTTTTTGGGAAAGCTGGTCTACCGCGTATTCGTGCATTGCGCTCAGCACTCGTTCCATCGGATTTTCAAAGTCCGTCGAATTCACCTGCTCTGACCGCCGACTTTCATCGACTAGGGCCTGTGCCGCGTCTAGATCTTCCAACTCAATAACGGTGGCCACCAAGTTTCTGGTCCGCGCGTGGACTAGCGCCGCTCGAAGGATCAACTGTTCGTAGCGTGTCCGCTGCGCCCAAGCCAGCGATGGAACATTGTCTTTGTTTTGACGGCGGTAGGAAGTCCGCTCGTTTAGCAAGGCTTCCATTTTTGTTGCTGCTTGGGGCGAAAACGCAAAAATTCTCTTTTGGTCTTGGAGTACGGGGTGCATTGCTACTGCTGGCTGTTTATCGCTCATCTGAGCTGGGTTCTCGCCGCGCAGGGCCTCGGCCGCTAACCGTTCGAACAGGTCTAGAATTTGGTCTGGGACTTGAACTGAGTCGTGCAGGACTGACTGGCCTACGTCCGAGGCGTCTATCTGGAATGACAGCTTGCGGGCGGTCTCCCCGGTGGCCACCTGTTGCGTTCCGATGATCGTTTCTTTGGTTGCTTCTTCAAGGATCGAAATGTTGCTGCCGTAGGAGTCGGGCAGGATTTCGGCTAAGCCTTTGAAGGTTTTTCTTGAATAGGCCGCTTGGCTTATGTTTTGCATGTTGGCTGCGCGAACTGATTCTACGTCGCCTGCGAGTGATTTGTTTTGGATACCTGCTTCTGACGACACTGACAGGCTTGACAGTGTTTTCAAACAGTCTAGCGCCATTCGCTTCGCACCGTAGGTAGGCTTCAGACCGTCTAGCGTTGACAGGTCTTTCATAAAGATTAGGTCTTTCCTCGCTAGGGCGCGTTCACGGAGGCCCTGGAGGATCATTTCGTGGGCGCGGCGACAACTGTCTTTTCCAGTTCCGTTGATGGCCATTACGCGGATATTCAAGACCGGCGGATTCTCCTTTAGGGAATCTTTACGTCCAGCAAATGCCGCTACTAGAAGCCATGCAAATATAATCGCCAAGTCTCGCTGAGGATCGTTCATTACGCTAGAATAAATCCAAGACGCGATGATCCTTAAATTGCCCGTTGGTTCGGGCATCGTCGTATATTTCAAACGAACTTTGCCGCGTGGTGGCAGCGGATTGTCTTTTAGGAATTTTTCTTGGGCTGCCTTCTTGGCTTGCAGGTAGTCTTGGAATAATCGTTGGCCAACGGTTAGGTGATAGACCATGTTCTGGGCCGGGTGCGGGTCGCCTAGTTCCCAGCCGTAGCCGATTGCGTTCACGGCTTGCTGCGCTAAATTCTTTTCACATATGTAGTGGGCGAATATGTCGAAGCTGTCGCCGATCCTTCCGCCTTGTGCCGGTGCGCCTAATCCATTCTTTGCGTCGGACTGCGACAGGGAGAACCATGAACCGTCATCGTGAAGTCGTGTTGCGTAGGAGGCTGAGGTTTGGTAAGGGCTGCGCCAATTTATTTCATCAAGGGTCTGGTAGTTCGCTAAGGCTAGAAGTTGGTGCGTCGGGTATCGGTCATTGAACCAGCCACGAGCGCCGTTGCGCGATTTTTTCAAGGAATCTGATCGAGGTCTTGACGCGGCTTCGAACATTAGTATTCGGGCTAGGTCGAAGATCGGGCCTTGATGGATTGGAATTGGTGGGCCTTCGACGATTGCGTAGTCGTAAGCAACGGAGGCCACCGGCAGGAAGATGATCTGGGATGCGTGTTCAAGTCGGCGGTCTGGAATTAAATCGTTGGTCAACGTGTCCATCAGAGCGCGTTGCATCCATTGGTATTGGAAGCCGTTCATTAAGTCTTGGGTTGGAATTAGTACCCGCCAGCGGAGGGCGTCTGGGGTTGCTGAGGCTGTTGTGTAAAGAATGTAATTATAATGCCCGATCCGATTTTGAAGTATCTGGATGAGGGATTCTTTGCTAACGTGGCCCTCGTCCATATCAAGGACTAGGGCGCAAAACTGGCCAGTTTCAAGCTGTTGGCTTCGCTTTCGGGCGTTAGGCCCGTGCTCGCTACTGAATATTGCCCAATAGGCTTCAGTCTTTGGAAGCTGGACGGGGTTTGCTAGTAATGATCGTAAAGTTTCGAATGTTGCAGTGTCATAGTCAGTTATTCTAGAGTCGTAAAGACCTTTGCCACAACAAAAAGTTCGCATGTTGTCCCTGCCCTCTGCCCTGACCTAGCATAGGGGCAAGGTGCCTAGCGCGCAAGCCGCTATATATGGGCGCGCTCTGGCGGCTTGGCGCTAGGTGACAAGGTGCTAGACTGGCCCGGCGTGACGTGCTATAAGGGGCAAGCCCGGGCATGGTGCAGGGGCCTGAACTAAGGAATCTAGAGTGAACGCGATCAATGTCAAGCGCCTGATTACGATGGGCGCGTGTGAAGATCAGGTGAAAGCGATGTATGATCTGATCGGCGACGGTGACGCGCCTCTTACGGTCGAGTTCGCCGTCAAACATGCGCAAGTCTTCGATTGGGATTGGGCCGCTTACAAGATTCTCTTATATGAAAGCTTGGAGGACTATCTGAAATATACGGATGCCGCGAGAATTCTGTGGCTTGACTATTACACTCAAGAAAAAATTGAACACTCTGAATACAAGATCGCCCTCGCAAAACTGTTTGCAGCCATCTACCTGAAAGGTATGAGTCATGCAGAAGTCTGACTTCGTCGTATGGAAGAAGTCGTTTCAGCTCAGCCGCAAAAATCGTGACAGAGTGGGGTGGCCACAAATGTAACCTCGACCACGAGTGGGCCAAGAACTCCAAGAAGAAGCTTCGCAGACAGCACACGAAGGCAATCGCCTTGGGTCTGCAAGACTACCAGTGGCTTGTGAACAAAGCCCAGATCGAAGAGTGAAACGAAGCCTATGGTTTCGAAGACTTCTTCAAACCTTATGGGTATGATGCCTTTGAGGACACTTACGACTACATCAACGAATTTAAAACGGCGCAATCTTGCGCCAATCAAAGGAGCTGCGAATGCTTTACACAGTAGCCCGAATCAAGACCGGGACGGATACTTATGTTCGCGTCAAGTTGACGCCGACGACGAGCTTTATCGCCGCGCAAAGAGAAGCGATAAAGCTTGAAGCAGAAATCACCCAGCGGAGCGGCTATCCCGCAACAATAAGGACTCTTGAATAATGAACCGTGATAATTTGGACCTGCTGATCGACTCCCTGGAAGACGGCACGGTTTATGGTAACGAAGTCCATTTGAGAATGGACAGATTTATCAGTGGCTTCGGGAACTGCGGAACCGCCGCCTGCCTTGCGGGGCACTGTGCGCTGCTTGGCCGCAAGGATGAATATAACTACAGCAGGATGTGGGAGCATCACCATGTCGGAGTAATGGAGTTTGCGATGGAGTGGCTGGACATTCCTTATGCCACGGCCAAGTCCATGTTTATGGAATACGGCAATCTTAAGTATGATGAAATCACCCGCGAGATGGCCGTCAAGATGCTGGAAAACTTCCGCGCAACCAACAACATCGAATGGAGTCTGTAATGCCACGTTTTGTAGTTAATAACAACGGCGACGATCCAGAGCAGCTTCGGGTCAAGTTTCAGCGGTTGTTCGATGCGACCCTGGAACTGGAGCAAGAACTTAAGGAGAGCGGGGCCAGTGCGCTGCACGGGCGAAACTATCAGACGCTTGCTTTCGGAGAAGAGGCCCGCAATCAGGATATGATGGAGCTGAAAGCATTTGCCCGCGTATTGGGGGAACTCAAGACGTGGGCCGCCGATGGCCACGTTCGCTCGCAAAAAGGCTAAGTTCACTCGCAGAATGGAGACTAAGATGAAACAGATTAATATGAGCCGGGTAATCATCACCTTGATCTTGGCTTTTATTGCTGGCGTTTTTTTCTATGTGTCGAGCGAGAATTGCACTTCAGAAGAGCAAATATCTGGCTTGTAATCCTCATGATAAGGAAATAAACCAAGGAGACTAAAATGAACCGCGACAACATCAACTTGCTGATCAAGACCCTCGAAGACGAGCAATTCCCTGACGGGAAGACTTTGACTTTCGATATGGCATCGTGGATTAATAAATCGTCCTGCGGGACTATCGCATGTATTGCCGGAACGGCTGCACTCCTCGGCGGTATGAAAGACTGGTCGCACGGCGGCATCAGGAACTTTGCTGAAAACTGGCTCGACATTAATAGTGTTGATTCATATAAGCTGTTTCTTTGGACAGGAAAGTTGAACTATGACGAAGTAACTCGTGACGTGGCGGTTGCCTGTCTGAAAAGATTCCGTGACACTGGCACCGTGGTTTGGCTTCCAAAATAAGGCTGGTGTTCCGCCCCTGTCCCTGCTAGGGTCTGGGGAGACGGCCCACAACCAAGGAACTGAATAATGACGTATGATAAAGTCGAACTTTACGAAATCTATGCGGACAATCGGCCCCGCCGGTTGATGAACATCATCGACTGCGGTTCTAGCTTTACCGGCCTAAAGAAAAGTCATACCCCGCTAGAAGCGGCGCAAAACTTGGCTAACAATTGGAAGCGGGCTGGGCCGCGTCCAGATTCCAAGTACGTCGCTCTGTGCTATGGTCGTAACTCTGTCGAAGAAAGGAACCTGTGATGATGATCGTCCACTATCCCTCCAAAAAGGAACTTAAAGCCTGTATCGGTCAAAGCCTGCGCTACACTGAGACCTCGATCTTTGGTGCGGAATATAAGGACAACGGAACGATCACGGTGGCCAACCGTCCGCACCTCACGAAGATTGGTCGCGAGTTTTTCGCGCAGGTCACGATGAAGAACGGCTTGATCGACAAGGTAGTTTGATTCCAGCGGTTTGGGGCAACGCGAGTTGCCCCTTTCCCGTGCAATCAAGCGCGAACGCAAGGAGACCCGGAAATGCCCATGACCCCCAACCTTCCAGACGACGACAACGATGAAGCTCGGTATCAAAGAGCGCTGAGACGCCAGCGGCCATCGTGGTGGCAGAAGGCGAAGGCAGACTTCGCGCAGGAGCACCGGGAACACCGCGCGCTGTTGCCAATAGCCGGAGTTGTGTGGGCCGCGTGTCTGGCTCTGATCGTCTGGCAGGTGATGACATGACCATTAAGACCACACTCAAGGCTTTGGCGACGCTTGTGAAGGCATCTGGCGATGACGGCCCACACGCTCTTACCTACGCCTTTGCGGCACTTACCATAGAACTGGGGGAAACAGACCTTCTCGCGCTTCTTAGAGAAGCGCGTATCGCCATCCAGAAAGACAAGCCATGACCGACTTCAAATACCCGCTCGGGGCGCTCGTCGTCCTCGACCCCACAGGCCGGATGAAAGGCCCGACTGGCAAGGTCGTCGGGCACATCACATGGATCGACGGCTCGCACGCATACGTCATTTCTGTGCCGTCATTTCGCGATGGCTCAATCGAGCGACACACTGTCGCCGAATGTGAAATTCACCCGGCAGAGGTGATGATATGACCGACAAGGCAGAACGGCCCGAAACCCTCATCGCGCAGGTGCCGAATTTCAACGACGACACGCGCTCACGGCTGGGCTGGCTGGAGCACCGGGCGATGGCTGACGTGCCTTTTCTGAACGAGAAGGTCAGGACGCTTGAGATGGTGGAAAAGATACTCGCCAAACAAGCGGACCTTAATGACGAAACGGCTGTGCGTCTGAAAACTCTGGAGTTGCAAAAGTCCCGGTGGTTTATGTTTTTCATCATCGTTGTCGGCGCGTTTATCGGCAACATCATTGCGGGGTTCTTGCCATGACTGACAACAAGAACTATCAAGGAACTTACTTTATCATCCAAGCGTGGTTAGCGGTCAGCCCGAACCACCCTCGATGGTCCGATATTGCGAAAACGGCTATTGCGGGCTGGTCAGAATTTGAAAAGACGCCGGGTAGAATGCACGTCTACGCTTTTGGTCAGTTCTGGACAGACGTTCTGGCTTGGCACCATCAAGAAGATGCTAAAGCCGCGTTCCGAATTCTTAATGAGAGACCGCAGGAATATAAGATTCGCTTGACCCAAGTTTGGGTCTCTCGTAGGGAAAAAGAGGTGACGACATGACTGACGATAAATACCTGACAGGTTCGAATTGGCAACACGTCAAGACAGGAAAGGCGTATCACGTCATCTTGCTTTCGACGCGGGAAACCGATCAAGCGACCTTGATAAGTTATCAGGATTGCTACAGCACTAACCCTCCAATCTGGACGCGACCTGCTTCCGAGTTCCTTGACGGGCGGTTTGTTCGGCTGTTCCCCGGCTGTTTGTTTCCAGAAGAGGCGACCGACATAGACCATGCGATTATCGAGCGCGGCGCACTTACCGACTTGATAACCGCCGCAAAACCAGTAACCGAAACCGAACTGCGCGCGCAACGCGACAGCTTTGTTCGCGCTGGCGTGTCGTTCGGGTCCGACAAGGACGAGGCGGAATATCACCACGCGGTCATGTCTGGAGATCAGGCCCGCATCGCCGAATGCGAGGCTGCTTCTCAACGGCGGCTGGCGGCATATCATGCCAGCGCGGCCTTGGAGGTGAAACCGTGACCGCGCAGAACGAGCCGCTGGAGGCCACCATCACGCTGACCGGCGTGACCAATGCCATCAGATGTCTAAGCGCCGCAACTCGGTACGCGGCACGGGCCGAGGGGTGCCACGCGGCAATTGAACGCTTTGGCTTGGGTAACATCCCGGAAGTCATACGTTCCATGCGCGAGGCAGCTCGTCACCTTGGCCTTGCCCTGATCGACCCGAGCAACAGCGAAGCCCGCGTGATCGACCCGCCTGAACCTCCAGCCCAGCCTGACACCACGCTATCGGTGGCCGAAGCTATGCGCCGAATCGGCGACCGCGATATGACGGAGATGTGCCTTGCCGTTAATTCAATGTTCGGCACGGCCAAGGCAAACAAATTGCTGGCCTTGTTTGGAGCGGCGCGGCGTGAAGCTGCAAAGGAGGTGGACGCCATGACTGACAGGACCATGCGTGACAAGATCGCGGCCATCGTTCACGAGAACACCACCGGCGCTCTGTCTGACTACGACATTGCCGATGATGTAATGCGTGGCGATCCTGAAATATATGAGGCTTCCCGTGCTACCGCCGACGCCATCATCGCGGCGATGCCGGGAATGTTGCCGGATTTGCAATGGGAAAAAACCACCGGACATTGGCAAGCATCGGATCGCTTGGGCGGGCGCTATGAGGTATTTAGGCTTTCTGGTGGAAGATCGACAGCGCACCACCTGGTCAGCGGGTACGGCGTCCAGATCGGCGACGGATCGTCGATGGGGTCTGACATTTCCGCCGCCAACGCCCACCACCGCGCGGCGATGTGCAAGGCGCTGGGGTGGAAGCCGTGACCGAAACACCGCAGGTGGCGAGTCTTAACGACGACACGATCTTCATCCGCGAAGACGTTGACGAAGCCGCGATTGAAGCCGCGCTTGCCCGCGAGGCGGCGTTGCGTGATGCACTAATTGCCGCAACAGCGGCTTTGGCCGGTTCGGCTTCGGCATATCGCAGATATGCAAAACGTCACAAGTCGCGCGGGATTGCTGAAACCGATGCGTTATTCTCGACGCGCGCAGATGATTTCGACAAGGCCGTCAAAGCCGCCCGCGCAGCCCTTGAGGTGAAACAATGACCGAGACAGAAGACGAAGAGCCGGGGGTGGTTGCAACTAACCGCCTGCTTAACAGCCTTATGAACCGATACGACTTGCGCTTGTCCGAAGTCCGAAAGTTACTCGCGGAAATGGACGAGCGGTTTTTAGAGCCGTCACCGTCCAATCCGCTGATGCGCCGGGCTGAACTGCGATTGTCCGAGATCGTCCTGCAACGGGACGCCGCGCTTGCCCGCGAGGCGGCGCTGCGTGAAGCGCTGACGTTCTATGCGCCGTTTGAAAGGAACGGAACAAGGTTTTTCGGCGGTGACGACGGCGGGAAACGCGCCCTTGCCGCGCTTGCGGTGAAGCCATGACCAACACAACAGAAGCCGCACATAATTTAATTGCTCTGCTAAAGTTCTCTGCTATGAACACAATGAATCGCGACATCAACAGAGCAGAGGCGCGCAAAGCTATAGAATGGATCACCGCCGCGCTCGCCCGCGAGGCTGCGCTGCGGATGTTAGCGAATGAGCTGTCGTGGGCGTCAAAGACCCGCGACATATCCAACCGAATTCTTGCCGTCCTTGAGGTGAAGAAATGAATAACAAGCCGACTGATGCTGAACGCGCCATCCCCTGCCGAGTCGAAGTCCATCGCGATAACGGAGGCTACCTTGCTGTCTTTATCGGGCAGCTTGAACCAGAGTCTAACTATATCTCCGTCCTGCATCGTAATTGGCACATAACTGCCGACGCTGCCGTAAACAACCCCGGTATGAACGTCCAAACAAGAATGGATATGTAATGCAATTATATCCTAATGTCAAAGGCCCTTTGTTTGTCCAGCGCAATCTTATCTCTAAGCGTTGGTATATCCACGGTTACGTTCCCGGCGTATCTGCCGCAGTTCGCGTTCGGGCAAGTGACACAAGTTTTCGAACTAAAGGCGAAGCCCAAGCAGCTTTGAAGGAAATGACACATGACAAATGATCTAGTTGAAGATGGTCCTGGATACCTAACCGCATTGCAGGATGAAATCATACGCGCAACTATCCTGATGGATAAGACAAAACTTGAATACATTCGTTACGTTGGATCGCGGCTACTACAGGCGCGAACCATATGCGATGATCCAGTATTGAACAAAGGCATACCGGGCGAGAACCCAAATATTAAGTTCGGTCTATGGCTTTCAGGCAATTTGACTGAAAGACTGCCACAAAAAACTGCTCACAGATACCGGACGATGATTGAGCGCCTTGGCAGTTTTTCTAATGACGATTGGGATAAGGTCGGGCTGTCGAACTGCTATGTCCTTTTGACTAAAGAAGACTCGGTTATTAACCGAGTCTTTGAGAGGGCGCGTGAAGCGCAAAAACCCCTAACTGCCGATCAAGTCACGCTTTTAATTTACACTCCTCCTGATCTTCCTTCCGATCTTCCTCCCGAACTGCGTCCGCCGCCTGCGGGATACATCGCGCCGCCTGCGGGATACATCGCGCCGCCTGCGGTTATCCCTGCGGCCATGCCCGACGCGAGGCCGCTTGCCGCGTTGCCCGCCTTTACGCGCGCCCCGCCTGATCCGCCCCCCGTCGCCGCTTACAGCGAATGGGGCGGCAAGATTCCACCCTGTCTGGATGACTATCCGCTCGCCCTTCGGGCCGGTGATCTGCATTTCAAAAAGCGTCAATCGCTGGCGGAGGTAACGGTGGCCACCGGCTTGTACGGCGCTGCTCTACGCGATGCGCTTTTGTTCGCTTACGCCTTTGTTGAGGGGCAGCGTTCCGTAGATTAGCTTGACTTCTGCCGGGATACAGGCTAGGTTAGGCGATAGGTTAGGAGACAACCGTGGCGAAGATAAAAGAACGACAAGACATCGAACCAGATAAGTTTAAGACCTTGCTGGAGGCGGGAGCTATTCGTCCCGCGTCTGTTGATGATGTATGGGGGACTCAGCACGACCGCCCTCTTATCAACCACCCGAACACCGGGCAACCCTACGTAACAACTATGAGGATGCAATGACTGATCCTGATGATAAAGACGTTCCCGCCGAGCCGGGCTTGTCTGTCGGCGTCTTTCTTGACGATGGGACCATACAGTTCGAAAATATGGACATCGAAGATTTCTTTGGGCTGATGCAACAGCTTCTGGGAGATGACTGATGCAGAATGTCGTTCAACTACAGCGCGTTTCCGAGCAACAGTCGCGCGAAGAAATTATGCAAATCCTGTCTTACGCTATCCAAGACTTCGGGTCGCTTAAGATGTTGTCCATTCGCACGGGCCTTTCCGTAAGTTGCCTTCAGTCGATTGTCAACGAACGGACTTCCTGGCCGCGTTGGTTTACGTTCCAAGTTCTGTGCGATATTTTGAAACTCCAACTAACCTTAAGGAAACTGTGATGGCCGAGACCTTCGAAGAGTACGTGGCGGAGTGGGATACGCTTGTAGCGCAGCTTGAAGTCTTTAAGAAGCAGATGAAACCGCTGGTCGAAAAAGAAATGGAAATGCGGCGGGCAATCCATCGGCAGATTGCGGCGGCGATGGGGGATTTGTTCAAAGAAGGGATGAATAATTATCCGATGCCGGATGGCCGCAAGCTGAAGGTCCAGAACGGCATAAAGCGCGAAATCGACACGTCAATGATCTCTGCTGCGCGGGAAGCGTATGAGCGGCTGAATTTTCGTGATGTGCCGTTTGATGATCTGCTTCGGACAAAATATGAACTGTCCAAGGTTGACTGGAACAAGGTCAGTGTCGAAGGCAAGGCGGCTGTCTCTGTTATGATTACTTCTAAGCCCGACACGCCTTCTGTCGTGTTGGACTAATTTCACTTGACTAGCGGGCGCAAGCCTGCTAGTCTAACCCGAGGCCGGGCAGGCAAGCCCGATAATCAAGGAACCAAGGAATGATTCAGTTCAGCCACATGGAAAGAGCCGGGTTGCTCCCGACGTTCTTTTCTAACGACGATTCTCGCCCCGCCTATGAGCAGCTCCTTGCGAACTATCAGTTCGGTATGCCGGGGAAGGGCTTTACGCTGACCGGCAACAGCACGAAGGATTGGCGGCTGTGCTACCCAGAAGACCCGCCGCTGCGCCCGGTCAGCTTCGCTATGCTGCGCGGCGAGGCCCTTGTGCTGTTCGAATACGAATGGCTGGCTATCCTCCAGCCGGATGGGGCCTTTATCGTTCACAGGGTGGACTAATATGGGTGGCCACGACGAAAGCCAAAATTTCCTCGACGAAGATCAATACGACAGCGATGATCTTAATCTTCCAGAGGATGACTACCCCGAGCCGGCGCGGGTTTCCGCCGGTGAGATAAGGAGTGCTTTTATGCTGGTTGACCAACTTCAACAGTACGTAAATCTTCGCGCGCTGTCCGACGCCGCTTTCGCGGCTGAAAAAGAAGAAGAAGAAGAAGAAGAAGAAGAAGATCTAAAAGAACTTGACTTCGAAGATGGCGACCGCGATGACGGCAACGAGGACGAAGTTGACGTTGACGACGACAACGATGACTCGGGCGCTGAACCAGATAACGAAGTTGATGACGTTGATGACGTTGATGACGACAACGACGACGAACCAGATGACGAAGTTGATGACGATACGAACGACTAATTTTCCTAGGCGGTGAAAGCTGCGGGCGTGATCGGGTCTTCCAGCGATCACGCCTTAGGAAGCAAACCATTAACGCGGTTAATGGGGGAACGGTCGGGCTGTGCAATGCACCTCTGACTTTGAACAGGCGGCTGTGTTTTGCACCCCGCCAACTGGAAGGCGACTATGGCACTTAACTGGAATACAACTGACAAAGCCGGTGCTACTCACGGAATAAAAGCACTGGTGTTCGGCGCGGCGGGCACGGGGAAGACCACCCTCTGCGGAACCGCACCATCGCCACTTATCATCAGCGCGGAAGCCGGGCTCCTGTCCCTGCGCGCGAAGAAGATACCCGTCCTGGAAGTCAAGACAATTCAAGATGTCTGGGACGCCTTGGCGTGGTGCAAAACGGATGCCGCCAAAAGCGGATTCCAAACGATCTGCCTCGATTCTATTAGCGAGATTGTGGAAACAGTCCTTGCTAATGAGAAGAAGAAAACAAAAGACCCGAGGGCGGCTTACGGCGAAATGGCAACGCTAAGCATTGAGCTTGTAAAAGCTTTTCGCGATCTGCCGGGTTTCAACGTGATCGTCACAGCGAAACAGACTATAATCACCGATACTGTCACCGGAATCTCTCGGGCGCAACCGACAGCTCCGGGGCAACAGGTCGGTTCAGCACTTCCATATCTTTTTGATCTGGTGATGCACGCTTCGACTGATAAAGACCCTCAAGGAAAGGTCTATCACTACCTTCGCACACACGCGGCGTTTAACGCGGAGGCCAAGGACAGGAGCGGGGCGCTTGACGAAATCGAGTTCCCTGACTTTGCGAATATCATCAACAAAATCTTGGCGGCTGCGCCGCCTGCCGCATAACCGAGGAGACGGGATATGGTTCAACTAAACTTTAACGCTAGTCAATACGAGCCTTCTACAGGTGCCGCAGATGTGTTTGAAACGGGAGAGTATCCGTTTCAAATCGTCGGGTCAGAACTGCTACCAACAAAATCCGGCACTGGTCATATGATTATCTTCACTTTGTCGTGCCTTGACGAGGGTATGAAAGGGCGAAGGCTGACAGTGCGGCTTAACGTTGTAAACCAAAGTGCTCAAGCAGTCGAGATTGCTTTCAGGGAACTGTCGGCGATCTCGCATGTCTGCGGTATTTTGAACTGGCAAGACACGCAACAACTTCACGGACGCCCGTTTCGCGTTCGCGTCGAAAAAGTTGCGCGGTCGGACGATCTAAGCAAGTTCGGCAACGAAGTTCGTGGCTACCTCGACTCGCAGGGCAATCTTCCCGGCAAGGGGGCGTCTATGGCACCTAGCGCCGCGCCACAACCTCCGGCGCAACAGTTCGCGCCGCCGGTTGCCGCGCCCTTTGCACCGCCCGTTGCCGCGCCTGTGTCGGCACCCGTCGCACCGCCCTTTGCCGCGCCTGTAGCGGTAGCTGCCCCGGTTGCGGCTGCGGCC
>Ga0163151_10004741_pt1 | contig 17951 bp, 19 predicted proteins | sample OliLakLV19MP5IB2_FD_145596 | JGI IMG/M metagenome (GOLD analysis project Ga0163151, IMG submission 145596) | Freshwater microbial mat bacterial communities from Lake Vanda, McMurdo Dry Valleys, Antarctica - Oligotrophic Lake LV.19.MP5.IB-2 | ecosystem: Environmental > Aquatic > Freshwater >... | reverse complement strand
AGCATGTCCCATTGATCCAAAACTTGGCGAAGCCTGTGCTACCACTCGTGATTGGTCCGTTTGGATTTATTTTTTCTCACTTGTTTTATACTTGATCGGTGCTGGCTTTGCGTTTTTGCCTCAACTTCTGAGTTAAAACATGGCAAAAAAAAAGGGCGCCGATTGGCGCCCCCGAGGCATTTAATTTTTATCGGCGGCGTGGGTAACGTGGACCTCTGCCGTGATCGTCATCATCATTACTGCGATCATCGTAATCATACATGTATGCTAATCGAGCTACTGAGCGCTCTACTCTGTACCAATTACGCATTACATAAGAAGAAAAATGAGCGTAGTAAAGTTCTTGTCGAGTATTTGAAAAAGTGTGCATCAAGTTTTCAAAATCACGTTCTGTATGTTGTGGATTTTGATAGTATTCCTCCGCTTGATGATGAAAATGTTCTGCACTTTCTGAAAGTCGATGTAGCGCAACAAGAGCTCGCTCTTGATAATTACCGCCATGACCGTTATAGGCTTCATTCTCAGCTTGTTTATGAACCTGCTCAGTAACAGTCGCCACGCGATGAGCTAATCGCATAACTTCAGCCATCTCCTCAACTGTCGGATGACTTGCAAATGATGCCGAGGATAGAAATAGTATAGATAATACGCTTGATAAAAATAACTTTGCCTTCATAATTCTCTCCATTTGTTAATAATAATTTCCCAACTGAAGGTCAAATTAGCAAGAGTCATTCCACCCATTCTAGAACTCAGAACGAATCTAGTGCTTAAAAATTATTTAAGTAGAGACGTTTTGATACTGAAAGTGCAAAACGCACCACCCTTAAACATTCTGCAACAGTAATTCTTTTCTTACTTAAAATTAGTCATTTGACAGTTATGGGTCTACTCATGAAGTGAATACTCCTATGGGAAGGATAGTTGATGAGAATGCTGAAAATTATTTTGTTAAGTTCTTTTGCGATTACGCAAATTTCTTCTGCAGAAGAAATAAAATGTACGGTTATTACTGGCGATGTCCCAGAGATTACAACTACTCTGACGATTAAACCAAAATTCCCACCTTTCTCTGGTGGACGCGCATATCTCTATGCCAATGTAGAAAATAATAGTGAAGATCCATCTGATAAACTCAAAGACGAGTACATGGTTGAACGTGTTCGTAAGGCCGACTATACTCTCTATAGAGACCAAACAATTGGTATACTCTTGCAACTCACTATTCCTAGTAAGATTGAGAATCCACAAGAATTCATGGGTAATTTAATTCTATATCAACAACCTCCTAATAGACCTCAAGGTTATGGTTTAGAGCGTCGCTATGAAAACATGACCTGTTCATTTGACGGAGAATTTTTTCCCAAAGTAGCTCCTTGTCCAAAACCGGAAGCTCTTTACACCGACTGGTCAGCCGCAACAATTCAAGGCACTCCAAAAGATATCGAGCGACTTCTGCGGTGTGGCGCAGATGTAAATTACAAAGATAAATTTGGTTGTTCAGCCTTTTTACGCGTGAGTGATACGGGCTGTGGAAATCAATTCAGCGGACCTCGCGGTTCACTTTTTCTAACAGATATCATCAAGCTTCTTATCGAAGAAGGTGCAAATCTTGAAGATAGAGATCCTATTTCAAAACGAACACCATTACTTAACTTCGTCTATTCTAATAGTGTTACTGAGGTAAATGCACTTCGAGATGCAAAGCCAAATATCAATGCCCAAGACAAAGACGGAAACACCGCTCTCATTTATGCAGCTCAATCTCGTAATGAGCTCATGGTAAGAACAATTCTCCGAATGAACCCGCAATTAGATTTAAAAAATAATCAGGGGCTCACGGCTTATACAATGGCCGAAAAAAAGGGATACGCTGAACTCTTAGAACTTCTCACTCCAGTCGCAGCTGTTGAAACAATCACAGGAAATGCTGATGGAACATGCTCCCCCACTATGGTTCATATATACAAAGACAAAACAGTAGAGATTGTATTGTCTGGCCGCGCAGATAAAATGTTTATGCTCACCGCACCTGATCTGGGTATTGAGTTAATGACGATGGGCAGCGCACCTGTAAAACAAAAAATCACACCGCTAAAAACTGGAACCTTTCCCTTTAGTTGTGGAATACATGGAGCTCCCCAACAAACTCAAGGTAGTTTCATGGTCATGTAATCGCGTCGGAGGTAGGTTTGAGAAATATTTTATTTTGTATAATCTTAGTCAGCGCTACTTTTGCTGCGAGTTGTACTTTCAAAGAATATAAAAACCATGTTCCTGAACAAATCAAGTCTCAGGGTGGACTCCAGCCGACATTCGCGTCAGTTCAAAAACATATTATTCAATCTAAATGCATGAGTTGTCATTCTGGGGCTTCGGCTCCTCATGGTATTGATGTTTCTTCATATGATAAAATCATGAATAATGCCGTCTTCCCTCCCCTTGTGATTCCTGGAAATCCTGAAAGCAGTAGCCTCTATACGGCTGCAGCTTCTGGCCGCATGCCAAAGGGTGCTGCACCACTTCAAGAAATGGAATTAAAAGCTCTTTACGGTTGGATTAAAAACGGTGCAAAAGAATTTGAAGATCAACCCCAAGTTTCGCCAACACCAGCACCTACTGAGCCACCTGACGATAATGAACCTTGTGACCCCGAGCGCCCAAGTGGTGAGCCAGGTGATTCACCTTGCTCTACACCTGGGAATTAATTAACCAAAGGATAGGAGATCTATATGATCAATAAACTTTTAGTAGTAACCGCATTATTTTTGCCTGTAATTTCTTTTGCCCATGGGAACAAAGCTTCAATGACGGCTGCATCAATCGTAGTCGCCACTGAAAAGTTTGAAAAAGATTACGCTGCCCAACTTGTGAATTACACAGGAGTCAAAGGTTGGCCTGAAGGAGCAAAAGTACAGGTTAAGATTTATTTAACTAATAGCAAAGTGATTGGCTACAGCTGTCACATGATGGGAACAAATGTCATGTGCGATAGAGTCAATTAATGCGGGCTCTATCACTGGTAGATGGTAATGATGAAAATAATATTTTTTTTAACAGTGTGTATTTTTCTTCGACCAAACGAAGCTGTTGGCTTTCCAGAAATGGTAAGACACGGCTACGTTAACTGTATTTCCTGTCACGTAAGTCCGTCAGGCGGCGGGGTGCTTACACCTTACGGTCGCGAACTCACTAAAGAGGTTCTTTCAACTTGGGGTCGCGAGGGTGAAGGCGCATTCGCCTATGGAGCAATTAAGTTTCCAACATGGATACATGGCGGAGGTGATTTAAGATTCCTTCAAATTTATCGAGATACCCCAACACTCAGAGAAGCTGCATTTTTTCCGATGCAAACTGACCTTGAAATGGCTGCCACATCTGAAAAATGGGCGGGAGTTGTTTCAGGCGGCGTTCAGAGAAGTATTCATACACCACCTCAAAAAGGCGAATTCTTTAGCCGGCGACATTTTTTAATTTATAAGCCCACTGAAGAAGTTCACTTGCGAGCAGGCAAGTTTCTCCATAACTTTGGCATCAATATGCCTGAACACAATGCTGTTACTAAGGGCAATGATTCAGGTCTTGGATTTAATCAAGGAACTGAGACTTACAATCTTGAAGCTTCATACTTAGGTGAGAACCTTAATGCCTATCTTACAGGTCTTTTCGGTCGCCCCGATGCAACTCGTTTAAATCGTGAAAAGGGCTTGAGCAGTTCAGTTAGCTATTTCTTTATGGAGCGGTATAAAGCAGGGGTTAGTTATTTTTACGGCGAAAACAACACTGCATCTAGGCATGTAGCGGGTCCGTTTTTTATTTTGGGTTTTACGCAAAAGTTTTTCTTGCTCTCAGAATTTGATTATCAAAGTTATAAATCAAAAAGTTTACCAGAAACTTTGCCAGGCTTTGTAAATTACCAACGCCTCAACTATGAATTCATACAAGGTTTTCACGGATACGTGACTCAAGAATATTCACAGCTAAATCTTAATGATAGCAACACTGTTTCTAGAGCTTACGGAATAGGCACACAGTGGTTTCCAAGACCGCATTTCGAATTTAATCTCTATTGGCAAAAGCAGTTGAGAGTTTCGCAGTTCTCTCAGTACATCGATGTAGCCTGGCTCATGATGAATTTCTACCCGTGATATCATTCATTCTTTGTACATTCTGGCATTATCTACACTCAAATTATAATTCTTTACACACCTCATAAATTACTATTAAGTAAAATATGAGCCAGGCAAAAAGTCTGGCTCATATCATTACTAAAGACCCGCCGACTTTCGTCTAAAAATTCTAAAACAAAACACATTATTTCAAAATAAGGCCAACTTAGCTCGATAATAAATAATCAGGCGTTAGTTTTATAACTCTCATGGAGGAGAAAAAATATGATTCATTCTAAGTGGATTGCTTTTTGTTTTATTGCATTAGGATTAAACTCAACAGCGAATGCTAACAATTTACATTTAATAGATTCAAATCCAACAACTGGCTTTGCAATATATCGAACCAGTCGACCTAGCGAAAAAGACATGAAAGAATTTTGTAAACTTGGAATTCAAGAAATGACAGTTCTTTCTGGAACAGCAGAAAAATATGAATTTAAACATCAAGGTGCTTGCCCAACACTCAAGGTTGTCTACAATGAAAGCCAATCAGCTAAAATTCCGATGAGTGAGAGTTTTTTGCGCGACTTTGATAATTGGGTAAAAGATGCACAAGCCCAAGGCAAAAAGATTGCCTTTCGTTGCAGTTGTGGATGCCACCGCACAGGTCGACTAGCTGCATATTACCAAATGAAATATCAGGGCCTAAGTGTTAAAGAGGCCACCGATGTTATGTATGATCTTGGAAAATGGATGTTTTTGCACCGACAACTTAAGCCTCAAGTACAAGCGCTCAATGACTATATCCATGGACGACCTTGCTCAGTAAAAGAAAAACACTGCGTTGTAAAAAAATAATCACGCTGGGGATTTATAAGTGAAGGTTCACTTACAAACTCCCCTTTCTTCAAACTGATTTATACATTCAATTACACTACATGCAGAAGCTGTGGATGCCTCACAGGCCAACTTAGCCGAAGCCTTCGCACGCCTGCATACGAGTAAGCCCCCATGCCAGTTTCCTTCAAAAACCAGATTCGACTCTGAGTTTTGTAGAATAGCGAAGCATTTTACAGCTCCAAAAGCTGAGCCCGTGATCAAGGTTACAAAAACCATCAAAACTAGATATAATTTTTTCATGAGTTATCTCCCATCTCCTGAATAAAGTTATCCAGCAACTCATATGCCGCCCGCGATCAATACGGGCAATGCCGACAATCATTCTTGCAACATTCACCCTTTTTTAGATGATAGCTTTGGGTAAAAACCATGAGGCCATTTTCGTAATAAAAATCTTCACCCTCGATGAGCCCTCCAATGCCTACTGCAGCTGCTGAAGATTTTGTAAAAGTCTCAAGGCAAGGGGAACACAGACAATCTTTATATTGTTTTGGAATTGGTACAAGAGAGGCTGTTTTCTGACACCAACAGCTCCCCGTTTTTATTCCGCATCCAAATTTCTGACCGCAACGTTCACAGATATTCATTATGGCCTCAATATTGAAAATCCAAATATGTGAATTGATAGATAACAAATCACTCAAGCTTACTAAGTCGTATTAGATTTAATAAGAAAACAGTTAAATCACTGTATGGAGTTTAGACACGTGTTTAAAAAAAGAACAGTGAAACCAATCATGGGCTTATTCATTTTACTCATTAGTTTGGTTGTTTTGCCCGCCAGAGCTGATTCAAATTTTGTAGCATGCAACTTTTTGCTTAATATTGAAGCCTATAAAGATGAAGCCCAATGGATAACACTCTTTATGCCATTAAAAACAATTGCAGAAACAGATTTGAAATTAACTGTTACCGAGTGGTCAGGCAACTGGGCACCTTATGGCTATGCAGACTCAGTATACATCTCAAGCCCTCAAAGCATACTTCTCAACCCAAAAGTCACATTGATTCGCAAGGTGATGGCACTAAGTCGTGAGATGATTCATGCACGAACCGATGCAGAGATTATTAAAACATCTGATGGAATTTCACTCTTAAGAGCACTGCGATTTAAAGCAGCAAGTGGCATTCTAGACCCTCGTTTACCCAAAGATTACTCAACACATTTTCAGTCAGACGAGGCTACAGCATACTCAGATACAGCTCGGTTCACAGAACAACTTGAATACTTAAAAATTAATGTGGGCCAAAAAACAACAGTTGAAATCAAAAAAGACGCTGCCTCATTTGCAAATGTATCTAAGGATTTGCTCAGTTTAGTGATAAATCATTTAGAAAATGCAAAAGACCAGCTAAAATTTAACATATTACCTGCTAGAAAAATTACTCCCGGACTTTTTTATATACAGATTGCAATACCACGAGAAAAAGATCCGTTTAATTTCTATTACCCAATACACATTGACCCGATCACACGTGGGCTAAAATTAGAATGGCCAGAGATTATTACTAAACTAAAAGCTGTACAAAAACAAACCGACGAATTACTGCGATTAGACCTCAGCATATAATATGGAGACACATGAATTACCCCAAATCAAAGACCTTATCTAAGTCTCGAATTATGCGCGGCCTTCAATGCGAGAAGAGTCTGTACCTCACCGTCTTTAAACCAGAACTTGAAGCAAAAGCAGATGCAGCAACGCAAGCCCGTTTTGACGAAGGTAATAAAATCGGAGTATTTGCACAAAAAAAATTTCCCGATGGAGTATTAATTGACGCTGAATATTGGGACACAGATAAATCCATCTACCTTACTCAAGAAGCAATTAAAGCTGGTAAAAATACACTTTTTGAAGCGACATTTAAATTTGAAAACTTCACTGCCCGCATCGATATTCTCACGCGCAAAAATGCAAATTCACCTTGGCATGTGATCGAAGTTAAAAGCTCAACAAAAGTTAAAGATGAACATATTACCGATGTAGCTATTCAAAGTTGGGTTTTAAGAAATGCTGGCTTTAAGGCAGATAAGTTTTCACTCATGCATATTGATAATGCATGCATTGCGCCTGATTTAGATAAACTTTTTAATATTGAAAACATCACAAAACCTGTTGAACTTGCAATTTACAATATTGAGAAAACAATCACGCCTCTCAAACAAATCATCGAAAATGCTATTGAACCAAAAAAAGAAATAGGCCCCCATTGTTATTCTCCCTACGAATGCCCATTTGTCAGTGAATGCTGGAAGCACATCCCAACACCAAGTGTGTTTGATATTCCCGCCATTGGGCAACGAGCGTGGGAGTTTTACTCAAAAGGAATTTTTGAAATCGACAAACTAAAACTTTCAGACTTTAAAAACAAACAACAAAAAGCTGTTGAAGTTTTGCAAACTAAAAAACGTTGGGTTGATGTTCAAAATATCAAAACTTCACTTAAAGAATGGGAATACCCACTTTATTTCTTAGATTTTGAAACCATTGGCAGCGCTTTACCACTCTATGATGGCACGAGCCCCTACCAACAAGTTCCTTTTCAGTTTAGCTGCCATATATTGACCACTGATAACAAACTCACCCACTTTGAATACTTACACAAAGACTCATCAGACCCACGCGACGAATTTGCAAAAGCTTTAGTCAATGGTGTTGGTGAAAAAGGAAGTATCGTTGCCTACAACAAGGCCTTTGAAGCAGGTGTGATGAGAGATTTAGCGGACGATTTTCCAAAATATTCTAAAGCACTTGAAGATTTTGCCTCACGTCTGGTTGATCCGCTACCGATTTTTAGAAACTCAGTTTATGATCCTGCTTTTTTAGGAAGCTTTGGAATCAAAAGTGTAGCTCCTGCTATTATAGGTGAAAAACTCAGTTACAAAAATCTTGAGGTTCAACATGGCGAACAAGCACAACAAGCGTTTATGAAAATGGCTTTTGGAACACTAAAACAAGAAGAAAAAGAAAAGCTCTACCATTCCCTTGTCGCTTACTGCAGACAAGATACGCTGGCGATGGTGGAGCTTGTTCAATGGCTAAGTAAAATTAATTAAAATTCATCATCCATTTTAATCTCAAGAGGCAGTGGTTTTTTGAGATCTTTTTTCAATTCAAATACTGGCAACTCATCTTTAGTCACATACTTTGCACGCCGAGCAAACTCTCTTTGGATTTTGATATCTACTTCAAATTTTTCTCCAAAGTATTTTGCAAACTTCTTTGCCTTGATGCCAGATATGCCACCAAAATTAATGTAAATCTTATTTCCCTGACGAGTAATTAAATTTTCTGGTAACCAACCCTCAAAGTCACCACCGGCTTCTAGCTCCCACTCAGATTTCACTAAAACTTTTGTGCTCACCAAATCTGAAACATCTGAAAGGTCTTCTATAACAAGATTTAAATCCTTAAGTTTTCCTTCAACTTCAATGATTCGCATATTTGCCACTTCAGAATCACGAATGGCATTTATCACAGTATACGTTTTGTGATTACCCAAAACTTCTTGAGAATGTGTATGCCAAAGATTACTTGATCCACGAACCAGAATTTCTTGACCTTCAAGATCTAATTCAAATGAACTTTGAGGGAAATATGAAGGTTGTCGTCTACTATCAAGCCATTTAAATGAAATAGTCTTCATAGTTTTTCCAACCCATTGACTATAGCTATCTTGAACGCGTGAACCCGCTTGAAATAAATTTGCAGCTCCTTGGCGTTGAGCCCAATCATGACGATCAAGTGTTGTGTTACCAGCTAAAATATTTGAAACGGAGATACTTGCACTTGAATTTGTTTCTTCTAAATCTTGTAAGCGCGGAACCAAACGAAGTGTGCCGTAAGATCCATTTACACCGCTTATTCCATTTCTACCAAAATTACCATCACGCCCATCGTTACAGTAATAGCGATGGTCTGTGCAAACTTGGTAAGGCTGTTGCGTTGTTGTGCATGTGCACCCTTGAGAACCCTGTGTGCAACCAACTGGTTTGCAAGTTGTTACACTTTGATAATGTGTTTCGCATTTTCTAATGTACCAAGTTGAAACTTCACAACGACAACCATTGCCAGGAAAATAACCGCCTTGACCACCGTAGGCCCCACGACCAGGGGCTGCATCAACAAGAATTGTTTTTAAATGTGCGGGATTATCGTAATACGCAAGAACATCGCCCCCATCACCACCACTTCCGCCGTGACCACCGTTTCCAGCATCGCCACCCCTAGCCCCGACAAGGTTATATTCTGGTCGACCTTGCCAACAGCTTGATGCGTGAGAACCATTTTCTGCGTTGTAACCCTCACTTCCATCTTCACCTCGTAATACTAAAGACTCGGCTTGACCACTCGCTTTTACGGTGACACTTTGGCCATCGCGACCTTGTTGCCCCGAGGATCCATCTCGGCCATCATAACCATCATAACCAAATTGATATGCGGCCCATGCGACTCCGACGCTGGAAAAAACCGATGCTAATATGAAAACTAAAATGTGTTTTTTCATTTTTCCCCCAAAGTTACCCGCATGCAGGCAAATTCAATTTATACTTTAAACACCGTAACCCCAGTTTATTAAACTGGGTATAAGTTTTCCGTCAGGCTTATCAGGAAATTCATCAGGATTTAGCTCATCTGTGTCATTCACTAAACCCAAAACTTTAATTTTAAGCATTCGGCAAAACCTAGGATCCCACAGGTCTTGTTCCATAAATAAGGCTTCAACATAGTAAGCGCGATACTCTTCTCTAAAAGCCTGACGAGGCCCCCTATAATACACTTTTTCAGATTGGTTCAAAACATGATTCACTTCATGAACTAATGTAGAAGCAAGCAGCAGTGGTGTGTGATCACGAACATTGATATAAATACGATTGCCATAGGCAAAACCTTGAATTGTGTTTTCGATAATTTTTAAAGCTGTAGAATTAGGATTTTGAAGTGTTGAGTAATCTTCAAGAGTAAGTTTATTCGTGCTGACCAGTTCACTAAATTCGATTAAAAAATGCTTATAGTCTTCAAAAGTAAAATCAGAGAACTCATCAACACGAACTTTACCAGATACAATTGAATTATATGTTTCAGTACCAATAGTAGTTCGATGTTCTTTTAGAATGACCAGAGTTTTAGTTACTAAGGTTTCAAACTTAAGAGTGGAATGCAGAGGATTTACTTCAACAACTTGTGCGCTGGCAATAAACGGAAACAGTAAAAATAAGATTTTTAACATACCCGACTCCCCTATATGTAGATGTCTTACCGTGTTGTTTTTAGAGCGTCAACATGATAGTCGTCACTAGATGAGCTCGACCGATAAGTGTGGCGTCTGCCAAAAACATCAAGATCTTAAATCACTGCCCGGTGGAGTAATTTTTGAAAATGACGCGCTCTTTATCGCACATTTTCCATTACTCGAAAATCAACCAAACCCCTATTTTGGTCACATCATTATTGAGCTTAAGAGACACATTACTCGCCCTTCAGAACTAAACGAAAATGAAGCTAAATATTTAGGTATATGGATTCAAAAAATTAGTGCCGCTTTAGAAAATATTTTAAACGCCGAGCATGTTTATATATTTCGCATCGGAGATAAAACACCACACCTGCATTTTCATATTGTTCCCCGTTATGCCAACACTCCAAAAGAAGTCTGGGGAACTGGAATATACGAATGGCCGATGGCTCGGCGAGCGCAAACACGTGAACTTATCGAAATTTCTGATGGGCTTCGAAAATTTCTCTGTCATTAATATGATCAACTTTAACAGAGCCAACCTTGAATAATTTTCAAACGCCGCAACTTTAAAGCTGTATTGTTGTGATTTACCTAAGTTTAAAGTATTGTTCGTTTCACTATGAAAAAACTTTTATTTGCCGTCATTATTTCCTTATTGTTTGTACCGTATGAGTCTCATGCTGGGAAAAAAGATAAAAAACATATCGCTGAAAATTGTAAAGCCACCCTCATGCAAGCTCAAACTCCTTTTGGTAATGAAAAAGTTAAACAGCCAAAATCAATTTTTGGAAAAAACAAACTACTCTCCTTACGGGGTTTTGAACTCCAAACATTAATTCGCCCTGATACAAAACTTAGTAATCATGAGGCTTTTATAGATCTTATGGAAGCGTCAGGTGACGTTCTTAATTATGAAGTTGAGTCGAGAGATTTTGAGAAAAAAGGGGTCATGAGTCTTGCTGATAAACTACCCGACGGCAGCACGCTTCAACTTGAATACCTAACTGATGGTCGCTATCAAAATAGAGCCATGTTTAGACTCAATAAAATTACACTCGTTAAGAAAAATGGAAAAGAAATCGTGCTTAATAATAAGCCTGTGATTGATCACGGCACTGAACTCAAACTTGATGAGTTCGAGAAGTCTCGCTATCTCTGGTTAGTTGAGCAGAGCGAAAGACCACAAGGCCCAGTTGATGTTAAGACAAAAGTTATTTCAGAAGAACAAACTAAAAAAATATTAAAAAAGCTTAAGAAAAACGAATTTGACCGTTCAAAAGATCGCGATCTCTTTGATAATATTCGGGCAAATTACGATAAACTTAATGAGGCTGACAGAAAAGCCCTTAATGAACTACTCCCCCAATCAACTTCACAGACTGGCGAAACAACACAAAGCCCCGAGCTCAAAATCTACTATGCACCTGTAATTATTTATGGTCCGGTTCTCTGGAGATTTTTAGTTTGGGCAAAACACCGCTTTGACCCAGATTTAATTTATGCTTCAGAACTAAGATTATTTAAGGCGAATTATGATCTTAAGCAATTTACCTGGTTTAAAAATCACCCCAAACTAGAAGAAAAGCTAAAGCAATGGTTTATTAAACATCCAAGAGCTTACGAAGAATTTAAAATTGCATTAATTGATATTCAGGTTAAAAAATTCTATTGGTTTAAATACCAGCCACGTTTTATCCGAAAATTCCTAATGACAAAAGCACTTAATGTTTATGGTAAATGGACTGTTACAATTGCTACATTTGCCGGGATTACTTTTATTATGAGTAAAATTTTTGGATTCGGCATTGATGTTAACTTACCTATACGTATGACGTTTCCTGAGAAAGACCCTGTGGAATACAACATTCCCGCTGAGACGGCTCCCACGCTAAGTACAGTTTCAGGGCTTGTTGAAGATATGAAAGTGGTATCAAAACGAAACGCTCAAGGTGCGCTTGAATATTCCATTACCCTTAGCGAAGTATCAAAGATAATCGTTATTACTCAGTACGGTGTTTCGGTAGACGGTAAACCACCCTCGATGTCTACCAAACTCATTGAAGCTGAGAAAGCACCAGCAGAATATGAACAAGCACTTTCTGAGTTTAATAGTTTAAGCGAAAAAGCTGATTCAAAGCTTAATAAATGACACGCCAACGAGCCATTTTACTCTTAACATTGACAGCTTTACTTTGGAGTCTTGGCGGAATCTTTATAAAATCAATTCACTGGAACCCACTGGCAATCGCAGGCATTCGAAGTGCGGTTGCGGCATGTTTTCTTTTTGCATGTACGAAAAAATTTAAATTTACTTGGAGCAAATTACAATGGAGTACAGCGATCGCTTATGTAGCGACCGTTATTCTTTTTGTATCCGCTACAAAATTGACCACCGCTGCCAACGCTATTTTACTTCAATATACGGCACCCATCTATGTGGCCATTTTTAGTTATTGGTATCTTAAAGAAACCGTAACGCGTTTTGATTGGCTAACAATTGTAATCGTCATTTGCGGAATGACCATCTTTTTTGTGGATAACTTATCGACTGAGAATTTTTTAGGCAATATTTTAGCCATTGCTAGCGGAATCAGTTTTGCTTGGCTTACATTGTTTTTAAGAAGACAAAAGGGAATATCTACTACTGAATCAATTTTTCTAGGAAACATCCTGACATTTCTCATAACACTTCCTTTTATGTTTCAAGCACCACTTAATGCCACAGGCTGGTATTTACTTATCGCTATGGGGATCATCCAATTGGCATTACCCTATTTTTTATACGCAAAGGCTATTATTCACGTGACAGCTTTAGAAGCCATTTTGGTTCCAGTTATTGAACCGGTTTTAAATCCTATTTGGGTTTTTCTGATTAACGGAGAGGAACCTTCAAAAGCTGCATTTATTGGCGGGACAATTGTTATTGGAGCCGTAACAGCCAATGCGATTTATAAATCAAAAAAGAAAAAATCATAATCATCACTGCACTTCAATTTTGATAAATCTAACTCTCATACTATCTAAACTTGCATTTTGCTCTAAGAAAGTACCTACGATAAAACCATCAGCGGTAATTTCTCTTGCCCCACCAACTCGATTAATTGAAGCACCCACCGGGAGTTTTGCACTTCGAGCATAATCTAGCCACGTTTGCCCGTTGTTATGGCTAACAAGCACAATAATTTCGTCATTTGTGTCAGGTGAAGTTACATAATAAATAGGGCTATTTGATAAATTCTTTTTGGTCGCAAAAAAACCAAACATATTACTAGCACCTAGAGTACTTCCTTTTAAATCTCTACTTTGAATGTCTGAGGTAAAATTTGTAAGATCATAGCGAATATAATTTTTGCCATAAACAAAATGTGCTTTATTATTTTTTACCGTAAAACTTGCAAGCCACGCAAATTCAGTATGATCTGTAAAACTAATGCGATCAGTAGGCCCGCTATCATCAGAAACTATTGGCAGAGATAAAACTTGGCCGTTAGGTTTTTTCCAAATGCTTCGATTATTATCACGAGACATTACAAAGTGTATTGAGCGATATTTCCAACGAGCTGATACAGTCCAGGCCAAATAGAGTGCACCATCGGATGCTAAGTAAAATTGTGGATAACTAGCTTGCGGAAATGTGGCAGGTAACTCACTATCAGCCGGTTCAGGGCCAGGTTGTGTTAATTCAATTCCGTTAGAGCCATTTAAAACGTTGCCATTCATATCAAGTACGTAGAATTTAATATTACTCACATGTGCTGCGTAATAAAACTTACCTTGTGCTTGGTCATATATAAATGAAAACTTTTGCGCTGATCCGCCAGCTATTATTTTAGATATCACTGGTGACGCGAAATTATTTGCAGATGTAAATTTTAAAAAATGAGCATCACCATTAGCCCAATTGCCATGCATTAAATAAATATTTCCATTTTCATCAGTTTCAACAACCGGAGAAAATGTAGTCACGTTTGAAGTAAATAAAGTACTCCAGCTTAAGCCTCCATCAACACTTATTGATAGATGCCAAGTTATTGCATTCACAAGAGCGGGATCATTTGAATTAGCCCATTGTATATGTGTTGTGAATAATCCATGCGCGTTAGAAACGATTTTTTGATTATAACTGGCAAATGTTGATTTGTTATAATTTACACCGGTGGCAAGATTAGACATTGTAATATTTTTTATCAGAGGACGAACTCCACGTATTTGCTTTGAAGCTTGTGTCATGCCCCCTCGATGATCGCTTACTGTTACAATAGCTGTGTATGCTTCACCATCAGTAACATTACATGTTGCTGTACTTGCAGTACCTGTTGCACAACCGCTCCACAAATAAGTCAAAATATCATTCTCATCATCAGTCGCGATTGCTGTGAAGTCTGCATCACATGGGTAAAAACAGTTTTCGCCAGTTACTACTGCAGTTGGTGGATGATTAAGCCCAATCACGCTCTCAGTAACTTGAGTTACTCCACCACGATTATCAAACACCCTAACCGTTGCCACCACTGGAACAATAAAACTAACATGGCAACTTATTGTTCGCCCCGTACCCACTGAACAACCTGACCATTGATAACTTAAAGTATCACCGTCGGGATCCGTCGCATGAACCGTAAAAGTTGGATCGCACGGATAAACACATGAACCAGACTTTACAATAAAAGCTGTTGGCGGACGGTTTTGTGGTTGTCCAACTTCAGTAGCCACTTGCGTTCTTCCGCCGCGATTATCTGTAACAGTTAAGATTGCAATTACGAGTTGGGAGTTACTCATAGCACAAGTTGCTGTCGTAGAAGTCGCAGGAGTACCTGCGGCACAACCGCCCCAAGTGTTAGTGAGTATGTCGTTATCATCATCAGAGACAGTTGCAATAAAAGTAACTGTACATGGAGCACTACAATGGGGAGGTGATGCTAAAGAAACAATTGGCGCATGATTAAGTGGAAGACCTTCAATTTTTGATGAAACAGTGGCTTCACCACCGACACCATCACTAACAGTTACAGATGCTTCTACAAATCCCAGACTTGTGACCTGACATGTGCCAGTTGATAAATTTCCAAATGCGCAACCACTCCATAATATTTCTAAATCATCTCCATCAGCATCAAATGCAGTTACCGTAAAAGTTGCCGTACACGGAAAATTACAATCACCGGAATTACTAATTGAAACTGTTGGCGCTTGATTTGTAATTGCAGGGTTAAGGGGTAGTGAACCTTGTGTGCTTTGGGATTTTGTTTTAAATCCGCCAGGCGAACAATTTTGATAAGAAATAAACAACGGTGAAATGAATAAAAAAATCATCACCCGTTTTAAAAATTGTATATTCGATAAATGTTTCCACTTTTTCAGTAAAAACACCTTAAACGCTGCCATATTTGTTTATCGGCTAATCACCACCTAAACTTAAGCCCTGGTAAATATTTAAGTATATGATATCAAAGAGCTTTTTATGATTTAAAAGATTGTGATCGATAAGTTTTACATAAACCTGGGTCACTTCGGGCAAAATGCCTCAACTTCATCCACATATGACTCTTTTGAATTTCTAAGATATCCCTAAAACGAAATCCTACACTGCTTCTAAGCTGTTTTTTAAATTTAAATAGTAAACTTTTATCTGGTACGTAAACTGCACTGGATGATTTGCAGTTCTCAGTTAGTAGTAAAGGATTTAAATTGTATGAATGGCACACGCAAAATTTTATTAGTCGAAGATAATCTCGCCGATGCCTACCTTACAAAACATGTTTTAAACAGTGGTACGGTTGAATGTGATATTCAAGTGGTACATGATGGTGAAGCCGCAATTAATTATCTCTTAAATAGAGAAAATGGAATTCAGATTCCTGACCTAGTTATTTTAGATCTTAATCTTCCGAAAAAAGATGGGCGAGAAGTTTTAAAAGAAATCAAAAATCATCCTAAACTGCGCAGAATACCTGTTTTAGTTTACAGTACTTCTAGTGCTGTAATTGACATCAGCCAGTGTTATGACCTTCATGCAAATTGCTATTATAAAAAACCATTTCATTTAGATGATTTAATTTTAATACTCAGATCTGTAGAGCAAGACTGGTTGAAATTTGCCCAACTACCGACGAAAGATGCCCTAGAAGTACACACCACTGTTTCTTAGTGATCATAAAACTCGACTTTGATCTGAATTCACACAAGTTTTACTCTCCCGCCTTGAATCATCTCTCCAAAACCCGCAGACTTATATAAATACTAAAACTTCCGGGGAAATTTAAATGCATTTGATATTTATCGCCATGACCATCGTAATTTTTTCTAGTACCACCCAAGCTGATGCCATTAAAGCTTGTGAAAATGCCAAAGTTGGAATGAGTAATAAAAAACACTGCGAAGAAGAGGCGGCTCAATCTGTAGCCATTCAATGCTCAGAGGGCTTGCCCGCTTTAAAAGCCATCATGCCCATTCAAAATAAATGTTATGACAAAGCCAAAGCAATTTATTCAAAAAATAAAGAAAAGATCAAAACCATTCGGGGCAATAGATTACCCGCTTCTGATCATAAAAACTAACTTCAAAAAATTTAAGTCATTCACAAAGCAAAAGATTTAATCAACTTTTGAGCAATTGGATTTTCAATTTTTCTCGACGCTGCAATCAACCATATTTCTTCATAGACATTTGGCAAAATACCAAGCTTCACAAGCTTTCCGTCACCTGCAATTTCTTGAGCCGCTGGTTCAGAAAGTGGCAACAAACCAACTCCAGCAACACCTAAAAGTTTTTGAACACTCGTATCTTGAGTTTCAGCAACACGATTGAGCTGAAGATTATTGAGTTTAAAAAAATGTTCTAAATCGTGACGCAATTTACTGTGAACAGTAGGCAATACAATGGGTTGGCTATTAAGTGATTTAGGAAAATTATTTTTTAGATTTTTATATTTTTCGGCACCACACATATACACCTGTAACTTTGCAATACTCTTTGCATAAAGACCTTGCTGATCACTCACAGGCGGAGGGTAGTTAGACAAAATTAAATCTAGATGATGAGTGGTTAATTCACGAAATAGCTCATCTCCCTTACCTTCTAAAATACTCAAGGTGCAATTCCCTAGGCCGTAGGCATACTGTGCCATTTTAGAAATAATATATTTAGGCACACTATCTAATGCCCCGATTTGAATATGCACATGACTTTTAACCAATCGATCTTGGAGCGCTTCAACCATTTCTTCGCCAGTATTGAAAATCTCAGTAGCGTATTCCAGCGCTATGCGGCCAGCTTCTGTAATAATAAGTTTTCTATTACGCCGTTCAAAGAGCTGAACACCCAAAGCATTTTCAAATTGTTTCAATTGCGTACTCAATGTAGGTTGACCTAGACTTAATTTGATTGAGGCTTTGGCAATAGAGCCTTCGTGAGCGATAGTTCTAAAATAATAGAGATGATGATAATTTAGCCAGGTCATTGACAAATCCCTCATAATATACACATTGTTTAAAACGAACTGAATATACTATTTTATCTATTTTAAGTAATGAAAAAAACACTATAGTATAGATGTTAGTTTGACTTGAAAAAAGGAAGGTACCCCATGGCAATTGCAAAACGGATATTTCTATTTTTATTAGTGAACATCTTGGTCATGACGACGATTTCAATCGTGCTCAATGTTCTTGGCGTTCGTTATTACATCACAGAAGCAGG
>Ga0163151_10004733_pt1 | contig 17986 bp, 15 predicted proteins | sample OliLakLV19MP5IB2_FD_145596 | JGI IMG/M metagenome (GOLD analysis project Ga0163151, IMG submission 145596) | Freshwater microbial mat bacterial communities from Lake Vanda, McMurdo Dry Valleys, Antarctica - Oligotrophic Lake LV.19.MP5.IB-2 | ecosystem: Environmental > Aquatic > Freshwater >... | reverse complement strand
GTACACAGGCGTATCAAGACGGCCAGCCGATCCTGTCGATGATCGCCTCGTTCCAAGATGACGATCCTGGGCTCGACCATCAAGTTGAATTTCCGAGCGACATGCCGGAGCCAGAGTCGCTGCCGTCCGCGGCCGACTGGCTACGCGAGATCCAGCATCCTGTAGCGCAGTTCTGGGCGAATGAGCGCGCCTTCGACCTGCGGCACATCCCGTCACCGATCTACTTCGGTGTTGACGGCGAGCACGTTGCGCATCAGGCCGTTTGGCTCAAGGCCGTCGGGCAGCTACCGGATGAGGAGAACCTGCACCGTGCGGCGTTGGCGTACGCGAGCGATTACTCGATCCTCGAACCGATCCTTCGGCGGCACGGTATTTCGTGGGGAACCGAGGGCATCAAGGTCGCGAGCCTCGACCACGCGATGTGGTTTCATCGCTTCGGCCGGGTCGACGAGTGGATGCTCTATGTGCAGGAATCTGCCAATGCCAACGGCGGCCGCGGCCTTTCTCAGGGCCGTATCTTCCGTCGCGACGGCGTGCTCATGGCCAGCGTCGCCCAAGAGGGCATGGTGCGGGTGCCGGCAGACCCAGCAGGCTAGCGAATCCCGCTCAGTCGCGTGTGAGTTTGCGGTAGGCGCTGCGGTGGGGTTTCGCGGCATCCGGACCGAGACGTTCGATCTTGTTCGCCTCGTATGACTCGAAGTTGCCCTCGAACCAGTGCCAGTGCGACGGGTTCTCCTCTGTGCCCTCCCAGGCGAGGATGTGCGTGGCGATGCGATCGAGGAACCACCGATCGTGGGTGATCACCACCGCGCAACCCGGGAACTCGAGGAGTGCGTTCTCAAGCGAACCGAGGGTCTCGATGTCGAGGTCGTTGGTCGGCTCATCGAGGAGCAGGAGGTTGCCGCCCTGCTTGAGCGTGAGGGCGAGGTTCAGGCGATTGCGTTCACCACCCGAAAGCACCCCGGCCTTCTTTTGCTGGTCCGGACCCTTGAACCCGAACTGGGAGACGTAGCCGCGAGACGGGATCTCGGTCCTACCGACCTGAATGAAGTCCTGCCCATCGGAGACCACCTCCCACAGAGTCTTGTTTGGGTCGATTCCGCCGCGATCCTGATCGACGTAGGAAATGTCGACAGTCTCGCCGATCTTCAAGTCCCCGGAGTCGAGGGGCTCGAGCCCGGTGATGGCCTTGAAGAGAGTGGTCTTGCCGACCCCGTTTGGGCCGATGACACCGACGATGCCGTTGCGCGGCAGCGTGAACGACAACCCGTCGATGAGCACGCGATCGTCGAAAGACTTCTTGAGGTTCTTGGCATCGATGACCTGGGAGCCGAGTCGTGGCCCGATCGGGATTACGAGCTCCTCGAAGTCGAGCTTGCGGGTCTTCTCGGCCTCGTTCGCCATCTCTTCATATCGTGCAAGTCGCGCCTTGGACTTCACCTGACGGCCCTTGGCATTGCTTCGTACCCACTCCAGCTCTGACGACAGTCGCTTGGCGAGTTTTGCGTCCTTCTTGCCCTGCACCTCCAGCCTTGCGCCCTTCTTCTCGAGGTACGTTGAGTAGTTGCCTTCGTACGGGTAGAGGTGTCCACGATCGACCTCGGCAATCCACTCGGCGACATTGTCGAGAAAGTATCGATCATGGGTGACGGCGAGCACAGCGCCCGGGTATTTCGCGAGGTGCTGTTCCAACCACAGCACGCTCTCGGCATCGAGGTGGTTGGTCGGTTCGTCGAGCAGCAGCAGATCAGGCTTCTGCAGTAGCAGTTTCGTGAGAGCAACCCGGCGCTTCTCACCACCGGACAGATTGGCAACTGGTGAGTCCGGCGGCGGCGTGCGCAGTGCATCCATCGCCTGCTCGAGTTGCGAGTCGAGGTCCCACGCGTCAGCGGCATCGATATCTTCCTGCAGGCTGCCCATCTCCGCGAGCAGCGCATCGAAGTCGGCGTCTGGTTCGGCCATTTCGAGGCCGATCGCCGCGTGACGGTCGATCTTTCCCTTGATCTCGGCGACGCCCTCTTGCACGTTCTCGAGCACGGTCTTGGTCTCGTCGAGCTCCGGTTCCTGCATCAGGATGCCAACGCTGTAGCCGGGGCTCAGGCGGGCTTCGCCGTTCGACGGTGTGTCGAGTCCGGCCATGATCTTGAGAATGGTCGACTTTCCGGCGCCGTTCGGACCAACAACCCCGATCTTCGCGCCGGGGAAGAACGACATGGTGACGTCATCGAGAATGAGCTTGTCGCCGACCGCTTTGCGGGCGCGCACCATCGAGTAAATAAATTCGGCCATGCCTCCAGTTTAGGGAGAGCACCTACCAGTCGATGACCTTCGTGTCGCCGACCAAACACTTGCCGGTACCGAGAATCGGGGCGATGATGCCGACGTAGCCGACCGGGCTGAACTGGCCGATGAGGCAGCGATCCGAGAACCGCACTGAGAAGATCACCGAGTCGGCCCGCAGACCGATCGCGGTCGAGTCATAGGTGATCTCCATCGCGGCCTTGTCGAAGCCACCCGCGACGAGGGTATTGACGATCGTTTCCCCATCGGTGAAGCCGCTCGAAGCGAACAGGCCGGATGCGACGAAGTCAAAGAACTGCTGGTTCTGTGCCGCAGTCCCTCCCGGGCGAAGTATTGCGCCCGGGCCTGGCACCGCGGTGCCGGTAGGGCGAGGAGTCGGCGTCGCGCTCGAACTCGCGCTCGAACTGTCGGTCGGGACCGGTGCTGGGGGGCCCGAAACACAGCCACTCAGTAGCACCGCAAGCGCCGAGGTCGCAGCGACGATCAAGCCGGAACGCTTCCAGCGTGGCATGCGATGCATGTCTGCCTTCCCGTTCGCCTACCTTCGCCACCAGTCTAGGACGCGACCACGAGCACTCTAGAACGGCAGGCCAGCAAGCTCGTCCTTCTTCTGAGTTGACTCTTCGGGCTCAGCCTCAGCCTCAGCCTCAGCCTCAGCCTCAGCCTCGGTCTCGGAACCAGTCTCGGGCCAGCCTCAGACCGCGAATTGATTTCCGATTCGGCCGCAGCTGAGTTCGCAAGCGCTGAAACGGCGCGGCTGAAGCTCGATGTGCCCCACGCGAGGTCATGACCGATCGCATCCGCCTCGATATCGACGGTCGTGCCCGCGCGCTCATCGGTCTGCCACTCGCGAATGCGAAGTCGGCCCGTTACGAGCACACGATCGCCCTTATGGACGGAAGCGGAGACGTGGGCGGCGAGATTTCGGAACGCGGTGATGGTGAACCAGTTGGTGTCGCCGTCGATCCACTTCTGGGTCGAGCGATCGAAGCGCCGCTGGGTGGAGGCGAGCCGGAAACTGCTGATTGCGAGTGACTCGCTGGTAACGATGTGACGCGGCTCGGTTGCCACGAGCCCGGTAATGGTGATGTTGTCTGACATGGTTGCTCCGTCTTGTTAATGTGCGCTGAAGTGCCCGATGGGGCCGGATCCCGAGTCGACACTCGTGCCGGGAAAGTCGCCCGGGATCCGTTGAAGACAGCGTGACGATCCGAGCACTGAATCGGGGGAACTCAGCGCACATTGGGGATGCCTACCGCAATCTCCGTCAGTGGAGGGAGCAGTCAGAAAGCTGGCCGAACCGACTTCGGCCGGCCGCCGATAGCACCGCCGAGACCACCGCCGATTGCCGCCGTGTGCATCGAGTGGGCCTGCCTTCCCTAGGCTTAGCAAATGCCTTACGTCGCCGATCCAGCCCGCTACGCCTCGACCGAGTATGCGAGGGTCGGGCGAAGTGGCCTGAAACTCCCGCGGGTTTCGCTTGGACTCTGGAACAACTTCGGCGCCGACCGGTCGCTCGAGAGCCAGCGAGCGATTCTGCGCCGGGCGTTCGACCTCGGCATTACTCACATCGACATCGCGAATAATTACGGCCCACCGGATGGCTCAGCCGAAACGAACTTCGGCCTGATCTTTGCCCAGGACTTTGCGCCGTATCGCGACGAGCTCATCGTCTCGAGTAAGGCCGGGTACTTCATGTGGGAAGGACCATACGGTGAGTGGGGCTCCCGCAAGTCCCTGCTGGCATCCCTCGATACGTCGCTGACGCGCACCGGCTTGGACTACTTCGACATCTTCTATTCCCACCGGCCAGACCCCGAGACGCCGATCGAAGAGACCATGGGCGCCCTCGCGAGCGCGGTTCACGCAGGCAAGGCGCTGTACGTCGGGGTGTCGAACTACTCGCCGGAACAGACCCGCGCCGCTGCGACAGCCCTGGCCGCACACAACATTCCCCTGACCATCCACCAGCCGCGCTACAACATGTTTGACCGCACGATCGAGCACGGACTCTTGCCAGTGCTCGACGAGGTCGGAGCCGGCAGCATCGTGTTCTCGCCACTCGCTCAGGGGCTGCTGACTGATCGCTACCTGCACGGAATCCCTTCCGATTCCCGGGCTGCAGAAGGTCGGTGGATCAACGAGAACACCATCGATCAGGCGTACCTCGATCGCGCCGCCGCGTTAAACGACATCGCGGCTTCACGCGGGCAGAGCCTCGCCCAACTCGCGATCAACTGGGTGTTGCGGCATCCACAGGTCACCAGCGCGTTGGTCGGTGCCAGCAGCGTCTCGCAGCTCGAGAACAACGTCGCGGCACTCGATTTCGCTCCCCTGACCGCGGACGAACTCGCCGCCGTCGAGCCGCTCGCGGTTGACGGCACCGGTTCGTCTCGCTAAGTGGGCTACTTTTACGGCTTTCTGGCCGCGCTGCTGTTCGGAGCCAATGGCAGCGTGACGAAGGCGATCCTCCAGAACGGGCTTGACCCTTTGCAGTTGACGCAATTGCGCACTCTCGGCACGACGATCATTGCCGGCGGCATCCTTCTTCTCATCGACCGTTCAGCCTTCCGGCTGCCGCCAAAGCAGATCCTCGTTATGGCGGTGCTTGGCGTCGTTGGTATCGCGGTGCTACAAGCCAGCTACGCCTTCGCCATTCAACTGCTGCCAGTCGGCATCGCACTGCTGTTCGAGTACCTCGCAGTGCTTCTGGTCGCGCTTGTGGCGTTCTTCTTTCTCAAGGAGAAGGTGAAGTCACGCTTGTGGATCGCCATCGGACTAGTGCTCGTCGGTTTGGCGTTCGTCGCGCAGATTGGCGCAAGCACTCTGAACGGCCTTGGGGTAGTGATGGCCCTTGTCGCGGCCGTAACACTCGCCATCTACTTTCTCGTTGGCGAGCGCCAGGTGACCGCAACATCACCGCTCGCCGTCGCATTCTGGACGGCGGGCTTCGCAACCCTCTTCTGGGCCCCTTTCAGCGGATGGTGGCGAATCGATCCGGCCATCGTCCTTGAACCAATCTCCCTCGGCGGCAATCTTGAGGCGGTGGTGGTGCCGCTCTGGCTACCCCTACTTTGGTTGGTCGTGCTGGGGTCGTTTCTGCCCTTCCTGCTGTCGTTCGCGGCAATCGGCAGGCTGAAGGCGACACCCGCAGGAATCATTGCGTCCTCGGAAGTAATCTTTGCGTTCGCCGTCGCGTGGATGTGGCTCGGCGAGTCCCTCGATGCCGTGCAACTCATCGGCGCCGGGACCGTGCTCGCTGGCATCATCCTCGCCCAGAGTGCGAGAGCTGGGCGGGTGGTCGACGCAGACCTTGCCTTCAGCACTGACAGGATCCCTCGCTGATTCGGGCCGATGGTTCCGGTGTTGGCCCACATCTCTCAGAGAGTGTCAGTGGTAGAACATATCTTCGAATTGCGGGGATGTACCCCGCCTGATCTCGAAGGAGCACGCCATGACAAGACTCGACTTTGCACAACCCCCAGCGATTGGTCGAGCGGTGGTCGGGGTTGCGAGCATCCAGTTGCACGACGACCTATGGCGCATCACCAGAACAGACGGTGAGGTGCTCGGCTACGTCGAACACGCCGCCACTCTCGCGGGCAGCCGCTTTACCGCGAAACGGATGGTACAGCGACAGCGTCGCTTTCTGCCGATTGGTGAGTTCTGGTCGATGGATGACGCACTGGAATGTTTCAGGGTCTAGTTGAAGTTGCACGACACGGCCTGTCGTCCCAAACCAGTGTGGCCAGCGGGGTTACAGTGCCAGCATGATACTGGAGTGGTGGAATGACATTGTCCGATGGGCGAGCTCGAATCAGGGCTCGGCTCTCCTCACAGATGCGGTGTTGCCGTTCGCCGCGATTCTCGCCGGCGGTATCGTCGCGGCGTTGATCGCTCGTGGTGCGGTCAAGAAACTGCTTGCACAGCAGGAACGTGACCACAAGACCGCCGCGGTCGCCGCCCTGATCACCGCAGGCCGAAAGGCCTCACGCTGGAGTTCACTCTCGGCCCCGGAGCAGGACCACGTTGAGCATCAGTTCTCCGAAGCGGAGGTGCGCGTGCGGTTGCTCTCGGTGCGTGGCGCGGACCTCGCCGCCGACTGGGCCTCTCACCACCTTGCAACGATGAAGCGCAACTCGGCCAACTTCAGCTTTCAGGCCGACCACGACCTCGGTGCCCTTGAAGACGGACTGGTCGCGTGGCACCGCAGCCCTCGTCGCGCCAAGAAGCTCTTCGCTCAGGATCTCGCGGCGTGGAAGTACGACGATGGTGCAAGCGAAGACGCGCTCATCACCAAGCAACGCGAATGGGCCTCTGCACACGACACCGAAACACTGTCACACGCGTTTTCGATACCGGTGACGACGCCGTAGCGGTCCCCTCCACGCGCCCCCCCGTGTCGGTGCACCTTGCGGCGCGCTACCGCACCGCCGTCGTTGCGCGGTCACGTCCAAGCAGGTCACGGTGGTGTGCGATCGCGTGCCAACCATCGTGGCCGAGCAGTTCGGCGATCGAGCGGGCTTGAAGCTCGCCGTGTTCGAGAACCAACAGACCACCCGGGCGCAGCAGTCGTTGGCCTGTCAGCGATACCTGCCGCACCACATCGAGACCGTCCTGGCCTCCGTACAGCGCAAGTTCTGGATCGAACATCCGTACCTCAGGGTCGCGCGGCACCCCCCCGATCGGAATGTACGGCGGATTCGAAACGACGACGTCGACTGTGCCGTTAAGCGCGGGCAAGGCAACCGTGAGATCTGCCAAAACCAGCACCGCATTGTCCGCACCAGCACGACGGTGATTCTCCGTCGCCCAGATGAATGCCAGTGGAGATACTTCGACCCCGTAGACCCGAGAGTGCGGTACTTCGGTCGCCATAGCTAGCGCGAGTGCACCGCTGCCGGTGCCCAGATCGACAGCGATCGGCTGTGCCTTTGCAGTCGCCGCGAGAGCGTCGATCGCATACTGGACCACCAACTCGCTCTCCGGTCGAGGCACGAACACCCCCGGACCGACGGCGAGTTGGAGGTGCCGAAACGGTGCAACTCCGGTGATGTGCTGCAGCGGTTCACGCGCTGCACGTCGCTCAATCATGCGAGCAACGGTGACCGCATCCTCGAGGCCGATTGCGGCATGAGTTGCCACCTTCGCCTGCACTCCACCGCGGCTCAGCCCGAGAACGTGGCCGACGAGCAACTCGGCGTCCACGCGCGCGTTTGGCACGCCGGCGGCGGCGAGCACGGCGACAGCGCGGTCGAGCGCGTTGGCAACCGAGGTTGGGGTGGGGTTCATGGGCGTGGTGGCTTGGAGTCGCGCTGCAGGCTATTGAACCGGCGGCATCAGGAGTCCGAGCCGAGATCGGCCAGTCGGCCTTCCTCATCAAAGGCGATACACGACTGGATGACCGGCTCGAGCGCTCCGTTCATGACCTGATCGAGGTTGTACGACTTGTAGCCGGTACGGTGGTCGGCAATCCGGTTCTCTGGAAAGTTGTATGTACGGATGCGCTCTGATCGGTCCATCGTGCGAATCTGGCTCTTGCGGTACTCGCTCGCTTCGGCATCCGCCTCTTCTTGGTAGCGAGCGAGAATCCTAGCCCGCAGGACGCGCATCCCAGCTTCGCGGTTTTGCAGCTGGGATTTCTCGTTCTGCATGGCCACAACGATCCCAGTCGGAATGTGCGTGATGCGCACGGCAGAGTCGGTGGTGTTGACCGATTGCCCGCCAGGACCGCTTGAGCGGTAGACGTCGATCTTGAGGTCATTCTGGCTGATCTCGACTTCTTCGGGTTCGTCGACTTCTGGGAAGACGAGCACACCTGCTGCCGAAGTGTGGATGCGTCCTTGAGACTCCGTGGCAGGAACGCGCTGCACTCGGTGCACCCCTCCCTCGTACTTGAGGTGGGCCCAGATGCCTTCCGCTGGATCGGAGGAGGATCCCTTGAAGGCGAGTTGGACATCCTTGACTCCGCCGAGGTCGCTCGAGGTCTGCTCGATAATCTCAGTCTTCCACTTCTTGGATTCCGCGTAGTGCAAATACATCCGCAACAGGTCGCCAGCGAACAACGCCGACTCAGCGCCGCCCTCTCCCATCTTGATCTCCATGATGACGTCCCGGGCATCGTTGGGGTCGCGCGGAATCAGTAGGCGACGTAGCTTCTCTTGGGCGAGCTCCAGCGACTCGGTCAGACCGGGAAGCTCGGCGGCGAACGTTTCATCTTCCGCAGCCATGTCGGTCGCTGCCTCGACGTCGTCGGTCAGCGTTCGCCAGTCCTCGTAGGCCGCAACGATGCGCGCCAACTCCGCGTACCGTCGGTTGACTTTCTTCGATCTGGCCGGGTCCGAGTGTAGTTCGGGGTCGGACAGTTGCACCTGAAGCGCGTCGTGTTCAGCAAGAAGCTGATGCATCGATTCGAACATCAGGCCTCACCACCGTTCGTGCCGAGGCGGATCGCCACAGTTAGTCCTCTTTGGTGCCGTTTGCCGTGGGCAGCGACTTCTGGATCTGCATGAGGAACTCGACGTTCGACTGCGTCTCCTTGAGTTTGCCGAGTACGATCTCGAGCGCCTGTTGGTGGTCAAGACCGGCAAGCGCGCGGCGAAGTTTCCACGTCACCTTGACCTCTTCCGCACCCATGAGCATCTCTTCGCGGCGGGTACCGGATGCGTTGACGTCGACAGCCGGGAAGATTCGCTTGTCAGCCAGCTGGCGAGACAGGCGAAGTTCCATGTTGCCGGTGCCCTTGAACTCCTCGAAGATCACTTCGTCCATCTTCGACCCGGTCTCGACGAGCGCGGTCGCGATAATCGTGAGCGAGCCACCCTCTTCGATGTTGCGTGCCGCGCCGAAGAAGCGCTTCGGCGGGTAGAGCGCCGAGGAGTCGACACCACCAGACAGCACGCGACCAGAAGTTGGAGCAGCGAGGTTGTACGCGCGCCCGAGTCGAGTGATCGAGTCGAGCAACACGACGACATCGTGGCCGAGCTCAACCAGTCTCTTGGCTCGCTCGATGGCGAGCTCGGCGACTGTTGTGTGGTCTTCGGCAGGACGGTCGAACGTCGAGGCGATGACCTCACCCTTGACGGTGCGCTGCATATCGGTCACTTCTTCTGGACGCTCGTCGACCAGCACAACCATGAGGTGAACCTCCGGGTTGTTCTTCGAGATCGCGTTGGCAATCGCCTGAAGAACGAGCGTCTTGCCCGCCTTGGGCGGCGAGACGATGAGTCCGCGCTGACCTTTGCCGATCGGCGACACAAGGTCGATAATGCGGGTCGATAGCGTTGCGGAGTCGGTCTCGAGACGCAGTCGTTCTTGCGGATAGAGCGGGGTCAGCTTGCCAAACTCGACACGGTTGGCGGCCTCTTCGATCGGCAACCCGTTGATCGAGTCGATGCGCACTATTGCGTTGTACTTTTGGCGACCCTGATTGTTGTCACTCTCGCGCGGCTGGCGAATCGCGCCGACGACTGCGTCACCCTTGCGCAGGTTGTACTTTTTGACCTGACCGAGCGAAACGTAGACATCGTTGTTGCCAGGAAGGTAGCCGGAGGTGCGCACGAACGCGTAGTTGTCGAGGACATCGAGGATGCCTGCGACCGGGATAAGAATGTCGTCTTCGGTGATCTCCGGCTCAAAGTCGTCGCCGATCGGGCCACGGCCGCGCTTGCGGTCACGGTACCGGTTGCGACCGCTGCGCTCGACGCCGTCATCGTCTTGGCCGCGCTGCTGCTGCGGCTGACCGTTACGGTTGCCGGCACCCGGTTGATCAGAGTCACGCTGGTCCGCATCATGCTGCTGCGACCCGTTCTGCTGGCGCCCGTTCTGCTGGCGCGTACCTTCGGCATTCGCACCTCGGTTGCGATTGCGGTTGCGCGAGCTGCGAGTTCCGCCGCCCTCTGGCTGGCCAGCGTCAGCGTCGTCAGTTTCGACCTGCTCGCCACTCGCTGCGGCGCGATCAGTTGGATCGACCTCAGCGCTGTCGACATGAGCGCTGTCGACATCAGCGCTGTCGATATCAGCGCTGTCGACATCAGCGCTGTCGATATCAGCGCTGTCGACATCAGCGGCGGGTCCGTGAGCGACGGCTGGCACGGCATCCGGAACCGGAGCCCCGGGCGGCAACTCGGTCGACCCGATGATGTCGGTGTCTGCGCTCGTCACTCGGCGCGAAGTTCGCTTGCGAACCGCAACTGGCTCCGGTGCTCCCTCGATCGTGTCGAGGTCTTGTTGGGTTGTTGGGCTGGTCTCGTCCAGAGCATCCACGAGTTCTCCTTTGCGAAGTTTTGAAGCACCAACGATGCCGCGCTCGAGTGCGAGAGCCTGTAGCTCTGGCAGCCGAAGTGCGATCAAGGTGGCACGCGATTCCGCGCCAGATGCGCGGAGGTTGACGTCAGTCACTGCTTGGGGTTCCTTTCCCCGACCGAGAACCTATTCGCCTCGGTGGAGAGCTGATCGCCCACCACAACCGCGCGGTAGCGCAGAAATAAAAGTGGTGGGTCAGGGGTGATGGTGCAACTGGGGCGCTTTCGATGTTCGAGAGCTCCGACCTAGTGCAGTTGTACTGTAGCACCCTTGAAGTCGACAGCCAGCATGAGCGCGCGCCACGGTGGGTCGGATGCCGCGGCAACGAGTTCCACGGCCCTCTGCCGCTGAGCGGGGTCGTTGGCGAGCACGAGCAACGACGGCCCGGCTCCGGACACGACCGCCGCGAGGCCTTCAGCACGCAGCATGGCGATGAGCGAACTCGTCTGGGGCATCGCGCTTGAGCGGTAGTCCTGATGGAGTCGGTCCTCCGTAGCCTGAAGGAGCAACTCGGGGCTCTGCACGAGGGCGGCGATGAGGAGCGCCGTCCTTGAGATGTTGAAGACCGCATCCTCATATGGCACCGAGGCAGGTTGCAGGCTCCTTGCATGCTTCGTTGACACCGTCATTGCCGGCACAAACACGACTGGAGAAACCCCGCGATGCACGACGAGCTTCTTTGCACGTGGTCCCTGCGCGGTGGTCCACGCGATCGTCAGTCCACCGAACAGCGCCGGAGCGACATTGTCAGGATGCCCCTCGAGCTCGGTCGCGAGGCCGAGCAAGCCTTCTGAATCGATCTCGACGATCCCGTCGAGAAGCCCGCGGGCAGCCATGATCCCTGAGACGATCGCAGCCGCACTCGATCCGAGCCCGCTGCCGTGCGGGATGACATTGCGGGCTTCGAGGTGCAAGCGGGGAAGTGGCTGACCAGCGTGCTCGAACGTGCGCGCGATTGCGCGAACCACCAGGTTCGAGGCATCCCGGGGTACGTCCTTCGCGCCGACACCCTCGATCGCAAAGGAGAGTGCTGGGTTAGCGCTGTTCTCGGTGCCACCGCTCGAGGTGACCTTCAGCTCGTCATACAACCCCAGCGCCAAGCCGAGGGTATCGAAACCCGGTCCGAGGTTGGCTGAAGTGGCTGGAACCCGAACTGTGACGGATCGATGCGCCACCACGCTCACCGGACGGCCGCGCTCACCGGACGGCCGCGCTCACGCGCAGACCCGGCTCACGCCGCCACCAAGCCGAGCGCATCCGCCACTTCTGCCGTATCAACAGCGACAACGGTCGGCTGTATGTCAATGCCGTCTGCACCGCGAAGCGCCCACTGCGGGTCCTTGAGGCCGTGACCGGTCACGGTCAGCACGACGGTCGAATCGCGAGGAATCTCGCCGGCCTCCGCTCGGTCGAGGAGCCCCGCGACGCTGATGGCCGACGAGGGCTCCACGAATATCCCGACCTCAGCGGACAGGATGCGGTACGCGGCCAGAATCTGCTCGTCGGTGATCGAGCCAAAGTAGCCCTTACTGTCAGCATGAGCGGCAAGTGCAAGATCCCACGAGGCAGGATTGCCGATGCGGATTGCGCTCGCGATCGTCTCGGGGTTCTTCACGACCTCGCCGATAACGAAGGGCGCCGACCCGCTGGCTTGGAATCCGAACATCCGCGGCAGCTTTGTCGTCGCACCGCGATCGAGTTCTTCGCGATAGCCGCGGTGGTATGCGGTGTAGTTTCCGGCGTTCCCAACGGGGATGAACTGGAAGTCGGGGGCATCTCCGAGCACCTCGACGACTTCAAACGCTGCCGTCTTTTGACCTTCGATGCGATCCGGATTGACGGAGTTGACGAGGTGCACCGGGTATTTGTCAGCGAGGTCGCGGGCGATTTCAAGACAGTCATCGAAGTTGCCCTGTAACTGAATGAGCTGAGCGTCGTGGGCGACCGCCTGGCTGAGTTTGCCCATCGCGATCTTGCCTTCTGGAACAAGCACCGCTGCCGTGATGCCAGCGTACGCAGCGTAGGCAGCAGCCGAGGCAGACGTGTTACCCGTCGAAGCGCAAATCACCGCTTTTGCGCCGTGCTCGACGGCCTTCGAAATCGCCATCGTCATGCCCCGATCTTTGAATGACCCGGTCGGGTTCATGCCCTCGAACTTGACCCAGACGCGGGCGCCCGTGCGTGCAGACAACGCCGGTGCCGGGATGAGCGGAGTGCCACCCTCCCCGAGCGTGATGATCGGTGTTGCGTCTGAGATGTTCAATCGATCGGCGTATTCGCGGAGTACTCCCCGCCACAGGTTGGCCACGGTTTACAGTCCTTCAACTCTCAAGACGGAGACGACTCGTGCGACGACGGCACTTGCATCTAGATCGACAACGGTCGAAGCAAGGGCTTCCTCCGAGGCTTCGTGGGTGACTATCACAAGGCTAGCGGTGGGCCGAGAATCTTCCTGACCGCTCGCAACCGACTGCGAGACCGCCTCGACGGAAACGCCGCGGTCGCTGAACAGCGTGGCGATGGCCGCGAGCACTCCCGGCTCGTCGACGACCGTCAGGGTGATCTGATACCGAGTGATAACGCTTGAGATCGGGAGCACCGGGAGGTTCGCGTGCGTCGACTCAGCAACGCCTGGGCCGCCTGCGACATGCCGGCGCGCTGCGGAAACGAGGTCGCCAAGCACGGCAGATGCGGTCTCCCGGCCGCCAGCGCCTGCACCGTAGAACATCAGACTGCCGGCGGCCTCTGCCTCGACGAAGACCGCGTTGTTTGCGCCGTGCACGGCCGCTAGCGGATGATCTCGGGGTACTAGAGCTGGATGCACTCGGGCTGACACGCCATCGACGCCCGTCGCGGCATCCGTCAGTCGCTCGCAGATGGCTAGCAACTTCACGACGTAGCCGGCTTTGCGGGCTGAGGTGACCTGATCAGCGGTAATCGCGCTGATCCCTTCGCGGTGCACTTTTTCGAGCGGAACAGTGGTGTGGAACGCGAGGCGCGCCAGAATCGTGGCCTTCTGGGCCGCATCGAACCCCTCGATGTCTGCAGTCGGGTCGGCTTCGGCATACCCGAGCCGGGTTGCTTCATCGAGTGCGACCTGAAACGGATCCCCGGTGGTATCCATACGGTCGAGAATGTAGTTCGTCGTGCCGTTGACGATGCCGAGGATGCGCCTAACCCGGTCGCCTGCGAGGCTATCGCGCAGCGGCCGGATGATCGGAATTGCGCCACCAACGGCCGCCTCGTAGTAGAGCTGAGCACCAACTCGCTCTGCCGCTTCGAACAGCTCAGGCCCGTGCGTGGCCAGCAGAGCCTTATTGGCGGTAATGACGTCTGCGCCAGAGTCCAGGGCCTGCAGGATCCAGGAGCGTGCCGGCTCGATTCCGCCGATGAGTTCAATGACGATGTCGGCCCCACGAATGAGCGATTCTGCATCCGTCGTGAGCAGCTCGCGCGGAATCTCGGTGTCGCGCTTGGCGTCAAGGTCGCGCACAGCGACGCCGACGAGTTCAAGTCCCGCCCCAACACGGGCGGCGAGCTCGTCACGGTGTTGAATGAGAAGGGACGCGACCTGAGAACCGACACTCCCGCCGCCGAGCATGGCCACCCGCAACGTGCGATCCTCGATCACTTCTTCTCCCTCTGGGCAAAACCATGCCCGGCAAAATCACGCAGGCCAACATCGCGAGATAGCAGGTCTTCTTCGGTCTCGCCGCGGATGATCAGTCGCGCGACGCCGTCGAGCACGGCGACCACGGGGGGGCGGGCCAGATAGTTGTAGTTGCTCGCCATCGCCCAACCGTACGCACCGGTCGCCGGAATGGCGAGCAGGTCGCCAGCTGCGACATCGCCGGGCAGGTAGTCGGCGTGCACGAGTATGTCGCCGGATTCGCAGTGCTTGCCAGCGATCCGCACGAGCGTCGGTGAGGCCTGGCTTGTGCGACTCACGATTCGCGCCGAGTAGTCCGCGCCATATAGCGACGGGCGGATGTTGTCACTCATTCCGCCATCGACGCTCACGTACTTTCGCACCGCGACACCGTCGACGATCACATCCTTGATCGTGCCAACCGTGTAGACCGTGGCGGTGGACGGTCCAATGATCGACCGCCCAGGCTCGACGGCGATTATCGGAACGGGCACGCCGTGCTGCGCCGCACCCTCGGCGACGATATCCGCGAAGCGCGCGGCGAGTTCGGCGATCGGCATCGGCTCATCGGCGCTCGAGTACGCGATGCCGAATCCGCCACCGAGGTTCAGCTCGGGTACGGGGCCGTCCTTGAGCAGTTCGGCGTGCAAAGCGAACAGTCGCTTGGCCGACTCAGCAAATCCTTCGGATTCGAAGATCTGTGACCCGATGTGTGAGTGGAGCCCGAGAAAACGCAGGGATCTGTGCGACCGGATGCGAGCGACGAGTGCCGGGGCATCCGCCAGTGGAATACCGAACTTCTGGTCTTCGCGCGCGGTTGCAAGGTACTCATGGGTGCTCGCGTGCACCCCGCTGTTAATCCGCAACCGCACAGCCTGAACGCGGTCGTGGCGAACGGCGGCTTCGGCAACCCGCTCGATCTCGACCGCGCTGTCGATGACGATCGCACCGACACCGACGCGCACGGCGCGATCGATCTCGGCCGGACTCTTGTTGTTTCCGTGGAGGCCGAGGCGAGCCGGATCGACGCCGCCGGCAAGGGCGACCGCGAGTTCTCCACCGCTCGAAACGTCGATGTTTAGGCCTTCTCCCGTCACCCACCTCGCGACTTCGGTGCACAGAAAGGCCTTGCCTGCGTAGTACACCTTCGCGGACGAGCCGACTCGCGCGAGTTCGCGATCGAATGCGTGCCGAATCTCGCTGGCCCGAGAAACCGCGTCTGACTGATCGACTACGTAAACCGGCGTGCCGAACTCAGCAACGATCGCGCTCACTGCAACCCCGGCGATCTCGACTTCGCCAGACGCAGCCCTCCGCGCGCCCCGCGACCAGACCGCACTCGGCAACTCGTTGGCGTCGTTTGGCACGGCAAGCCACAACGGCGCGAGCGGGTTGCTTGGCACAGAGACCTCGAGGGAGTAGGAGCAGGATGCGACTCCCAATCCTACCGTTTCGTCTGCTACGCGGCCGGGCAGACGCCAACGGTCGACAGGCTCGGACCGGCAAGTGGAGTGCCATCGCCGTTGATGTCGATCACGAGATTCGTCCCGTCAACCTTGACGTCTTCGATCGTGAGGGCCGTCGGTATTTGGTCGGCAACGCAGAACGTGCGCGAAGCCAGCAGCGTACCCGCGATCGAAGAAAACAGCGGGTTGGCCTGAAGATCGGCGACCGAGATCTTGTCCTCGCCGAGGTAGATCGTCTGCGGGGCGAAACTGATGCCCCCTTCCGCTGCGCCGGGGAGTAGGTCGACAGCGACCGGGATCGTGATGAAGACGAGCGACAATTCAGTCCCGATCTGGATGACGCCATCCTGCAGCTCAATGGTGTTGAGTTCGAGCCCACTCAGGAAGCCAGCGAGCTTGCGCACATTCGCTTCGGTGACGGTCACCGTGATGCCAAGTTGTTCAACTGGCAGGGTGCCGTCGAGAGGGACGCCGACGGCCGCGATGCTCGCTCGACCGCTGACTGGCCCGAGCGCGAATTCAGTGACCTCGATATCGACGCGATCGATCGTGCCTGACAACGCCTGCAGGATCACCGATCCGGGCCCGATTGTCACGGTAACCGGCGTCGACGGCTCAATCGGCAGTACCTGCACAATCTGTTCGCGAACGTAGTTTTCAGCGTATTGGCGTACGAAGTTCTCGGCCACAACGAATGCGATGACTCCAAGGACCACAAGAACGACCAGGGCGATCAACCAGCCGAGCCATCGCCTGCGCTTCTTGGGCGGAGGCGGGTTTTCGAACACGACCATTTCCGTGGGCGCGGGTGAGTTCTCAAGGGGCTCGTCCCTCGGCGCGATCGGCTCTGCCATGTCGTCACATCCTTTCTGGAGCGCTGACGCCCAGGAGGGCGATGCCGTTGCGGAGCACCTGACCGACCGCATCATTGAGCCATAGGCGGGTGCGGTGCAGGTCGGTCACGGGGTCTTCGCCGAGCGGAGTCACTCGGCAGCTGTCGTACCAGCGATGATAGGCCCCGGCAAGTTCCTCGAGGTAGCGAGCCACTCGGTGCGGTTCACGCAGCTCGGCGGCCTGCCGAACGAGCCTGGGGTACTCGGCCAGCACGCCGAGCAGGATGCTTTCGGTTTCGTGATCGAGCAACCCAGGTTTGAAAGCACTCCGCTCGACACCGGATTCGCCCGCGTTCCGCGCCACCGAGTGGGTGCGGGCATGGGCGTACTGCACGTAGTAGACCGGGTTGTCATTCGTGCGACGGCCCCACAGTTCGAGATCGATGTCCACTTGCGAGTCGATGGACGAGCGCACGAGCGCGTAGCGGCCAGCATCCACCCCGACCGATTCGACGAGGTCCTCGAGCGTCACAACCGTGCCGGCGCGCTTCGACATTCGAAGCGGCTCACCGTCACGAACCAAGTTGACCATTTGGCCAATCAGCAATTCGAGGTTGACGTACGGCTCGTCACCGAATGCCTTTGTCATGGCCATCAGCCGTCGAACGTAGCCGTGGTGATCGGCGCCGAGCATGATCAGGTTGCGTTCGAAGCCGCGCTCACGCTTGTTCAGGTAGTACGCCAGATCGCCCGAGATGTAGCCGTACTCGCCATCGCTCTTGATGACGACACGGTCTTTGTCGTCGCCGAAGTCGGTCGATCGGAACCAGGTCGCGCCATCCTGCTCGTAGATTGCGCCGAGCACGCGCAAACGATCGATCGCGCGGTCGACCGCTCCAGACTCGTGCAGTTCGTTCTCGTGAAAGTACACGTCGAACTGCACCCCGAAGTCGCGCAGGCTCGAACGTATGTCGCCGAACATGAGCTCGACACCGACCGACCGGAACACCTCCTGCTGCTCTTCGCGCGGGATGTGGAAGAGGTCACCGGGGTAGTCGACGAGCACGCGCGCGGCGATGTCGGAGATGTACTGCCCTGCGTAGCCATCTGCCGGAGTCTCCTCATCGAGCCAGCTGGCCAATAAGCTGCGCGCGAAGCGATCGATCTGCGCGCCGTGATCGTTGAAGTAGTACTCGCGTGTGACGATTCCGCCCTGAGCACTGAAGATGCGGGCCAGGCTGTCCCCCACCGCTGCCCAGCGCACTCCCCCGATATGGATCGGGCCGGTCGGGTTCGCGGAGACGAACTCGAGGTTGATAGTGACGCCGGCGTAGAGGTCGCCCGAGCCGTAGGCATCGGCCGCGTCGACGATCGTCTTGGCGAGGGCGCCAGCGGCAGCGGCATCCAGTGTGATGTTGATGAAGCCAGGGCCA
>Ga0163151_10004732_pt1 | contig 17987 bp, 16 predicted proteins | sample OliLakLV19MP5IB2_FD_145596 | JGI IMG/M metagenome (GOLD analysis project Ga0163151, IMG submission 145596) | Freshwater microbial mat bacterial communities from Lake Vanda, McMurdo Dry Valleys, Antarctica - Oligotrophic Lake LV.19.MP5.IB-2 | ecosystem: Environmental > Aquatic > Freshwater >... | reverse complement strand
GGGCACCTTCGCGCCCAACACCAATGCGTTCGGGTTTAAGGTTGATGCGAACTATTCCGTACAGTCGTTCAACACTAACACCTTCGACGCCGGCCACTCGATGCGGTTCTATCAGGCGAAGGATCAAAGCGGAAACGTCATCCCGAACACCTATATACTGGCGCACGATTACGTCGGCATCAGCTTCAGCAACTACGACTATCAGGACAACATTTACATCGTCAGCAACGTCAAGCCGCTCACCGCTCCATCGACGCTCACGGGCCTGAGCGGCACCGGCTCGGGCGCGGGCAATCTAATCAAATGGACCAAAGCGCCCGAAGGCAACGTCACCGGCTACAACATTTACCGCTCCAGCTCGGCCAATGGCACGTTTACGAAAGTGAACGCTTCGCCGGTGACTGACGTGCAGTTCAACGACATCCTCGCCCCGGGCAATGCCACCAGTTTTTACCGCGTGACGGCGGTGTCTTATCACGGCGCCGAATCCACCGCCGCCACCACCAGCGCGTTCCGCCCCAACGACACCGTCGCCCCCGCCGCTCCGAGCAACCTCACCGGCCAAGGCACCGCCAGCGGCATCACGCTATTGTGGAACGACAACACTGAAACCGATCTGGCCGGCTACAACATCTACCGTTCAAGCTCGGCCGGCGGAACGTTTACCAAGCTCAACACCAGCGGCCTGCGCAGCGTGAGCGACTTTACCGACACCACCGCGCCCGTCGGCGCAACGAGTTTCTACCGCGTGAGCGCCGTCGATGGCAGCGGCAATGAATCCACTTTCGCCACCCTCAGCGCCTTCCGCCCGGCCAGCGGCAGTACACCCGCCAGCGCCAGCAACGCCGTCGCCACGGCGCAAACGGGCAGCACGGTTCTGCTCACGTGGAACGACAACAGCAGCAACGAATTCGGCTTCCGCATCGAGCGGCGGCTGCAGTCGAACCAATCGTGGGCGACGGTCGGAACCGGCGACATCAACCAAGCCAGCTTCACCGACACCACCGCCGCGCCGGGCACCGCTTACGCCTATCGCGTGATCGTCTATAACAGCTTTGGCGACGGCGCTTCGAGCAACGAATCGAACGTCACCACGCCCGGCAGCGGCACGACCGCGCCCAGCAATTTGGCGGCAATCGCGAGCAGCCAAAGCGTCATCGACCTAACCTGGTTCGACAACAGCGGCGACGAAACCGGCTTCCGCATCGAGCGGCGGCAGGGCAGCGGCGCTTGGGCGACGATCGATACCACCGCCGCCGACGCGACCAGTTACAGCGCGAGCGGCCTGCTAGAAGGCACGAGCTATTCTTTCCGAGTGATCGCGCTGGGCGCGGCAGGCGATTCGGCACCCAGCAACGAAGCGACCGCGGCCACGCAAAGCCAGTTCACCAGCAACGACATCGGAAACCCCACGCCAGGCGGATCGACGCAGACCATCGCCACCGGCCGCGATTACAACGTGATCGCCGGCGGCGGCGATATCTGGGGCAACGCCGACAGCTTTCGGTTCGCTTACAAACAAATCACCGGCGACTTTGATATCAGTGTGCTCGTCGCAGGCATTGACGCGACGCACGCCACCGCGCCGGCGGGGCTGATGGCGCGTGCATCAATCGCCAGCAGTTCGGCCAACGTGATTCAGCGCACCGACGCCTCGAGCCGATTCCGCTTCGCCTATCGCACGACAACCGGCGGCACCACCACGGCCATGGGAACCGCAGTCGGCACCGCCGGAGCGACGTGGCTGCGGCTGGCGCGCGTCGGCAACACCTTCACCGGCTTCAGCAGCAGCGACGGCGTGACGTGGACCCAAACCGGCACAATCACCCTCAACCTCGGCGGCACAGTGTTTGTCGGCCTGGCCGCTTCCAGCAAAAATGTGGCGGCGACGACCACCGCGCGGTTCCGCAACTTCAACGACGGCAGCACCCCACTGCCCGCCGCCCCGAACGCGCCAAGCGCGCTCAACGCCGACGGCGCAACCCTCGGTCAGGTCACGCTCAACTGGGCCGACAACAGCACCAACGAGACTGGCTTTCGCATCGAGCGCAAAACCGGCGGCGGGTCGTATAGCACCATGACCACTGTCGCCGCTGACGCCACAAGTTTTGTGGATACAACGGTGGCCGATGGCACGACGTATACCTACCGCGTGATTGCAGTGGGCGCGTCGATCGACTCGGCACCGAGCAATGAAGCGACTGTCACCACGCAATCGCCAGCGGTGCCTGACAGTTCGACTAGCAGCGACATCGCCGCAACACCGACCGGAACGACGAACGTCATCAGCGCCAACAAAGATTACGACATCACCGCCGGCGGGCTGGATGTCGTCAACAATTCCGATAGTTTCCGTTTCGTGCACTTTGCCGAAAGCGGCGACTTCGACACCAGCGTGCGCGTCGACAACCTGACCGGCCCTTCCGGCCAGAACCCTCAAGCCGGCCTGATGGCCCGCGACGGCCTGGCCGCCAACGCGCGGCATGTGAATATCCGCCTCGACCAGGACAGCGTCATGATGAAATGGCGCAGCAGCACCGGCGGCACGACGGCGTTCAGCAGCAAGGTAAGCGGCCTCACGGGGCCTATCTACCTTCGACTGAGGCGCGTCGGCAACGTCTTCACCGGCTTCTACAGCACCAACGGCACCACGTGGATACAAGTCGGCACGATCACCCTCAGCCTGCCGCCGGCGCTGCGCGTGGGCATGACCCTGCTGAGCAAAACCAACAGCGAAACCGCGACGGCTCAGTTCCGCGATTTTACGTTAAATTAATAGTTGAACCACAGAGACACAGAGGCACCGAGGGGGGAAGACGCGTTTGAGATTGTCATCCCGAATAGAACGCCCGAGGGATCTATTCAGCCGGGTGCCACTACTTGGCTCTAAGGCCAAGTAGAGCCGCCAATCGACGTGCTACCGCATATACGCCTACCGACTCCGCACGACATGGCCTAAGAGCCTAAGAGCCATATCGTGGCACCCTCCCTCCGGTCTATCGCAATGGCGCTTCGGGATGACAGCTTGATCGCGCGCGAATTCGACTCTGTGTCCTCCGTGCCTCTGTGGTTATAAGTAATCTGTGAATCTCGCCGTCGCATCCCATGTTGCTGTTGACCTCAACGACCTCCCCGCCGGCGATGTCCCCGGGCTTTACGTTCATGTGCCGTTTTGCTTTCACAAGTGCCACTACTGCGACTTCTACAGCATCACGAATCAGTCCGATGATCGCATGAACGCGTTCGTCGATCGCGTTCTGGTCGAAGCCGATTTGTGGCGTGATTCCCCCGCCGCCATCAAACCGCGGACGATCTTCTTCGGCGGGGGCACGCCTTCGCTGCTGCCGATCGACTCGATGCGACGGTTGCTCGTTGGCCTGCGCGAGCGCATCGATCTGTCTGCGGTCGATGAGTGGACGATCGAAGTCAACCCCGCCACCGCACAGCTCGACTACTGCCGCATGCTGCGCGATCACGGCGTGACCCGTCTGAGCTTCGGCGCGCAATCATTCGACCGCGATGAACTAAAGATGCTTGAACGGCATCACGATCCTGACGACGTGCCCCGCAGTATCGACCTCGCCCGTGCCGCGGGATTTGTGCGGATGAATGTTGACCTCATTTTCGGCGTGCCGGGGCAGAGCATGCCGTCGTGGATGCGCTCACTCGAACGCGCGATCGCGCTGGGCACGCCGCACATTTCCTGTTACGCCCTGACGTACGAACCCAACACGCCCATGGCGGTGAAAAAGCGCATGGGAACGATCCAGGCAATCGAAGAATCGCTCGAATTACAAATGTTGCTGGAAACACGCTTGCGCCTTCGCGGCGCGGGCATCGAGCCGTACGAAATCAGCAACTTCACCAAACCCAATGAAGCCTGCCGCCACAACCAACTTTATTGGGACGGTGGCAGCTATATCGGACTTGGCCCTTCGGCGTCCTCGCACGTCCATGGCGTCCGCTGGAAAAACCGCGGGCACATCGGTGAATGGGAGCGGGCGATCGATCAGCACCAGCTTCCCACGACCGACGCCGAGCATCTTTCACACCACCACCGCATCGGTGAGCACGCCATGCTGCGCCTGCGGCTAACCGACGGCATCGACCGCGCCGCGTTTCAATCGCGATGGAACTGTGACCCGATGCACGTCTTCGCCGACCCGATAACACGATACGCGCGGCAAGGCTTATTGGCCGTCTCGTCACAATCGATCCAACTCACCGAGACCGGCGTGGTGGTTGCCGATGCTGTCGCGGCCGAGTTCCTCTCCGCCGCCGGGCGTTAACCAAGCTCCACTTCCAACCGATGCTTGAATGGCAGCCGGAATGCTGATCGAACCGATTTTATGGTTTCGTCGGCAAACTTTGCCCGGCTTTGCCTGTTTGACGAGTCAATCGTAATTCAAGAGTCGATGACCGCTGAGCAACCTGGGCTTGGAGAGAGAGAACGATGTTAAAACTCGTCCAGAATTGGCTGGCTCCGCGAGCGAATCCCATCGGGATTGATTTCGGCAGCGATTGCCTGCGGATGGCGCAGGTGCAGGAGATCGATGGCGACTTGCGCCTGATCGCCGCCGCCAGCGCGGATGTGCCCAGCCACGTCCGCAGCAATACGCCGGCGCGTATTCTGTGGTTCGCCGAAGCGGCCCGCGACCTTCTTACGCAGGGCAATTTTAAAGGCCGTGCGGCAGTGCTCACGCTGCCGGCTTCGATGATGTTCATCCAGCATCTTCGCCTGCCGCGCGCCGATGAGGCCACACTCAAAAAGACCATTCCCTTCGAAGCCCGCGGGAAGCTGCCGATCGATCCGTCGCAGTGTTTGATGCGTCACGTGATCGCCGGCGACATTTTCAGCGAACAAGACCCGCGCTGCGAAGTGATCGTGTTGGCCGCCGCGAGGGAGATGGTGAACCAACTGCTCGATTCCGCCGCCCGGGCCAAGTTGGATGTGACGGGGATGAACATCGAGCCGATGGCGCTGATCGACTGCTTCGCGCACGTTTACCGCCGCAAGAGCGACCGGGGAGCGGTGAACTTTTTTGTAGACATCGGCGCGGGCGCCACCCGGGCCATTATCACACAAGGCACCAACGTGATGTTCGCCCGCAACATTTCCATCGGCGGCGACCACCTCACCCGGTCCGTGGCCGCCGCAATCGGCATGGGTTTCGACGAAGCAAAACTGGCCCGCATTCAGGCCGCGGCACAATCAACTCCCGACGAGCCGGTCGAACCACGCGTCGTGGAGCAGCCGGCGCCGGAGATTGACCAATCGTTTGCACTGTTGGGCGCTTCGGGTTTCGGGGCGGCGACTGAAGTCGCCACCCCTGACGCGCCTGTCGCACCGTCTCATGAGTCCAAGGGCGGCTCGAAGCTGGAGCGCGCCTGCCTCGAACCGCTCGGCAAACTCATTGACGAACTGAATTTGTGCCGGCGCTATCACGAAACAACTTTCTCCAATAAACCGGTCAGCCGGCTGATCTTCGTCGGCGGCGAGGCACGGCAACGGTGGATGTGTCAGCACGTCGCCAAGTCGATGCAGCTTGCGGCACAGATCGGCGATCCGATGGTTCGCCTGGCCCGCACGACAGAAGTAGGAATTGAGAGCGGCATCGACCGCCGCCAGCCGCAGCCCGCGTGGGCCGTGGCGCTCGGATCGAGCATGGGCTCCGCCGCCGACTCCGGCAAGGGCCATGGAACCGTGACCAATACCGAGCGCGTAGAGCGCCGGGGTGCAGCATGACCTCACCAAATCAACTGTCCTTTCTTCCCGACGACTACCTGCACCGCAAAGTGCAGCGCCGGTCGAACGTGATCTGCGCGGCGCTGTTCGTCGTCGTCATGACCGCCATCGGTACGGCGTTCACCTACAGCGAGCGCACCGTGAAGGCCGTCGAACGGCAGCACGCTCAGGTGGAAGAAGAGTACACCGATGCCGCCCGGCGAATTCAGCAGGTGCAGAGGATGCAGGACAAGCAAAGGCGTATGGCTCAGCAGGCGGAGCTGACGGCTTCGCTGCTTGAAAAAGTGCCTCGCACGTTCATCCTTGCCGAGCTGACCAACTCGCTGCCGTCCGGCGTTTCGCTGCTCGACTTCGCGCTGGAATCGAAGCGCAACATCGTCAGCGTCGCGGCGGCCAAGACCATCTATGAACAGCGCAAGCAGGAGATCGACCGCGAGAAGGCCGCCGAGGCCAAGGCTAAAGACCCTTCGCTGCAGCCGCGCGTTTACGAAGTGACCATGAAGCTCACCGGCATCGCCGATACGGACGTGCAAGTGGCCCAGTACATCACCAAGCTCAACCGCTCGCCGCTGCTGAAAGATGTAAACCTGGTGATCAGCGATCAGTTCAAGCCCGATCAGAAAGCAGACCGGTCGATGCGCAAATTTCAGATTGAAATCACGCTGGTGGCCGACGCCGATGTGTCGCAGGTGAAGCTCTCCACCCGCACCGCCGCCGTCGAACTGGAGGGCAAATAACATGCGATTCGGATTACGTGAACTCATCTTCGTCGTCGCCATGATCGGCCTGCTGGCGTGCAGCTACTTCCTGGTGTTCCAGAAGGCCGACCAGAAGCGGCTGGCGCTTAAGGCCGAGGTGGAGAACAAGCAGCGCGCCCTGTCCAACCTTCGTCAGGCCACCGCCGGCATCGAAGACATGGGCATGAAGATCGACGAGCTGCAAAAGGCAATCGAGTTTTTTGAAAGCAAGCTGCCACAGGAAAAGGAAGTCGACAAGATCCTCAAAGAAGTGTGGCAGATGGCCGAGGCCAACTCGCTGCAAACGAAAACCGTTCGAACGTTAAAAGCCGAACGCGCCGCAGGGTACAGCGAGCAGCCGATCCAAATGTCACTGGCGGGCGATTTCAACGGGTTCTACTCGTTCCTGCTGCAGTTGGAGAAGCTCCCGCGAATCACCCGCGTGACGACGATGAACCTCCAAAAGATCGACCAACGCGAAGGCGAGATGACAGCGAACATGACGCTCAGCATATTCTTTGAACCGGATGCGACCGTGACTTCAATCCGATAGTGCCGCAAACACAAACGACACAGCCAGAGAAACGGAACAAGCGATGCGAATCGAAAACCTCAGCAACGACGACACTCAAGACGGCAGCCCGCCACCCGAGAACGGTGACGTCGATCTGAACGACGCGCTGGCCGTCGGCGATGCCGACTACGTGGTGGCCGAAGAACCCAAGTCGCTCAACAAGTCGACCTTGGTGTTGATCCTCTTAGTCGTCCTCGGCGGCGGGGGGTTGTACCTCATGCACCTTCGGTCCGGCCCGAAGACCGCCGTGGCGGCACAAACGCAGGAAGCGACACAAACCATTTCCAGCTTTCTTTCCGGCGGCGACAGCAATATCAAGCTGATGGAAAAAGCGCTGCGCGACACCGAAGCCGTGGTGCAGCGGTTCATCAACTATCCCAACGCCACACAGGTTCCGCTGACTGAGCTTCAGACCAACCCATTCCACGTCTGGGTGGTGGAAGACGATCAGCCGCAAAGCGACGTCGTCAACAAGCGCCGAAAAGAAGAAGAACGCCTTGCGGTTATCAAAACCGTTCAAATGCTGCAGTTGCAGTCGGTCATGTCCGGCTCGGCCCAGCGGGCGTGCATGATCAACAACACGCTGTATCGCGAAGGCCAGGTGGTCGATGGGTTCACCATCGACAAGATCAGCGCCGGCGCGGTGATCATTCGTCAGGGACAGTACCGTTTCGAGCTGCGCATGCAGCGGTAAGGACGCCACAGGATGTTCGGCAGAAAGAGCACCAACTCGACCCTTGACGCGCCCAAGCCGCGCAACTCCGCGCCGCGTGAGAGCGACGATCTCGACGCGCTGATTGATGCGCCCGAGCTTGAGCAGCTTTGGTCGCCCGAACCGCACTCGGCTCGCAAGAGCGTCGAAACGCTGCTGATCGAGCGGCAGCACATCACCGAAGAACAGCTTTCGCAGGCGCGTAGTGTTCAATCGCAAACGCCAGGCAAATCGATCAGCCAGATATTGCTGACGATGAACGCCGCCACCGAAGGCCAGGTGCTTTCGGCACTGGCGGAAACGGTCGGTCTGCCGTTTGAAGTGCCCGAGAAGGCGAAGATCGAACAGACCGCGTTCGATCTGCTGCCGGTCGAGTACATTCGCAAGCACTGTGTTCTGCCGCTTCGGCTGGAGAACAGGGTGCTCGTCGTGGGCATGGCCGAGCCGACCAACGTGTTCCTGCTCGATGAAATCCGCCGTAAAACACGGCGCGAGGTGAAGCAGGTCGTCATCACGCCCGGCGATCTCAACCGGGTGGTGGAACAACTCACCAGCGGCACGACCGATATCAAGGTCGATGAGATCATCAAAGACATGGCGGATGACGACGTGCAGGTCGTCAAAGAAGAAAAGGACGACGTCACCGACCTTGAAAAGCTCGGTTCGGAATCGCCGGTCATTCGCTTCGTGAACTACCTGCTCTTCGATGCCATCAAGCAAGGCGCCAGCGACATTCACATTGAGCCAAAAGAAAAGGCGCTCAAGATCCGCTACCGCATCGACGGTGTGCTGTTCGAAGCCATGAACCCGCCGTACGCCATGCACCCGGCGATCGTGTCGCGGTTGAAGATCATGTCGAACCTTGACATCTCCGAACGGCGCCTGCCGCAGGACGGCCGCATTCGCGCCGTCATTCACAACCGCAAGATTGACCTGCGACTTTCCACCCTTCCCACCGTGTCCGGCGAGAAGGTCGTGATGCGCATTCTCGACAACCGGTCGATCAACGTGAAGCTGGAAGACCTCGGCTTCAGCGAAAACGCGCTGACGATCTGGATGCGGCAGATCGATGAGCCGCACGGCATTCTGCTGGTGACCGGGCCGACGGGCAGCGGCAAGACGACGACGCTCTATTCGTCGCTCCGCCAGATGGACGGCAACAAGCTCAACATTGCCACCGTGGAAGACCCGATCGAATACCACCTGCAGCAGGCCAACCAGGTGCAGGTGCATGACAAGATCGGGATGAGCTTCACCGCCGCGTTGCGATCGCTGCTGCGGCAAGACCCCGACGTGATCATGCTCGGCGAAATTCGCGACCCCGAAACCGCCAACATCGCGGTGCAGGCGTCGCTTACCGGTCACCTCGTGCTGAGCACGCTGCACACGAATGACGCGCCAAGTTCCATCACGCGGTTGATCAACATTGGTGTCGAGCCTTACCTCATCAGCTCCGCGGTCAACGCCATTCTGGCGCAGCGGCTGGTGCGTAAGACCTGTCCGCACTGCAAGGAAGAGTACGAGCCGACTGATGAAATGAAGGAGTTCCTGGCACTCCAAGGCTTCGCGAATGAAAAGGCGTATCGCGGGAAGGGCTGCGACCGCTGCCGCAAGACCGGCTACCTTGGACGGCTGGGCATCTACGAATTGCTGGTGATGGACGACAGCCTGCGCGACCTTGTAACGGCTAATCCGGATGTAACGAATCTCCGCAAGGTCTGCCGCGAGCGCGGACTGGTTACGTTGCGTGAGGACGGGTTTGCGAAGGTGCAGAAGGGCCTGACAACGGTCGATGAAATATTGCGTGTGACCGAAAGCGGTTTGTGATCGGACGTTTAGCCGTGGTTGATAAAACCACGCGCACGAGGTGATTGAACAATGAGTCTCTTGAACGACATTCTCCGAACCGCGGTGCAGAACAAGGCATCGGATATTCACCTCAACGTCGGCCTGCCGCCGTTGATTCGTGTGAACACCGTTATCACCCCGACCGATTTCCCGGTCATGACCAGCGAAGGCATCGAACGCCTGCTGCGCGAGATGCTTCCAGAGCATCGTTGGAAGCACTTTGAAGAGCTCCGCGACGCCGACTTCTCCTACGAAATCCCCGGCGTGAGCCGCTTCCGTGTCAACGCTCACTACCAGCGCAACACCATCGGCATCGCGCTGCGCACCATCAACGACCGGGTGCGGAAGATCGAAGAACTCTTCCTCCCCGAGATCGTCCACAAACTCACCTACCTCCCGCGTGGGCTGGTGCTCGTCACCGGCCCGACGGGCAGCGGCAAGAGCACCACGCTTGCGGCGATGGTGGATGCGATCAATCGTCGCGATTGCGGTCATATCATCACCGTTGAAGACCCGATCGAGTACGCGTTTCACTCGGCCAAGTGCTGCATCGAGCAGCGCGAAATCGGCGCCGACGTGCCGACGTTCAGCAGCGGGCTGCGTCACGCGCTGCGACAAGACCCCGACGTAATCCTCGTCGGCGAAATGCGCGACTTGGAAACCACCAGCGCCGCCATCACCGCCGCCGAAACGGGGCACCTGGTGTTCAGCACGCTGCACACCGTGAACGCGCCGCAGACCATCGAACGTATCATCGATATCTACCCGAGCGATCAGCAGAACCAGATCCGCTCGATGTTGGCCAACACGCTGCAGGCGGTCATCAGCCAGACGCTGTTCAAGCGCCAGGACCAGCCGGGCATGATTCCCGCGCTGGAGATCATGCTGTGTACGCCGGCGGTGCGCAACTGTGTTCGTGAAAACCGCATCTTCGAGATTCCCAACGTCATCGAGACGAGCCGCGCCATCGGCATGCAGACGCTGGACAGCTCGATCAAGCACCTGTTTGTTAACGGCCACATCAGCCGGGAAGACGCGATCGCGCAGGCGGCGCATCCGGAGAAGTTGGACCGGGCGTTGGCCGCTTAACTGGAGGTGATGGAGTAGTAGAGTTGTCGAGTGATAGAGTTGTAACTCACTCAATCACGCTAACACCCCACCACTCAATCACTACATTCATATGCCTACGTATCGCTACGAATCTAAAAACGCTTCGGGAAAAGTCACGTCGGGTGTTCTTGCAGCAGCGAACCTCAACGCGGCGGCGCAGATTATTCGACAGCGCGGGGAGATGATCCTGGCGCTCTCGCCCGCTGAAGACAAGGGCAAGAAGTCCGGCCTGATGAGCATCAGCATTTCCTTCGGCCCCAGCGCCAAAGACGTGCTGAACTTCACGAGCCAACTGGCGGTCATGATCCGCGCGGGCATCAGCATTCGGTCCGCCATTGAAGGCATTCATGATCAGGTGGAGAACGTCAAGTTCAAAGCCATGCTCGGTCAGATTAAGAAAGATGTCGAATCGGGCAAAAACTTTTCTGACGCGCTGATGCGATATCCGAAAGTCTTCAGCCCGCTTTATATCAACATGGTGAAAGCGTCAGAACTTTCCGGCGGGTTCAGCCGGATGCTCGACCGCATCGCCGGCTATCAGCTGCAGCAGATTGAAACGGCATCGATGGTCAAGGGCGCGATGATCTATCCCGGCATCATCGGTACGATGGCCGTGGGCACCACCATCTTTCTGCTGACGTTCGTACTCCCCCGCTTCCTGGTGATCTTCAAAGGCAAGGAAGCCGCGTTGCCGGCGCCCACCAAGTTCCTCATGGCGCTGAGCAACTTCATGGTGAACTACTGGTACATTCTGGTGATCGGTCTCGTCGCGGGCATTTGGGGGTTCGTCCTCATGCTCAAGACGGATTGGGGCCGGCTGTGGTGGGATAAGATGAAGCTCACCGTGCCGCTGTTTAAGAAGCTGTTCCGCGCGCTTTATATCAGCCGCGGGCTGCACACGATGGGGCAGTTGATCAATGCCGGCGTGCCGATGCTGGATACGCTGGCCATCACCGCCGAGATCAGTGGCAACTCGCTTTACAAGCGCATGTGGCGGGCGGTCTACAGCGCGGTGAAGCAGGGAAAGAAAATCAGTCTGCCGCTTCAAAAGTCGCCGCTCCTTCCTCGTTCGGTGGTTCAGATGATCAGCGCCGGCGAAGAATCCGGTAAGCTCGGCGAAGTGCTCGATGAAGTATCCGACTTTTATTCACGCGAGCTCAAGAGCGTCATCAAAGCCGTAACGGCGATGATCGAACCGCTGATGATCGTGCTGATGGGTAGCGTCGTCGGTTTCATCGCCATGAGCATCATCCTCCCGATCTTCAAACTGAGTGCGATTGTGAAGTAGTGGAGATAGCTGAGAGCTGATATCGGAGAGCTAATCATCCGCTGCTTCTTTCCGCTATCGGCTATCGGCTTTCTGCTGCTCTCCCCCCTCCCTCAGCTTCTCCACCAGCCCGCGGTATTGGTCGGCCAAATCGACATCCGCCGGCGCGATGAGTAGCGGCGTGGGATTACCCTCTGCGCCGTCGCACGATTCGGTGAAGGCCACGACCGCCTTGCGGCGCAGCTTCGGGCCGGTAACGCCAATCGTGTAGTCAAAACGGAACACATACCAGTATCGCTCGCTCCGTCGGCAGTAGAGGACGTCGGAGATCGCCGGGTCGGCCGGGGCGATCGCCGGAAAACGGCTCGCGACCGCGGCCGCCTGGTTGAAACGGTCGGCCGCAGCAAAGTGCATGTCGCAGGTGCGCGCCAGCTCACGAAGCCGCAGGCGGCGGCGCGCGTCGGTGATGGCGTAGGCACCCATCGCGCCGGCCGTCACGATCACACAGGCGAAGAAGAAAAACAACGGTGACATCGATTGTACCTTTTTGTCGCCTCTTACCCGGGCCCGGTGGCGGGATTGGTCGTCGGCGCGGCGCTGGCGCCCGGGGGCGTCCACTCGATGCCGTACTCGGCGGGATTCAATCGCAATGATCGATCGATCCAGCCCAACGCGGCGCGGGCCCGCGCGTCGTTCATCGATTGATACGCAGGCTCAAAGTTCGGCACTTTCGGGTGATCAAACTCCGCCAACTCCGCCGGCAGGCCGTATTGAAGCAGCAGCGATTTGGCGCCGTTGCCGCGATCAAACATGCGCAGCTCCGTCGCCCCGCCGAAGATTCCACCGGCGGGAACCTGACGGTCGAGCTTTTTTGTGTAGCCGTTGAGCATGTAGAAATTCGTGTACGCCAGCTCATCCGTGCCGGCGGGGTTCATCAACTTGAAGGTTGCGTTAATCCCGCCGTGGCATCCGCTGGTGGCGCATCCACTGATGATGACCGGCTGAATCACTCGGCGAAACTCGGCGATCGACGGTGGATCGTTCAAAATTTCCACGCCGCGCTTCTGCTCGGCGGTGGCGTTGGGGTCGTTGAGGATCATTCGCGCCTGTTCGGTCGACTTCATGCGCGAAAACTCTTCCCAGCGCATCTGCTTTAAGTCGGCGTACGAGCGGGCGGCTTTGTTATCGATGCGCACGCGCACGGCGGCATCGTCGGGCCGCCATTCGATCCGGCGGATGGCCTGAATGTCGTCTTGGCTCAACGCCTGCCGCGCCATCGCCGCCACACCGGGATCATCAATCGTTTTGGCCGTACCATCGCCCGGCGGTTTGACCGTTTCATTATCAGGCTGACGCGCCTGGGCCGCCAACTTCAACTGGCTGCGCACCACGATTTGAAGATCAACCGCGTCGCGACTGTTCGGGTCGATCGCCTGCGCCAGTTCCAGCACGTCGCGCGCCGCGACGTATTGCTCATGCGACATGGCCCACTTGGCAAGTTCGATCCGGCCTGCGACATCGTTGGCTTCCAGCTTCGCCAGCCGAGCCTGGAACTCCTCCTCAAACGGCACGGAATATTCGAGCGAAGCGACTTCGCCACGCGGAATGGTGGTTTGCACCCCGCGGATGGCGACGATCACATCATCCCCCCGCTCGTTCACATCGCCTTCGTAACGAGCGCCCGATTGGGTCACCACAACACCCGGCTTGGCCAGCAACGCCGCCGCCAACCAGGCCGACCCGGCCACCGCCGCGAGAATGAATCTTCGTTTTGTACGCAAGCAAGCTCCGTTTTATGTCATTCCGACTGGCGGATGTATGCCACCGTCACCCATGCCACAAGAACACGACGACACGGCGGTCCACTGCAACCGTCAACCGTTAATCATATATCCCCATAAGCCGTTTTTCGTTTGATTCCGTTTAAGTTTGCCGTGTACACTGGCCGGTACATCACTTTTACCGGGAGACGATGCCTATGAGACTCATTCCAATTCTGGCCGCTATCGGGGCGATGCCGATTCTATCCGCATCCGCTGCGCCGGCTGTTTTCGTGCTGGATGCGCCGCAAAGCCCACTCGCCATTTCCGGCACGGTGGGCGGCGCGCCGCTGCAACAGCAGGGGCCGGGCAGTTTGACGACCACCTATGCGGGCAATTTCCTGATCAACCTCACGCCTCAGTCGGTGCAGTTTATGACCGGCGGCGCTGCCGACGCGAACACCAACGGCAATTGGGATCCGCTTCCCAATGCAACCGCCGGCACGGCGCCGGCCGATTACGGCGCGCAGTTCAGCCAGGGTTTCTTCGGCACCGCGCGCCTGGCCGTGCGCAACTTGATCGCCGACGCGCAAAGCGACGCGATTGCGCTCAACGCCAATCTCACCTTCCCCGCCGCCTCGGCCAACGTGTTGATCACCGCCGGCGACGTGGCGATTCGATCGGTGCTCACATCCGGCACCGAAACGCTGGCCGGCAGCAGCGGCGCGAACAGCGGCGCGGGAAACGCCACGCTTACGATCAGCCGAAGTGTGCCGGCCGGCACGGCGACGGCGGTCGCACAAATTCCGGTCTCGGCCGGCGTGGTCACAGAAATCGCCCTCATCGGCACCGCCACCATCAACTTCAACGGCAGCTTTAGAGGGTCGGTCACCACCATTCTGGGCGATGCCAACTTCGATAAAGCCGTGAACCTCGACGACTTCACTACGCTGGCGGCCAACTTCGGGCAAAGCGGTTCGTACCTCGCCGGCGATTTCAGCGGAGGCGGCTCGGTCACCCTTGATGATTTTACTGCGCTTGCCGCCAATTTCGGGCTGACTGCGCCAGCGGGTGTGCCGCGCGGGGTGGTGCCCGAGCCTGGTGCCATTGGCGTGGCATGCACGATTGCCCTGCTGGTGCGGCGTCGTCAAGGCGATGCGCGATGACGCATTTTTGTTACGCGAAGCCGCAAGCGGCGTAGATGGCCGATTGGGCTTGTCTGGGTGTTGATTGGCAATCATTCTTGATGGCTCATCGGTGTACTCCGTTAGCAACTTCGGGCTGGGGCAGCGACGTACGAATTTCGTTGAGCATGTAATCGCGCACGCGCACGCGGATCGAAGCCACCATTTCAGTATCCTGGCGCTGGCCGAGATACCACATTAGCTTTTCGACAAACCACCGCGCGATCTCGGCCGGTTCGGCGATGGCCGGTTTATGCACGGCCGTTTCCTGGAGCGCCTCCCGGCGCGCACGCGCAGTCCGCCGTGCCATTCGCATCAGTCGCACCAGTGATTGCATCTGCTGTTGTTGCGATGCAAGCTGGGCGGGCATGTCGGCGTTGGGGTCGTCGGTCTGGGGCGTCAGCACGCGGTGCAACTCATTGCTGGCCCGCGCGGCGGCGGCGGCAAGATGCAGGTCGGTCGCGAAATCCATCGCCCCACGCACCGACTCCAGCGCCGCCCGAAACCGAGGCCGGCGCATCCACCGCCTCAACACCACCGGGCTGGGCAGCGAATCGGGCGCTAACCCGTTGGGCGAAGAGCGCAGGGCGCGCAAAAAATTGGATTGGCCATCACTCAAACCATGCGACCGCGGCATAAAGCCTCCATTGAAAAGAAGTTGCGGATGATCGACACGTCTCCAAACTTGCTAAAAACCAGTTCCTAACCGGTTCCTAACCGGTTCCAAACCGTTCCTTGGTGGTACCCTTTTGGACGTTCCGCGCGCCGACTCGGTTCCGGGCACGACGTTTTTTCACGCTGGGGGGTCTGGGTGCTTATTGCGCTGGTGGAAGACCCCCCCCGCCGAGGACTCGGCGCGGCGAATTGGCAAGCCCGGACGGGTCGCCGTCAAAGAAGATGCCACACCCGCGCAGCCCCATCCGTTGCGGCCGCCGGGCACTTGGCCCGGCGCGAGAGTTCGGTTAATGTTATAACCGAACATTAACCGAAAACAAGCACAAAATAAAAATACTTTTTTGACGCTGTCCTGGCGCGCATCGCGCCAGCGTTGCCAATCAGCCGCGCCACCCGGCAGGGCAATGGAATGTGCTGCGATTGACGAGCCGCACGCGTCAGCGACTCGTTGTATTTCTGGGGGAATCGGTCGCGGTGCTGCTGAAATCGGGTCGCTGACGCTCGCCGCTCGTTACATGCGTTTGCGCTGCACCACGCGGCGGTAACGCGGCTCATGCTCCCGATGCCGGGTCAGGGTCTACCCGATAATGATTCGCCACGACGCGCCGATGATGCTCACCGCGGGCGATCGCCACAATCCGCTGCTTAACGGGAGTTGATCATGCAGCTATTTCTCGCAGCCAATGTTCAAGATTCGGATGAGGGCACAGATGCAAGTTTGTCTCAATCCGATTGCAACCATCTTTCGCTGGGCCTTACCGCGCGTTGGTTCGAGCAGTTGCGCACGGTGCGGCACCGTATTCAACGCTGGCTTCCGGCGGTGCAGGGTTTGCCTTTGTGGTCGTACAACGCCGGCGATCTGGTGAAAACGATCGACTCGCTTCAGCAATTTCTGGATGAAGTGGGCGAGGAGATCGCGCAGTTCTCCGACCCGCTGGCACCGTTTCCCCGCGCCGCGGTGGAAAAGATGGACCGCAAAATTCGGGACGTGACGCGCATTACGCGCCGGCTCGAACAAGCGCTGGCCGACGCGGCGGTGGCGGCGTGAGGCAGCTACGCCGCCTTAGGAATTCGCGAGAACGAAATTTTCGCTCGATATCCCAGCGATGCGAGCACGCGCAGCAGCACGTCCGTTGAAATGCCGGAAATGTTGTGATTCATCATTGCGGTTATGCGTGAACGGGCCGTCCCGGCGAGCTTGGCAACGTCGGCATGCGTGAGGCCCGTTTCTTCCACTACTTCAATAATCTTTGAAGCGAGCCCGCGGCGAGTGCGCATTTCCTCCACATCAGCCTTCGAAAGTCCAAGTGCTTTCCCAAGCTCAGCAGCGTTTCGGGCGACGATTAATTTTGCCTTAGCCATTCAACACCTCAAATAAACGCTTCCTGGCGAGTTCAATTTCTGACATTGGCGTCTTCTGCGTCTTCTTCTGGAATGCATGAAAGACAATGACGCCGCTGTCGGCTTTGACGATGTAAAAGACGCGAAATGCCCCATCACCACCGCGAATCCGTAGCTCTTGAGCGCCGGCGGCCACGGATGGCATAGGTCGAGAGAGCGGCATCCAAAGCGTCGCACCATACTGAATATCTTCGATCGCGCCACCGATGGACCGACGCACATCCGGCGGGAAGCCCTTGATCGTCGCACGTGCCTTGGAATGGAAAATTGCCGGTCGCACACCTTGAAAATGTCTCACATTCAAGACGTACCGTCAATCCCCTTTTGCTTGTCAGGTCAGCCGATATTTCCGCTTCGCGTGCTTCTCCAGCAGTGCAACATTTTTGAGATTGGCTTTGATCAGCACGTCGGCGGCGTCGCCCAGGACGGGCACAATCCCGACGACCAGATCAAGCCCCAGGTTGGCCCACATACGCAGGATCACCGCTCGGCCGAGACCGTGTTTGCGCGCCAGGAAGATCGGGTACAGCCCGATGCCCATCGAGGCCACGTCGCCCACCACCGGCACCAGACCCAAAATGGCATCCAGCCCGAATTTGATCCTGCCTACTTCGAACTGCGCATCCATCAACTGCGCCACGAAACGGGCGGCGGCCAGATCGGCTTCAATACTCGTACCGCCGACGGCGCGGCGGACATCGACTCGGACTGTTTCCATACCTAAGTATTCGTTCGATCCGGCCCATTGTTCAAGTGATTCCACAAATCTATTTTCATTGGAATCACATTCTCGCACCGCTACAATATGGGGTTATGCAAAACAGGGCTGTTATTGAAGGTTTGGAACGCCGGCAACTGCTCGCCGCCGCCATCCGCGGAACGGTATTTGTCGACGCCGATCGCGATGGCAATTTCGATGCCGGCGAAGGCACCGTCGCCGGACGAACGATCTACAGCGACAAAAACAACAACG
>Ga0163151_10004730_pt1 | contig 17992 bp, 10 predicted proteins | sample OliLakLV19MP5IB2_FD_145596 | JGI IMG/M metagenome (GOLD analysis project Ga0163151, IMG submission 145596) | Freshwater microbial mat bacterial communities from Lake Vanda, McMurdo Dry Valleys, Antarctica - Oligotrophic Lake LV.19.MP5.IB-2 | ecosystem: Environmental > Aquatic > Freshwater >... | reverse complement strand
CCATGCCAGAGAGTTGGCATCAGAATGGATGCATGAGTACAATTATTTAAGACCTCATACTGCACTTGGTGATAGAACGCCAATTGAATTTAAATTATGGCGCTCAACACTACCTTATGGCCAATACAAAAGTAACAGCAATCAGTTAATAAATGAGGCGCAAGAACAAATAGAAACGATGGTAAATAAACCTGCGGATGTTGGGGTAGATTTGTGTTTCTAGGCTATATAAATTGATTAAAATTAAACTAAAAACTAAAAAAAATAATTATACTTTTGAATTGTACTAAAAATGGGGTAAGGACAACCGGAAGTCCAATATCCATGTGCATAGTAGCTAACATACCTGCATCTTGACTTCTTACCTTTTGGTTAATGTGTGTCATCAGTTTTCACATTTTAGCGCCTTACGATAAGTTTACGACAGTTTATTTACATTCACCATACCATTCAAATCAGTTACCTGTCACCCACTGCTGGTGCAATACACAGTCATTGCTGAAAGTGTTAAAGTAATTTTATTCTCGGCAGCTTCACACCCCACAGTTACCCATGACGCATGTGCCGATAGATTACTCTTGATGGAACAAGAGGTTAAATCGAGAATCTTTAATGGCCTCACGGGAGGTTAAAGACATCGTTTAACAGTTATTTGAGCGACCTCGTATCGCACTTAAAATGCCCCATAACGGTTTACAGCTAAAAGCAGGTGGCAAAGAGGCAAATTTTCTTCGGTAGGCATCATAAACAAATATATCAAATTTTTCCTAGCGAAGAAAAAAGTTTGAGCCACTTGCTTTTAGGTGTTGTTAGCAGCAGATTTTTCTCTTTCGGTCAAGTTACTTTTTGAGTTTATGTCCGTATTTTTTGTATATAAAATATGCTATAAGTCCGAATAGAAATAGTCCCCAAAGTTTTGCAAGAAAAACTAAAAATGTTTCTAAAATGTCCCAGCCGAATTTAAGTGCTTCTATTAGTTTACTTCCGAAACTCGGCTCGTAAGCGTCAATGTTTTTGTCGTTTGGAATAAGTTCTCTTTTAATAGTTTGTCTCTGGTAAATAGATAAATTGATTGTACTAAAATTTATTTGGTCTGCTAATGAAAGATTGGAGATTTTGGCATTGTTGGCTTGTTCTTGTTTACTTAATAAAACTTCTTCCGCAACAGTCGTTTCATTTAATTTTTTGCCTCTATTGTCAATTGCTTTCGTAAGTCGTTCTTCATTTTTTGCTGAACGCTTTTGTGTTAGAGTATTTGAAAGTATTTCTAACGCTACATCTTGTGCTTTAATAATTCTAAAGTTCAAAAAGTCAATGTTGTTTGAAATTTCTTTTAAAGTCGTGTCAAGTTTAGTATTAGGAACTCTTAATGTAATTGAGTTCGTAACGGTGTAATAATTTGTTTCAAGAGCAGAGTCAGCACTTACGGCTGTTGTCGTAACATTGTCAATATTGCTTGTTAGGTTTGTGTAAGTTACAAAACCACCTTGTCGGTTTGTAATATTTTCAATGTCATAAGTGGATTTGATTACACTTTTAACTTTAAATTTTAGGTCGGCAGTTCTTATAAATTTTCTGGTCGTGTCCTTTTTGTTTTCAACTGCTGCTGATGAAGAAATAAAAGCATTTGATGTACTGTCATCCATAGATTTGCTTTCCATTCTTTCATCGTTTGCTCGTCCGCAACCGAAAAGTGTAATTACAAGTCCAAGTCCAAAAAATATTTTTGTTATTTTCATGTGTTTAATTTTTTATGGTTTCGTCTGCCGGTTTATGTCGTACTAAATTTGCTGCTAACACAACTGCATACGCAACACTTGTGTATATATTTAAGGTGGTTTAAATATAGCAAAGAACATTTTTGAAAGCAAAGCACAACCATTTTAAAGATACAAATCATAATACTTGTGGCGATGTAAATATAGTTCAGTTATCAATTTAAAATAATCCCATTTCTTTTGCCTTTTCCTTATTCCAACATCCATTTTCAAATTCCCAATAAGGAACTATTTTTTTCCCAAGGTTATCAATAAATACTTTTATACAATATTGAAGCATGGGTACTGTTCCATATTTTACTTCTTCTTTTTGTCCTTGTAATTCTGAATTATTGAATAATGATTTTGCGTCACTTTCTGAAACAGTAATGGAATCTGATTTATGAAATTGTTGAAACACTATTTTATCTTGACTCGGATTCATATCCTTTACAATATAAAGTTTTGGCAAAATTGAATTTCTATCCATCCAATTAATGTCCTCAATTTGATCCTTTGATAATAAGGAATCAGGCAAATACACTAAGTCGTTTTTTGCTAACGTAAATAGCAGTTCAGAATCAATTCCACTTTGAATTTCAGTATTAGATTTCTCCTTTGATATTAAATTTTTGTAATCAATGAAATTTGGTTTTTCATCATTAATTATTGAAACAGCATCTATAAATTTCAAAAATTTAGTTTCCCGTTTTGCAGTTAATTTTTCAGCGCCATTTTCTATAAACAAATAGGCCATAAACACATCTGAAGAATAAACGTACCTTCCTTTTGTTACCTCGTATAAATCTTGAAAATATGAAATTTGCCTAACCTTTTTGACGAGAATAGGTATATTCGAAACAAACAATGGGGTTATAAAGTAAGACCTTTTGAAACTTTCAAAATCAACACTTTTTAACTTATTTTTTATTGCTGCAGTGTTTTTAGGCTTGGTATATTCAATATTTTCCAAATCATTTTGGCTTAAATCTTTAATTTCAACCCATTCAAATTTATTTGCAGAACGTTTTAATCTAACTTCATAAATTGCATTGCTATATAGTGGCATTGCTTCTGCTTCTCGTTTTAGTTTATTTTTATCTGGAACGCCAAGTTCAAGTTTATCTATTTCACTTTTCTTATTGTTTACAAACACTAACCTATAATTAGCTAATCTTTTAATTCTTGGGTCAGCAATAGATTTGATTTCCTTAGCGTCATTTAAATTCATTAAATGGCCGTTTGGCCTTACTGACTTATCTTTTGATGAATAAGTAGAAAGCCAATCTAATGGTTCATTTGTGGTTGAATTTATAAACAGTTTTCGGCTCCCTATTTCAAATAAAATCTTCTTGCTAATTTCTTTGCATAAAGGATCATTTAATTTTTCCGAATCATAAGATTCAAATATCGGAATGAGTATATTCTGATATTTTTCTTTAAGTACATTTTCGCAAATAATTTCTTTGAAATCTTTAAAATGAACCATTGTTTGATATTGATTCTCCTTCTTTTGCTTAAGAATCTCGGGTATCAATTTTGTTATTGGAGTCTTCCCTCCTTCAAAATAATTTTTCTTTGCGTAATTAGTTTCTTTATGCAATTCCCCTCTAATAGAGGCTAATTGAGTCTGTTTAATATCCTTACCTAATCTGTGTTTTGACGGACTAATTAGTAACCTTGTATTCTTATGTGAAATAGCAACATCGCTTAAACAATTTTTCACGTCAACTATAAACCTATCTTTACTCCAAGGTGTAATAAAATTTTTACTGCTATTTTCTAAACATACATCATCTTTAATAGCTTTATACTTTAACTTCTTACTGTTTTCATTTTCAACATCCGCTGTATTTATTGCATTTAAAGTATTGATATATTGAATATGATTTTGTTTTGTACAAGCAATAATTATTGCATCTAAAGCATGGTGTCTATGGTCAACTCTTTTTGAATATCCAGCAAATATTTCAACATCTTCTTCCTTTTGAGTTTTAGTGTTTAAATGTGTTGTGAAATAAGTTAAACTCTTTGTTTCATAAGCATCTTCGCTTGAAGCATACTTATATGGAATTAACTTTTTGGCACCTTCTTTTTTGTTAGCCAGAATTACTTTTTCCAAATCTTCACAAATTGCGCTTATTTCTTCAAGCGTTTTAAACTCAAAAAGTTTTTTGCCAATTTGTTTTTTGTAAATGACAAAATTTTCTTCCGAATCTAAAACCATTTTCATTTCATTTAAAAATAATTCTTGCTCTTCAATAGTTGCCAATTGAAACACTTTTTTTCCTGTTGGCATTTCAAAATTTTCATACCTATTTCTCAGTAATTCTTTCATTACTCCATTTAAATGCCAGCGTTCTCTTAGGATATCTGTAACGGCACCTGATGTGATCCAAACTTTACTTTCGCCAACAAGTTCTGCAAGTTTTTCTTTTAATTTCTTATTGATGTATTGCGTTTCATTTAAAGTTCTGTTAATTGGGTCTTCTGGTATTTCTTTTCTTAATAAATTAATTCTTTTACCGCCTTTTGGAAACATTTTTTCTACATGCTCTTTCCAGGCTTCTGGTGTGACTTTATAGAGAACTCTATTATCTTTAAGTGTAATAGTTTCTTCTTGTCTATTACTCACAATAAATTCATAAGCTGTTCTGTTGCCATGATTTGCTTTCGTTTGGTTTACTTCTGCCCAAGTAATTACTTTATTTACATAGGAATTCAAATAATACCTTTCACGTGGAATAATATGTTCAATTTCAACTACTTTACCTCTTGCAAAAACATCAGATAATGGGATAGGTTGATTAGTATATGGACATTTAAAGTTTTGTTCCAACCACATTAAGTATTTTTTTATCTCAGCCTTAGAAGGTTCATCTAACTTGTATTCCTTTTGTTTCTTTTTATATTCATCTTGATTTTGAAACTTAACTACATCTTCAATAATTTTAATTTTATCTAAGTTGCTTCTAGTGGAAGTTTCCGCATCTAAACCCGGGTTGCCTGATTTTATTTCTCGCAACATTTGTTTTGCCCATTCATTTTTCTCATATCCATTATTCATTGCTTCCCACATTTGTTGCCTTTCTTGCATACTAGCTTTAAGTTCTCTGCTTAGCTCAATTCTAACTTCATCAAAACCATATACCTTTCTTATTTCGTTTACAATAGAAATTGTTTCGTTTACAATTTTTTCAACAATTGGATTATTCATTGAATGCGGTTTCACTCTACTAATATAGTCTTTCTTTGATGTAAATTTTGAAGAGTGAGTTCCATAAATAACTGCAGCTGCTTCCCAATAGTTTAAATATTTGTAATCAGATTTTAATGCATAACCAGATAGTTTCAATCTTGCTTTTTTATCCGATATAATATTTTTAAGACTTTCTAATTTATCGTCTTTGTCTTTTGTTTTTTCATCTTCGCTATTGTTCAATTTTATTAATGAGGTGATTTTTTTAGTTGCCTTTTCTGTTAAGTTACTTCCATTACTCATTAGTGGTATTAGCTGTTTTATAGCTTTTGCTGAAAGCTTTGCCATTCCAGAATCGTCAAACTTTATGTTAGCTAACTTTATGCAAATTTCCTTGTCAAAGTCAAAATGTTTATTTATGATTTCTGCAACTTTATTTGCATCGCTATTGGTAATATCATAAATTATTTCCCAAAGCAATTGAAGATTGCTTATATTTTGTTTTTCTGAATGAATGGTTAAAAACCAATCTTCACTTTTATCCGTTAATATATTTTGAAGGGCAACTTTTGTAGTATTCCCCTTTAGTTTAATATCCTCATAAGTTTTATCTTTTTTTTGTTTTCTAAAGTTTACAGTAAAAAAGGCATTTTGAACTTCCCCTGTTTCTTCATTAGTGAATTGATAATATCCTTTCTTTAAATCTTTATCTTCATCCAATAAAAACTTTACGTCAAGTGTTTCTTTAACAAAAGTTCTCCATGATGGTGTTTTGCTTTTTTGTAAAGTTTTATATAATAATTCTTTTACCTCTTCTATTGATTTAGTAATATGTTTTCTAAATTCATCGTTATTATTAAATAAATCAACCTTTTCATCGGGCGTATTTAAATATATCCTTACATTATTTATTTGTTGCCAAATTTTGAATTCCTGAAACAATGGGTGGCTTCTTGGTATTACACTTCTACCAATATATTCCTCAACTAATTCTTTTGTGCCAGTACCTTTAATTGTTATTTCTTTCTTAATTTTTATTTTTTCAAACTCACACTGTCCTTTGTTTTTTGATTGCTGCCAAGGTCTTTGAAAATAAATAATTTTATCTTTTATTAAGTATTTTAACTGTTCTTTAATTCCAGCTTTTTTTAACACTTCGTTAAGTATTGCCGAATAGTCTTTAAAGGCAATTTTTACAATATCTTCAATATTTATTTTCTCAAAATGACTTTTATGCTTTTCAAATTGAATGTCCCAAATTTTATTAAATTCATCTTCATACCAATCTCTATTTACATGATTATTCCTAACTCTATCTTTTGATTTTTCGACATAAACTTTTTGATAAAAGAATGAGCCAACCGTGCCATTTGTAACATCAATAAAGTCTTTAATAGAATCGTTTACTTCTTTTTTTCGATACGCATAAGAGTTTTTATCTACTTCCTTTTCTTTTTCAATTTGAAAAGAACCATCTATTGCTTCATTTTTTTCTTTGAATGAATAGGAACACAATTCATTATTTACCTTAAAAATGGATTCCACATTTTCGATTTTCCTTATTTCCCAACCTATGTTTCCATCTTCAAATGTTATTTTAAAACGATGGTATTTTTGATCATGTGTTATTGGGCCTTCTGAAGATAATACTGTAGAAGTGAAAATCTCTTTGTCTCCCTTTTTTGTTGCCTCTCCTTCATCTTTTTTAAATCTATCACTACTGTAGCCCCTAAGTTGGTTAAGTTGCATCAAAATTCTGCCCATCTCAGCCAATGAAATTTCTTCTTTTATCGCCTTATATCTTAATTGGTAGATTGCTTTTCCGATATCATTATTTTCTCCTCTTTTCCCGATTTCATTTGTATAATAATTTTTATCAGGTTCTAACCCAATCGACGATAAAACCTTTGTGAGTTTATCTCTTCTAAGTTTATATCGGTTGTTCATCCTTCTGACTCCTCGTTTTACTCTTCTTGAGGCAGTTGGAGTAAGTGTTGTCCCTTTAGAATCATTTAAAGTTAATCCCCTATCAAATCTTTCCGTGTCTTGTGCTATTATCCTTACACCTACTGCGTCTTTATAAATTCCAATTCTATTATTATTAATATCCGTTTCTGATGTATATCCAGTTATTTCATTTACTTTTTTTTCATCTGTAGCTTCTATAATAGCCCATCCTATTGAAGTCGTACCTATGTCTAATCCTAAAATTTTTTTCATATTATTTTTTTTTTGTTAAAATATACTTAAGTTTGAATTGAAGCAAATCACAATAAGGTTTTACCGTTGTGAAAACATTTAAGGCGGGGCAACTCGCCTTTTTTTATTCTAAGTAGGCGTGAAATTATAACAAGCAGCATTTCTAAGACTTGCTTCACCTGAGCATATTTTGTAAGAAAAAATTAGAAAATGATTCTGTTTTATCGAGGTTAAGATGGGTATCATGGCTTTAATTTGAATATCAATTATACAAATTAATTTCACTAAAAAGAATTGTTTCAGTCTTTTTTTAAATAATTAACTGCTCATTTTATAGCAAAACAATATGTTTACGCAATCTTAGGTACTAAAAAAGCATACAGTTTAATTGCTTAGGAGTGTGCGATGCAAACCCTTTAAAATTATCGTCTTTCATTTCAGCTAAGGATTAAAAGAAATGGAAGGATTTGTTTTTTTATGTTTTAAACTTTCATCTCGCCGCTATCCAATGTTGCTAAAAACAAAAGCACCCTAAACTATGGAAACTTAGGGAACTTTTTGAAGTTGGGCTTGCGTTTTTCTAGGAAGGAGTTTTTGCCTTCTTTGGCTTCTTCGCTCATGTAATATAACAAGGTTGCGTTGCCTGCCAGTTCTTGAATACCGGCTTGTCCATCGAGTTCTGCATTGAATGCGCTCTTTAACATGCGCAAGGCAATTGGACTTTTTTCCATAATTTTTCTGCACCATTCAATGGTGGTATCTTCCAATACTTCTAATGGAACTACTTTGTTTACCAAGCCCATATCTAAGGCTTCTTGGGCATTGTATTGATCGCATAAAAACCAAATTTCTCGCGCCTTTTTTTGTCCCACCAAACGGGCCAAATAACTGGCACCAAAACCGCCATCAAAGCTTCCTACTTTTGGTCCGGTTTGACCAAATTTGGCATTTTCTGCGGCAATGGTTAAATCGCAAATCACATGCAATACATGTCCGCCACCAATGGCCCAACCTGCTACCATAGCAATTACTGGTTTAGGAATGCGGCGAATCTGCATTTGCAAATCCAATACATTTAAACGAGGCACGCCATCTGCTCCCACATAACCACCATGACCACGTACGCTTTGATCGCCACCACTGCAAAATGCTTGTCCGCCTTCGCCTGTTAACACTACGCAATACACGCTTTCGTCTTGTCGGGCCAATTCCATGGCCTCGCTCATTTCATTCACCGTAAGAGGCGTAAAGGCATTGTGAACTTGCGGCCTGTTGATGCTTATTTTAGCGATACCTTCGTAAAATTGATATAGAATTTCTTTGTATTCTTTGAGGGTTGTCCAGTTGTATTTTGATTGCATGCGTCTCTTATTTTTGGTGCACAAAGGTAGGTTTCATGTTCGAGTATGGCAACATACTTTTGGTAAAAGTAAAGTTAAATGGCACTTAATTTTAGGGTTCTAAACTCCTTAATGGCAGCTAAATTACTTTCCTCCTCAAATTTCAACTCCAACAAAACTGGTACATCGCAAGCTTCATATAATGCATTTATCATGCTTGGTAAATCCTCTAAAGTGCTACATGCCAAATGCTTCAAGCCATATTGCAAGCACAATTTTTCAATGCTCAAATGATGTGGCGTAGTAAAATAATCGAGTTCGTAAGGATAGTTGCTAGGACCATCAATCCAATTAAAAATATTGCCACTTTGGTTGTTTAATACAACGATTTTTAAATTGCCAGGAAGTGCTCTTTGCCAAAAGGCATTTTGGTCGTAAAAGAGAGACAAGTCGCCCAAAACCAAACTTACCGTTTGTTGGTTTTGTATTTGGGCCGATCCAATTGCAGTGCTTACGGTTCCATCTATGCCGCTGGTTCCACGGTTGCCATAAATGGCGAGCCCTGCACTGTTTATTCCCAACCAGCTTGCCCATCTTATAGAAGAGCTGTTGCCCAGTTGAAGCTGACTATTCTGTGGAATGGAATCAAAAACCTTTCGCATGGCACTTGGTTCAGACCATACCTTTTCTTGTGTAAACTTGTTTAAGATTTCTTTTACTTTTTCATCCTTAGATTTCCATGCTTCGCAATAGGGTTTAATCGTTGGATTATGGAAGATTTTGAGACTATTAAATGCTTTTAAATAGGGGTTTATTTCTGCCTCAATGGGGTGCGTAACATTTTGGTAGGTATCTACCATTTCACTTGAAGATTGAATTCTAAAATGGTTGGCTGGTTTAATGGTTTTGAGCCACAATTTAAGCGACTTTGAAACCATGGGCCCGCCAAAAGAGATGAGCAAATCTGGTTGGAGGTCTTTAAGAACTTCATGCGATTCGAACTGCAAGATGCAATCGAAAAGGGCAATATTACTGGTGCTATGTTGGTTAGAAACCACATCGGCAATAAGCACCACATCGTCTTGTGAAAGTATGTGGCTTAGGTACTGGGTTACCTCACTCGAGGGTGGCATTTGACCAACCAGAATCATTCTTTTCTTGCTTATTTTCCACGCTTGGGCAAGCGCATCCAACTTTGGTAAATTGGTATAACTGCTGCCGCTTACTTTGGCTTTGGGAAGAATAATGGGTGGTTGGTTCAGCCCGAATGGCATTTCATATAAGGGCTCTCTAAGCGGAACATTGATGTGAACAGGACCATATCCTTTGTTGCTCATACTTTCTTCGAGCGAGGTTAAAACAAGGCGCTCGGTTAGTTTAAAATCAATCTTCTCTTCTTCAAAACACAACAATTCATGACTGGCTAAAACATGTTTTCCAAACACACCTTTTTGCATAATCATTTGGCCGTCTTGTTGGTTTAATAGCTCTGGTGGCCTATCGGCGGTTAATACCAACAAGGGAATTTTTTGGTAATAAGCCTCTGCTATGGCAGGAAAAAAATTTAAACAAGCCGTACCCGAAGTGGATATTAGCACCACAGGTTCTTGTAATTGCTGTGCCATGCCCAAGGCCACAAACCCAGCACTTCGCTCGTCAATAATAGAATGACAGCTGATACCTTGATTTTGGATAAAAGCCAAACTCAATGGAGCAGATCTGCTTCCCGGACAAATGATAGCGTGCTTTACGCCAAATTGCTGACAAACATTTGCTATGGTAAATACGTGTTGTTGCAAAATGTGATAATTTGTGTTTTGTCAAAAGTAGGTTTTTTTATAGCCACAATTTGTTAAGAAATTAACAGCATTTTAAAATTGTAGTCTAATTCCTAAATTAAGCCCAAAGAGTCGCGCACCTGGCAAATTGCGGTAATTGAGGCGATGGGAGAATCCTAAGGTGCCAATTTTAAAGATGTTCTCAACACCATAACCAATTTCTACATAGGGTTCCTTGTTAAAAGTATTGATGGGCGAAACTACTTTTCCAGATTCTGTATTCACCGGAATTAAGGATTTATTTTCATTGGTCATGCTCCCATATCCTGCTTTAACTACGGCATAGTTTCTTAGTTTCATTTTGCTTACGTAAGGAATTTTGTTGAGGAACACACCCTCAAATCTTTGCGTATAGGCAACATGAATAAATTGATCGCTCACAAATTCATAAAAATTCATGAGGCTATAATTATAATCGCTGTAAATGCGGCTTTCATTTCCCCTGGCCACATCGAGCAAAGGGTAAGGCAACCTGCCAAAAATTTTCCCCACATATATGTACCAATCTGCTGTTCCAAAAACAGAGGTATTCATGTAATGCGAAATAATTAAATTGATTTTATCGTAGTTAAAATCGCCATTCCACATGCCTTCAATGCCGCGTTTATAACCCAAAATAACCACAGGCAATTTAGCCCGCTCTACCTGAAATCGATCATGCCCCCTCGATATCATCACTTCTTTGTAGGCCCAACGTGCTTCTACGCCAAACTGACTGGTGGTAAAGCCACTGTTTAAATTTTGATTAGCCGAAGGCTCGTTAGGGTTGGTGATATAAGAAAAATTAAAGTCGCCCAAAGGGGTAAAAATGCTATGGTCAAACAAGAATTTAAGCGTCCAACTGCTCGAGAAAGTTTGGGTAAAACTGAGGTTCACTTCTTCGGTTCGGTTAATCCTTACATTCCTCGAAAAGAAGTTAAAAAATTGAAAGAAACCGCTGTTTAGGGCATAGGTAATAGGCGAGTTGGTAACCCCTAAAATATCGTAATCTTTTCTATACCTAGCAGAGGCCACCGTCCACCTTCTGGGGTCAATTATATAATCTAGTTTGGCGGTATATTTAAATTCCTGATCCAAAAACCCATACGCCAAAAAGGTGTTAAATACATACTTGGTGCTAAAATCATAATTGGTTTTAAAGCCAAGGCTTACCCTTAATCCTTCCACTTTGTTATAGGCCAAAATGTTCATGTAGGGTCCCCAATCCAATTTCCCTAAGCGTTTATACCCTTGCACTATGGTTTGAACCAAATCCACATAGGTTCTAACGATGGGTAAGTTGTTTACCGAATCTACTTTATTCTCCATTTCCCTCTCAATTGAAGTCAGGGGTTCGGTTCGTTTTTCTTCCCAATACACACTATCTGAATTGGCCGCATTTTCATTGGATACAACGGGGTAATCAAAAAATTCTCTATTGATGCCAATATTGGTTTTAACATCGGTATAAGCATTGTAAAATCCTGCTGCCATGCCACTGCCATTTTTCTGAAACCGTGCAAAGTCAAAGATGATTCTACTCTTAGTAGTTATCCAAGCTTTCTCTTGGGTAGGCATCATCTCTTGTTGTATTTTAACGCGGTTTACAAAGTTTACATTGGCCGCCTTTCCAACTTCTAAAATAACGCGCTTTAAAGCAAAAGTGCTGTCGCTAATCCATACATATCCTTCAAATCCTAGGTCTTGCTTGCGCTTTAAATTCACCTGAATCTTATAACATTTTAAGTCATCAATATCCATCGAATCTAACAGCGTAAAGATATAGTAGAAATGCGCCTCGTCGGCCACAGGTGATACAAAATCCTTATTTAAAATCCGTATAAAATTTCGGTTCAGGTTATAATGGTGTAATTGCCCGCCCATCAAATCTGTTAAGTAAGAATTGGCCTCAATTCCAATACCCGAATATTTATTTCCTTCAATCACTTCTTTGCCTTTTCCTATGCTTTTTAAATAGTAATATTTAGAATAGGTTTCGCTCACAAATACGGGCAAAATATGCTTGCCTTCATCGTTGCGCATTTGGTGAATGGTGTCGAACAAAGATTTAAGGGGCTTAAATACTTTAGAGTTTTTCATCTCTTCCGAGATATTGGTGAGCGATATATCTACCTTGCTATAAGAGTTATATTGGTAACTGCTAATCTCATCTTGGTCTATATATTTCTTGTTATTTCTAGCTTCGTTTATAATGCGCAAAGCCGGGTTAACACCCGGTGTAATTATAGCCTCCATCATCTCTGTAGTGCTCTCGTAGAGCTCTATGAGCATTTGAGTTTTTATGCCTTGTTTTATTTCTTTTGAATAGCGTTTGTAGCCCACATAGGTAACAATAATTGAGTCTACATGATGGCTAGTTTTAAGGGTAAATCTTCCCTCAAAATCCGACGTAATTCCTCCGGGAATGCCTTTAAAACCAATGCTTACAAAGGGCAATGCTTCCTTGTTTCGGCTGTCCTGAATTTTGCCAGTAACTACGGTTTCAACTTGTCCAAATGCCAGTATTGACCATCCCATCAAAAGCAATAAAAGATACCGCACTATAGCAAACGCATTTTCATTCGTAAATCTGTAACGGGTCTATCGCCTGGTTTTGTTTGGGTATTGGCAATGGCATCTAAAACATCAAAGCCACTTACAAGCTCCCCAAATACGGTGTACGAACCATCCAAATGCGGCGCTCCACCAAACTCAAGATAGGTTTGAACCTGGTTCTGGTTTGGCTTTTCTGCATCTGGATACATGGTCTTATATGTTTGATCTACCACCACATGAACCTTATCCATATATGTGCGCGTTTGATCTTTATCGCCCATGTTTTGAAAGGCACTCAACGTTGCCTGAACCGTATCCGATTGGTAAATTTTATATAAAATTTCTTGCTTATGAGTCATGTTGCGGTTGTTCAAAATTGATTCCAATTCTTTGGCGGTATACGTTCTTCCCTGAACAATATAAAACTGGCAACCGCTGCTCATTTTCTCTGGATTATTATCGCGGGCTGCTGCCAATGCACCTCTTTTATGAAACAATTCTGGATTAATTTCGGCAGGCAATTTATAACCTATATCGCCCGCTCCAAGCATAGCATTAGAATCTGCCGTTTTAGACAGTGGGTCGCCACCTTGTATCATAAACGATTTAATGATGCGGTGAAACAACAAGCTATCGTAAAATCCTTCTTTTACCAATTTAATAAAATTATCGCGGTGAATGGGTGTTTCATTATACAATTTTACCACCATCTTGCCATAAATTGTGCTAATTTCTACCATGGTGTTTTTGGCCACTGGCGCCTTAGAAGCATAAATTGTGGTGTGCTTTGCTGCTGGCTTTGCCGCTGGTTTAGCTTTATTGGTTTTTTTGGTCTGAGCCAAACTCACTAGGCTCATTGAAATACTGAACAGAATAAATAGACTTATTTTTTTCATAATACTTGTTTCTCTTTAGATGTAAAAAAATGTAAAAGGTTGTTTTGTTTAGGCAAGTAAATGCCACATGCCCTCCATATAGGCTGCATCACTTAATTTTTCTTCGGCACCATCGGCAATTATTTTCTCTAACAATCGGTCGTTTTTTTCGCCCTGATCCAAAGCATATTTATACGGACTTAAACTAAAGGTGGTAAGCTCATATTGCGATTTAAATTGATTGGGATACAGCTCGCTTAATTGGTGCTCAATGTGTTTTTTATGCAAGAAATGTTTGTCGCCCACTTTTTCTGCCATCTCCGTATAGTTTTGAATGGCTAGCTGCGAAATAGCGTCGGCATTGGGCTTGCGCAGTTTTTGGTATGCATCAAAGACCTTGTGCCAATCGCTTCCATACTTCTCTATACACTCATCCATTACCACCACATCTTCAAAGCTACAATTCATGCCTTGCCCATAAAAAGGTACCACAGCGTGAGCCGCATCACCCATTAAGGCCAACTTATCTCCCTTAACCCAAGGGTAACAGCGAACCGTTACTAAACTGGCAGTAGGGTTTTTAAAATAGTCATCCAATAAAGTGGGCATCAAAGGCACCGCATCAGGAAACTCTTCTGCAAAGAATTTTGTTACATCTTCTTTCGTTTTAACGGCATCAAAACTTTTTTCTCCTTCAAAAGGCACAAACAAAGTGCAGGTAAAATCTCCCGCAGGATTTGGCAAAGCAATCATCATAAATGCCCCACGTGGCCAAATATGCAAAGCATGTTTCTCCATCTTAAATTGGCCCATTGCACCTGCCGGAATTTCCAATTCTTTATAACCAACATTGAGGTAAAATTGATTGTAATCGAACCTATCGCCCATCTGCATTCTGGCTCTGGTAGCGGCAAAAGCGCCGTCTGTACCAATAATCCTGTCCGATTTAAATGACATTCTACTGCCATCTTCCATTTCAAAAACAGTTAAGCCTTCCTCTACATTTAAATCCACACATTTGGTGTTAAAATGCAATGTGATGTTCTCAAATTCATCCGCTAATTCCAGTAACCTAATATTCAGTCGGCCCCTCGAAACAGAGTTGATTGCCTGACCTTCTTTGCCATACGGTTGATACTTCAATTCGCCTGTTTTGCTGTGCATCATGCGGCCTGTCATGGGAATAGCATCAGCCAGTATTTCCTGATCCAATCCCACTTTCTCGAGCGCATGCAATCCGCGGGTAGATAAAGCTAAATTAATTGATTTTCCTGCCGCCATTCGGTTATTGCGCATATCGGGTCTGCGCTCAAATAAATTGATCTCAAAACCACGTTTGGCTAAATAAATAGCCATTAAAGTGCCACTTAATCCACCGCCAATGATGTTAATTTTCTCAGCCATTTCGTTTCTTAAATTGAGGGCACAAAATACGTCGAATTTTCGACTTTTTTAAAGGAGAATTTAACAAATCTATACCAATTGTAATTATTATTTAGCCCAAAGCTATTCGATAATTTTACTGGGATAAATGCCTATATAATAAAATAATAGTACAATAAGATATTTGTTGAAATTGGACTATATATTTTGTATAATCGATATTAACCTATTTGTTGAGGGTAGCCTTGCCATTTTTACCCCTTTGCTTTTCAACATGTTAATAAATTCTCTCATTAATTTTTCGGTTTGAACCAAGCGCCGACGCACTCATATCAATTTTTGTTTATACGCATTGCTGATGGCCATGTTGAATATTCGGATTATATAAAACTCATTTTTCAACCTCCTAAAAACTAAATGAGTTTTACATAGTTTCAATTATTTACAGATATAGTTTGGCAGCTAGATTTCTGTTAGGTGCTGCCCTGTTGTTTAATTTGAGTGATATCATTATAAGTTAAGCAATCACTTTTCCCCTTATTTTATTTACACTTAGCTTCTTTTTAGCATTTTTTGCTTTAATCTCATTCGTTAATTTTCTAAAATCATGAAGTTCTTCTGTTGTCCAAGGTTTTGATTCAACAGTGAAATTAATATTTATTGGTTCCCACACCACAAGGAGGCGTAATTAGTTCGTTATTATCTAATCTTTACTTACACGTTGTGTTTGATGGATGGATAGGCAAACAAGTAAGCACAAAATTTGCCTTTGAACGGTATGCTGAATGCATTGTGATACAAACGGTATGTGAAGAAGCAGCAAAGTTTGTGATGAAGCTAATGATGGAGCGCTTTGCTTTTTTAGTTTTTCGTTGACTCAATGGTTTGCCTTTAAATTTGCTTACCCACGAATGTTTTAAGCTAAAATCAATTTCATGTTGTTTTCCCAATTGGCGATAACTCTTTTCTCCCAATAAATACTCAGCAATTATTGACTCTTGCTCTGCTTGGCTTTTTGTTGTTCTTTTCATTTCGTTTACACGTTATTTGTGTAAACCTATTTTAGGACGAGACATGTGAACAAACATGCAGAAAATAGCGTTGAGCAAGTCACACAAAGCAAAAATCAGGCTAGAACGCAAGTTAGAACAGCTAAAAAATGAAACTAATAATGATAAAGCCCACAAAAAGGAAGGTTTAAAAAAGAAGCAAGCATAAAAAAACAGCTTACTAAATACCCAAAGGAAACGCCCTTACCAACTACTCGGTTTCAGTCAACACAGAGTAGAACAAAATAGCCCCGTGAGGCCGCCGCACGGGGCTATTTCACGGCCCTTTTTCGTCTACTCTGCTAAATGTTAGCTGAAGTGGTTTTTGTCATTCGGTATAGGATTGTATTATTTTTCAATTCCAAATCTTTTTGTCTTGTAGTCAATACAAATTACCTTATCAAAGAAAAATGAATTGCCAATAATGCCGTCACACTCAATTTGCTTGAAAATTTCATCAAAAAAATTGTTTCGTTCGTGATAAACTTCAAAGTTCTTAAACTGTCGGCCTGCAATTTTTACGTTTAAGTTTGATTTTGCACTTAGCATTTGAACTGGTTTCCCAAAGTTCGTTATGTTTAGTGTGTTATTTATCTTATTGTCAGTTATTTCTGTCCAAATAGATTTTGATGTGCTCATTGGAAATAGGCTTGCTCCTGTGTCGTAAAGAAAGTATTTTATCTTTCCGTTTATCTCCAATGGGACAATAATTCTGTTGTTCACAAGCTTACAAGTAACAAAATTAAAAGATTGTTCGGTTTTGTAATTTAAGCTATCCGATATACTAATTTTTTTAGCTGGAAAATTTATAATTAAATATTTATTTTGAACAATGTCTGAACCAATTGTTCCAATGGATTTTTCTTCAAAGCCTTTACTTTTATCGATTCCTATGCTGTAACCGTAATTAAAGAAACCATAGATGTCTCTTGTGCCTAAGTCAATTTTACCGATTGATAAATTTACATTGCGTAACACAAATATTTTTTTGCCATCATCAGTATTTCCATCTGGTAAAGTGTCAAGTTTTAGGTGACTGAATTCTTTGATACTTCTCAAATTCTTCTCATATAAAATTGATGTGTTAGAGCCAAGGTCAAATTGAGCAAAAATGTCTTGTTTAAGATGGTCAATATTGATAGGGACAAACATCGCTGCTTTATCATATACTCTTCCGTTGATTTCTGCTTTTTCCCAATAGAAGCTTTCTATCACCATATGTGAAGGCAAATTAGTCCCTATTTGCATTTTATGATTGCAAGAAATTAATGTTGTTAAAAATAGAAATAGATAAATTGTCTTTGTCATTTTATATATGTCATTGTTGTTTGGAATGCGTCATACCATTACAGCTTACGGTTTAAAGCTACAGGAAGTTGGCGACTTTCACCACAACCCCGAAGGGCTCACGAATACAATTAAAAATAATAAAACAAATGAGTAAATGTTTATGCGGAGAACCAAAGTTTGATTAACCAAAAAGGTCTCTGCGGAGCACTGAACCGCCAATTTCTTGTAGGTGCTGTTATAGTACGTTTTTCTTACTGTCTGCTGGTCTTTTGTCTTACTTCTGTGTCGAGTAAAGAAAGTGTCAACTCCTGCGAGCCATTTTTCCAAATGCTATTTCCTAAGTCCATTAATTTTTGCTTGTCGCTGTCAACCACTTTTGCGAAAATATTACAAGCGTCTAAACCTTTACCGTCACCGTAATAAATACCAAAACAATTAGCTGTCTTTGTTCTACTTGGTTTTGTTGGTCCGAATACAACTTCTCCTGGTTCTGCAAAAACTGAAGCATTCTCTTGAATTATGTCAAG
>Ga0163151_10004727_pt1 | contig 17998 bp, 12 predicted proteins | sample OliLakLV19MP5IB2_FD_145596 | JGI IMG/M metagenome (GOLD analysis project Ga0163151, IMG submission 145596) | Freshwater microbial mat bacterial communities from Lake Vanda, McMurdo Dry Valleys, Antarctica - Oligotrophic Lake LV.19.MP5.IB-2 | ecosystem: Environmental > Aquatic > Freshwater >... | reverse complement strand
GCCTGCTCCCGCCTGTTTACCGATCCTGAGCTCTGCACCCGACTCGGAGAAAACGCGGTCGCCTTCGCCCGCCAGCATTTTGACCTCACGGCCAACACCCGCGGGCTCACCGAATTCTATTCCACGATCAGCGAGCGTGCGTCCGTCGCGGATTGGTCGCTGCTGGCGGATCCGACGGTGTCGGACGCCACGCTGTTCGCCGGCATCGTCTCCGGCCAGTTCAACCAGGCCGCCACCACGCTCAACGATCCCGCGGCGCAACAACTCGCGAAGCAAACCGACCTGCTCGCCCGCGTCGTCCGTCAACTCGAGCAAAGCATCGAACTCGCCGCGCAGGACCGATTGACTGCCGCAGCCGCGGACCGCGAAGTCATTCTCTCACGCGAGAAGCTGACCCTGCAACACGTCAAAAACATCGAGGATCTCCTCGCCGCTGCGCGAGAGCATGCCGCCGAACTCGAAAAGTCGCGGATGATGACGCAAACCTACGCGGATAACCTCAGCGTCGAGCTCGCACGGCACAAACTCCGGCGGGAACGTGCCGATGTCCTCCTGCAAACCGCCCGCCAGCAGGTCACCGCTTACGAAAACGCGCTACTGGGCGCGGACGCTGAAATCGAATCGCTCAAGGACACCCTCGCCCAGACGCGAATCGAGTTGAATGCCGCCAGGGAGGAGGCGGCCAAAGAGCGGCAGGCTCTGGAAGACTTCCGCCACACCGAGCTCAAGCGCGCCGCTGAAACGCTCGCTCACACTGCCGCGCGCAGCGCCGATCAGCTCGCGCAGGCCGAAGCCTTGATCCGCTCCCGCGACGAGAAGATCGCGAAGATGCAGTCGTCGTTTTCCTGGAAGGTAACGTCCCCGCTTCGTGCAATGCGTCGCGTGCTGTTCGACAAGCCCGCGCCTCCCGCCACCTCGACCAAGCTGCTGGGCAACATCGATTATCCGCAGGACTGGTCCAACATCCCTCCCACGCTCAATGTGCGCGGCTGGTCGTTGCACCGCGATCGCGTACCCGTGAAAGCGATACGCGCCCGGCTGGGGGACAAAAACGTCTCCTCGGAATTCGGTCTCGAGCGCCTGGATGTGCTCGACCATTTCCGCGATTATCCGGGCGCCGAGCGCTGCGGCTGGATCGTCAAAGTCGATGTCCCCCGCTTCGGCACTCACACGTTAATCATCGAGGCGCAGGATGAGGCCGGCGCGTGGCACATTGCCGTCGCCTGCCAGATCAAACGCACCGCCGACTCCGCCCCGCCGCCACCGAATACCTACGCCGCCTGGGTCGCCGCTTACGACACGCTCACCCCGGATGACGCGGATCACATGCGCGCGAAGCTCGCGGGCCTGAAAAAGCGGCCGCTGATTTCGGTGCTGATGCCGACCTACAACACACCCGGGAAGTGGCTCGTCGCCGCCATCGAATCAGTGCGTCGTCAGATCTACGATAATTGGGAACTCTGTATTGCCGACGACGCCTCGCGGGAGCCGCACGTCCGCAAAATCCTTGAGCGTTATCAAAAGAAGGATCCGCGGATCAAGGTCGTGATCCGCGAAAGCAATGGCCACATCTCCGCCGCATCGACCTCGGCCCTTGCGCTCGCGCACGGTGAGTTCATTGCGCTCCTCGATCATGACGACGAGATCCGCCCGCATGCCCTCGCCTGCGTCGCGCTGGAACTCGATGCGCATCCCAACGCCGACCTCATCTATAGCGACGAGGACAAGATCGACGAAAATGGCCACCGCTACGATCACTACTTCAAGCCCGACTGGAACCCGGACCTTTTCCTCGTCCAAAATTACGTCAGCCACCTCGGCGTTTATCGCACCCTGCTCGTGCGCGAAGTCGGAGGGTTCCGCATGGGCTATGAAGGCTCGCAGGATTGGGACCTTGCGATGCGCGTGGTCGAGCGGACGGCCCCGGACCGGATCCGGCACATTCCGAAAATCCTCTATCATTGGCGCAGCGTCCCCGGTTCCACCGCGATGCTCATCGGGGCCAAGAGCTATGCCACGCAGGCGGCCGAAAAAGTCATCTCCGAGCACTTCGTGCGTTCCGGAATCGAGGCCACGATCTCACCGACTAAAGGCAGCTATTGGCGCGTGCACTATCCGATCCCGAATCCCGCGCCGCTCGTGACGTTGGTGATTCCAACCCGGAATCGGCTCAACGTACTGCAGCCCTGCGTCGAGAGCATCCTCGCCAAGACGACGTATCCAAATTTTGAAGTCCTCATCATCGACAATGATTCCGACGATGCGGACACCCTGGCGTACCTCGGCGAACTGGGCACCCGCGAACGCTGCCGGGTGGTTACGTTCAGCGGCGAGTTCAACTTTTCCGCGATCAATAATTTCGGCGTATCCCAGACGGACGCCCCTGTGGTCGGACTGCTCAACAACGATCTCGAAGTCATCCATGGCGACTGGCTCGACGAGATGGTCTCGCACGCGCTGCGTCCGGATATCGGCTGCGTGGGCGCAAAGCTCTATTATCCCGATGACCGGATTCAGCACGCGGGCGTCATTCTTGGAATTGGCGGAGTCGCGGCGCACGCCTGGCAAACGCACCCGCGTGGTTCCGCCGGACAGGCCCATCGCAATCTCCTGCAGCAAAACCTATCGGCGGTGACCGCGGCCTGCCTCGTGATCCGCCGGGAGGTGTTTCTGGAAGTGGGCGGACTTGAAGCTGACAAACTCAAGGTCGCGTTCAACGACGTGGATTTTTGTTTGAAAGTCCGCGCAGCGGGCTTCCGCAATCTGTGGACGCCCTACGCCGAACTCTATCATCACGAAAGCGCGAGCCGCGGAGCCGAAGACACGCTCGAAAAGCGCGACCGCTTCCGGAACGAAGTCGAGTACATGACAGGCAAGTGGGGCGACGCGTTGGTCAACGACCCCGCCTACAACCCCAACCTCACGCTTACGGTCAACGACTTCACCCTCGCCCTCCCGCCGCGCCCCTGGCCACCGCTGAAGTAGGACTTTGCTCCAATTTCGAGAGACAATAACAATACGCTCCCAACCCCAGGCATTTGACCACGGATTTCACGGATTACGCGGATTACTCCGATCCTCCTGATCCGTGTAAATCCGTGCGATCCGTGGTCAAATTGTTCGATGTGCCCGAGGTAAGAGTCTTCAGCTATTTTATTGGTGGTAAGCCTTTGTACCCATTGATCCCTCCGAGCGATAATCATGGGGCTTACGCTCCCAACCCCAGGCATTTGACCACGGATTTCACGGATTACGCGGATTACTCCGATCCTCCTGATCCGTGTAAATCCGTGCGATCCGTGGTCAACTGTTCGATGTCTCCAGGTAAGAATCGCCAAGTGTTTTACTGAAGTGAGCCTTTGCTCCCTTTGACACCCCTGATTTGGCGGGACAAAGCCTTGAACACTACGCTTCGAGACCACGGCATTTGACCATGGATTACGCGAATCACACAGCTTCCGTTTGATCCGTGTACTCCGTGTAATCCGTGGTTAAAATGTTCGATGTCTTCAAGGTGAGGAACTCAAGGTGATCTACGAAGAGCTCAGCAGAGATATCATTGGAGCTGCGATGACCGTGCTGAACACGCTTCGTCCGGGTTTGGATGAGAAATTATACGAGCACGCGCTTCGAATAGAACTGAGGAAATATGGTCATCGAATTGACCAGCAGAGAGCATTCCCCGTTTACTATGAATCCCACCTGATCGGCACTCTGATTCCTGATTTGATTGTTAACGAACGGGTGATTGTGGACTCCAAGGTCGTCACCAACTTCAACGACACTCATGCCGCACAAATGCTTGGATATCTCGCGGTCACCCGCCTTAAACTCGCGCTTCTCCTGAACTTCCAATCCGCAAAACTCGAATGGAAGCGGATCGTCAGTTGAAACCAATGCACCATGCCCGTTCACCTTGATGATCCTGTACCTGGCGTACCGTTGAATCCGACCGGGTTTCCGGCGCGCGGATGGGTGTGGCTCGAAGACCGACAGAACGCCATCAGCGGAATCGTCGCCACCAGCGGGGACGTTCTCCTCGGCGAGGCTGACGTATCCACTTTTCAAGAACGAGCAGATGTCTCGGCGAAATATCGACTGCCACCCGGCACCCGCACCGCGTTCAGTCTCAACGCCAGACACCCCCACGCCTCCGCCAGCGCTCGCTTTGACTTGGAATTGCGCATCCGGTTGCAGGATGGAAGCTTGACGGAGCCCATTTTTATCCGGAAAGGAGCCTTGCCGCCGCTCGAGAACGATCCCGCTCGAATGCTCGGTGCGCACCTCCCTCCGGGTGCGTGCGGCCTCGAGATCGGCGCCCACACCCTGCCCGTTGCTGGCCTTTCGCCGTTCTACACGGATATGGTCGCCGTTTATGCCGGATCCGCCGGCTGCGTCGACTTTCTCGCCGATGCCCGTGCACTGCCGCTCGCCGATCACACGCTCGATTATCTGTGCAGTTCCCATGTGCTCGAGCATCTCGCGGATCCGATCGCCGCCCTGCACGAGTGGCATCGTGTGCTGCGGCCCGGCGGCCTGCTCTACCTCGTCGTGCCCGATATGCGGTTCACCTTCGACGAATCTCGCGACCTCACGTCCATCGAACATCTGCTGCGTGACTTTCGCGAAGGCGCAACAACCGCCGCCAATCTCCCCCACGTGGACGAATTCGTATTCAACACGGATTGGTCAAGGCTCCAGCCGGGTACGCCTCGCGCCGAAAAGTGGCGGCACCAGCGCGACGTGCGCGACCGTTACCTCCGCGACTTGGATGAAGGGAAGTCGATCGACATCCACTATCACACCTTCACGCCGGACTCGTTGAATGGCGTCCTGCAGGCGGCGGGCTTCATCGACGGCGACGCCCCCTCCTTCGACCTGCTCGCCCGCGCCGAACGCTATCCGGCCGGCCGGGACGACGGGATCGGCCTCTTGTTACGAAAAACCGGTGGTGCCGCGTCCCCGGGAGCCCCACTCGAAACCTTTGCCCTTTCCCACTCCCGATCGCGTCCTGCTGCCACGCTGCCTCTAGTGTGTCCTATTTCTTTGAATACGCTGCGACCCGGCACCGCCGCCGACGGCACTCCCCTTCTCATCGCAACCGACTCCGGTCTCGCGTATCCTTTTCAATCCGGTCTGCCCTCGCTCTTGCCGCCCGCTGGATCCAAACCGGTTCGACCGTGGGGAGCCCGCAGTTGGCCCGGCCCTCCCGCTGCCCTCAACTCCCTCAGCGCCGCCACCTCATCATTGACTCTCATGCGTTCCCACATCGACGAACCGGCGCCGGCCGCGACCATCGATCCGCTCTGCTTTTTTGTCCGCGGCTGGCTATGGCTCGACGTCCAACACCCGGCCATTGCGGCCGTCGAAGTCTGGTCGGGCAACCGGCTCATCGGCGAAACCAGTGCGCTCTACGATCGGGCCGATGTCGTCGCAGCACTCTCGCTACCCGCCGGCGTACGAAATGGCTTTGAGGTCTTCGCGCATCATCCCGGAGCCATTGCAGGTGAGCCGGTGGACCTTCAACTTCGCGCGCGGCTCACCGACGGCTCCCGCACGCCGGAACTCGCGCACACGACCGCAACCGCGATTGCCCGCGACTATCGCCAGAATCATTTTGGCGTCTTGCTCGACCAGCACACGACCGCAATCCAACGCCATCCCAACGTCTTCGCGACCGGCCCGTCCCAAGCCGAAGGCAGTGGCGAACTCGCCGATCTCGTGCGCCGTTATCTGGGGCCGCCACCGCATGGACGTATCATCGATGTAGGCTGTGGTCTTGGTTCCTATGGTCGCGGACTACTCGCCGACGGTTACGATTGGTTCGGGGTTGAAATCGATCCCGCCGATTGCGCGGAACTCAAAAGACTGGGTCTGCCCCATCAGCAGGTGGACGGGCTCACGTTGCCGTTTGCGGACGGCGCCTTCGACAGCGCCCTTTGCCTGGAGGTGCTCGAGCACATCGAGGAGCCGCGTGCGTTTCTGCGCGAAGTGAAGCGGGTTGCTCCGCGGCAGCTGATCGTATCAGTGCCGAACTGCGAATTACTCGGCTATTTGTGGGATCATCTGGCTACGCCCTGGCACATGCTCGAGTCGACTCATGTGAACTATTTCACGCGCTGGAGCCTCGGCTCGCTGTTACGGGAATTCTATCCGCAGGTTGAACTCCGGTTTCACACCCCGTACCCCTTGCAAACCATCGAACGCACGCCGCTTCACTACAACCTGCTGGCGATCGCCCGCGCCACGCCATGACGCACGAAGAAAAAATCTCCAGCTTGATTCCAGCCGACGCCATCGGCGTTGAAATCGGGGCCGGTGCGGCGCCGCTGCCCGGGTTTTCCACTCCTCCGGTTTACGTCGATTGCTTCAAGGCGTTCGGTGCCGAGCCGTGTCGCGCCGACTATTACGGCCATGCGTGCCAGCTGCCGTTTCACGATCACTCGCTCGACTTCGTGGCGGCATCACACGTCTTGGAACACGTGGCGAATCCCGTTGCTGCCCTCGCCGAATGGTACCGCGTGGTCCGCCCCGGCGGCCTCATCTACCTCGTGGTTCCGGACCGCCGAAAAACGTGGGACCACTCGCGCGCACTGACGACGGTTGATCACATGCTCGGCGATTATCTCCGCCGCACGAGCGCATGTGACGTCACCCATGTGCATGAATTCGCGTCGATGATCGACTGGTCGCGGTTCAATCCGGAGTTACCGGCTTCCGAGGTGCCGGCCAAACGCGAGGAATTCGCCCGCGGGTTGCACGAAACGATTGCGCGCGGCGAAGACATCAACATTCACTTTCACACCTTCGAGGCGAAGAACCTCCGCGGCCTGCTGGAAACGTTGAGCACCTGGCCGGCGCGTCGTTTCAACTGGGAGATTCTGGAGCTCGTCGATGACTTTCCGGCCACAAATCCCAACGGCGTTCTCGCCGTGCTTCGCGTGCAAAAGGGCTGGCGGGCGCGCGCCGATGCCGAGGGTTTTCGGATCCGTACCGGCGGTGGTGCGCAAGCCGCTTTGAAAGACGATGCTGAGCCCTTCGCAACCTGGGCCGCACGGACCGAAGGTCTCGGCGGCGTGCGCTGAGGAAATCAGATTCCCCAGCGCGAAAGGTCGCGGGCCAGAAGCTGAGCGTTGGAGCCGCAGCCCCTTCCACGCGCACCAGAGCGATCCCGCTCAGTTTCCGCCGGGGGTGGCGGGAGTCACGTTGGCCGGCGCAGGGGGCACGCCCGCAGCCCCACCTTGGGCGGCGCGGCGATGGGCTTCCTCGTACGCTTTGCGCTGCGCCATGCCGATCTCAAGCAGATCACTCACCAGCATCCGCGCGTCCGACTCCTGTTTCGCCACGAGTTCGGGTGTTGGCGGTCCGGACGGGGGCGCGGAGGGCGGCGCGGCCTGGGCTTGCACCGCGTTCATCGCTCCGATCGCAGCAGGCTGAGCGGCATGATACGGCTCCGCACCCGTCACCGGGGTCGGAACGGCAAAACCCGCCGCTCCCGGAAGGGTGGCCACGGGTGCAACGGCGGGAGCGTGAACGGTTCGCCCGCCTTTGCGGAGCACGAGGGTCTTTTGCTCCCCGTTGACTTTCACCACAGCTTCCTCGCGCCGGGCGTCGTAGCTCACAACCAAAATACCTTCAACTGTTTCGCCCACGCCGACCCACCGACTCTTCTTCGCGCTCCGATCGTGAAATATCAGATCGGTGCGCTTGCCCACGGTACTTACGCCCGCGAACTCAATCGTGTCGCTCGCCGCCGCCGCAGGTCCGGCGGCTGTCGTGCCCGAAGGCATGAACGGCGATTTCTTTGGCGCACCCAGCGGCTCTCCGGCGTACACGGAGCCCATCATGATCCCGGCCGTGAACAAAGCGCCTCGGAGAAAAGAAGGGCGGTAGGGGAAAATCGAAGTCGCGGCCATAATTCGGAGAAGACGATGGGGCCGCGTTCTGGCTACGTCAAATCCCGGCTCCGATCGGATTTCAGCTCCGGTTTACGTGCCGCCACCATGAGCGCACTGCCGTGCACGTTGGGATGCACTTCGGTTCGGAAATCGGTAAACCCAAAACGCTCCAGCGCACCAATGATTTCCGCTTTCTCCATCCAATAGCTGAACACCTCGCCGCCCCCGCAGAATCCTTTCCAGTCGAGCGATGGACCGTAATTAAACCGGTGCACGGTGTGCTTGAAGCCCGCGTGTTCCATCGCAAGGGCTTCGGAGAATTTCGCCCCCGGCACGGGGTTTTTTGCGACAAACTCAGGATCGTAGAACACGGTCCAGAGATACAGCGCGTCACAGCGTTGCGAGAGTAGCTCCAGCATCTGCACGGGATTGGTGAGATGATAAAGAATGCCGCAGGCGATCCCGATATCGAAGTGCCGTTCGGTCGTGCGGAGATACTCCACGCAATCGCCAAGGAGAAACCGCGCTCGCGGCATGCCGAAGATTTCCTTCGCGATCAGGCACTTTAAATAAGCGCGCGAGTTCGCTTCGATCGCGGTCACAGACTTAACCTCCAGGCGATCGATCAGGTAGGTGTGTCCGCCCTCGAGCGGCCCGAGCTCCAACACGTCACGCTGGGCGAATCCCTGCTCGACGCCCATTTCCATGAAACGGTGGTGTGCCCACGTGATGCGAGGATCGTCGAACAGCGGGGTTGTGCCCGCTTTCAGTTCCGGCCGGCTCGCCGGAGGTTGGGACGACCATTCTCCACCGAAAATATCCAGCGCGTTCTGATCCGTCGGCGCCACGCCGAAGAAGTGCTTGAAGTCCGACATATTTAACCGGCAACCAAAGGACCCGCACCGCCCATGGCGATAGCGGAATAACGGCGTCCGCTGCCGGCACCCCAATCGGGTCGCGGGGAAGCGCCACGGGGCCTGCCTGTTACTTGTTACCCGGGCCTACGAGCGGAACCTGCGAATTGGGGTGAGGTGGTCGAGCGACGGGGCGGAGTTAAGGGCGTTCGCCGATTGTAGCTATATACATGTCCTCACCCGCTAACAGTCACAGCCATGCGCAGCGCGTCGGGAATCCAGCAGTAAGGAACCACGGGCGTAGCGGTGAAGACCTGCCTCTTCGACTCGCGAGGGTGCGCGAGTTCCTCCGTTCGAGACAACCGCCTCCGAAGACTTTCGAATGAAAATTTGGTGCAGGCCCATCCACTGGCAGGATGCCTTTAAAAGACTGCTATATCAGACGTAACTCGACAGAACGTCCGATAAAATAGACATTTTACGGTCGTGTCTTCCTCCTCGTCACTGCCCCTTCCTGCGGCTCACGCCTTGCGCAAGCTCGGGCGTGAACTCGCACTCGCGCGCCGGAAGCGGGGCATCTCCACGCAAGACATGGCGGCGCGCCTGTTTGTCAGCCGCGACACTTTGTGGCGCCTCGAGCGGGGTGACCCGACCGTCGCTGACAATGGGGACAACGTCGATGCCAGTCCGGCGGCGGCGCTCGGAAATCGATCCACCGCTGATCGCGCGGATGCCCGAGGTTGTCGTGGGGCTACGTGCAGATGAGGCATTGGGGTGGAGTGAATGATCCGCGTGATCAGCGTTATCCGCGGTTAAAAAAGGTTGATGGCTTGGATCTGCCTTACCGCGGGGAGCTGGGGAACGGATATCGTGTCCCTTGCGGCGACCGACGCCGGGCAATAAATTGGCCCGGGCGTTGACCGACTTGAACGAATGGCTGCAACGGCATGTCATGATCGTCTGCGTACGGTTGCTGCAGCACTGCGGACGCGACTGCTGGGTCACTAGAACTATTATGGAGTGATCGGCAACGCCACCCCGCGTGCGGGTTCGCACCGGGTGATTCCGACACGATCCTGGGGCAAACGGACGAACCTACCTTAACGCCAAAAGCTTCGGCTTGCGCGGTCCAAATTCAAGATTACGGTTCCGGCATGCCACTCACTGCTGATCTTGCCTCGCAGCTTCGCCGTTTGTCTGCCCGGGAGAAGGCTGCTCTTGCCGATCATCTGTGGCGTGAGGCGGAGCCCAAGCTTGGACCGACCCCCGCGCAGCTTCACTTGCTAGATTCGCGAGTCGCTAAGGCAATGGCGCATGAGGGAAATCATAAGCCGATGGGTGACGCGTTGAGACGGCTTCGGCGGTGAAGCCCTTCAAGGAAGCTGAAGGGTACGCGGCGGATCTTCAGGCGGCGTACGATTACTATAGGGCCTACAGTCTTCAGACTGCGGAACGGTTTTTGTCGGCGTATGAGGAAGCAACGGAGCTGTTGAAGCGTAGACCACGCATCTGTCGCCCTCGTCAGAATGAGTGGCGGCAGATGATAATCCATGAGTATCCGATCTACTCGATTTTCTACAAGGAGCTTTCGGTTTGTTGGCTGTTGGCGGGTATTATTCCGACCATTCGTGATCCTGACTTAATTCAAGCACGCTTACTTTTGCGTGAGGTATCCGAAGCAAAAAAGATCTAACTCATAAGGGTGGGTTGCGCGGAGCCGCAACACGACCCTTCTTGAACATTGAACCCTCCTCCGCCGAGCCTTCGGCGGGCGGGCGAGCCCGGGAGCGACGGGTGGCTTTCCTATGCGGAAAGTATTGGGGACGACGTCGATGCCAGTCTGGCCAAGTGGGCTACGGCATCTCGTACACTTCCACGAGGGCAACCCCGGTCGTTCCTTGGACACCACTCACCTTCGCCGTGTAGCTGCCAGGCTGGAGCGTAATGAGCATCGCCGCATCAAGCCCGGTTCCGTCGCGCACTTCCTTCAACGCAAAAGCCCCGACGCGCGTCGCCGCCTCCCGCAACGCCGGTTGCGCTGACCCCGGCGCATCCCAGTCATCATTCTCGCGGAGCAGATTTTCACCCTGATAAATCTGCAAAAGGGGATCTTGAAGTGCGGCCGCAATTCCAAACGGTGCCTGCGCGAGCGTCGGTCCAATCGCACGGATCAGAAACGTCCGTGGCCCCGGGCCCGTCACGACCAAGCCGGCAATCAGTACATCGTCCCCGGTGTTAACCCGCCCACGCGTCGCGATGTTGACCAGCTTGCGCGTGCGCGCAATCGCCGGCGTTGCGTCCGCGTCGTAAGCTTCAATCAACGCTACTCCCGTCGTGTCGTTCACCCCGCTCACAATCGCTGTATAACTGCCCGGCGGCAACATGGTGAGCACCGCGGCATCCTGGCTGCCGGGTTGAAACTGAAACGCCCCCAGGCGCGACGCCGCCGCGCTGATCGCAGGACCATTACCACTCGCCTGCCAGTCGTCGTTCTGCGCCACGGTCGCGCCGGCACTATTCACGATTCGCAACCCGGGGTTTAATAGAACTCCCGCCACGCCGAACTCACCCAAGGCGGGCCCCGCCGCCCGGATCAAAACGTCTTTCGCGGTCGTGCCGCCGATCACCAGTCCAGCGATCAGAACATCGTCCCCGCGCCCCACCACGCCACGCGTTGAAATATTCGCCAGCGCCGTTTCCGCCGACGTTCCAATCGCGGTGACGACGAGTTGGGCAGTGTTGCTCGTCACCGACGCGCCGGTCGCCGCGTCGCTGACGCGCACGGAATACGTGCCGGCGTCCGCGAGTTGCACGGAGCCGATCGTGTAGGCCGGCCCGGTCGCAAACCGAAACGGCTCCACCCGCGTCGTTCCCCCTGGTACAAACGACCACATATAGTTATATGCGCCGGCGCCCCCCACCGTCACTGCCATTATATAGCTCTGGCCCACCTGCACGGTGCGGCTCTGCGGATGCGCCGCAATCGACGGCCCGGACGTGGCATTAGGTCCATAAAGCGCTTGGGCGCCGGCAATGTCGTCGGATTGGAGAACCTCGATATTGCCCACAACACTGTTCATCACGGCGGCGATTGACTGGGCCGGCTGCGCCTGGTCGGGGTGATCCAAGCCGATCACGTGTCCAAACTCATGCAGCGCCACCCGCCGAAACTCGCGGGCCCCGCTCCTTAACGGACCGCGATACGAATTCCACGTCACAGTGGAATTGAAGAGCACATCCTGTTCAAAATAACGCCCCGTCGCGGTGTTCGACGTTCCCAGCGTCACCGCGAGCGTGCGTTCACCAAACGCCGACCCGTAAACATCCGCCCGAAACGCGACATTGTTGATCCGGTTGCCCCGTCGTACCTCGCTCGTGGAATTAAGCAACGACCGGAGCCGGCTGCGCCCAAGATAACCATTCCATTCATCAATCGCCGACTGCGCCACTGTCGCCCAATCCGGCGAACCGTCCAGCAACGGCCCTGAGGGCTGGCCAAGTTGAAGGTGCAGGACGATATCGCCGTTGGCCCACGTCGGCCCGAGCGTATCAAATGCCTTCGCGCCACCCGGCAGGAGCGTAATGAGCATGAAACGACATAAACCTCGCCAGCGACCACTTCGGGACCCGCGGTCGATGTCGCGGCCGTCGCCTAAGTTCAAGGTCGGCGGCCAACGGCGGGCAACCGCCGTGAGCTGAGCGCGAGTGAGTGCCATCGCTGAGTCAGTTCTGCTGTTGCCGGACGCTCCGTCGCTTCACTTCGTCCATGACACTCGCCTCGAACGCACCCGGAGACAGCGCATCGGCCAGCGTCACCGCAGCCCGCGCCGTGCGCACCTGGCCCGGCGGTGTCACCATGGGCAACTCGACCCCGGCCGTGTCCGTGAGCGGCATGCCGTTATCGCGGGCGACATAATCCCGAGCCCCCGTCTCGTCGTGCTTAACCCGATAGCGGCCGTGCATCAAGGCCACGAGCGGACACAGCTGGATCCCGTTTTTCTGCACGAAAACAAATTCGCGATCCCCCACGGCGAATACGGGCATGCCCGTCACGGTGAGCGTCTCATCACCGACGGTTCCGCCGAGAAATTCCAGCGTGACCTCATTGCGCTCCAGCCCCTTGAGCACGCGCTCCACCGCGACGGTCACAAACGTCTTGATCACACTCCCGCCGTCCGACTGTGCGACGCGCCGGGCCTCGACGTGGCTGACGCGCCCCCGGTAAATCGCCTCCGCTTCCGCGACAAGTTCAGGGAAGCTCGGCGGAATCACACTGGTCGCCCGAGCCAACGGAGCGGCGGCCAGGCTCGCGAGAAGCAGGAAAAACAGGAGTGAGGAACGCATGAAACACCGGACGCAGGGAGCGAAACTCCGCAACCTCCGGTGCCGGTTCGACGCCTAAACCGGCCGCGAGTTTCAGGTATTTTGGCGCGCGCGCCAGGATTCCGCAATTTGACGAATTGTTTCCTCGAGCGACTGCGTGAGATCCCAAGTCGGGTAATCCGAGCGCATCTTGCGCAAGTCACTATAGTAACAGATATGGTCACCGGATCGGGCCTGATCCAAATACGTATAAACTTGGGCTTTACCGGAGAATTTCTCCGCAATCTGGAACGCCTCCAGGATCGAACAGGAGTTCTCTTTGCCGCCGCCCAGGTTATAAACTTCGCCGGCGCGCGGAGCCGCCACGAACGCCGCCATAAAACGCGCGACGTCGAGAGAGTGAATATTATCCCGGACCTGCTTACCCTTGTAGCCAAATATTTTGTACTCCCGGCCCTCGAGATTGCATTTCACGAGATAGCTCAGGAAGCCGTGCAGCTCGACGCCGGAATGGTTGGGTCCGGTCAGGCAGCCGCCGCGAAGCGCGCAAGTCGGCAGATTGAAGTAGCGACCGTATTCCTGCACCATCACATCCGCGGCCACCTTCGAAGCGCCGAAGAGCGAGTGCTTCGACTGGTCGATCGTGAACGTTTCCGGAATGCCGTGGGTGTAGGTTGGGTCCGCATAGTCCCAGCGGGTCTCGAGTTCGGCCAGGGCGATGCGGTTGGGCGCATCCCCGTAAACCTTGTTCGTGCTCATGTGTACGAACGGGGACTCGGGGCAGGCCTGCCGGGCGGCTTCGAGCAGATTCAGCGTGCCGACCGCATTGGTATCGAAGTCGTCGAAAGGGATCGACGCCGCGCGGTCATGGCTGGGTTGCGCTGCAGTATGGACGATCGCGCTGGGCTTGAGGCCGCGAACCAGCGCGAGCACACCAGCCCGGTCGCGAATATCGAGTTCGTGGTGCACGAAGTTCGGCAGGTCCTTGCTCAGGCGCTCCTGATTCCAGCGCGTGTCGCCCTGCGGACCGAAAAAGACCGCGCGCTGATTGTTGTCCACGCCATGGATCGTGTAGCCGAGTTCCCGCGCAAAGTAGGCGCAGACTTCGGAGCCGATAAGGCCGGAGGAACCGGTGACGAGGAGCGTTTTTGCCATGGCGGAACAGACAATTGGTCGAGCCGAGAGGAGCTGCAACTCACGAACGTGAGCAAGCTTTTCGGTTATCCCCGACCTCACGGGCATCCTGGGCCCTACCTGCCTCGGACAAAAACCGCCACTTCACCCATCGCGCGCGGCGACCAAAACCATGTCGCATATGCGACATGGTTTTGGTCGCCGCGCCGACGGGGGCGGGCGGCTTTACTCTGGGGTTAAATGCTCCGTCATCTCGCGTCCTGCCGGCCTGGATACTCGATCCACCATCCTTCCGGCAGCGTGTGGATATCGGCCGGCACTCCGCGGCGGATGGGATCACAGTGCTCCGCCCATTTATAATCCTGCAGGGCCGGGATGATGAAGTGCGGAAGATGTATGACCACGGCAATGCCGCATAGCCCCCGGGCAATCCAGGCGATCGCCCTGGGTCGGGCGTCGAATTCCAGAATCAACAACCAGGCGATCAGCACTCGTGAAAAATAGAAATAGCGATCTCCGCTAACTAAAGTGTCTTCGGGCCAGGTATCGGCCCGCGCGCGAAACACGCACGCTCCGGTGACGAACAAAAAGGCGGCCACGAGTGTCGCCCGGATCGGGCGGCGCGCTTCATCCCGCCGCAAGGTCCAGCCAAGCAACGCCCCCAGCGCGCCGACCGCCAGCGCCGCGTGGAACCAAATCGGGAGGGCCCCGACCGCCTGGGGACCAAAGAGCGGCCACGTCACGAGCCGGCTCCCAATGACAGAAAAAAACATCAAGGGACGAAACGGTTCCGCAGCACCCTCGAGATTTAGCGGGGTGCCAATTAGGAACCAACCTTGCGCCGCAGAGCACAGCGTCACCACCGCCAACGCCGACCACGCATCCGCGTTACGCGAGCGCCACGCCCGATCCGCAAAGAGCGGCCAGAACAGGATGGGAAAGGGGCCGTTTAACCCGACGATTCCCAGAATCGCCAGATCACCCACGCGCTGCCCGCCCGTCTCCGCCGGTCGCGTGAAGAGCTGCAGCAGCAGGAAAAACGCCGTGACCCACTGCAAGTTGGTCACGTTGATCAATACCTCGCCCGTGCCCACCACGAGCACGAACGCCAGCATGAGTCCGGCTTTGTGCGGAAGCTCAACCCGACGGGATGCGAGCCGCACGAAGAGCGCCACGTTGATCGCAAACGCGAAGCCGTTGTAGATCGCCGGCCACCACGCCACGTCGGCCACGTGGCTCGCGATCCAGGCAATCAACCGAGGAAGCAGGTGCAGATAACCATTGTAAGGCTCCCACCACGCGCTCACGCCCATCTGCTCGTTCTGCACCAGAAAAATGCTCCCATCCTCCGCCCAGAGCTGCGGCGTGTGCAGCGCCCAGGGCTTGCGCAAAAACAGCAGCCCGGCGCAGACGGTAATCAAGCCCCACCACGCGAGGTTGAACCTCTGACTGCCGCCAGCGACCGCGTCCGTTGCAGCAGCTGAGGGAACCGAAACGGAAGAGCGACGGGACTTCATGCGCCGGTGTGTCAGTGCAGCCGATACAACACAATCAGCTCCTTCGCCCGTTCCGTCCTCAAAAAGGGGATTCCCGGCACCGCACCCTCGGCCGGCGGCTGAGGTTCCCGCAGCAGCACCTGCCGCGTCGCCTCACCGCGGCCGGCGGCGTACTGCTCCATCACGTGCGGCCAGGGCCGCACCACGCGCCATGTGGCCAGGACGATGACCGTCGCCGCCAACAGCCGCCGGACTTTCGGCACCGGCACCACGGCGAGCCACGCTTCAAACGCGAGCGCCAGAAACGGCAACGTGCACAACAGCGCGGCATATTGATAACGCTCACTGTTCGAGGCCGGCAAACCGGTGTGATGCCGACCAATCCCGAGCAGGATGGCGTTGCCCAAATCGAGCAGTAAAAACAGCCAGAGCAGGTCGCGCTGACTCCCGACGACGCGACGAAAAGCCCAAGCCACGAGTCCGAGCTTCAAAAAGCCAAGCGCAATCACCGGTTGCACCGCCCACACACCCAACTCCAGCAGCCGCTGCAACGGCGCCGCCGCCCAATAGGAAAAGGCGAATGCCGCCATCTCGCGGCCGTGTCCTCCCATCGCCTGATGATTGCCCGGCGACATCACCAAGATGGCCACCACCACCGCCAGCGCCGGAACCAGGCAGGCGGCGACCACTTGCAGTCGCACGCGCCACGAGAGCGCCTGGCTCACGGCGCCGAACAGAACCACTCCCGCCAAGGCAGCACCGGTGAGCACACCACGGGCAAACGTCAGTGCACTCAAAGCCGATAGCACGCCGAGGACCGTCAACGAGCCGGCGGACGCGACCGACACCTGACTGAGCCGCGGTTGCAGCCAGTTAGCCGCGAAGAGAAAAAACGAAACCGCGAGCAAGGCCGACCACTGGACGGACCACGCGAGCGTTTCGACATTGGCCGCGCTCAATGCGAAAATTCCGGCCGCGAAGATCACCGCCGTCCGACCCCAGCCCGCGCCGTGAAGCAACCGCGCGAAGAGCACCGTGTTCAACGCATGTGTCAGCCAGAGCGCCACAATCATTGGCAGGTAAGACCCGCCGCCCGCGTAGACCAACCCGCCCCAGAGCAACTTGAAAACCGGGACCACATTCTCGGCGAAGGGCTGGAACGTCCACCGCCAGAAACCCTCGCGGGCAATCTGATCCAGCAGATCCCAATCATCCCCAAACCACCACAACTGCGAAAACTTCGGCAGACACCAGACCAGCGGCAAAAGCGCCAACAGCCCAACCCACCACGCCAAACTCCGATCGCGAAACGAAACCGCCCCGCGCCCAGGTATCGACTCCGGGACCGGACTGCCCGGGGTCATTGCCTCCGACTCCGCGTTGGCCATCACTCGAGGCTTAGCGCCTTCTGCGTCGTCATTAAAATCTTGATACGCACGAAAACAGTGCCAGGCGAGCGCCACGGCCGCGCCCAGCGCAATCGCAATGGCGCCGAAATTCGGTTCACCGCGGACGATCCCGTTCGGCGGCACCCACGTCGTCAGCAACGTGACGGTCTGCAGCAGGACCACGATGATCAACCAACGCCGGCCGGTCGCCTCGAACCACGCCGAAAGCAACACGAACGCCGCGAGCATGATCGCGTAGGAGCCTTGATGAATCACGGCGTTGTCGCCGAGGAACATCAGGAAGCACCAGAGCACCGTCGTTCCCAGCGTCCACGCGAGTAACCCGAGGTGCAGACGCCAGTTCGCCCAATTGCGCCGGCCTTGGGTGTGCCGCCGCCAGGCGAACGGCAGGAGCAGAAGCGCGAGCGGCCACCAAGTGAGCGCACGCGCGGGCAGAAAGAATTCTTCGTTGCGCCGATTCACCGCCGTTGCCGGAGAGAGCGTCAGCAACCCCGACCAGTTGCCGCGAATCTGCGTTTCCAGGTTGCGACGTTTATGGTCCCAGATCTCCGCCCAGCTCAGCGCCCGGTAGCTGTCGCGGATGGTTTGGAACGTGCCGCGCTCGTCTTTCGGAATCTGCCCGCCCAGATGCCATTTGAGCAGTCGATTGCCGGGCGGGTCATAATATTTCTGATACGCGATCCAGGGTAAGGCAAACGTCGCAAACACCGCCGCGCCCATCAGCCAGAGCCGCCACTCGCCACGGACAAATCGCCACACCAGCCAAGGCGCCAGCGCGAGGAACGAGAACGCCACTCCCCCGTGCGACAGCCAGGCAAGCGCCGCGAACACCGCGCCCACCAGGATATCATCGCGCCGCTGCGATCCGGCCCGCGGCTGAATCC
>Ga0163151_10004724_pt1 | contig 18006 bp, 13 predicted proteins | sample OliLakLV19MP5IB2_FD_145596 | JGI IMG/M metagenome (GOLD analysis project Ga0163151, IMG submission 145596) | Freshwater microbial mat bacterial communities from Lake Vanda, McMurdo Dry Valleys, Antarctica - Oligotrophic Lake LV.19.MP5.IB-2 | ecosystem: Environmental > Aquatic > Freshwater >... | reverse complement strand
GAAAAAAACCAACTGCTTAAGCAGTGAGTTAAAAGAAAGTTTAATTATTAAATTACTTATAAAATTATGTCAGAAGAAGTAAAAAAAGAAGCAGAAGCTCCTGTTGCTGAAAAAACTTCAGAAACAGTAGAAGTTCCTGCTAAATTCAAATCTATTGTTGAATCTATTGAGAAGATGACAGTTCTTGATTTAAATGAACTTGTTAAACTTCTTGAGAAGAAGTTTGGTGTTTCTGCTGTTGCCGTTGCTTCATCGGGACCAGTTGCAGCTGCGGGTGGTGAAGAAGAAAAGTCATCATTTAATGTTGAACTTACTGATGCGGGTGGTCAGAAAATAGCGGTTATTAAGGTTGTTAAAGAGCTTCTCGGTCTTGGACTAAAGGAAGCTAAAGACCTTGTAGACGCTGCTCCAAAGGTTATTAAAGAGGGTGTGAAGAAGGAAGATGCTGATAATATCAAGAAACAGATAGAAACAGCAGGAGGAAAGGTTACTTTGAAATAATTTATTATTTCAAATAAGCTTTCTGGGCGTACTCGATTCTCCTATAAGGAGAATCAGGGTGCAGGAGGAAAAGTAACGCTAAAGTAACATTTTCCTGTAGTCGTAAAAATTACACCACATACTAATGTCTTTAAGGACTCTCCTTAAAGAATCTGGTTATGATGAAAAAAACCGCCTCAAGGCGGTTTTTTTGTAGAAATTTTGTAGGGACATGCTAGAATATCCGCCATAACTATATATGCATACTCTTGAGAAAATTTTTGGCAGTGTCGTGAAGGTAAAGATCTTACGTCTATTTCTTTTTAATCCAAATGCAACATATGATCTCAGTGATTTGGTAACACGAACTCGTTCAAAGCCCGCACAGGTAAAAAAAGAAATTATGTTACTTGAGCAAATAGTACTTCTTAAAAGACGTTTTTTCTTTAAGGATTTTTTACAGAAGAAAGGTAAAAAAGTTATTGCGAAGAAAAAGAAAGTTGTTGGGTGGTCTTTAAACCAAAAGTTTAGCCATCTCGAATCTTTGCAGACAATGCTAATTCATACAACCCCTCTTTCTTTTGATGAGGTTACAAAACGCTTCGCCTCTTCAGGTAGAATTAAATTACTTGTTGTCTCAGGCGTGTTCAATCAAGAGTGGGATAGTCGAGTTGATTTACTTCTTGTTGGCGATAATTTAAAGCGAAACAATGTTGAATTAGCTATTAAAAATATTGAATCTGAAATTGGACGTGAACTTAAATTTGCCGTATTTGAAACACAGGATTTTCAGTACCGTCTCGGAATGTTTGATAAGCTCGTTCGCGATATTTTAGATTATCCTCATGAGAAATTAGTCAATAAAATTGGTCTTGAGTAGTCCACAGATGCCTTACAAATAAGCCTTATTCCTGTTATTATGTATAGAGAGGTTTTTTAACGTAATTATAAGTAATTTCCGTTCACAAGCGGTTCATTTTAAGCTATATGATATTAGAAAATTGGAGTGATAAGCTCGCATCTTCATTCCAGGATCTTTGGGGTGGTGTTGTGGCTTTTGTGCCAAACCTAGTTATTGCGATCATTATCGTACTTATTGGTTGGGCAGTTGGTGCGTTGTTAGGTCGAGTTGTTTCTCAAATAATTAAATCACTCAAAGTTGACGAAGCGCTTCGAAAGGCTGGTATTGAAGACATGGCTCGTCGTGGTGGTATCGCTCTTGATTCAGGTCATTTTATAGGAGGTCTTGTTAAGTGGTTTATTATTGTAGCCTTTTTGGTTACAGCCTTCGATGTTCTTGGTCTGAACCAAATCAATGGGTTCTTGCGAGATGTAGTACTTCTATATTTACCTCGAGTAATTGTAGCCGCTCTTGTTCTTATTGTTGCTGGAGTGCTTGGTGATGTGGTTAAGAAGGTTGTTACAACATCTTCAAAAGCTGCAGGTCTACATTCTTCAGGACTTATCGGAAGTATTGCCAAGTGGTCAATTTGGATCTTCGCGATTCTTGTTGCGCTTTCACATCTTGGTATTGCTGCAACATTTGTTCAAACACTCTTCACTGGTGTTGTAGTAGCTCTCTCTCTTGCTCTCGGTCTTGCGTTTGGATTGGGTGGTCAAGATGCTGCATCTAAATTTATTGAGAAAACTCGAAACGAAATAAGTCATCACGGAAACGGAAGATAAATCTATAATCACAATAAAAAAACAGCATCACAAGGGTGCTGTTTTTTTATTGTGATTGCGGAGAATACCTCGAAGCTCTGATTCGAGGATGAATCCGCATGTACAGAAAGCATCAGCGGAGCTGGTACTTCTGCAACAAAGTTTTCCCTGTTACCTCGCCTAATACCCCGTCAGCTCTGCTGCGGGGATAGGACGAGGTAAAACTTTATTATCCTATGAAAATTTTACAAAAGATTTTTATCTTACTTCTTGTTCCGTGGCTCCCAGTTGCATTCTCTATACTTTTTATATTTGAGAGTCTTCTTAATGAAGGACTCTTTGATCTTGCTGCACGTTAGGTTGTGGTTATTGCTGTATGGGCGTATCCTCTGAGTGTTCTGGTGTGCCATTTTGTCTCAAAAAAGATAAGGATTTTTGTGGTGTTTAATTTGTTTTATTTTTTTATTTGCACCCTCACATTTGGAATCCTTGTTTTTTAGACTTTCGGTATCAGGCTAATCTAGAAGTTAGATTAGAAGCCGTTAAAGCTCAAGAACTATCTAAATTTGCGGAAACGTATCAGATTCGTGAGGAGTGTGATATTTTGACGCATCGCGACTTAGCAGTTCTCGATTCTGGTATGGTGGTTGTAAAAAGATTAAATGGAAATGATTTTGTAATTACAAAATTTGTTGATTATTTTGATATTGATTTTGCAAAATCGTGTAAAAATAAGTTAGGTCAAAATATTCTGGATGTATATTCTCTGGAAAGGTAGTAGTAAAAAAATTCGCCGAAAGGCGAATTTTTTGGTATATAAATAGTGGATTGTTCCTAACTTTTTCAGGAGGAATTTGCATGGAAACGCACTTTATTTCAGGTGATACAAAGGCGGTTGTGATTTGCTCATGTGGCAAGGAGATTCCTGCCGGCACACCCGAGGCTGGTAATCGTTTGGCTGGTATGTTTGCGTGTTATGAATGTTCTAAAAAAAGTGTTGAAGGGGCGCGTTATGCTTCGAGACATCTTCATTTAAAGTTGTCAGGCAAACCTCTCGAGAAGATAATCTCTCTCCCTGTTTTGCAATAAGCTGACATTTGTCCTTTTTGTGAAAAGGGTGTGATGATTTTTTGGCCAAGGACAGTTCTGTGTAAGGCCGCAGGTCTTCAAAGATTTACACATGAGAATTGTTATTTTGGACCCTATAGATAATTTTTGAAATACTTTTGTGGAACCTTAAAAGCCCCTTAAATAAGGGCTTTTTTCAATGGTATATATCAGGGCACTTTATTGATTTGACTTTATTTTTGACTTGTATATACTGGTCTCTATTGTTATGAGTAATTCACGTAATCTTAATATAAAGCGGAAAAGATAACCGACTTCTTTTACAGTGAGTTATCCTTGTCCGCCGCTAGCGGATTTTTTGTTTACCGGCCCAAATTTTTACTTCGTAAAAATTTGGGCGGGTAAGTAAAGGCAGATACGAATATACGAATGAATTTTGAAAACTGAATTATCACCACGTATTCTTTCCAGGCTTTTCGTCTGGATGGTCTTTGTACGGAGGTGGTGTTTCCCGCGGAGTACGCGGGAAATAATAATGTAGGTAAATAAACTGTTTTGTTTTATGATTTCATAAAACAGAACACAACAAACCAGTACGAGAGTACTGGTATAGCGGTTTTTAAATTTCCTAATAGGAAATTTAAGGGCGTATGGTGGATGCCTAGACTCTAAAAGGCGATGAAGGACGTGGCTTGGCTGCGATAAGCTTCGGTAAGGTGCCTAGCAACCTGTGACCCGAAGATGTCCGAATGGGGAAACCCTCCAATTTCGATTGGAATCATGTCGCTTGACGATGTGATGCATACCCAGGGAAGTAAAACATTTCAGTACCTGGAGGAATAAAAACTAATAAGCATACTGTGAGTAGCGGCGAGCGAAAGCGGTGAAGCCCAAACCGGATTCATCACATTGCATGTGATGCAGGAAATAGAATGTAGAGAATGTGCCTCGCATATTCTCTGCTCTAACTTTTTAATTCTAAATTCTGCATCATGCGTGGTGTGATGTATCCGGGGTTGTAAGACGGTGACGTCATATTTATATGAAGGAAGTTAAAAAATTGTGTATTAGCTGAAGTGGCTGGAAAGCCACGCCCCAGAGGGTAATGGCCCCGTAAGCGAAAATATACAATCTTCTTTGTTACTGTTCTTGAGTACTTCGAGACACGAATACCTCGAAGGAATCTACCGGAACTAACCGGTAAGGCTAAATACTTTTAGAGATCGATAGTGAACTAGTACCGTGAGGGAAAGGTGAAAAGTAGCCCGGTGAGGGCAGTGAAATAGACCTGAAACCATATGCCTACAAGGAGTCGGAGCGGGCTGCACAATGTGCGCTACGTTTTTTAGCATGTATTTTTTATGTACTAGAAATTTCGTAGTTCATGGTGTGCAGTCCGTCACGGCGTGCCTATTGAAGAATGAGCCAACGAGTTGATGCATACTGCGAGGCTAAGTCCACAAAAGGACGGAGTCGTAGGGAAACCGAGTATGAATAGTGCGTATAGTAGTCTGCATCAGACCCGAAGCCAAGTGAGCTTGCCATGAGCAGGATGAACTTCGACGAAAGTCGAAGGGAGGTCCGAACCCGTTAGCCGTGCAAAACTTTGGGATGACTTGTGGTAAGGAGTGAAAAGCTAATCGAACTTGGTAATAGCTGGTTCTCTCTGAAATAGCTTTTGGGCTAGCGTCTGAGGTACCTTTGAGGGGTAGAGCACTGGAAGGTTTCAACAGGGAGAAATCTCGTGAGACCTATCAAACTCCGAATACTCAAAGTTAATTCTCAGGCAGTTAGACCGTGGGGGCTAAGCTCCACCGGTCGAAAGGGAAACAGCCCTAATCTCTAGTTAAGGTCCCTAAATCTATACTAAGTGCACTTAAGGTGGTTTAATTTCTGTGACACTGAGGAGGTCGGCTTAGAAGCAGCCATCCTTTAAAGATAGCGTAACAGCTCACTCAGTGAGAGATTATGCGCCGCAGATATATCGGGGCTAAGTATAGTACCGAAACTGAGGGTGTGGTTTTTCTTAGGAAAAATTACGCGGTAAGAGAGTATTCCAATCTGCTGTGAAGGCAAAGGGGTGACCCATGCTGGAGCGTTTGGAAGTAAGAATGTTGGCACAAGTAACCGCAATGGAGGTGAAAACCCTCCACGTCGAAAGATCAAGGTTTCCTTGGCGATGTCAATCAGCCAAGGGTTAGTCGGTCCTAAGGGGATGGCGAAAGCCGCACTCGATGGATACATGGTTAATATTCCATGACTTGTATAGTATGCGATGGAAGGACGGGGTGCTGTATCCTTTGCATATAATTGGATTTATGTCTGTGCTGTGAGGATGTGATATAGGTAAATCCGTATCACACAAGTCCGAGCAGAGTAGCAATTTGGGGCTTCGGCTTCGAAGAGTTAGGAGAGCGCGCTTCCAAGAAAATTTTCTAAGCTTAATGCTATACAAACCGTACCGCAAACCGACACAGGTGATCAGGTCGAGTAGACCAAGACGAACGAGTGAGAGGTCCTCAAGGAACTCGGCAAAAAAGCAGCCGTAACTTCGGAATAAGGCTTGCCCCCACCACTTTGGATATTTCCAAAGCGAGTGGTATGAGAGTAAATTGAAAAGAAGATATGCGTCGAAAAATTTAACAGCGTTAGCTGTTTAAATTTTTCGACGTCATTTGCCTAAGGAAGGGCAAATGAGAGCAAGAAGAATGAGACAAAAGATACTCTCCACAACTTGAAACATGAAAGTGTCTAAAGTGGTGGGGGCCGCAGCTAAAGTATCTCTGGCGACTGTTTAACAAAAACACAGCTCCCTGCGAACTCGCAAGAGGATGTATAGGGGGTGACACTTGACCAATGCCAGAAGGTCAAATATCGGCGGTGTGTACATCACATTGCATGTGATGTAGAAGATAGAAATTTGAATATAGAAAATAGAATGCAGGAAATGTGCAAAGCAAATTTCCTGCTCTAACTTCTAAATCTTGAATTTTTTATTCTGCATCATGCGTAGCGTGATGTACATGCTGACTGATATAAGCCCTGGTGAATGTCGGCCGTAACTATAACGGTCCTAAGGTAGCGCAATTCCTTGTCAGGTAAGTTCTGACGCGTTGAATAGTGTAACGACTGGAGAACTGTCTCGAGGACTCGCTCGGTGAAAATACAATACCGGTGAAGATGCCGGTTACCTGCAGTTAGACGAAAAGACCCTAGAAGCTTTACTGTAACTTGATATTGAATGTATTTGTTTACTGCGTAGCATAGATGGGAGACTTTGAGACAGTCCTTTCGGGGGTTGTGGAGTCATCAGTGAAATACCATTCTGTAAATGAATACTTTCTAACCTCGACGGCAAAAACGGCGAGGGACAGTATCTGGTGGGCAGTTTAAGTGGGGCGCTTTCCTCCTAAAAAGTAACGGAGGAGCCTATTAAGGTCAGCTAGACGCGAATGGAAACCGTGTCGATAGTGTAATGGCACAAGCTGGCTTAACTGTAAGACGTGATTGTCAAGCAGATGCGAAAGCAGAGCATAGTGATCCGACGGTTCGCATTAGACGCGGCCGGAGCTCATCTGATAAAAGCTACTCTAGGGATAACAGGCTGGTTCCGCCTAAGAGTCCATATCGACGGCGGAGTTCGGCACCTCGATGTCGGCTCAACTTATCCTGGGGCTGGAGAAGGTCCCAAGGGTTTGGCTGTTCGCCAATTAAAAAGTTACGCGAGCTGGGTTCAGACCGTTGAGCAGCTATTAGCTACAAGCTATTAGCTTTTAGATTTTTTCTAAAAGCTGACAGCTAAAACCTAAAAGCTATTCAACAATCTGAACCTCATCGAGAATTTCTTAGACTCACATGTAAAGAATATGTGAGGAACAGAACTGTTATTTAACCTTTATCACGGCGGTCCGTTGTAGAAATATAACGAGACTAAATTCGACTTACGTCGGTAAAAACCTCAGTACGAAAGTACTGGTCAATACCGAGCCAAGATGTATCGTAAGATATATCAGGTGTAGAGACTAAACGTCGAAGATCTTAACTCGCAAGAGAAAGATTAAGCTATAGTCCATTCCACGGAGTAATTCGTGAAAAGCTTTGTATTTTTACATCAAAAAATACAAAGCCCGAGAAGCGTGAGACAGGTTGGTCTCCTATCTACTGCAGGCGTTGATTCTTGAAGGGATTTGACTTTAGTACGAGAGGACCGAGTTGAACCGACCTCTGGTCTGAGAGCTGTCACGCCAGTGGCACCGCTCTGTAGCTATGTCGGGTCTGGATAACCTCTGAAAGCATCTAAGAGGGAAGCCAACCCTAAGATTAGGAATCGTTGAGGCCCGTGAGAGATGATCACGTTGATAGGCTTTAGGTGTACGCACAGTAATGTGTTGAGCCGTGAAGTACTAATGAGCCGATTCTATTAGGAAATTTGAAAATCGCGTTGTGTTCTGTTTTGTGAAATCATTCACAACAGAAAAATTACTTACATTAAAATTTGAAAACTAAATTTTGGGAAACCAAAAAAATGGGGCTGTAGCTACAATTGGTAGAGCGTCCCCCACCACTTTTTGATTTTATAAAAAAATAAAAAAGTGGTGGGGGAAGGTTGAAGGTTCGAGTCCTTCCAGCTCCATTTCTCAAAATTGGAATTGTTCTTTTAGATAGAGTGTAGCTCAATTAGCTAGAGCATCTTCCAGGCTGGAAGAAGGTTGCCTGTTCGAATCCCGTCACTCTAATTTTGCCCCACACTTAATTTTTTAATAAAAATTAAGTGTGGGGCCCAAAATTTAGTTTTCAAAAAACAAAAGAAATCGAATATTTAGTTCTGGTGATTTGTCGCAGGGGTCACACCTGTTCCCATTCCGAACACAGAAGTTAAAACCTGTTGAGGCGATGATAGTCTTTCGGGGCGAAAGTAGCTAGTCGCCAGAACTAAGTATTTGATTGCTGAAGGTTTGATTTGAGACACTCCCGTATTGTTATAACTTGGTACTTGTAGTACCACAAAAGTTTTGATGAACGTGTGTAGGACTCATCTTTCCTCACAATAACAGGGTGAGTCAGATTGCTGACCCCCTGTTTTTTTATTGTGATTACGAAGAATACTCCGAAGCTTTGCTTCGGGGCTCGATTCGCACATACAGAAAGAGTTGGTGGAGTTGATACTCCTGCAACAAAGTTTTCCCTCTTGTCTCGCCTAATATCTCGTCTATTGCAGCGAGGATAGGACAAGGTAAAACATGACTACTCTTTTTAGGAAACGCATTTCGGTCTATACTATGTATATGATTTCTTGGTCAACTCGAAGAAAAATTACATATCTTTCAATTGTATTGGGCACTCTTTTTACAATCATATTTTCCATTTTTATGGTTTGGTATTATGTACCACCAACTTGTTTTGATTTGAAAAAAAATGGTGATGAAACAGGTATTGATTGCGGAGGTTCGTGTGTGCTTATTTGTCAGTCTGATGCCCTCGATCCACTTGTGTTATGGCAGAGAACCTTCAGGGTTTCTGCCGGGGTTTATAACGCTGTTGCGTATGTACAGAATCCGAATGTAAGTTCATATGTTATTCGAGCACCCTATACACTGTCTGTTTTTGATGCGCGTGGAAATCTTTTAATTAAAAAAACAGGTTCTGTCTATGTTCCTGCAAATAAGAAATTTGCGATTTTTGAGGGTAATCTCAATCTTTCTTCTTCGCCAGCTCGTATTGTATTTGAATTTGAAAAAACTCTTGTGTGGCAAAAACAAAGAGGTGTTTCTCCTGAAATATTTGTTAAGAATCCTCGTTTAAGTAGAGTAGATACAAGTCCTCGCGTTGACGCTGTTTTGGAAAATACTTCTCTTTCAGAAATTCGCAATATTGAAGCGACGGTCATTGTCTCTGATGAGAATGGAAATGCACTTGGAGTGTCGCGAACATTTGTTGAAAGTATACGTTCGTCAAGTGAGTCAAATATTGTGTTTACGTGGCCTGAATCTTTTGAAGCTGATGTGGGTATTTGTAAGCGTCCAGTAAATGTTGCGCTTGTTATTGATCGTTCAGGAAGTATGGATGATGATAGTCCAAACCCTCCTCAGCCATTAACTAATGTAAAAGATGCAGCTCTTGCTTTCGTAGATAAGCTTGATAATGATGATAAGGTCGGCATTGTTTCATTTGGTACCACAGCAAGTAATCCTGTTGACAGTCTTTTGAGTACAGATTTTGGAGCTGTAAAAGAAGCTATTAAAAAAATAGCTATTGTTCTTCAGGGGGGACAGAATACTAATATTGGAGACGGCATACTCCGCGCTCGTGAAGAACTTTTTTCTTCACGTCAGATTGAGGGTGCAGGGAAGGTTATTGTTCTTTTAACTGATGGCGTTCCTACACATCCTCAAAAGGTTGAAGATGAATTGTATCCTGAGAAATATGCTGAATTTGAAGCACAAGCAGCAAAGCGTAGTGGTATAGAAATATTTACAATTGCCTTAGGTACAAAAGTAAATACAGACTTTTTGAGTCGTTTAGCCTCTGGTTCTGAGTATGATTTTAATACTGTAGACTCAACAGATTTGAGTACTATTTATAAAGGTATAGCACAAGAAATTTGTAAAAAAGGTCCTGTGGTAATTGAAATTATTCCACTTGTACAGCCCCGTTAAATAATATAAAAGTAAGTCTTAATAATCATTTTACGTTTCTTTTTATAGATCTTTTATTATCTAACAGGGTAAACCTCGGTAGTACTCGCCTCGTTTCATGTTAGGAGATATAAGAAAAATATAGAAAATGCTGTTTTTAACCTTAAAATACTAAGTTAGAATTTTTATCTCACGGGGTATACAATAGGGTCACCTAATGTATGTCATTTATATACACCATTATTAATTCTCGTTTCATAAAGTCAGTTGACTGGCTTTTGTTTTCTGCAGCATTTCTTGTTTCTATTGCAGGGCTCATTACTATGAATTCTTTTGTAAGTGATAATTATTTTTTTGAAAAACAGTTAATTTCCCTCAGTATTTCGATCGTTTTATTTTTTGTATGTACACAAATTGATTGGAGATTTTTACGAAAAACGAGCGTGGTAATGTTTATTTTTTTGATTACAACTATTGTTCTGATGACTTTGTTTGTTTTAGGTAATGTAGTTAAGGGTGCACAAAGTTGGTTTGATTTTGGTTTCTTTTCATTTCAACCTTCTGATCCAGCAAAGCTTGTAATTATTTTAGTGCTTGCAAAATATTTTACTCGAAGACATATTGAAATTGCACACGTAAGACATATTCTTATATCAGCTCTATATGCAGGAACTATTTTTGCCCTCGTATTATTACAGCCAGATTTTGGTTCAGCTATTATTATCCTCTCTATTTGGTTTGGAATGGTGTTTGTTTCTGGTATTTCAAAAAAACATTTACTTGCCGTTATGTTTCTGGGTCTTGTGGCTTTTGCTTGCCTATGGCTCTTTGTGTTTCAGCCCTATCAGAAGGCGCGTATCATGACTTTTATCCATCCTCTTGCTGATATACGAGGTACGGGGTATAACGCATATCAATCAACTATTGCTGTCGGTTCTGGTCAACTTGTAGGTAAGGGGGTAGGGTATGGAACTCAAAGCAAACTTCAATTTTTACCTGAGTATCAAACAGATTTTATTTTTGCTGCTTTTGCTGAAGAGTGGGGTTTTGTCGGTGTCTTAGCCATTTTTGTTTTATATGCATTTATTGTTTTTAAAATTCTGCATTATGCAGTTCGAGGTGCTTCAAATTTTGAAATGTTGTTTGCCGTTGGTTTCGCTGTACTTATCGTAAGTCACTTTATTGTGCATGTTGGTATGAATATAGGATTACTTCCAATAACTGGAACAACAATTCCATTTATGAGTTATGGAGGTTCTCATCTTGTTACTGAATTCATGGGCCTCGGCATTCTTGTTGGAATGGGTAAATATAAAAAGGTTGCTCATCGAAGTATTTTTGAAAATGAAATGGTGGGTGTTTCTGGAGTTTAATTATACATACAAAATAAGTGTCTTTTTCATACATAATTCAAGATTAAAATATTCTTGAATATATCCATTTAGTTCTTTTCCTAGTTCTTTTCTCATGTCAGGTTGATGTAGAAGTGTTTGAAGACCTTTGTATATTTCTTTTTCACTTTCTACTAAAATACCACTTCGTTCATCTTGTACTATTTCTGGTATGCCACCAATTTTTGATGCAACAACTGGAAGTGAGGCGAAACCTGCTTCAAGGATTGCATACGGAAGACCTTCTTTGTGAGAGGTGAGGGTGAAGATGTCAAAGGCTTTGAGGTACTCTCTGGCATTTTCAATATGTCCCAAAAAATATATATGATTATTTAGGTTGAGATTCGTAACAAGTGATTCTAGGTTTTTTCTTTCTTGCCCATCTCCAATGAGTACAAGTGCTGTGTCTCTGTATTCTTCAGATATTTCTTTATAAGCTCGAATAAGTTTGTCGATTCCTTTATTGGGATGGAGTTCAGATATTGTACCTATCCAAGTACCTTGGGCGATATTACTACCTAAAAATTGTCGAGCTCTAAAGCCTTCTTTGAGAGGGAATTTTGAAATACCATTATGAATAGTGTGAATTTTACCTGTAACAAAAGGAAATTTTTTTGATTTTTCAAAATCATCTTCTGATACAACGATTGTTGTGTGAGAAAGAAAAACAGTAAGCCAAGAGAAAAATTTCATAACGTATCGCATGAGAATATTTCGGTTTTCTTTGAACGGCCAGCCGTGAGCAGTAAAGATAGCTTTTAATTTATAATTTTCAGCTGTTAGATTATAGAAACGACACGCTAGTGCACCAAGTCCACCAATCTTAGAACTATTTAAATGAACGATATATGGACGCTCTTGTTTAAAAATTTTGAGTAATTCAAAAAAAACTTTTATATCATTCCAGATTTTTATATCACGACCAAGATTTTCTATGGTAATAGTCTTTATGTGAGCTTTGTTGAGTTTATTAGGAAGCTCAACTCCTGCTCCGTGCGCAACAACAGCTGTATAGAGGTCTTTTGGAAGATTGGTCGCAAGGTCATATACATAGCGTTGCGCCCCACCCCAATTACCTTTAGTTATGATATACAGTATTTTTTTCTTTAAATTTTGTTTATCCATAAAAGTTATATGTTTTTAATTGGAGTGGGGCGTTCGAAAGGTGTCGGGAAAACATTTGTTTTACCGTGGAGGAAGGCAGTGAGTGTGAGTGAGCGTCGGAAAACCGTGGGTTTCCGAGGAGTTTCGCTAAAGTTACCTTTGGTGATTATGTATAAAACCTTCTTTTTTTGCACCTCTATCATACACTTGAAATTACCATAAAATCGTGTTAGTGTACAGGAGGAAAATTTGATTGGTGTGACGTGTCGCACCAATCAAATTTGACGGGAGTACTCGATTTTTCCTACAAAGGAAAATCAGAGTGCAGGGGGATAAAATTTAACCCTTTAGAAAGGAATGTTAATCTTACCACTCACACTAGAGCGAAGGAATGAGATTGCGTGGAAGTTAGTGGTTTTATTATCTTCAAAACCAGTTCCGGCAACCAGTCCAGATGATGGAATTCTACTGCTTGCATCGCAAGAATATGTTACTTTTGAGGAAGTACATCTGTTTCTCGATGAACTTCGGGAAGATTTGCACACGCATCTTATAAAGAGGTGTCCTGAAATGACAGTTAATGAAATTTATTTTCTCACCCGGCATAAACCAACACTTTTTTAAAATCGAACACTTTCACTTGATTGCAAAAATGTGGCGGTGGAAATTTTTTTGACTAATGAACAATCATGTTCATTAGTTTTTTGTTTCAAGTTATGTGATACACATCTGGGATTGATTCTTACCCCTAAAATTATATACCCCGTAAGAAATACCTGAAAACTGCTTGGGGAAAGAGATGTTTGAAAAACAGAGTTAAATATGGTATTTAAATATCTCATGGGGTATACTTTTATCCTGTAACTAACAGATAATACCTGAAAGCTAAAAGCTCACCTTTATATGTCTATTTCAAGTGGTAAAGAGGCGTTTATACTCTTCATTGGAGATGTTGTTCTCTTTCTTATTTCTCTATGGCTGATGCTTTTTATTAGATATCACGATGTGCCAAGTCGTGAACTTATTCAAGCTCACCTTATTCCTTTTTCCGCTTTGTTTGTGGTTTGGGTTATCGTGTTTTTTATAGCGGGCCTCTATGAGAAACATACGGCAATTTTGAAAAGTAAATTACCGATTATTATTTTTAATGCCCAAATTATAAATAGTCTTCTTGCTGTCGCTTTCTTTTATTTCATTCCCTATCTTGGTATCACACCAAAAACAAATCTATTTATCTATTTAGCTCTCTCATTTTTATTTATTTTGTACTGGCGCATTTATGGATATAGCGTGTTTGGTTCACGTTATTATGAAAACGCACTCCTTATCGGTAGCGGTTCCGAGATGAAAGAATTACTTCATGAGGTAAACAATAATAATCGATATGGACTTAAGTTTATTTCTTCTGTCGATGCAGACAGGCTTTCCTCACTCGATTTTCAAGAGGAAATTTTAAAACGAGTATATTCAGAGAATGTAAAAATTATTGCTCTTGATTTGCAAAACGATAAAATCGAACCAGTTCTTTCTCATTTATACAATCTCCTTTTTTCAAAGGTACGTTTTATAGACATGCATAAAATATATGAGGATGTATTTGATAGAATTCCACTTTCGCTTGTTAAATATAGTTGGTTTCTTGAAAACATTTCTGCTATGTCGAAATTTACCTATGACTTTTTGAAACGCTCTATGGACATTATAGTTTCTTCAATTCTTGGGCTTGTTTCTTTGATTTTCTATCCTTTTGTTTTTATTGCAATAAAGATTGATGATGGAGGACCTTTATTTTTTAAACAGGATAGAATTGGTAAGAATAATAAAATTATTCAAATTTTTAAATTTCGAACAATGCCGGTTCATAATGAATCAGATGGTATTGCGAAAGAGGTGACTCCAACACGTGTTGGTAAAATTTTAAGGAGGAGTCGTGTTGATGAGCTTCCACAGCTTTGGAATATTTTTAAGGGAGATCTTGCTCTTATTGGTCCTCGACCAGAAATACCAGCTTTGGTTAAAGTGTATGAAAAAGATATTTCTTATTACAATATTAGACATCTGATAAAACCCGGACTTTCTGGTTGGGCACAGATTTATCATAAATCACCACCAAAATTTAATGCTAGTGTAGAAGAAACAAAAGGTAAGCTTTCGTACGATTTATTTTATATAAAAAATCGATCAATTCTTCTTGATATTAAAATTTCCTTGAAGACTGTAAAAACTTTATTTTCTCGAAGTGGTGTATAGTTTCTTTTGTGAAAAATATGAAAATTGGATTTATTGGACAAGGGTTTATTGGTAAAAGTTATGCAGATGACTTTGAGGACAGGGGATATTCCTTGGTCCGCTATGCTCTTGAAGAGATGTATGTTCATAATAAAGAAGCAATAACAGCATGTGATGTTGTTTTTATTGCTGTGCCAACACCGACCACCTCAAAAGGTTTTGATAGTTCGATTGTCGCCTCTGCACTTTCTCTTGTTGGAAAAGGTAAAATAGCCGTTATTAAATCAACTCTTATTCCTGGAACAACAGATGAGTTACAGCAAAAAAACCCCGATAAGATAGTTCTTTTTTCACCAGAATTTTTAATTGCTCGAAGTGCCAAAAAAGATGCCAAAAAGCCGATTATGAATATTGTAGGTTTTCCAAGTAAAAAACCTCAACACAAAAAGCACGCAAAAAAAGTTCTGAGTCTTTTACCAAAAAGTTCTTATGAGCAGATTATGACCGCTTCTGAAGCAGAGCTTTTTAAATACACACATAATGTTCACGGTGTTTTTAGAATATTATTTTCAAATTTTATTTACGACGTAGCAGAAGGTGTTGGTGCAGATTACAAGGAGATACAAAAAGCAATGAATGCAGATCCGTATATGACAAAAGATGCGTCGTATTACAACAATCCTGTTCATCAGAGTGGGCGGGGAGCAGGGGGTGTTTGTTTTATTAAGGATTTCGCTGCTTTTATTGAAATGTACAAAAAAACTATTAAGGATGTAAGTGGATTAAAGGCTCTTCAAGCACTTGAAAAGAAGAATGTGGACTTACTTACTACAACAAATAAGGATCTTGATCTTCTACAAGGGGTGTACGGTAAGAAAACTAAGAAAAAATAGAATAATTGATGTTTTTCTTAAAACATGTAGGATAATACTATTATGTTTGGAAAAAGAATAAGTGCAGTCATTATTGTCCTTGTAGCTTGTGCTATAGGATTTTTTGTATATAACTCAGAGCAGGGTAATTCAGAGTATGCCTTTAAACTCGGATTAGATCTCGATGGTGGTACTCAGCTTGTATATAAGGCCGATGTTTCTGGGGTGGAGTCTAGTCAGGTTTCAGAGGCAATGACAGCCCTTAAGGATGTAATCGAAAGAAGAGTGAATGTATTCGGTGTTTCTGAACCTCTTGTTCAGGTTGAAGAGGGAGGTGTTATTTCAGGGAATTCTGAGCAACGACTTATTGTTGAACTCCCTGGGGTAACTGACATTGATAAGGCTGTCGACGTTCTTGGTAAAACTCCTCTTTTAGAATTTAAGTTACAGCGTGATAATTTACCTCAGAGTCAAGAAGAGATAGAAAATCTTGGCCCAGATGATGTTTTTGTTTCAACAAATCTAACGGGTCGTTTTTTACAGAAAGCAGAATTACAATTCGCTCAGCAAAATACAGGACTCGGTGAACCTTCTGTACTTCTTATGTTTAATACTGAAGGTAAGGAACTTTTTGCAAAACTTACTAAAGATAATACGGGAAAAGTTCTCGCAATATTTCTTGATGGAGTGGCGATTTCTGTTCCGGTAATTCGAGAAGAAATTTCTGATGGCAGAGCTGTTATTTCTGGAGGTTTTTCAATCGAAGAAGCTCGAGTGTTGGTTCGTAATCTAAACCTTGGAGCATTACCTGTTCCTATTGAACTTGTTGGTAGTCAAGTTGTTGGAGCGACTTTGGGCCATGATGCTGTTCAAGCTGGAGTTATTGCTGGTATGTACGGATTCTTACTTATTGCAATTTTCCTTCTTGCTTGGTATCGCCTCCCTGGATTTTTGGCGATTATTTCTCTCGCAATCTATGTTGTGGTTATGCTCGCTTTGTTTAAACTTATTCCAGTTACAATGACAGCGGCTGCAATTGCAGGTTTTGTTATGTCTCTCGGTATGGCTGTTGATGCTAATGTGTTGGTTTTTGAACGAATGCGTGAAGAAATTGCTTCAGGAAAAAGTATTCAGGAATCAATTAAAGAAGGTTTTTCTCGAGCATGGTCATCGGTTCGTGATTCAAATATCTCAAACATTATTACTGCTTCAATTTTATTTTGGTTCGGTACATCTCTCATTAAAGGATTTGCATTAGTTCTCATGCTTGGAGTGGTGGTGAATCTCATAACTGCTATTGGAGTTAACCGCTTGTTACTCTATGTATTTGCCCCTCGAGGCACTGAATCAGGTCCTATTTCTCGCTTTTTATTTGGTAAAGGTTTTGGAAAATAAGAATATGAAAATCATAAAGCACAAAAATATATTCCTAGGATTCTCAGTATTGCTGGTCATAGCTTCAATTGCTTCGATTTTTATATATGGTTTGCGACCAAGTATTGATTTTGCTGGAGGGGTTCTTGTTGAAATTTCTTATCCTGAAACACGTCCTCCAATTACAACTCTTGAAGAGGGTCTTAACTCACTTGATCTTGGTGTGTATTCACTCCGTCCTTCAGGTGAAAATGGTATAACGTTACGTGCTCGAGCACTCTCTGAAACAGAACGAACACGTGTTCTCGGTGTTTTATTAGAAGGAGAGACTGTTGTGGTTGAAAGGTTTAATAATATCGGTCCAGCAATCGGCGCAGAACTTAAAGGAAAGGCAACTGTCGCACTTTCTTTGGTTGTGTTTATGATAATTCTCTTTATTACATTTGCTTTTAGAAAGGTTTCAAAACCAGTTGCTTCATGGAAGTATGGACTGGTTGCGATTGTTGCACTTATTCATGACCTTATTATCCCAACAGGGGTATTTGCTATTCTCGGTTATTATTTAGGGTATGAGATTGACGCGCTTTTTGTTACCGCACTTCTTGCAATCTTTGGCTACTCTGTAGCGGATACAATCGTAGTGTTTGATAGAATTCGAGAAAATCTAAAATTAAAAGATGAGTATCGTACAAATGAAAGTTTTGAAGAAACAGCAGGAAAGTCTCTTTCTCAAACAGTTAGTCGATCATTCAATACTTCTTTTACAACAGCTCTGGCGCTTGGCGCTCTCTATGTCCTCGGACCAAGTTCAACAAATCATTTTGCCCTTACTCTTTTAGTGGGAATTGTTGCTGGAACATACTCATCGATTTTCCTCGCAGCACCCCTTCTTGTTGTTCTTGAGAAGTGGCAGAAGAAGGTGCTGTAAAGGGTTCTGATTCTGTTTTTGCTGTGGGTGCAGCGGTAAATGTTTTATTACTCCTGTTGGTTGGGCACCTGAAATACTTCTCCTCGCACCTCTTTTGGGTAGTTCAGTTGGCATAGTAGCTACAATAATGGGATTTTTAATATATATGTTTAACAAAGAATGTAATAATTAGGGTTATTAAAATAAATTATTTTTATGAAAACATTACCTACTTTTGGTAAAATATATTTGCTACTTATTGTATTAAATTCTTTTTTTCT
>Ga0163151_10004722_pt1 | contig 18007 bp, 10 predicted proteins | sample OliLakLV19MP5IB2_FD_145596 | JGI IMG/M metagenome (GOLD analysis project Ga0163151, IMG submission 145596) | Freshwater microbial mat bacterial communities from Lake Vanda, McMurdo Dry Valleys, Antarctica - Oligotrophic Lake LV.19.MP5.IB-2 | ecosystem: Environmental > Aquatic > Freshwater >... | reverse complement strand
ATGCCACTGCGCGGCGATACCGAGAATCATTGGGTGATGTATTATATGTCGCTCTATCTGATGACGCAGCTTTATCCGGATGACCCGGGTGAGAGCTGGTTCAATGGCAAGAGCTCGGTGGAGATTTCCCGGGAGTCGCGGGCCTGGTTGCTCGACTGGATGCGGATCACGACGACCATCGGGCAAGGGGAGTATGACGCCACTCACTATATTGGAGAATACGTGATCTCGATGCTCTTTCTGGCGACGTGGGCACAGGAGCCCGAGATGCGGCAGCGCGGGCAAATGATGCTGGACTATATTCTCGGCGATTTCGCGGTGGATACCCTGAACGGCATTTATATCGGCGCGCATGCGCGGACGGATGACCGCCAGGTCCTCGAAAAATGGAACGGTCTATCGTCGTTCTTCGCCTGGCTCTTCTTTGGGAATTGTCCGCCTCCGGCCGCCTACGGTGGCTGGGGAATTTACTTCGCGGTCGTGGCGCAGAATTACGAGCTGCCAGAAGTCATTTACCGGATCGCGACGGATCGCGACGGACCGTATACGCAGTTCGAGCGCAAGCGTACGCGCCATCGCTGGCGCAATAGCGATTTGCGCAACGCTCCGGTTTTCAAAACGACCCACGTGACGGCCGATTATGCGATCGGTTCGGACCAGGGAGGACTGTTGCAGCCGATTCAGCAACACTCCTGGGACGTGACCTGGGCGGTGCCGGATCCGCGGGGAGTGCATAACACAATTTTCTCCGTGCAGCCTCACTATAGCACGTTTGAATTGATGATGTATTTCACGGAAATGCCGGACTACATGCCCTCGTCGGTGACCTTTCAGGGCAAGCCGACCTATACGTCGGACGCGAAGTTTTTGGGCGGCTCGCCGTATGAGCAGATCTTCCAGCAGGACGATGCGCTGATCTCACTGAGCGACATCCCGGCGGGGGTGAATTTCGAGCAGATCAACGGGTTCTTTTCGAAGGACCTCACGCGCCTCGAGGAGGACGACTCGGGCTGGATATTTGTTCAGGGCGGACGCGCGTATATCGCTTACCGGCCGCTGGCGCCTTACGAGTGGCGCCCGTTGGAGGGCGGCGGGAAACGGCTCTATTCGCCGCATCGGCAGAACGGCACGATTATACAGGTGGCGTCCGAGAGTGAGTTCGGCAGTTGGGACGAATTCAAAACGAAGATTCGGGTGCTGCCGCTGCAAATCACGCGGGAGCCCAAGCCGCGGGTGGCGTTTACGACGCTGCGTGGGAAACGGGTGGAGTTCGCGTACGACGCGGAGCCGCGGGTGGATGGCCGCACGATCGACCGGGCGAAGCAGTGGAAACTCTTTGAGGGCCCGTATCTCAACGCGGACGTTGGCCGCCAGAGGTTGACCATGACCCACGGCCGGTTGCGGCGTATTCTTGATTTCAATACGGTGACGATCACCAATAGCGTCCTGCCGAAATGAGCCGCCGACGCCGCTGTTTGGCCGCCCCGGCGTTCCTCGGACTGTGCGTCGCCATGGTGACGTTTGGCTGGGGGCGACCGGCCCCGGTTGCCGCAGCCGATTCCGCCTACACGCCGCGCGCTTTCCTGGAGCGGCTTTGTGACGACTTTGGTGGACGGATGACGGGCACGGCGGGGAATGTCGGGGCGTTGGACCGCCTCGCCGAGGAGCTCCGGGCCCTGGGCTATGCGCCCGAGTATTCTCGTTTCACGATGCCGGGTTGGACGCGGGGAGAGGATCGGGTGGAACTCCTCGAGCCGTTGGCGCGACCGCTGCGGGTGGCGGCGCTGAGTTATTCGCAGGCTCATCCGGCGTTTACCGCGCCGGTGGTTTCCATTGGTAACGGCCGGCCGCAGGACTACCCGGCGGACGATGTCACGGGCCGGGTGGGGCTGCTTGATTCGGGCACGCCGCAGCAGATCAGTGAGCTCGTTACCGCGGCTCACGCGCGGGGGCTGGGAGGAATTCTGTTTATCAACCGCGAAGGCGGCGGCCAGCTGTTGGCGCGCACGGGAAGTTTTTCCGGAGCGCCGCTGCCTTTGCCGGTCTATTCGATCAACCAGGAGGAAGGGCGCTGGCTTCAGCGCCTGTTGGCCCGCGAGGTGCCGGTCCGCGTGCGAATGGAAACCCGCTCACACGGTGGCGAGACCGCCACCGCGAACCTTGTCGTGCGTATCCCTGGATTAAATACGAGTCGGATCGTGGTTGGGGCGCACTTTGACAGCTGGGATCTGGGGCAGGGTGCGATGGATAACGGGATCGGCATCGCGCAACTATACGCCCTCGCGCAGGGGCTCCGCGGAGCAAAGCCCTTTCATACGATCGAGCTCATCTGGTTCAATGGCGAGGAGCAGGGGCTGTGGGGTTCGCGGCACGAGGCATCACGTTCGGGAGATGCGCCGATCGTCGCGATGATCAATCTCGACATGGTGGGCGTCCCGGTCGCGGTCAATGCCCTCGGCGACGACTCGCTCGTGCCGGCTCTGGAGCGCTGGCACGAAGGTCGCGCGCCCGACCGGCGACTTGCCCTGGGAGTGCAAAATATCAATTGGGTTGGCAGCGATCACACGCCTTATCAACTCGCCGGTGTCCGCACGTTGACCTTCAATGCGCCGATCGCTCGCGAGTCCGTGCGTTACTATCACGATCTGGCGGATACGATCGACAAGGTGCCGCCCACACTGATCGACGACTCGTCCGCCATCATTGGCGATGTGGTGCGAGCGCTGGCGGCGGATCAAAGCTTGGAGGCGTTTCGACGGTCGCTTCAGGAAACCGAGATGCTGTTCACGCGCTTCAACCTCGAGCGGCGAATGCGGGCGATGGGGCTGTGGCCATTTGATCGTTGAGGGGAGCCCGCGTGAGTGCGTGATATCGACCTTCCGGCCGATCGATCCGGACTGACCGCGAAAGGAATGCCGGCGTGAACAGCCTGAAGCCTGGCCATGACGAGGCGTGGGACAGCCGCATACAGAGGCGAAAACTGAGTCAGAGAGCGCGATGCCGTGCTCAATCGTGACGTGATTGCTGCCTAACGCACCGGCCACTTCAGGTGCGTGTGCAGGAACTCGAAGGTGCCCACGCCGTTGATCGCGTGCGGGCCGTTGAAGTATTCAATGGTGGTGCGCTCCGGGATCCCGAGCTGTGCGTAGAGGCGCCGCACTTTCGCGTATTCAAAAGCGACCCATTCATCGGGGGCAACGCCGTCATTGTGTCCACGCTCGACCATGAAGGGCCGCGGCGCGATCAGTGCTGCCATCTCCGCGTAATTGAAGGTTCGGCCGTGGTTGAACTCGGCGATCTCATATTCCTTGGTGAAGAGGTAGCTGGGCGGCCCATCGACGGTCGTGGTCTTCTTGAGCCAATCGTTGAAATCTGCGGAGCAGATCGAAAGGGCGTATCCGTCCAGTAGCGCTGGCACGCGCATCGCCGTCTTGCCGCCATAGGATAGTCCGTAGAAACCAATCCGTTGCGGATCGACGAACGGCTGGGCGGAGAGCCAGTTCAGGATCTGCTCATGTTGCTCGAGAATGACCGAGAACAAGGTCTGCTTCAGCGGGTTTAAAATACGGGTGAGCCGCCGGAAATCCTCGCCGCCCCGATACGGATTATGTGGAGCAAACACGATAAAGCCACGTTCTACCAGGCGGGCGGCGAATGCCTGGTAAATACCGGAAACCTGCAGCGCCGGATCCTCGGCAAACGTATCCGCCGGCACTCCGTCCAAGCCATGCTGGCACACCACCACCGGGCGGCGTTCGCCGGGCTTCAGGTCCTTTGGGAGCAACAGCACGCCCCACGCAAAGATATCCGGGCGGACATCAAGCACCACCTCATGCGCGGTCCAAGTCGGGCGATCGAGCAGGGGGCGCGAGCGGGCGTTGGCCGGGAGATCGGGGCCGGACAGGCGACCGATGACTTCATCCCAAAAAATGGTTTTGAAAGGCTGCACGGCGGCCGTCCAGGCCGCAGCGGAGTCGGGCTTCAGTTTTTTCCAAAAGAAGGCGTTGCGGTCGTGATGCGCGAGCTGCACGAGCCCCTGGGTATGCGTCTCCAGTTCGGCGACCTGACGGCGTTGGCGGGCGTTGACGTCTGGTATCCGTGATGTGGTGACGGGCAGTGCCTGTAGGGTGGCCAGCGGAGCATGGTCGGCAGTCAGTTCCGACCAGAAAGCAGCAAGGGCCAGCGGTGATCCAGGCAGCGGCGGAGTGTCTCCGCTCCCCGCCGCGACGAGGTGGAAACGACGGGAGAGTGAGGGCCCGCAGAGCGCTTGGGCGCGGGTGAACTCCGCCTGCACTGATGCCGTGCGCGGCGTCGTGATCACGCCCGGGGCGGCGCCGGCGCGTCCGGTCCGCGGGGGAGGCGGACCGGAAATTTCGGGAGCGAGGCTCGCCTCGACGATGAGGGCGCGCGGCGCGATCAAGCTGGCGATCCCGGCATCGCCGAACTCGTGCAGCAGGGCGAAAACATTGCGGTAAATCGGTTCCTCCGCCACGGCCTGACGTGAATCAAAATAACTGCTGACAAGGGTGGCGTCGATTCGCGGATCGAGCGCCGCGGCATAAAGCGCAATGAGTCCGCCTTCGGTGTGGCCGGTGACGCCGATCGGAAGGCGGATCGTGGTGTCGTTTTCCTGCGTGAACCAATCGACCGCAGCCAACACCTTTTGCACCTCGTAGCCGATGATGTGTCGGCCGATCTGATACGCGGGCCGATAGATCCATTCGCGATGAGGTTGATTGGTGAAACGGTTCAGTTGCGCGTTGCCAGACCACTCATCGCGACGATCGACGAGGGTGGGAATGATCACTTGAGCGCCGCTTTCCGCGAGCCGTCGTGCCACCTGGGAATCGGGAGCAATTCCCGGAGTGAGCCCGGCTAGCATTTCGGGCGTCTGATCGGCATCGGGCAGCACCACGATGCGGGCCCGCGGGGTGCCTTTGGGTTGGAGCAGCAGGCCCTCGCCGTGAACACTGCCGAAGGCGCGCCAGCGCACCGTGAAGACGCGGTACGTTGCGGTCCCGGCGATCAGGGCGGGTATCGCCGTGGTCGCGACATATTCCAGCTCGGTCGGTGCGGGACGTTCGTCCACCGCGCCGATCAGCGCGCGGAAGCGTTCGCGGTTCGGGTGCACGGATTCCTGATACGCATCCGTCGACGTCAGGTCTCGCTGCCAGTGTTGCACACGCGCGGGAATAGATTGCGCCAGCTCCCGTTGGAGGAAGCGATCGATGCCGGCCACCATCTGCGCGGACAGATCGCCGGTCATTTCCAGCGGCCGGGTGTTGGGCAATGGGATCGAGTCCGCCGCCGTAGCGAGGGGCCAACCCAGCACGGAGAACGTTCCGAGGAAGGCGAGCAGGCCGCAGCGGGAGAAAAGGGAAGGGCGGGGCATGGCGGGGAAAGTCTGACGACTTTGTTGGAGGTGACAAAACGAATACACCATTGATCCAGCCCGATTAGTCCGCCTGCGGCGGTTGCAACAGGAGAATCAAGAGTTGAGATTTGGGGAATTTCGGGCGCCGATAATGGGGCGCCTGCGACTCATATGAAATCGATCTCTCTCCTCAGTTTACTCTTCCTTGTTCTCTCCGGCCTCGCGCGCGCCCTTCCTTCGCTCCACACTTCGCCGCTGGCATCCGTGCTGGTGACGGGCGGGAGTATGATGAATGGCAATCATTTTGCCGACAGTGTCTTGCCGGGGATGCACGAACATTATGCAGGTCGCCGCTTGGTGGCGTTGGTGCTGCATGCATCGCATCCCGCGGATCGCGATAAGATGGAGTTGCGGCTTCGCGAGGCTTTTTTGCATATCGGCGTGCCTGCGGCAGAGTCGCTGCACCGCTATGATGATGCGGGGGCTCGCGAACTGCTGATGAAGGCTGACGCCATCTTCGTCGGCGGCGGAGAGACTTTTGTGCTGTTGCGTGAGTTGGCGCGCACCGGTCAGATCGCTTTGATCCGGGAACGCGTACTCGCCGGAGTGCCCTTCGGTGGCGCGAGTGCCGGGGCGAATGTGGCGGGGTTGATCATTGGAACGACGAACGATTTTCCCATGGCTGATATCCCCAGCCGGGAGTCGCTGGCGCTGCTGCCCGCGACGATCAATCCGCATCATCCGACGCCCGAGACGAAGGCTGATTTCGACGGGCGGGTGGGAAAGATTAGAATCTATTCCCAGTTCAATCCTGATGAAACCGTGCTGGGATTGGCGAACACGTCGATGGTACGGCTTCATCGGGGCCGCGCGACGTTGGTGGCGGGACGGGGTTGGCTCTATCATCGCGGTGGAGCGCCGCGTGAATTGAAAATCGGTGAAGCGATTCCGGAACTGGCGGGAGGCGCGAGCGCGGTACGGTAGGGCAGTCAGGAGCGACGGGTGAGCGCGCGTTCAGGTCAACGTTTCCATCGTCAGGCCTGGGCTCGCACAGAGCGGGAATATCGATCGCAACGCTGCGGCCGACTCGACTGTCGGCCCCATGTTGGCCCCGTTCTGGACTAAACCGGTTTGCGCGGACCGCCGCCGTGAACCGCATTATAGAACGGATCGCCCGGCTTGATTGAGCCCGCTCGAACGGCCTCGCCGGTGAATGCGCTCTTGTAGATCGCCGTCAGGAATTCGAGCGTGCGCCGCGCGTCGGCGCCCGAGGTGAGCGGACGCGTGCCGGTATCGAGATTGCGGACGAACTCGTTGAGTTGCGCACCGTGGGTTGATCCCACATCGGGTGGAAAGCTGTGCCAGGCCTGCAACAGGCCATCATCCTGAGCGGGGGGGACGAGCGTGAGTTTCCAGTTGTCGCGCGTGTATCCGTAAAGATGAGTCAACTCGACTGTGGCCTTCTGGTAATCAAGCCGCAGATACGTTTCCTGGCGCGGGCTGAGCGCGCTGTTCACAATCGAACTGAACGCGCCGTTGGCGAAACGCACCAGCGCCATGGACACGTCTTCCACCTCGATCGCGCGATCCAGGGTGCCAGCCATTGCCCGGACTTCGTCCCAATCGCCGAGCAGGTAGAGAAAGTGATCCATCGCGTGGATCCCGAGGCCCATGGTGGGGCCGCCGAGTTCGGCATCCCAGCGGCCGCGCCAGGGTGCGGCATAATAGGCGGCGTCGCGGAACCAAAGGGTGTTGCAGACCCCCACGAGCGGCCGGCCGAGCAGGCCGCTGTCTGCGAGGCTCCGCAGATGCAAGGTTGACGAGGCAAAGCGCATCTGGAACACGCAGGCGGTGAAGCGGCCGGTGCGTTCCTCGACCTCGCTGATCCGGTCGAATTCCGCGAGGGAACCGCAGAGCGGTTTTTCACACAATACCCAGGCGCCCGCCTCCATCGCGGCCATGCTCATCGGCGCGTGCTGCGCCGGTGGCGTCGCGACGAGGACCAGATCGGGCTTCGTCTGCTCCAGCATCCTGGCATAGTCGGTAAACGTTTCCGGAATATGGCAACGCGCCGCGAAGTCGCGCACGCGCGTCGCATCGATGTCCATTGCGGCGACAAGTTGGACGCGTCCGTGGGTCGCCTCGATGGCGCGCACATGGGCGTCGCCAATGGAGCCAGTTCCCGCCAGAACGGCACGGTAAGTTTTACTCATAAAAAGGGCACCGTAGGGTTAACGAGCTCGGGCGCAATCTTAGGCCGGATCCTTGCGGGCAGTGAAAACCGTGAGCCCGAGCAGCGATTGGCTGGGACTAGGGAAGAAGAAGCTGCCGACATATCCGAACACCAGGCAGGCAAAGATTGCGAAGGTGGGATAGAGCACCGGCGTTACCATGTCGCCCTGCCAAAGAATCGACGTGATGATCACGCTCGCAATCACCCCGATGACAGCGCCCTGCCAGTTGGCCCGGCGGGTAAACATGCCCAGCCCGTAACAACCGGCGAAGCCGCCGCCGAGAACGGCCTGTAAGGCGAACCAGGCGTCAAAGGCCGATTTGATGTCGAAGAGCGCCAGCAGGACGGCCGTACCGACGCCGATCACGCCCGCGATGACGGTGACCCACTCGGCGAGCCGCATGCTTTTCTTGTCGGTCGCACGCTTGGAGAAGCGTTCGTAGAAGTCCACCGACACCAAGGTAGCCACACTGTTCATACAACTCGACAACGTCGACATCGAGGCGGCGAAGATACCGGCAATGATGAGACCGGTGATGCCGACTGGTAATTCGGCGGCGATGAAGAGCGGGAACGTCGCATCGACCGATAGCAACGGGTTCAATCGCTCCGGGTGCTGCTGGTAGAATACATAGAGGGCGGTGCCGATCGCGAAGAAGGTGAGGCTGCCCGGCACCACGATGGCACCCAGAGTCCACATCGACCATCCGGCTTCTTTGGCGGACTTCGTGGAGAGCGCGCGCTGCATCATAACTTGATCTTTTGGATACGTGATCAGTTCGATGATCGCGAAGAACATGAAGCCCCAGACCGTCGCCTGCGTCAGATCCAAGGTCCAATCAAACGTCTTCATTTTATTATCGGCCATCGCGATGCGGAAGAACTCCGGCATCCCGCCGTCGACGCTATAAATAACATAGCCAATCGCGAAAAAGGCGCCGCCGAGCATGACAAAGACTTGGAGCACATCGGTCCAGATGACCGCCTTCATTCCTCCCAATAAGGTATACGCGATCGTGACGGCGCCCATCAGAAGAATGCTCCAGATGACGTTGAGGCCGGTCACCGCGGAGAGCGCGAGCGCCGGCAGGTACAGCACCACGCTCATGCGTCCACCGAGTTGAATCAGGATGTTGAGAGCGCTGGCGAGCACCCGGATGGACGGGTGAAAACGCATCTCGAGGTATTCATAGACTGAGGTAACGTTCAGCCGTCGGATGAGTGGCACAATGAAGACGGCCACGAATCCGATGGTGAACATGCCAATGACATTCTGGGCGAGAATCTGCCAGTTCGTTGCGAACGATTTCGCCGGGATGCCGATGAACGAAATCGCGCTCGTGCCGGTGGCATAGAGACTCAATCCGGCCGCCCACCACGGTATCCGGCGGCCACCCAGGAAGAAATCGTCATTCGTCTGCTTCTTTTCCTTGAGATAGACGTAAAGTCCGATGCCGGCCGAGCCACCGAGATAAAGCAGGATGACCATCCAATCCAGCGGCTGAAGGAGTCGTTTGCTGGTGACCAGTTCGATTCGCGTCAGAGCTGTGGAGTCGCCGGTCTCGACGAGAAATCCCGCCGGCGCGGGTCGGAGCGCGATGATCTCACCCGGCAGGGTGACTTTGCCGAACGGAGCCCACGTGTTGGTAATGGAGTGGTAGCCCAGGATGGTGAGTTCTCGCGGTCCGGTGAGTGAAGCTCCGAGCAAATGAGCCTGAGCCGTGCGGACGAGTACGTCTCCAAAAAGTGGAGACGGTGGAGTTGTCCGCGGAAGATCGGCCGAAGCGACCGCCGCCGGCGGAGTCAAGGCGAGAGCCGCCTCGGACTGCAGCGTTGTAACGGTGAGTTCGGTCAGATCGGCGGCCCGGAGGCCGGCGAAGACGGAGAGAAAGAGGAAGAATAGAGCGCTAGAGCGCAGCGGGCGTAAAGACATGCGGGGTAGGGGAAGGCGAACGCGGTAGAGCTTTCTCGGGATGCGACGTTGGGGAAGGATAAAGTGGAGGAGAGAGCTTCTTCGAAGCAATGAGTTCGAGCGAGGGGTTATCGTTTAGAGGCAGCTCACACGTGGAACCGTGAACGGGAGAACGTTCCCGTTCGGTCAGCCGGTTCGACCCGCTTACGACCCAAGGGCGTGCGGTTTCAGGGTCCGAGCCAACGAGGGGGAACCGGACGTGTTGTCGGTCCGGCACCATCTAACGGCTGGTCCGCCAACGGCCATGAAACCCGCACTAGGTGCCGCTTACCATGGCGAGAATTTTTTCTCCGGTGAGCCGCTTTTCCGGTGAGAGCGAATGGGGTGTCTTGCCTCCGTAGATGGCGGCGGCTTCCGCGAACTTCGCCCGAGTTGATTTCATGAACTCCTCCACGGGCCGGGTCTCGCCGAACAGCGCCATCATCGCCGGCAGCCAGCGATGGCCATAGCGCACGTGGTTCTGTTCGTCGTTGCGGTCAAAAGCGAGCAGGGTGTCGGCCTCGAAATCGTTGAGTTCCCGGATGCGATCCATGACCATGGCCTTGGTCGGGAAGCTGCCCGCTTCAAATTCCATTGTCATCATCGCGTAGCGCTCATGCGCGGGCATTTGGACGAGGATATTATAAAGATCGAGCGAGTGTTCGACCGTCATGAGATCCACGCCGAGCTTGGGCAGTTGACGATAGCCGAATTGGCTGTGCCTGGATTCGTCCCAGAGATGGCGAGCGAGGTCGTAGTGCAAATCAAACGGGGCCTGCGGCGTATCGTAGAACACGGTGGCGAGGTAATCGACCGCATCCATTTCCATCATCAGCCAGACGTAAACCATGATCCGAATTACGCGCGCGTCGGTCTTTGGGTCCGCCAACCAGGGGCGGACGATCGGAGTTTCCTGCGGATCGTAGCTGAAGGCGCTGGAGCATACGGGAAAGCGGCCGCGATTGCAGGTGGGCGGATGCGTGTAGTGGCGCTGCTGATACTCCCAGCGGAAATCAGCGGGCAGCGGCACCCGCGTGCTTTCACCCAGCAAACCACCGGGCGCGGAAAGAACGGTCGTGAGATGGGCCTGCCATTTGCGTGCGAGGGTGGCGGTCGCGTCCTGCTCGCGCAGATACGGCGCGATCTCGCGGGCGTGGCGTTCTTCATCCGCAATGAATTCCTCGACGAGTTTCTTGGAAGGCCAGTCGGCGAGGGGGTCCGTCACCGTGAGATAATGCCGGTAGGCGGCGAGCAGTGCCGGCTTCAGCACGGTATAAAATCCCGTCAGCGCGACATCCGCATTTTCCGGCATGATTGTCTCGTCGAACACCTGACGCAGCGACTCGCGCACGTCTTCGCCCGAGCCGAAACCGCTCAGTTCCCGGCCGCGTTCGCGCAGGAATCGGGCGTGGCCGGCGGATTCCCAAACGTGCTGACAAAGTAGATACTTCAGCTCCGGCTCGCCCACGCGATAGATCAACGTGGTCGCGGTGCGAACGAACTCGCGCTCCACTTCGAAGAGCGTGCGCTGCAATCGCGCCATCTCCTGCACTGCGGCCATGCGGCCGCCGGCAGCGGGGGAGGCTTTCGGGGTCGAAGAAGAGGTGGAGGTTGCAACCATGGGTTAAGGGAACTTACCGGGCAGCGGCCACCGAATGGGACCGGTTGATGATTTATTTTGAATGAAGCTGCCTGCCAAGTTGGCGTCTCGGGACGAGGCTATTTCCAAATAATACTGGCCCGGCGGATAATACGGTTCGCGCGGAAGTCAGTCCGTTGGGTTGGAGAAAGGCTGCTGCGGCGCCCGCCAGGGCGGTTTGAGGGATCGAACCGCGGACGGGCGCGTAGGCCCAGCGATGTGCCCCAGCGTCACGCAGTGCGGATGACCGTAACCCGCCACCACCGATGAAATCGCGTTGCATGGGAAATTCTTCCGTTTAGCAGATTCGTCCCCGTTTACCCGCGGTGGAGTGGCCCGGGGGATTCGGACCAACCCAGCGTTCGTCGATCGGTTCGCTCGCGCGTTGGTACCGCGAATCGCTCGAAATCCGGAGGCGGTTCTCCGTCTGGTTGTCGAGGGAGGCGTGAACGAGGAACATGCCGAAAGTGAGGAAGTCGCCCGCTTGGAACTCAGTCGTCAGCCAGCGGCCACCGAACTTGTTTCGAATTTGGGGCGGGTTATGCGACAGCGTGCCGCTAAAGGACCACTTGCCGGACTTCGCCTTGGCCGCGTCCGTCTCTTTGTTTTCACAGAAGGTGTCGACGTCGCGGTAGATATATTTTTCCAGCAGATCCATCCGTTTGTGCGAGCCTTCGAGGACCATCAGGCCACCGAGGTCGAACGAGATGTCGCCGTACGGCATCCAGCACGTCATGTGCTGGTGCGTACCGCGTCCCATATAGGGAAGATCACAGTGAGGGTTGGTGCCCTTGCCGGGACCGATGGCCCGCAGCCAGGTGAAATCGTAGTGCTTGATGGGCTCGCCAAAGAACTTCTCGTAAAACTCCACCAATCGGCCGGAGTAGAGCAGGCGTTGGACCTCAGGGTTGCCCTGGGTGAGTTCGGGTTTGAAGACGTAGCCTGAGCCGGGTTTGCAAACGGCATCAATTTCTGGATACGCCGGATCCAGCACCCCCGCTTCCGCGAGCCGCTTGGTCAGGCTGGCCCGGGCGCCGAGGACCTCGTCGCGATCCAGGTATCCCCGCATATAGAGATACCCGTCATCGGCGAAACGGCGGCGCAATTCCACGGGGTTGTCAGCCGCATCGCTCGAGTCCCGAAAGAGGCCGACCTTGTCGTCGGCCATCTCGAGGGGATGACCGAAGGAACGGAGTTGGGGTAAAGCGGTGAGAGTGCTCATTTACCAGATTACACCGTTATTGGTCCGAAAAAAAGGGTTGAAGTGGGAGAAGTGATGTAAATTTTGGGAGCTATGCCGCAATCATCCCTTCCCCGCGCCCAGCCGTGGCTGCAAAGCCCGCTGCGCTCTGGAGTCGGAGACATTCAGCTGGCTGGCATGTTGTCGAATGTGGCGGGGATTGATCCCAACGCTATGCGCGTTTTGGGAAGTTACGCGTTGATTCTAATGGTCGCCGGTGAAGGCTACTATCGCGATGCCACCGGGAACATCAGTGACTTGCGACCGGGCGATGCGGTGGTGGTTTTTCCCGATCTGGCGCACGCTTACGGACCGAAGCCGGGGACGGATTGGACGCAGATCTATTACGTTTTCACGGGAGCGCAGTTCGATTTGTGGCGGGACTCTGGGCTCCTCCGGCCCGAGGACCCGGTGCTGCGGTTGGGGTCGGCGGATTATTGGCAACAAAGGCTGCTCGCGGTGGTGAAAGGAGAGCCGCTCGCGGCGGCCGGTGCGCCCCTGCGATCATTGGGGCGTTTCCTTGAGGTACTGGCCGAGATGCTGGCGACCCATCGCGAGAGCGGACGGGAGCCGGGTCGGGATAGCTGGTATGAAAAAAGCCTGCGGTTGTTGGGCCATCGCGGCGCGAGCGGCTGGCTGACGTCGCACGATGTCGCGCGCGCCGTCGGGTTAAGCTATGAGAACTTCCGGAAGCGTTTCGCGCAGACAAGCGGGGAATCACCGGGCGTTTATCAAAAACGCCGCCGCCTCGATTGGGCGTGTGCGGCTATTTATCACGGGGAGCACTCGATCAAGCAGATCGCCGATGAGCTCGGGTTCTGCGACGTGTTTCATTTTTCGAAAGCGTTCAAACAGGGCGTTGGAACGACGCCATCGGAGTACCGCAGGCGCGTGCGGGGGCACTGAAGCGCGAGGAGAAAAGCCTGTTTGGAGGAGTGAGATAGACATTCCTGTCTGTCATTCATTGACGAGTGAGATAGAAATTCCTGTCTGTCATCGGGGACCGACGGAACAGGCAGGAATGCCTGTGTCACTCCGGAAACCGCCGCAGCGTCTCTTGACGGCATCGGCCCGCGCGCATCCCTTCCTCCTGATGAATGTTCCCGCGCCCATTCCGCCTCCGCCCGCTGATGGGTTCTTTCCGCCTGGGCAACGCGCGCATGTGCTCGAGCACATGAATGCCGACCATGCGGATGCGGTGCTGCGCTACGCGCGGTATTATGCCGGGCATCCGGAAGCGACCGCCGCGCAACTGACGGACATCGATGCCGGTGGTATCCAGCTCTTGGTTACGACGGCAGCGGGTGCGTTTCCGGCGCGGATCGCCTTCGAGACTCCGTTGGCCAAGCCAGATGATGCGCATCTCACGTTGGTCGCGATGGCGAAGGATGCGCGCCGTCGCGAGGTGTTGGCGCAGGCGCGCGAAACAGCTGTTTGGTTTCGGCGCGAGTTCAAGACCGTGCTACTCGGCACCGTCTCGTCCGAAGGCGAGCCCGAGGCCTCTGTTGCGCCCGCCGTCATCGGTGAAGACGGTGCGTTCTATATTTATGTGAGCATGCTGGCCGCCCACACGCGGAACCTTCTCCAGACTCCTCGTGCGAGTATACTCTTGATCGAGGACGAAGCGGTTTCCGTGCAGATGCTGGCGCGGCGCCGGCTGACGTTTCCCTGCGTGGCGAGCCCGATCGCGCGCGATGATGAAGTGTTCGCGCGGCTCATGGTTCCCCTGAAGGAAAAATTCGGCGAGGTCATGGAGCACCTGGAAACGATGACGGATTTCCATCTTATCCGACTGATGCCGGGACGCGGCCGGCTCGTCACTGGCTTTGGTCAGGCCTATGACGTCGACCCGCTCGATTGGACTCAAGTCGTTCCCGTCGGAGGCGGTGGCCATCGGCCGAGCGCGGACAAGAAGGTGTGAACGCTTGGTCGTTTCACGCCGCTTCACGGGTACGCTTCTCTAATGATGGAGCGTGAACGCGGTTTGGCGTATCGGTATTTTCGTTACGACTCGTGGGCCGGCTCGTTCACGCCGGCAGGAGGCATGCCTCCAGGGACGCGCGTAAAGCGGCCTCATCGAGATCGCGCCCGATGAAGACGATTTCCTGGCGGCGATCGCCGTGGGGTTCCTGCCAGAGCGCAAGAATGCCGGCGGGGATTTCCTGAAGCGTGAGCACACCGTGGTCACGCAGGGCGGCGGCCCACGTTCCGGCCGGTTCAATGCTCACGATTCCGCCGGCCACGGACACGAAACCGATATCATCGGGCCGGCCTCCGGCCCAAAAGAAACCCTTGGCGCGCACCACCCCAGGCAGCCCGCGGGCGAGCAAGGCTTCGAAGCGGGTTTCATCCAGCGGACGACGCGCGGCGAAAAGAAATGTCTGCAAGCCGTATTTGGCCGCGGAGCTTTCTGCGCGCGTGAGGACCGCACTCGCGGGCCGCACTCCGGCGCCTGCGGTTGGGGCGACCAAACCCGCCTGTCCCCGCGCCTGATTCAGGACGCGCATCCAGGTGGCCGGCGGGTTGGCGTCATTCGATGCGCGGGAGAGTCCGGGCCAGACGGCCGCGGGAAGCCGGCTCTTGATCGTCCGGTAAATTTCCGCCCGCGTATTCACGCCGCGCACGATCGCTTCCGCTTCGTCGCAGGCGTTGGGATCGATCAGATCGGTTTTATTGAGGGCGACGATGTCGGCTCCCTCGATCTGCTGGAGCATGAGTTCCGCGAGCGGTCGGGGACGTTCGTCAGGATTGACGAAGCGGCGTTTGATTGGGCGGGCGTCTTCGCGCTGCCCGCAGTGACGCAGAAGCTCCGGCGTATCCACAATTGCTAATACGGCATGAAGGCGCGCGAAATCGCCGAGGCTGCGACCGAAGTGATTGCGTTCAGTGAAGAGGCGCGCGATCGGCTGCGGTTCGGCGACCCCCGAGCACTCGATCAGGATGTGGTTGTGCTCGCGGCGGGCGGCGAGTTCGGCGACGGCCTCGGCGAGTTCGTCGCGCACGCTGCAACAGATGCATCCGTTGGCCAGTTCAACGGTGGTGGGCCCCGCGCCCTTCTTGTCGTCGATCTTCCGGATGAGAGCAGCGTCAATGTTGATCGCGCCAACATCGTTGACGATCACGGCGAGCTTCAACCCACCGGGCTCGCGCAGTACGTCCGAGAGCCACGTGGTTTTGCCGGCGCCAAGAAACCCCGTCACCAACGTGACCGCGGGAAGCGTCGCGGGATCAACCGGGTTTTTAAGAACGTCAGACGGAGTCATGAGGAGCAAGCAGTCGCACGGCGCGTGAGTAAGCGCGAGCTCCGGGTATGCAATCCCGAGACGGGAGCGAGAGGGCTCCGGAGTGGGTTATACGGAGCGCGTCGCGCCTTTGCGCATCGGGTACGTCCCTCGTGGACTCGTTAGGCGAGGATGTGGCGGAGACTGTCGAGATCGAGCACGACGGCGAGGGACTCCTCTTGTACGACGGCGGCGGCGAGGGCGGCTTTTTCCCGCTGCAGGGCGCGGATTTTTTCTTCAATGGTGTTACGCGCAATCAGACGGTAGGCGATGACTTGGTTCCTTTGGCCGATGCGGTGGGTGCGATCGATGGCTTGCGCCTCGACGGCGGGATTCCACCACGGATCAAAGAGGACAACATAGCTCGCGGCGGTCAGGTTTAGTCCCGAACCGGCGGCTTTGAGGGAGAGGAGAAAAACGGGGATTTCAGGATCGGCTTGAAATTGATCGACCAAACCCTGCCGGTTTTCGGTTTGCCCGGTGAGCAGAAGATGGCGGATGCCACGCGCGGTGAGTTCAATGCGGATGAGGTCCAGCATCTTGACGAACTGGGAGAAGACCAAGACCTTGTGGCCTTCGGAAATGAGCGGATCGAGGGTGTCGAGGAGCGCCTCGAGCTTCGCGCCGGGAAGTGGCAGCGACTGGGGCGATGGGGCGCTCTCCGCCTCGGCACTCGTAAGGGCGGACTCCGAGCCGCCAGAGTCGATCACCGTCGATTTCGCGCTGGAGCGGGCCCGTGCGCTCGCGCGCGCGGACTTGGAGGAGGGACCAGCCGACTGCTGCAGATCCTTGGGCGTTTGCTGCAGGAGTCGGGGATCACAACAGATCTGCCGCAGGCGAAGGAGGGATTGGAGGATGTTGAAACGCTGGTTGTCGAACTCGCGATTGCTCTTTACGCCGAGGAGAAGCGCGCGCGTGTGTTTGAGCTCGGCGTCGTAGAGGCGGCGTTGTTCACCTTCGAGTTCGACCACCAGCTCCTCTTCAATGCGCGGGGGAAGATCCCGGGCGACTTGGGATTTCGTGCGTCGTAAGAGAAAATGTTTTACGCGCTGGGCGAGACGAGTCCGCGCGCTGGTGGGGTCCGCCTTGTCATTATAGAGGCGCTTGAATGAGGTTTGCCCGCCCAGGAGGCCCGGTTGCGCAAAGGAGAAGAGACTCCACAGGTCGAGCAGACGGTTTTCCACGGGTGTGCCGGTGAGGACGAGGCGGTGTGACGTGGGGAGGGCGCGGGCGGCTTGGGCCGTAGCGCTGACGGGGTTCTTGATATTCTGACCTTCGTCGAGGACGACGGCGTCCCATTTCTCGGAGGCGAGCGCGGTGGCATGGAGGCGAAGTTGAGTATAATTCGCGATCAGGATGTGAGGCCGGAACGCGTCGCGCCCGGCGATCGGTTTCAGAGTTACGCCTTCGGATTTAACGCGGGCGGAGGAGCCGGAAGGGGCGGCCGGTTGTGATACGAGGGCGGAGGTGAAGAGGGTGGTGGCGATAGCCGGAGCAAAGCGGGCCGTTTCAAGCTGCCAGTTTACCACGACCGACTTTGGGCAGATAACGAGGGCACGGAAGGGGCGGTTGGCGGGCACGCGTTTCCTCTGAAGGGAGCCGTTGGGTTCAGATGAGCCCACGGTCGGTTTGCGCGTGACGCTCACGGAGTTGGAGGCGGCGTGGTTGGCGGCCGTGCGGTCTGCGAGCCACAGGAACCAGGCGAGAGTTTGCAGGGTTTGTCCAAGTCCCATGTCGTCCGCCAGGATGCCGCCGAAATTGTTTTCTGCGAGGAACGCCAGAAAATGGAACCCTTCGTGTTGGTACGGGCGGAGGTCGGCGACAAGGCCCGGCGGAATCGGGGGCATCACGCAGGCACGAAGGGACGCCGCGCGGTCGCGGACTTGGTTCCAGAGCTTTTCGGGAAGGACATCACGGAGCGCGTCATCAGCGAGCTGGAGGGCGTGAAACCGGAGCGGGTCACGGCCCGGCTCGATCGCGGCGGCATCGGGATTGAGGCCGAGCCGCGCGAGTTTTTCCTGCGTGGCGGTTGAGTCGTCGAGCGTGAGGCGACGCCAGCCGTGGCCGGCGAGGCGGACGAACCGGCCGCGGGCGTGGTGGAGAATCGCGATGTCCTCGGGGGTGAGGGTCGTGTCCTCGGCGCGGAGCGTCACGCGGATATCGAACCAGTCGATGCCGGTATCCGCGTTGGGAGTGAGATCGATGGCGAAGTGAGCGCGGGTGGGCGCTTGGGCAAAGGCGGCAAGCTCAGGAGAGAGTTCGATCAGGGTTTGGGGAGGAAAGCCACTG
>Ga0163151_10004719_pt1 | contig 18015 bp, 19 predicted proteins | sample OliLakLV19MP5IB2_FD_145596 | JGI IMG/M metagenome (GOLD analysis project Ga0163151, IMG submission 145596) | Freshwater microbial mat bacterial communities from Lake Vanda, McMurdo Dry Valleys, Antarctica - Oligotrophic Lake LV.19.MP5.IB-2 | ecosystem: Environmental > Aquatic > Freshwater >... | reverse complement strand
GCGTGCATGGTCGACCGACGTGAACCGCACGCAACGCGGTGTCGATTGGCAAATGAAGATCAGTGACGCCCGTGCGAAACTCCGATCAGTCTATCCTAACATCAAGACGTGACACAGCACGAGCCGGTGAAGAACGTGGAGATCCAGTAGAGGCCGCTGGACAGCGCCATCGCCACCGGCAGCGTGAGGATCCAGGCCAGGGCGATCTCACGGACCGTCTCGGGCTGAATGCCCGACTTGTTGGCCCACATCGTGCCCGCGACGCCGCTCGAGAGCACGTGCGTGGTGCTCACCGGCATGCCGAACGAATCGGCCATCGCGATCGTCGTAGCGGCCACGAGTTCGGCCGCGCCCCCCTGGGCATAGGTGAGGTGAGTCTTGCCGATTTTTTCGCCCACTGCGACCACGATCCGCTCCCAGCCGAACATCGTGCCGAGTCCGAGGCACAGCGCCACACCCATCACGACCCACTCCGGCACGTATTCGACCGGCTTGGCGAGCTGGCCGGCGAGGCTCTTGAGCACCGTGCGGCGCTCTTCGGCCAGCGTGTCGCCAAACTGCCGCAACAGCGTGCGGATCGACGCCCCAAGTTCGACGAGCTGCGTGCGGAGCTTCCAGCGGTCGTCGGCAGGAAGATCAGCGAAGCTCCCGCGGCCGTCGAGACTCGCGAGCACTTCTCGGCACAGGGGCAGCGGGTCGAGCGTGGCCAGCACGACGTCGTTCCGCGGGAACGAGTCGAACACGTTGTCGATCATTTCCGACTCGAGCACTTCGGCCGCGGCCACGCCCTCGCGGCGGGTGATCCGCTCGACCCGCTTCTCGGCCATGTGTCGGTCCTTGAGCGCGGCCATCATCGTCGCGAGCTGGGGCTCTGAGAGCTCGGCCTCGAGCCGCCGGGCCGCGGCCACCGTGGCCGTGATCTCGTCTGACGACGTGCTCATGTTCAATGCGAAGGCGGCGGGCACGATGCCGATGAGCACGAGCATGATGAGGCCCATTCCCTTCTGGCCGTCGTTCGAGCCATGAGCAAAGCTCACGCCGGTGCAGGTGCCGATGAGCAGCGCCCGAATCCACCACGGCGGCGGGTGGTCGCCGTGCGGCGGCTCGTAAAGTTCGCGGGCGGGAATAAGCTTCTTGGCGACCACCAGCAGGAGGGCCGCCAGACCAAACCCGATCACGGGTGAGAGCAAGAGCGCCACGCCCACCTCCGCAGCCTTGTGCCAATTGATCCCTTGGAAGGCCGAACCGTGCTCGAGCCACGCGTTCATCATCCCCACGCCCATGATCGAGCCAATGAGCGAATGAGAACTGGATGCGGGCAGGCCACGATACCAGGTGGCGAAGTTCCAGATGATCGCGGCGCCCAGGAGCGAGAGCACCATCGCCATGCCGCGCCCGGTCTTGATGTTGACGAGCATATCGACCGGCAGCAGGTGGACGATGCTGAAGGCTACGCCGATGCCACCGGCATGGACGCCGATGAAGTTCCAGAGGCCCGACCAGACAACCGCCGGGGTGGGCTTGAGCGACTTCGTGTAGATCACCGTCGCCACGGCATTGGCCGTGTCGTGGAAGCCGTTGATCACCTCGAAGCCAAATGCGATCACCATCGCGATCACGAGCAAGATCACCTGCCCCACGCCGAGGGATCGGTGGGCAACCGTTCGGAGGAGCATCGCAATGGCGAGTAGAGGCAGGCTCGGCGTGGAACGTCGGTTTCTCGACAGACTCCTCGCCTCCCGGCATCTCGGCATCGACCTGGGCGACGGCATCGTCGTGCACGCGCGGCCCGAAGATTTTCAGCGGCCATTCGGCGGCGTCCAGGCGGCAGAGTGGCGGGTCATCATGAACGTCTCGATCCCAGCGCCGACCGCGCGCTTGCAATGAACCTTGACGGCACGTTCTGGGGCACGTTCGCCGAGATCGGTGCCGGGCAGGAGGTGGCCCGTTGGTTTTTCTCCGTCGGCGGCGCCGCCGGAACGGTCGCGAAGACGATGTCGGCCTACGACATGACCGTCAGCGACGCCATCTACGACAAGGCGCCGCGGTATGTCTCTCGGGAGCGGATCGATGAGATGCTCACCGCACGAGTTCACCCTCCTGCTCGGGCGACCCGTCGTGGCGCGACCTCGTGGCCATCGCGACGCAAGACCGACTCTGGCCGGATCGGCTACCCTCACTGCCGACCATCCCCCACAAGCCATTTGCGAAACCGCCGTTGACCGTCCTTCCCTTCGGAGTCACTTTGAGAAAGATGCATTCTCTGCTCGTTATTTTGGGAATGGCGCGATCGGGAACGACGTTCGTAGATCGAGCGATCGCCTCGCTCCCGAACGTCGAATCTTTAGGCGAAGCATTTCACGCAGCCCCCTCTTTGAGAACCTCATGGAATCAAAGGATTCCACCCTGGTCGCACGATGCAGATCCTGTCGACTGGCTCGCGTCGATTCGCACGGAATCGCACGTCCTGTCGGTCAAGGTATTGGCCGGACAGCTCACAGATCATGCGCTCCACGGCATACTCGCCAAGGGACAACTGATACTTTGCCGGCGTCACCCTTTGGCCTGTATCGTCAGCGCACATCAGGCAAAAAATTGCGGTGCGTGGAATCGCATGCATGACGGCCAAGGGATGTTCGGTGGTATCGATCCTCCGTATTCCGAAACTCCGATCCGACTCGAATACGATGAAGTCCGTCACTATGTCGACTATCACCAGCGATTCGAAGGGCACCTCGCCGCTCTTCCGAATCTTCGCATCGTGCACTTCAACGAGATCGTGATCGATCCTCGCGAGGTATGTCGGCGTATCGGATCGTGGCTCAACGCGGAGCCGCCGCAACCGATGACACAGCGTATGAATCCGATGGCGATCCATCGTCGGGTTACGAATTGGGATCAGGTTCGATCGTGGTTCCCACTGAGCGAATATCGATTCCTTGAGGAGGAGGAATGGCTCGGCGTGAGCAACCCCTCATAGCGATGACGGCATTTTCGGGGCAGCGGCACCAGATCAGGACCGGTTGGCAGCGATTGTGCAGTCTGCAACGACCGATGCTTTGCCGGATCGCGGCGGGCTGCGGATAACCCTTTGTTGGAGCAGAGCCGTCATGAGATAAGAAAGACGTCGTGCACACAGGTTTGCTGTCGACTCCGTAGACCATGTCGTGTTGAATACCCGTCGCTCGGCCCCATCTCGATTCGTCGTCACACTCTCGTTCGTCTGATCATCTTGCGAACAGGCCCACACATGGTTCCGGTAGACCGCGTCACGTTCGGATCGTGGTGCCTCGCAATCTCGCTGCTTGCATCGTCGAGGTTCGCAATGGCTGCTGAGCCAGTTGAACCGAGCCAGACGACGACTTCCACGACGGCGTTGCCGAAACCGCCGACGACTGATCGCCCGCACCCGCTGACTTCGGTTTTGGATTTCGCGAGAAAGGAGCAGGACTTCCTGCGACACACCGTGAAAGGCTTCACCTGCCGACTTGTGAAACGCGAGCGTATCGACGACACGTTGCAGGACTACCACTACATCGACATGGAGGTGCGCGAGGAGATTCGCAGCGGCGAGCGGATCGAAAAGCCGCTCAGCATATTCTTGAAGTTTATTGGGCCTGACGACGTGGCCGGACGCAAGGTGCTTTATGTCGAGGGCCAGAACGATGGAAAGATGGTGGTTCGCAACGGCGGCAAACGGTTCGCGCATGTGGTTGTGAAGATCGATCCTCGTGGAGAGAGAGCGAGTCGCGAGAGTTTGGTGCCGATTACCGAAATCGGCTTCGACCGACTCCTCGGCCGAATGATCGTGATTTTAGAAACACACGCGCGAGTCGATACCACGGGAGAGAACACCCACGTGCGGCGCATCCCAGGAGCAAAGCTGGATCAGCGTCCCTGCACCGTGATACGGGTCACGCATCCCCAGAAACAAGTCGGCCTGCACTTTCATGAGGCCAACGTGTTCGTGGATGACGCCCTCCACGTCCCCGTGCGTATCGACTATTCCGAATGGCCTGAACAGCCCGGTGCAGTACCTCGCCTGATGGCCGAATACAACTACACCTATCTCGAGCTCAACCCCTCCCTGAACGACGACCATTTTGATCCCGCTCTCCTGCGCTCGCATCGATAAGATTGAGGACGCTCGACGGCACGTTCGCGATGCGCTGGCGGCTCTCGCCTGGGACTCGAGCAACGTCGGCGGGCCAATTGGTCATCTTTTTTCAAGGTGGTTCATCACGATGATCTTCAGCACAACGTGGCGTTGCCGCACAACCCTCGCCTCCCTCGTGTTTCTTGCCGTGAGCGGTTGCGATTCGTCGGCGCCGCCACCAGTCACGGCGGCCAATGAGCCAATGTCGACCCCAGCCCTCGGAAAGCCAGCGATCACTCCGACACCAGATCAGCTTGCCGTATGGAAATCTCCCGAGTACGAACCGCTCGTCCTCCTCGCTGCCAAAGAATCGAACAAAGTCGGGCTCGTCACTTGCACGGCTCACAGCAACGAGGGGAAGTACTACATCACGGCTGGCTATCGCCTTTTGCTTTGGTCGCTCGATGGCGCTGAGCCACAACACGTCTTAACGACACCATCCGAGGGAACCTCTGATGTCGTCATCCGGTCGATGGCCGTTTCGCCCGACGGACAACGCTTGGCCGTCGGTGATTCCGAAGGCACGGTGAAACTGTGGAGCCTCCATGATCGAAAGGAGCACGCTACTGCCAAGCTCGATTCGAACGATATCGTTGACTTGGCGTTCTCCCCTGATTCGCAAAGCCTCGCCACACTCTCGTATGGCGATGACGTGTCGATCTGGTCCAGTGACACGCTCGAGTCCCGAGGGAAGTTCAAAGCCGCAACCAACGGCGTACGTCGAATTATCTTCGGCAGCAACGACGCCATCCTCGTCTTGGGCGAGAAAGCGCTCGTCTACAAGGCTCCCGAAGGCACTCTCTCCCAAGACGTCACGGGGGATCGATTCAACGCGACAGTCGCACCAACGCTCGATCGCCATTCCGTCGTTCTCGGCAGCGACAAAGGCCTCCAGCAATGGACGGCTGCCGACTCAACGATGGTTCCGTTTCTTCGCGGAAGTTTCGCCGATACCGAGATAGTCGCCTTTGCGCCTGATGAAACCCTGCTGGCGACAGCGAACGGTCGAGCTATTCGCATTTGGGACATCGCCAGCCAGCAATGCGTTCAGGTCATCGATATCGTGGGAAACGAGGTGGTGGGCCTGGAGTGGCTCGCGGGTTCCAACCTGCTCTTGGCGATTCCGGATATCGGGCCCATCCGAATATGGGGCTCGAAAAAGGCTGGAGAGGCTGTCGGACTCCAACCCGCGCACAAGCCGATTGTCCTTCCCGATGCTTCTGAGACAGACCCCGCTTACCCGCATCAACTTGCCGAGGTGATCGACCTGCGAGCCTTTCCGCAACCACCGGGGAGCAACCTCTCCACATCGACAGCGGATGGCGTGAGCGGCGAAGCCGCGATGAATGCTGAAGAAGCCAAGATGTTTTATCGCTATCAGCTGGGGCTGCGCGGTTGGATGGAATCGACATCGCCTTCGGCCAATCCGATGGCGGTCGAGTTTCGCAAGGGCGGGTTCATTCTTTCGACCAGTTTCTACGAATCGGGAGACTCGAAGTCCAACGTCACTATCAGCCACGGAGGCAATTTTGATTGCCGACGACTCCCGAGACTTGCCAGCGATCCGGCGGATGAGACGTATGCTTCCGAGCAGACCGTGATCTATCGAACGCCGTTGGATTTGCTGACTGCAGAGACGGACCTTCTCCGCATGATGCATCAGGGCGGTTGGACGGCTTACTCGCGCCTGCACTCATCGCATTCAGACACTTCCGACAGTCGCGATTTGACCTTCCTCCGCAACTCTATCGACCTGCACGTCTCCATCAAGAAGTTTCCCGACACGCCGGGACGCTTCGCCGTGACCTACACGCCGTTCGTGATGGTGAATTCGCTCCCCATCCCTGACGACTCAGGCTTCGTGGAATTCAATGGCCATCCCGAACCGAGCCTTGTTGCATCGACTTCGAAGAATCTGGACGAGGCCCAGGCGTTCTACGACGACGAAATGAACGAGCGCGGCTGGATACCCTTGACGATCGGTCGCACCGTCAAGGAAGAGTATCGCTATCTTCCGTTCCTCCAAGGGCAGAAAGACGTCGTTATCGTTCTCCAGAAGATGAAAAACGGCCGTACGCTGATTCGCGTTGGAGAAGAACTGGAGCGCTCGTCATGGCAGTTGGCGAAAGAGAACGAGAAAGAGCCGAAGAACGAGGGCGACGACGCTTCGAAAAAAGATGCCGGCCTGGAAGCCGCTGATTTCCCAACCCCGTCGGATGCGAAGGACGTGAAGTATCAGCCACGCGAGAAGTCGATCGAGTTTAAGGTTGAGGGAGCCTCTCTGGCTGAGCTGGCCAAACGCTCCAGCGAATCGCTGGCGACACTGGGATGGGTCGCCGAGCAAGGTGGCATCCGTTCCGAGGAATACACGTTCTTCAACTTCCAGAAGGACAAAGCGGAAATAGCTTTTCGCGCTTCCACAACGCAGGGCGTGGCCAATGTCAGCATCCAGGGCGATGGCTTGCTCTGGAGCAAGAAGTTGCCTGGCAAAAAGCAAATCATTTCCTACGAGCTGTGGCTTCGGGACAACAAGCATCCGGCTGGTCTGGATCTGTTGGATCGGTATATCGCGGAAATGCAAGCCATCGCCGGATAACGGAGAGGACGGCACGAGCTATCGCCCCGACCCATGTTGCTTCGAGAACTGCACGGTTATGCGCTGTCGTTTTCGACCGCCTTCAACAGTAGAATGGACCGTCATGGGGACTTCGCGCGAACGGCGGTCTGGTCTGGAAGTTGCCACGATGAAGACGATCGACGGCATGGTACGAGCGCTGCTCGGAAGCGTGGTGGCACTTCTCGTTTTGCTGTCGATGGTGGTGGCGGTGCGCGGTGATGGCGGCGCAGCGCCTGCCGCTTCGCCCAAGGCACCATCCCCCGAATTTCAGCGCGACATCCTTCCTGTTCTCGAACGCCGCTGCGCATCCTGCCACAACAAGGAGAAACACGACGGACAACTGAGCCTCCACGACCGGGCGGCGATCGAGCGAGGGGGCGAGTCAGGCCGAAGAATCGTCAATGTGTCGTTTGAAGACAACGAGCTATGGCGGCGAATTGCTGGGCAGGATGTCGAGCTTCGCATGCCCGCAGATGGACCGCCGCTGGATGCGGAAGAGTTGGCAACCTTCGACCGCTGGGCTCGTGCAGGCGCGCCCTGGCCGACGGAACAGACGCAGGCTGTGGCAGAACCCGTCGACTCGGGATGGACGCTTTGGCTGGCAAGATTCATTCCGCCCTGGCTCGATCCGTTCTTGGGCCAGACTGACCGCTTGCGAGCCGACTATGGAAGCGCGCTGTACCTCGTCATGGCGTGGCTCGCGATCGTGCTCCTCGCCGAGCGACTGAAGGCGAGCGACCAGAAGGCTTGGCCGCTCGTGGCGCGTGTTCGCACCTACGCGACGCCGTCCTGCTATGGCTTGCTCGTCGCTGGGATTGCTGCCTGGTGTGTGTGGCTCCATGTCGCCAAGTTGCAGGCCCGCGAGGCAGAATTGACCACCCGTATCGCCACGCTCGAACACGAGATGCGCAAGTTCACCGAGCCGCCGGGCGCCTTCGTCGATTCTCTGGAGCCGGAAAGGCCGAAGCATCCGCTCCGGTTGGGAGGGCCGTACTATCGCGGGAACGACGAGCGTTCGCCGAGCCTCTACAATGGGGGATTCTATCGAACCGCGACGATGCACTTGGCCCTTTGTGATGGGGAGGATCGCCGCTTGGTCTGGGGCGACACGCTCCCCTCTCAGGGTGTCGCTATCCGCCTCGATATCGAGCGGGCGCCGATGGCCACGCCCAGGCTCTTCACACCGGCAGTCATGGCAAAGGCATTCCTGTCCCCCTGTCGCTCCTCGATCCACACGCTAGGTCTTGCAGACTTGGTCTATCCGCTCGAGACCGTCGAGGAAGGTGAGCACTGGGTCGGTCGCGTTCCACTCAAGCTGCCACATCCTGACGCGTCTGGCGACATGCTCCTGAAGGGCGAACTGTACCTCTACAACTGCGTCCCAGAAGGCGATCAGATCCTTGAGCGGCCGCATTTCGGCATTCGGTATCGCATTGACGTGAAGGAGGACGTGATCCAGCCCGGCTCCGATCTTTGGATGGGTTCGCTCTATCGCCTCGGGAATATTTTCTATCCGCCGCCGGACAAGATCCTGCCCAGTGAGTGGTTCGATTCGAGGGAAATCCCTGTCATCGAAGGGGCCAATAGCAGCGATCCGTCGCTACTTGGTGTCGAAGAGCATCAGCACAAGCAATAGACAGCTGCCGCGAGGCCTGGCCGGCGAAAGGATAGGACGGTCAACGGCAGTTCGGCAACGTGGTGATGGCTGCTGATCGGCTTCTGAGCGTATTCGATCGGGCTCGAGCGTGTCTTGCGGTGCGGTGGCTTGGCTCTGAGACTCCCACCATCCGCTGTCGGTCACGCCCACATGGAGATGCATACGCCGATCGAGTGCCAAGCCGATCCAGATTCAACTGCGGCTGCTCACGCTGTAGCTCTTCCCGCTTTTCCGCGACATCCGGCCGCGCCCGTTGGTGGTGTTGATGTCCCATCGTTCGTAGGGGCAGGTCACTCGCCCTGAGATGCTTCGACGGCCCCAATCAGACGCAGCGGTTCAGCGGTTCAGCGGTTCATGGCCGCGACACATGCATCGACGCCATCGTGGTCGCCCAGGGCTTCAAGAAGGATTGCCAGGCGATGCAACGCCGGGCGATCTCCCGTGAACGCTTCGCGATCGCGGAAGTAGACGGCGTTCCCCCATACCAATCGCCCCCCACCTGCTGGGCTTTCGATCCGCAAAAGATCGTACTGCTGGAAAACCACTCCGCTTGATGCCATCGAAGGCACTTCGGCATAGTGGGCGAGGCTATCCAAGCGCCAGAGATGGAACCCCCGCTTTCTCAAAAATGCATCGACATCAGAGAACACGGGCTGGCCATCATAGAGCGGATTGAAGATGACCTCTGCTTCGATGCCGAGAACTTTGTCGAGCGATTTTTCAGCTCCTCGTAGGATGTCTAATTCGGCACCCTGAGTGTCGAGTTTGATGAAATCGATGCGGTCAATCTGTTGCTGCGAGGCCCAGGTGTCGAGCCGTTGGGTGGGAACCTGGATGGTCCGTACCGGCCGCATGGCCTCGGTGAGTGATGGGAATCGACTGCGCATCCATTCCGATGGCGGATAGATGGATGAACAGGCCGGCTCCGCCGTGACATGAAGTGTGGCTTCACCGTCGTGTGAACCCAGTGCGATCGGAAAAAACGTGTCCGTATTCGGGTCGAGAATCGAAGCGAGTCGTGCACATTCTTCTGCGTCTGGCTCAAAGCCGTAGAGCCGTGCCAAGCCAGGGAGTCGAAACCAGGCACTGGTCGCTCCCCAGCGCGCTCCCACATCGACCATCTGTATGGAATGTGGGCCGTGTGCTTGTAGGTAACTATGCTGGAGTGCAGTCATAGTCGAGATTCTATGGCATCTGGCCGGATAGCAGGAACTGCGAGGGACTCGAAGTGTCCGAGGAATGCGGCGGATGCAGCTTTCTCCACTGGCTGGGGGGAAGGGGGTCAGCACCCTGCCAGAGACCGCGGCGAGCACGCCGGGCAGCCGCCTCGTGGGCCGCGTCGTCATCATCGACCGCGAATGCTCCAAACGCCCAGGCCCAGCCGTCTGCGACCATCTCCTTGGTGATGTCACGGTCGTTGATCCAGAGCCGACCGAGAAGCCTTCCATACTGGTCGCGTGCCTCGCCCTCGACGCGCACCAAACCACCGGAGAGTTTTGTCGCGAGGGCCTGACGCGACTCTTCACCAAACGGCTGACCCAACTCCGGCGCATCAATGCCGACGAGACGAATTTTTTGGCGTCGGCCTTCCGTGTCGCGGCAGGTCACCGTGTCGCCGTCATGCACCGTCTGCACGCGCCAGACCGGTCGGCCGGCGGCTTCGTGCCGAGGGCACATCGGCCCGACGATTGCGACGACGCCCGCGACAAGGACTGTGGCCAGCAGGTACCCACGACGGACGCGACGCGGAATGGTCCGCGGCCTGCGAAAGGCATGCATCACGGAACGCCGCGCGATCCCCTGAATTCCATGCTTTTTATTCATCAGCGATTCCCCCTTGGCGGGCATCGTGGTTAATCCCAGGAGTGATTTGCGGTTCCAGGAACACAAACTCACTGCGGAGGCAGAGGATGATGCCATCAACCCGCCAGGAACGGAAGAACGAACCGATGCCCTACCGCTTCCGCTTCCCGGTTTGGGGCTCAAGAGAAGCACTCCTTCTTGCCCTGGGATAGAACGCGTTCATTCTCGGTTGTGAGGTGCCCATGGCAGGTGAACCAGACATTCACGAGCGGTTGCGAGGCATGCTGTGGGGCATGTTCGTTGGCGATGCGCTGGCCATGCCTGCCCACTGGTACTATGACGTGGCAGCGTTGCAGCGGGACTTTGGCGTCATCCGCGACTACCAGGCGCCGCGGGAGAAGCATCCCAGTTCCATCATGTCGCTGGCCAATACGGGGGCCGCCGGTCGTGGTTCGCACGAGGGTGAAGTGGTGGGCCGCGTCATTCTTCACGGGAAGAAACACCTCTGGGGCCAGCCCAACCAGCACTATCACGCTGGTCTGCGCGGCGGTGACAACACCCTGAATCTACTATGCGTCCGCGTGCTCCTTCGGACCATGAACGCGACGGAACGCTATGACTCCGGCGATTTTCTGCGTGCCTACGTCGCCTTCATGACGACCCCCGGCAGCCATGACGACACCTACGCCGAGTCCTATCATCGCGATTTCTTCGCCACGTACGCGCGGGGGATCTCGCCAGAACGCTGTGCGGGAGCGGAGGGCCACGACACGGCGTCGATCGGTGGGTTGGTCGCGTTGCCACCGGTCATTGTCGCGGCGATGCGGGAGGACGATCCGGCCGCGGTGGACCACACGTTGCTGGCACACCTGCGGTTGACGCACCGTTCCACCACATTGGAGCGATACGCCCTGGCGCTCGGCAGATTATTGCCCCAGTTGCTGAAGGCACCCGCTTCTCAGATCCGCCCCCTGGCATGCGCCGTCGCCGAGTCGTTCGGATTCCCGGCAACGCGGGTGGTCGAGCGGGTGAATCGCGAGCGGCTTTCCGACCTCCACGTGATCGGGAGCCAACTCAGTCCAGCCTGTTACATCGAGCATTCGTTGCCAGCGGTGCTGTACCTGGCCGCGCGTTACTCAGATGATTTCGAGGCCGCCCTGATCGCGAACACAAACGTGGGCGGCGACAATTGTCATCGCGGCGCAGTGCTGGGCGCCATCATGGGCGCATCGCTGGGCTATGGGGCGATCCCCGATCGCTGGATCCAGGGCCTGCGCAGCCGTGGCGAACTTCACGAGGAAATTGAAGCGTTCATCGCCCGGTTTCAACGGTAAAGGATAGGTTCTTCCGGGAAGTTCGCGGCACGCCCCCATCGGATTCGGGCCATTGGTGCCGTAGCGTGTCCGCATGGACACCCTCCGAACCCATTATGCCCGCCTTCTGGGAGTCGATGAACCTGGCAGGTGACGGAAAGGAGGTTGCCCTATCTGCCTTTCTTCAATCGATTGAGTGGTGCGCTCCCGTTGTTATCTGCTCAACCTGCCTCGGAGGATGGAGGGGGGACTTTGTTTGCGGTATCTCCCTCTCCAGCCAACGGCAGAGCTTGACAAAAAACTGACTGGAAGTTTCGTCGCCCGTTCGCTGGCATTCACCAAAGGCTTTGAGTCTGCGTTGAAGCTCCACAATTCCTTCAGGCGTTTGTTTCAACGCTTCAATCGAGGCTTGAAGGTGAGCCACATTGTCCTCGGTGATTTCCTCGATCCGCACCTTCTCCGCTTCGCTCGTGTGCTGGAGAGCGGCTTCGTTTCCCTCGCGCGTAGCTTTTCGGCTGCGATCCATCGTTGTTGCTCCTCATTCCGGCAGGCATTCTCGTCGTTGATCGCATCATAGCAAGCTGCACTTCATCGGATGCTTCTTCAAAGAGTCTCGCATCATGTCGTTGGTGACGCGGCGAACGAGCATGAGCGCCGTGCCGTCGCATTGTCACCGAACGACAGGCCATTGGCCGCCCGGCTCGCCCGTTTTGAAAACGATCCGCTACCTGGCGAGGAGAAGGAGCCTTTCATCCCAGCCGGCGTCGGGATCCGCGCCGATTCACGAGACGAGCCTCGCTCACTCCGCCTTGGCAGGAAGGAAAGCGTAGGGCTTCGACTCGCGGAACTCCTTGGCAGCGTTGCCTGAATACGTCTTGTCGCCGGTCAGCGTGAGGGTTTTTACCGGATTTCCCTCGGTGAAATCCATCTCGTCAATCGGCACCCAGAAGATCGTCGGGCTGGTCGCCGAGTCGAAGTAGAGAATCTTGTTCTTCTGATCGTACATCGTGCGCCACAGTGTGCTTGCGATGTTGGGCTGCCCGGGGGTGGCCACGCCCAGAGGGACCGAGGCGTTGCGAAGAACACTGAGCACCGAGGCCAGCGACTTGGAGTTCTCCTCGTTGGTAGGAATCGCAGCGGTGTAGTGCGAGGCCCTCACGAAGCGGTCGGCCGCTCGGCTTGTGCCGGGCAGCATGGCGGCGGCACCAATCTCTCGCCAGTAGGTATTGAGGGCGAGCTGCTCGTCATAGGTGGGCGAGTTGGTCATGACCTGGAACTCGCGGCCGTGATGGATGACGAGCTTCCCCTTCACATACTCGATGATCGCCGAATCGCCGCTCGGGTCGGAGATCGCGAGGTGCCCCTGAGCGGGAATCCCGCCTGGCAGCACCGGCGCGATGATCGTGAACGGCTCCTTGGACAAAGCGGCCACGGCTTCATCGACCGTGGCGAAGCTGTCCAGCACGTACTGGGCCCAGGCCGCGATCGAGAGCGCCGGCTTGTCTCCTTCAGGCTTGCCGTAATCGGACTCGACCAGGTACAGAACGTTGGCCACGAGGCCCTTCTCGTTGATGCCATCCACCGAGGCACATTCGTAGAACGAGCAGACGACGCTGCCGTACGTGCTCGTCCATCGCAGGCTGTTCGGTCCTGTGGCACCATCGCGGGTCATGCCGCGAGCGAAGACCCACAGGTTCGTCTTTGTATCCTCGGCCCAGTCCATCGAACGCGCCACGATCACCGTATTGTTCGCACCGAGGTAGACGCATCGGGTGCAGGCGTACAGCGGGAGACAGGGGAGAACCAGGCACGACAAGGCGATCACAAGCGATCGGCAGCGGAGCATACGCACAAGGTGCATCATCAGTGGATTCCTCTGAGGTGGCATCCGATCAACCCGCCCCGGCAATCGTGGGGCGTGGAAAAGGATAGGACGGTCAACGGCACTTCCGCAACGTGGTGATGGCTGCTGGTCGGCTTCTGAGCGTAGCCGATCGGGCTCGAGCGTGTCTTGTGGGGCGGCGGCTTGGCTCTGAGGCCTCCACCAACCGCCGTCGAAGCCCGGTTGTTCACGCTGGGCACAGGCCGGCTCCGGCGTCGCCCTCGGCGGGCGTGTCAACGCGAGTGGATGTCGACCGCAGGCCGAGCGCAGCCCTGGCGCAGTATCGCACCCAGTGCTCGAGGGGCTTGCAATAGGCACGCACTTTGGGGACTGAAAAGGAAATCCGCACGCAAAGCGTCTATCGAAAACCCACTGTGCTCCCATGCGGGCATGTCCGCCGCGGCCTCCGCGTCGAGCAGGCCCGATCGCCTGAACCACCGGATGAGTCGCTTTCGCACTCGCGCGGTGAGCTCCGCGAGGTCGCCTGGGGTGATGGGTCGCGCCGGCAGGAACGTGATGCCTGGCTCAGCCTGGTCACCCGTCGCGGTCCGGGAGAACTCGCCGTCGGTCACGCACACATGCAGATGCACATGCCGATTGAGTGCCGAGCCTTTCTCGGTGCAGGAAGGAGACGGCGCCGATACGGGGCGGGTCGTTAGCGGCCCTGTCCGGTGCCGACGGCACGCCCGCGCAAACCCGAAGCTGAGGATGCCGCAGCGGAGGTAGCCACGAAGAAAAGTCTTCCACGTGGCCCGCGACGGGCTGTTCCCCGAGGCCCCGCTCGCCGGTGCGGCGTGGAGGGCCGCGCCGCAGAGGAAAAAATTGCCGGCTGGTGGCAGATGGTGACCACGGACGCTTCTCGCGTTCTCGTGGGGGCCACATCAGGGCCCCTATGAGTACGAACGAGCGCGGAGGCCGCGACCGGCAAAAGCATGGAACTCCTCGTGAAATCCCACCCTACCCGCTCCTTGTCGTTGCCATTCAGACCCGTCACCTGGGGCAGAGGACTATCGCTTCCTCAGCACCACGAGGGTCCGAAGTTTTCAAATGCCCAGGCCTTCGCGGCCAGCGCCCGACGCGACTCGGCACCAAACGGCTGACCAAACTCGGGCGCATCGATGCCGACGAGACTCCGAGCACCTTGGCCGGTGTGCCAACTTGAGCAATCGGAGCGAAAAGGACTATCCTGCGACGCGTTGTGGACCGCCTGACGATCCTCGGTATTCCTTTGCGCCCATGGAACTATGAACACATTCTTCGCGTATGGCCTGAACGAGCCGGAACCGGGTTTCTGCTGGAGTACGCATGAATTTGGCCTCACCGTGCCTGGCGGCACGAAGCTCTTTCTTTGCTTCATGACCTTTTCCAGAAAAGGACATGTGCTGCACTGCTGCAGCGAGTCGGGCAGCGGCGAATGCTTCGAACTCACCGATGGGGAGCAGGCGATTCAGGTCGAGAATACGAGCGTCAAGCCGCTGGTGTTTCACTTCCGGCTCGAGCCTCGCATCTCCAATCCAAACGACATCCGCGACCTTGGCATCATGGTGCAGCACGTCGTCGAGGCTGCGTCGGCGACGGCGAAGCCTCCCGAGCCCTTTGGGCTGCTGAGGGGCAGGCCTTCATCGTTCCGTCCGCCGGCCCCCATCAACGTTCCCGCCGTGCTCGCCGCATCGCTTCTGAGACGGTTCGCCGATCAGGGCTGGCTCCGAACCCACATCGTGGCGTCGAGCCCAACAACCTTCGTTCTCGAGTTCGCCTTCTATCCTCCGGCAGGCGTTCCCGCACCTTCGTCGCTGACCTTCCTCATCAATGGCTCTGCCAGAGTGACTGCTCCGGTCGACAGCGATCCCGACACCAGTCGCTACCTCCTCAAGGGCATGCCGGAGCCCTGTTCACGCGGCGTGCTCGACTGCTCGCCGTTTCTGGGGCCAAACGGGGACCACATCGACATCGATCTCGTCTGGGAGTGGAGCAACGCCTATCAGCACCAATCCAATCATTGGCGGGGATTGGGCCGGGGCATCATTCCGGATATTGCCAACATCACACGGGTCGCCGGGGCGATTTCGCCCAACACGTTCGCGTTTACCGGCGCCACGTGGTTCGTGAAACTCGAGCGGCTGTACCGCCGCTTGGCTGGGCGTCCGCTGGGCAGCGGGCCGATTCTTGATTGGGGCTGCGGCTGTGGAAGGATTCTTCGCTTCTTCCCAGAGGAAGTCGCCCAGAAGGTGCACGGAGCCGACATCGACGCGGTCAACATTGAGTGGTGCAAGAGCCATTATCAAACCGGTACGTTTTCGCTGGTGAACATCAAGCCCCCGATGCCCTATGCCGACGGGTTCTTTCAAGTGATCTATGCGCATTCGGTCCTGACCCACCTCGGCGAAGAGGACCAGTTCACCTGGCTGAGCGAGCTCGCGCGTGTGCTCGCTCCGGGAGGGCTGGCCTTTGTGACCGCGCTGGCCGAGTTGAGTTGGTTCGTCCGCTTTTATCCCGGCCGCAGGACTCCGGAAGCCGTCGCCAGCTACGTCCACCGCGGATTCATGGACGATGGCTGGCTCGATGTCGGCGTCGACGCCGCCAGCGCGGGGAGCTACCGGACAGTTGCTCACACCTCCGACTATATCGCGAAGGAATGGTCACGCTTCTTCGAGGTCGTCGAGATCCTCCCTGGATTCGCCGACCTCCAGACGCTCGTAGTACTGCGGAAACGATAGGCCTTTGGAAGAATGAGGGTCACGCCGAGGCCCGCGCGGTCCCAGGACTCGCGTATGATCGTGATACGGAAGCGGATTTGCATCCCAATGTGCGTCCCATTTCTTTGCTGATCTGTGAACATCGGTGATCTTCACTTTCCGAGCGATGCCGACATTGCAGATGAGGAAGCGGCCCGTTTTCGGGCATCCTCTCCGCGGGATCGCGTACGGGAGATCCAGTCGGCGTTGGCCGCTGGCGCAGTCTTGATCGCGCGATCTCCCCAACGGGCGTTCATCGAGGCCTATCGGGAGCACCAGGAGAATCTCGCTCGCGAGGCAATGACCCAGTTTGTGACGCGCCATGCCGGAAAGCCCTGAGACGCTGGCCGCAGATCGCGTTGCCAAGCCTTCTCCATGATCTCGCAAATCGCGGATTCTCGCTCGACCGGGACACTGTGATTCAGCAGTTCGTCCAGGAGCACATGGCTGCGTTTCGTTACCGCGTGGCTCGAGGCGGAGTTGGCCAAGATCGCACCCTGAGCCAACATCCTCGACCGCCGTCAACAGCCCGGTGGCCACGATTCACGGCGCCCAGTTGATGTCGCCTTCGAGGCCACGGCAGAAGGCGGCGAGCAGGTCAGCGGCGCGGTCGGCGTCGTCGAGCGAAATGAGCTCGACGGCTGAGTGCATGTAGCGGTTCGGGATGCCGACGAGGCCCGTCGCTACGCCGGCTCGAGTCATCTGGAGCGCGTTGGCGTCGGTCGGGGTGGCTCGACCGCTGGCCAGGAGCTGAAAAGGAATCTCCTTGGACTTGGCGGCGGCCAAGAGCCGGTCGACGACGTGGGGATTCATGTTCGGCCCACGCGCCACAGTGGGGCCCTTGCCGATGGCCACGTCGCCCTCACTCTTCTTGTCGATCGTGGGGCAGTCGGTCGCGTGGGTCACGTCCACCGCGATTGCGACGTGCGGATCGACGCCGTGGGCACTTGTCTTGGCGCCACGCAGGCCAATTTCCTCTTGCACGGTCGAGGCGACAAAGAGATTGCAGGGCAGGGGGCCGGTGGCGACGGCCCGCCTGAATGCCTCGAGCACGACCCACAGGCCGATCTTGTCGTCCATTGCCACGCTGCAGGCACGGCCGTTGCGGAGCTCGCGGGCTTCGAGCTCGAGCGTGATCGAGTCGCCGATGCGGACGACGCTCTCGCAGTCGGCCTTGTCGGTAGCGCCAATGTCGATCCAGAGATCCTTCATCTTGGGGACGACCTTCCGCTCGTCATCCGTGAGCAGATGGATCGGCTTGCGGCTCATGATTCCCTGCACCGGCCCGGACGCTGTCCACAGCGTCACTCGGGCGCCGATCAATTGAATGGGGTCCCAGCCCCCGATCGGCTGCACCGAGATAAACCCGTCGGAATCGATGTACTGGACGATGAGGCCGATCTGGTCGCAGTGGCCAGCGAGCAGCATCCGCGTAGTGCCCGCCCCCGCCTTCTTGCCAATGACGTTGCCATGCGAATCGGTGGTCACGGCGTCTGCGATGCCTGCGAGATAGTCTCGGACAAGCCGCTGCACGGGCTGTTCGTAGCCCGAGGGGCTTGGCGTATGGAGAAGGCTCCAAAGAAAGTCGCGGGCAGCGGTATCCATCAGCGGCAAGCTCCTGAAAGACGGTTCGAATTGGCTTGCCCCGTTTGTAGGGCATCGAGCGACTGCGCGACAGCGCTGGCCCCAATCCGGACGTTTCTCACTTCATCCGGGTGTGCTCGGCCCCAACGGCGTCATTCAAGCGAGGCGATGAAGACGCTGCTACTGGACAGACTGGCCCGCCCGTGGATAGCCTCAGCAATCTCGCCAAGATTACTCGATGCCCCCGCTCCACCACGCCCCCCCATCG